>Ga0210384_10004747_pt1 | contig 15052 bp, 17 predicted proteins | sample IncBWH2MmetaG_FD_160574 | JGI IMG/M metagenome (GOLD analysis project Ga0210384, IMG submission 160574) | Forest soil microbial communities from Barre Woods Harvard Forest LTER site, Petersham, Massachusetts, United States - Inc-BW-H-2-M | ecosystem: Environmental > Terrestrial > Soil >...
GCAGCAGTGTCGCTCCGGCGGTCAGCGCATTCTCGGTAAATGTCAGGTCGTCGCTGCCGGGTGTCTCACCGAGCCACCCAATGTAGAAGACTCCATTCAGAAGTTGCTTTCCGGCAAAACTGCGTTCGAGCGCCACCACAAGAGGGTGCATGAGATTACCCGGCCAGGGCTCGGTATACGCCAACCGACGGCGCTCCACCGTAATCGGTAGGTTGACTCCGACGCACCCAGCCAACGATTGACTGTCGACTCCCGCTGCGACGACCACTTTCTCGGTGATCCAAGATTCCGTTGCGGTGCGAACCCGCCAAGCACTCCCTTCCCGACCAAGACTGATAACATTCTGAAGCGCGAGTTCAAAACCCTTGTTGCGAGCGCACTGCAGCAGGCGATTGGTAAAGCCATCGCAGTCTTCGAGAAACCCGTCCTCCGCGCAGAAAGACCCACCCAGCACGCCGTCGTGAACCAGGCCGGGCGCAATATCAACGATCTCAGACGGGGTCACCATGCGCGAGGGAATTCCAAGTCGATTCTGCATGGTTACATTTCGCTCGAAGCGGGAAATGAGCGTTTCGCTTTCCGCCAGGAAAAGGTATCCGGATTGCTCGAGAAAGAACGGATACTCAGGCTCCAAATGCTCGTTGGCCTGTTCGAAGAATCGCATCGATCGTTGCGCTAGCCGACATTCCGCTTCCCTTTCAAACTGTTGCCGAAGGCCGCCCGGACAAATGCCGGTCGCTCCACTGGCAATGTGCTTTCGTTCCAAAACCACGCCACGGGTGATACCCACTTGCGAGAGGTGATAGGCGATTGAGCAGCCAATCACGCCGCCACCGATAATGACTACATCCGCGGTCCGCACGACTACTCCGGAGGCAAGCTGCCAAAGATTTGCGCCCGCGGATCCAGTCCCCTGGCGCTCAGCTTGGACCAGAATCGCCAGAAAAGAGCACTGGCCGTGATCATCACCAAGACCCACGTGGTGGTGGATTTCAAATACCACGGAGCCGCCGAGAAAATATCGCCGGCAACTTCCACGATGAGTAAAGACCCAAGGAGCAAAAGTGCCCCGCACGCCGTCAATACCTGAGATCGACGAGACTTCAAGAACGTAATCCGTGCGTACAATTCGGCATTCGCTCGTGGAAACATCAAAAGCGCGCCTGCCATCAGAAGGAAGTTAACGAGCATCGAGACTACCAATAGATCGACGCCGAGAAAGAAATCCTTCGCCAGGTTGCATCCGAAGACACACAGGCTGGCCGCTAGCGCTGTCACCGTCAGAGCGTACAGAGGTGTGCCGAATCTGGCATTGAGATGTGAAAACGCGTTTGGCAGGATGCCGTCGGTACTGAACGCGTAGAGAGTGCGGGAATTCGCTAGCATCACTGCCGGCAGCACCTTAAGAATCGCGACTGCCACCGAAGCCAGAGCCGTGATGCTAAGCCATGTCGGCAACAACGGCGCCATCAACCCAGGCGCGGAGATGTCGTGTACGAGGGAGGCGCGGTAGATATAATCCGCCGGGATGGAATGATACACGCTCCATGTGAAGCAGACATAGTAGCCAGTAACGGCCCCGATGGCGATCATGATAGCGCGTGCCAGATCGCCAGAATGGCGTGCTTCTCCGGCGGCTTGCGCAACCGCGTCAAATCCAATAAACGATGAAAACAGTACGACGGCGGTCCCAAGAAATGTGACGGTGGACAGCCGTGGCATGGCAACATAAGGTGCAAATGGCGCGGCAACGGAGTGAAGCTTCGTCAAGATAATCTGCGGAGAATTCAGGATACCCGCTACGATCATGATAATCGGAGCGACAATCGTAACCCCGGCCATGAAGACGATGCCAAGCTCATAAAGGCGAATTCCCAGCAGATTCAGCAGCCATGCCAACCATATTGCAAGCAGGGAGACGGCGAGTCTCGGCCAAGTGTGGTCGAGTGCGCCGGCCATTCCGGTGAAACCCGCAACCGAAAGCAAATCGCGGATAACCGGAACCAGCAAGTAAGCGACGACCCCCATCGCCATTGAAAGCCCAAACCATTGAGAGAAACTGGCGATAAAACCGGCAAACGGATTTAGGGCGCGGCTCACGGTAACGTAGCTTCCTCCAGCGCGCGGCATGGCTGAGACGAGCGCTGCGTAACAAACTGCGGCTAAAACCGCCGGCACCGCAGCGACAACATAAGCGAGTGGTACCCAGTTCCCAATGCCGGGCTGCGAACGCTGAACCATGAAGGGAAGTACGTTGATGCCAACCCCCACCATGGCGGCAACCGCCGTAGCCACAAGTCCTAGCAAGCTGATGTCTCGCCGTAGATGAGGTCCTGCTTCTCCTTGAGCCTGCGTTCCGCGAGTGTTCACCGGGGACGGGAGCATCATTCAGAATGCCGGTGACAATGGATGACGCTGCCGCTAGGGAAGTGGACGATCAGAGTTCCAGCAGTCAAAACAAACCGGCACTCTTCCTCCGTCGTCGAAGCCAAATCAAACACGAGCGGCTTGTTGCCGCCGCCTTGAAATGTCAACTCATGCTGGAAAGTGAGCCGGTCTTCTTTCACGTGGTAGCGACCTGACTCAGCGCTCCCCCAGTATCCGCCCCCCTCAGGTTGTGGGACAAAGTACAGCGTGCACCACCAGCCTGCGGTCATTATTAGAATTCCGGTGACTGCCGTAGTCTTGTCGTGACGAACATACGCTTCCAAACGCCAGGCCCCCTCAATGGCCGCTCGGTTGGGTTGACTCAGTGTGGACGAGTGCATATGCGAAACTTTATATCACGGCGATGCGCGAACAGAAGGGTACGGACCGGGCCAGCACCCCCTCCTTCTTATTGTGCTCTCCCAGACACCCGAGTGAAACCCTGCGACACGCGAATGTGACGACCACGATGAACATTTACGTGAAGATGGTTTCCGAGGACGCCGCGGTGGCAATGAAAACGCTGGAAGCTAACTGTGCAACAACTGTGCAGCAAAAAAGGCTCGTTGGGGCAGCAGAAGGAAACAAAACCCCGATGAACTGTGAGCAGGAAATCTCGCTGTCAGAACGATTTACGGAAGTTCTGGCGGAGAGGGAGGGATTCGAATCCGCGCCTAAACGTACATTCAACAACATGCAGAGCAGCGGTAGGCAATTTTAACGATCTTAGTACATGGTAAGCAGTGCAAACGGCATGTGAACGGCATGTGGGGCGCCGAAGTGCGCGGAACTGGCAGTGGCGTATCCGCGGTTCGCGAGTCCCAAACCAAACCCCAGCGCAACAACATCAACCACAAAATTGGAGGTGTAACTTCATGGGGCTGAGGAGTGTCATAACACCACATCGAGTGGCAGCAAATGCGTTATCTCTCATCTCAGAGCCCGGGGTGACGCATGGGACAGTCTAGAGATCGTCAAAACGGTCTGCGTGCATGTAGAGCTTGCGGACGCGAGTTTCCTCCGAAAAGGTCCTGGCAGAGGCAGTGCAGCCCTCGCTGCCGGCAGCGCGCTTTCCTGAAACGCCAGCCAATCAGAACTGCTTGCTATTACGGCGCGTGATCCAAAGTCGATCTACGCCAATACCACCCAAGAGTTCCCCACAAAATTCAATGGTGGACAGCCAGAACTTCGGTCAGATTCGTAAGGGAACCCAACCGCCATTCCGACTGCGAGCTACCTGGTATCTGCCCGTTTTGTTCTAACCCTGCGTGGTGTGAGAACTCCGCAGAGCACGGCGAGGTTTCGGTGCAGATCCTGCGGTGGTATCTCTGACATAGCGTAGCTCGCCTGGTTACGTCAATTAAGATACTTTGTTAACACATCGTTGCTGCAACCGTCTTGGGAGAGTGGGAGATGCGGCCCGTTTTGACGAGGGCCCGCTTTGAAGAAGGAGGATCGAACGCAATGACTGCTGTCCGATTCGTCCTAGTAATTGCGTTGGTGGCCTCGACCGCAAGGAGCCAGCAGAATTCTCCTCAGGAGCCCTCGGGTCAACCTCAGCCTGTGCCGCCCGCTTCTTGCCCGATTACGCGTCGGCCCGCAAAGGAATTCATACCGCCCGTCCCTTATAAGCGCGATGAAAACTCCTTTTGGCTGGGTACGGAGAAGCTGTGGACCTTCCTTCCCGAACGCGCGATCTGGGAATGGGCGCCACACCAGCCAGGGCACGAGCAGGAAGTCCAGCCTTTAACAGCAAAAATCTTTTGGATGCGTTTGGGCTACGATTCGCGTGCGGAAGAGCGCCCTGCAATAAAGGTCACGGGGAGACGGCTCGACGGGCCCGCTCCGTCCCTCCTGGAGTTGCCGCCGACCAACGCCTTTCAAGGACCTGGTTCTGCCATGCTGACAGGTGTGTATGTACCCACTCCCGGCTGCTGGGAGATCACGGGAGACTACCATGGTAATAACTTAAGCTTTATCGTCTGGGTCGAACAAGCCAAGTGAACTATGCCGTGATCTTGGTCATTTGGCGAAACATCCCCATTTACAGTGCGCCGGGATAAACCGGCATGAAGCAGAGAATGCAAGATTCTTACGAGAAAGGACCAGCGAGAACGAGAGCATGAAGCGAATCCATGCGGTACTGCTAGTCATCGGAGCGAGTTGGTTTGCCTTTGCGCTGTGGGTCGTCGCTTCGAACGTGATTCTTAGGGAAACCCGCCTCGGAGTCGTCGCTCAGCTTCTTGACCGGCTTCCTCCCGTGGTTGGCAACCCCATTTTCATTCTGTTCTGGGCCATTCTCTTGCTCGGCTGGACTGGTCTCATCGGTTTCGGATTGAGACCCCTAGTACGTAGGCAGGTCATGCGACGTGATCGGCACAACGATTGAACGTAACTCTTGAAATATCCCCCTTACGCTCAAAACCCCAGACTGACGGGCGAACAGACGGCGCAAACTTGTGACATCGCCTGCTTTCAACAACTGAGTTTTACAGGCATAATGTTGCAGAGCTTAGGACTGGAAAAATGGATTACCGGACACGCATCCTGCAGGTTGGTATTGGCTGCGTTCTACTCACAACATCGCTGGTTGGACAGAAGGAGACTTTCGTTCCGGCGAATGACGTTTCATTTACCATTTCCACGGATCGGAGCAGCTACAGGGCTGGAGAACAAATCACACTGAAATACAGAGTCACAAACATCAGCAATGCGCCGTTGTACGCACCGCGAGAATGGGAGGTGACCTGTCCAGGAGGCCCTCACGTTTGGGCTTGGTTTGAGAATAGTTCGGGGCAGCATTTTGTCGGAGGCTATGGTGGTTCCTGCAGCGGCAATCCAAAAACTGTCAGCGAACGGATGAGCAAAGAGGCTGTGTTACTGAGGCAGGGCGAACACCTCGACGGCACGTTTCAATTGGACACCACGCTTTTCGCCTTGAAACCGGGAAAGTATCGGCTCGAAGCTACATTGAGCGGTTGGACGGAAGAGAAATTTACTGATGCCGAGTGGCCTGACTTGGCACGGATGGGCAACCCGTTCCTGCGCGGAGACGTTCCCGCCTCGATGCGCGTAACCTTGACGCCCTAATGTGCCGAGGTCCGGCAGCCGTAACGACGGTTCCCGCAATTGACGTAACATCGCGTTATCACCAACTACGGCTATTGAACCGGCTCTCCCGCGGAGAGCCTGCTTAATTCCTTTGAAAATCCGCCCACAAGCAAGTCGAACTCGTCCGCTCTTTCACGCCCACACGTTGCTTCGATAGCGGTGAGCATCGTGCCGGTGAGTGCATTAAGACCGACGCGGAGGTCGGAGGGTGCGAGCTTGGTCATTGTCTCGCCAAGTTCAATAGCCAAACGGCGGACCCTTTCGGGTCGGTCTTCAATCGTCACAACTCTTGGCTTCGCCAAAAGGCGCTGTATGAACCGGCGAGACTTCAGAAGCCAGCCGCGGGGCCCTTCCACCGGAATCACACCTACTACCGCCCGATCACGCTCCGTCGATTGCAGGAACCTGCTCACCTCATCGGAAAAGCGAAACGCAAGCGGGTCGAACTCGTCCCTTTCGCCGTACTTCCTTCCGAGAGCATTGAGCATCATCGCAGTGAGCGCGTCTAGTGCGTCGGCCAGGTTAGTTTGGCGCTTAATCAGAAGTTGCGTGACCTCACGCTGCAAGCGTATTTTTTCAGACTCTTCGCCGCCGCGTTGGTGAACCCGAACCCATTTGCCAGTCCGATTTACCTGCGTTTCTATTCTCGTTTCTATTTTTTTCTCCATATTCACTCTCGGCCCGCATTCTAAGGAATTTCGTTTAATTCAACCACAGGGTCGATCACGGGAAACACAATTTTGCATATGGGTCACACTGCCCAGTCTTGCACAACAGCAAGTGCGGGCATCGAGCTAATAAATCCTGTCAATGTCGCGATTTCCGGCAATCATGTTTGGTTCGGGAACGGTCCGGCACTAAGTGTCACATGCCCCGAGTGGCCCAACTGTAATGGAGGCGGAACGGTGAATGTGACCCGCAACGAATTGAGTACGTCGCTGAATCAAACGGTCGTGCAGCTCGCCGGAGTGGGAGGTGCGTTCACCAACAATCTCCTCGACAACTATGTCATTTACGACGTCGCCCTTTATCTGACAAACACCCTCCCGGGTTTTAAGGTGACCTCCAACAATATCAACATGGCTGAGGGGGCGGCCAGCGGCTCTGGGATTTAAGTGGCTAGCGACAATGCAGTCGTCACCGGCAACCGAGTGTTCGACTGGGGCGTGAATGAAAGTGGTGCTGTAGGAATTAACAATGTAGGTCTGACCGACCCCGCGACGAACAAGATAGCGAACAATGAGATTCGCTGTTACGGGATCCCAGTCATCAATGGCACTGGATCGAATGTAGTTCTGAATTGCCCTTTCTAATTCGAGGACGCTTTCGGCGATTTTGTGGTTGCCGACTGGGTCGTAGGTGTAATTCTCCGTGCGTTATTCCCTGTCGGATCGTTAGTAATCATCGCTATCTCCGTCCGGGCGATGTCTACTCGACTTGTCCTCTTCGGGCGGCAGGATTTCGGCATGCAAGAACTCAGGTTCCCGAGGATAAGACAATGCCTCTTCAATTTTCGCGCTCTTCGGTGGCGACTCAGTATCCAAGTCTTCATTTATAGCGATGAACAAAAGAATCCCCATGACTCCAGGGAGCGCGATCGTGAGATCGCCAAATCCAACGTGTCTAAATAGCGACAAGTTATAGTAGCTGGCCTTTCCATAGAACAACTGGTCGAAGCTGTCCCTATCCCCTCGCCAGAACCAAGACTCGCAATTCGTCTCTAAAGCTAGGTTAGCGCAGAATGGAGGCGGTCTTCGCCGCGATACGTCACAATTCACAATCTACTTAAAGGACTTTTCCTTCATCTGTGCGAAACAACGAGTGTCGGGGGCCTTGGAAGGATCGTTGAAGAAATCCACAGTCATCTGCCGCGCACAAGCGGACTGGCTCGGCGTATGGCTGTATCCGGCGAACTCGTAAAGGTATCCATTCTTGAGAGTGCGGAGTGCTCTTCGGCCCCACGCAGGTGGGGTATTCGGATCAAATTCTCCTGCAAAGATCAGCGTTGGAATGTCGCTCATCAGAGGCTGCCACTCAGAAGATCTCGACGCGGGTACATTCCAAACATTGCAGATCCCGAGGTTGAATGCTGCTGAATCAAGGCCACCGAATTGCGGAAACGCAACATGCGTCTGAAAATCGACGATTGCCCGATCTGCGAGCGGCATTCCGTCGGCACACCACACGGAATAGCGCATCCCCCAGCTAAGATCATCAGGGGACAAATCGTCTTGCGCCATGGCCGATAAGGCGGTGAAATCACCATGCGCTGCCTGGAAAATAACTCGCGGAATTTGCGGAATTTGGGAGATGTCATTGAGTGCTGAATAAATTGTCTCTACGGCGCTTCTGCCGTCAAAAGGGCGGCTGTGGACGATGCCGTCTTTGGTTTTGATCTGGATGGAAATTGGGTCGCGATATAAAGCGTTTAAGAGCTTTTCGGAATTGGCGCGCAGATTCGGGTATGCGCGTTCGCACTCGAAATCAACGGCGCAGGCATCGAAAACCGCGTTCAGAGCGCGCTCCAGGTTCGCATTCCCCATCTCGTCGTAAGGTACGTCGGGTGGCTCAACTGATTCGAGAAGAACGCTGCGAACCGCACTGGGATCAGTTCGCATGACGTCCATCATGACCCAGGTACTGTACGAGAGTCCGTACAAGTTCCATGATGAAAGCTTCATAGTTTTGCGCAAATCGACTAAGTCCGCCGCAACTTCTCTGGTGTTGTAGGCAGAAAGATCGATTCCTTTTGAAACCAACCGATCATGACACCCCTTGGCTGCCTCAAGTTCTTGTTGCTCTGCCTCTTTGGCGGCATATCCCTGTAGATATGCCCTCTGATGCTCTTCATCGACTCCCGGGCACAAAAGCGCCGGTTGAGCGTATCGAGTTCCTCGTTGCTCGAAAACGATGAAATCCCGCCAGTCAAGCAGCTTGATTGACTTCCCCGATGCGAATCCGCTCAGTGAGCTTGCGCCGGGTCCCCCCGCCGTGAAGATAATCGGATCCGCTTGTGGCGTCGTGCTGCGACTGCGGAAAATCATGAGTGGGAGGCGCACCGTTGCGGTCGTCGGATGATCACGATTCTCTGGAACCACCAGAGTGAGGCAATCTATGCGTTCATCTTTCGGCACCGTCACGACGCAGGGAGTTGGCTCTAGCTGCGGAGTCGTTGCAATGGCCCGAGAGCTTCGCTGCTGTGCTACGGTAACAATCGGACCCGTAAGCACGATCAGCAAAGCGAAGATCGCGAGCGACGTTCGAGCTCTCTGTTCCTCAATATTCGAAGTTTCTCGACACATAGTGGCAATCGGTCGCTTCACAGTGATTATGAATCAGTGCAGATTACATTGCACTTTCCGATCCATACAAGTGCTTTAACTGCGGGATTGAGAAATGCACCTCCTGCAGACCCGCCCTACACCGATCGTCCGAACAAGCATGGACAGCGCGGCATGTATCGGGCGTCCAGATTTTAGCAACTGTCGTAAAATCCCGTGGCTGTTGAAAAAGGAACCAAAGCAGTAATTTCGGTGAATTTCAGCGTCTACGGCAGATGAACATTCAACAACTTACGAATGAATTTCGCTGCTGAAATTCCTTAAAAAGAGTTTTTCAACACCCACTCCCGATTGCACCAACTGACCCGCTTCTCAAGTGTAGCCGGCGGGCGGATTGCGTTGTATTCCGGGCATCTGAGACGCGCCCAACGCTGCCAGCGGGGGTGTATCGCAAATGGCGGACGTTCTGACCTCGGGTAGCTACGTGTTCCAGAATCAGATGATTTTGGAACAGGGCGTTCCAATAACCCTGGGCGAGGCACCTCTGTGAGTTGTTGAGTCCCCACACCTGCCAAGCGGCAGAAAGCACGTTCGAGAAACACATGATTTCGGGACAGTGACAACCAATGGACATTCAAACATCCACATGGCTGACGGTAAACGAAGCCGCTCAGTATCTTCGCGTTAAACCGGCACGCTCGCACAATGGGCGCGCCAGGGAACCATTAAGGGCTACGTCCTTTCCGGCACTGAGCGGGTAACGTGGCGGTTCCTGCGTTCCGATCTTGATGCTAAACTCCTACCGCCTACCGTTGCGCTGAACCGGAGGATTCAATAATGCAACGGCACAGAAGTGGAAGTATCGCACTAGATGCCCGAATCAAAACGTGGCATTTTTTCTTTTGGGAGAACGGCAAGCGGCGCTCGAAAAGAATCGGCACCTTGAGCCAATATCCCACGAAGGCAAGCGCATGGCGTGCTGCAAAGTCATTGCGCGATGCAGTCGAAAATCAAACGCAGGTCAACCCGATTACCGGCGCAGCACCGACCGTCAGCACACTAGTCGAGCAGTACCGAGCAGAGAAAATGCCAAAGCGAAAGATGACGCGGCAAGGCTACAACACGTGGCTGAATCACTACATCGTTCCGACGTGGGGCAACCGCACTCTCCAAGAGCTACAGGCGCGTCCCGTTGACATGTGGCTGCAATCTCTCGCACTGGCACCGAAAAGCAAAGTCCACATTCGTGGCCTTGTCTGCATTCTCTGGGAGTTCGCTATGTGGCGCGGCGACGTGCCATTGCAGCGAAATCCGATGGAACTGGTCACGATCACTGGCGCATCGAAACGCACACGGCAACCGCGTAGCCTCACCGTGGAAGAGTTCAGGCAACTTGCTAGGCAGCTTGAAGAACCATTCCACACTATCGCGCTGGTTTGCATGTGCTTCGGCCTTCGCATCTCCGAAGCTTTGGCGCTGCGCTGGTCGGATGTAGATTGGCTCAACGGTAAACTCACCGTCGAACGCGGCATCGTGCATCAAGTTGTCGATGACGTGAAAACGCCAGAGTCGAACCGTTCAATGCACATCGACGCTGCGATGCTCGAAGGGCTGAAAGACTGGAAACAGTTGTCTCAGTTCAGCGGGCCTGACGATTGGATGTTCGCTTCGCCAGTAAAACTCGGACGCTTGCCGATCTCCTACGCGGGAGTCTGGTCGGCGCTTGGGAAAGCAGCGGTCAAGGCTGGCATCGGTCACATCAGTTCCCACACGTTCCGGCACTCGCACAGATCGTGGCTGGATGCGGTCGGTACTCCAATCGGTGTGCAGCAAAAGCTAATGCGCCATGCGGACATCAGAACCACGATGAACGTCTATGGTACTGTCGCAACGTCTGCAATGGCCGTCGCTAGTGGGAGAGTGGCAGGGCTGGCACTCAACGGCGTACAGGGAGATGAAGCGAAATGTTAATCATGAAAGTGGCGCTTCTGAGTTGCGCGTTTTACCTTGGTATTGCGGTGGTTGTGGAACTGGCGTTTTTCGCACTCGCGCTGTGGAAAGACAGTGTGGGTTACTTCTTCACGTGGTGGGGATGGGCCGCATGGTCTGGGGCGGCTTGGCTAGTCTCGACAAGCCTAGCTTTCCGCCTCGTAGTGAGCGGGATTCGCGCACAAGTTCCAAAGTAATGACAGAACGGCATGTGAAACAGCATGTGCGGTCTGTAAGTGCTTGAAACGATGGCGGAGAGGGAGGGATTCGAACCCTCGATAGAGTTGTTAGACCCTATAACGGTTTAGCAAACCGCCGCCTTCAGCCTCTCGGCCACCTCTCCGACGTTTGGTTTCTACAGCTTAGCACAGAATCCAGAATATTCTGCTGGGCAACAGGTGCCCTCTGGGTGCCCTCTCCGCCGCGAGGTACGGAAATCCAACACCCACTGGGCTCCCGGCAATGGGGCCACCGTTTGGTTAAAAGCTCTCGCTAAATTTGGGACATCGCCTGTCATCTAGGGCCCCCGGCCCGCGAAACCGCATGAAATTAACAACTTCTCAACCCGCTAACCAAGCATGAGCGGAGTGATTTTCGAGCCTGTTAACAACAGGTATGATCTTGACCCATGGAGAGTGTGGAATCCACACCGGCGTTGCAATTACCGAGATACGGCAGCGCGACGCTGGACACAGATGCTGGCCGCAGAAGCCGTGAAGCCTTTAGCCGAGCGGGAGACCTGACTTCAGCTCTAATTCGGTATCAATAAAAGATTCAAGAATTACAGTGCGGCACAGCCAGCCGGAAAATCTAAGCCGCTACAGGCGCAGACGCTGAGAAGATTTCAGCGTCGGAACAAAGCACTATCACGACGTTCCTAGGCGGTCTAGTGGAAGCGTCGATCTTGTCTAATAAGTCCGACCGGTTCCACCATTACACCGCTAGTAGGCTGAGGCCTCCTTTCACTTAAACACCGGATTGCTACTGATCATGGCTTCGCTGATCCCTGGTGATGGGCACTTTCGCTGGCTCGAAGTCGGCGCAGGGGCGATCTTGCTGGCGGGTGGGGTCAGGCAGACCTTTCAGGACCGCCTGCTGGCCTCTACGCCCCCCGAGTAGACAGAAACCGGGGGACAGACAGAAACCGGGGACGTCCCCGGTTTATTCCCCGGTGATCCGAAACTGCCCTTCTTATTGACGATCTCAGCACCCGTTTTTCGCGCCCACCGTCGCCAAACCGGTGGACGGCACCCCGCCGGTCAGCCCGAGGATGCCCGTTCCGATTGTCCCCTTGCTGGCGTTGGCGGGAGCGAATAACACCAAGCCCGAGGCTTGACCATTGGACGAGCCTACTACGAAGTTCACAATGATATTGTTGCCGATGACGTAGAACTCCCCCCCGGTGACCGAGCCGCCATCGAAGCTCTCAAGCGTAGCCGTGCCGCTGTGCGGCCTGCCGAAGTTGCCATCGTCCGTCAGCACCAGGCAGAAATTTTGGTTGGCGCCCTTGATGGTGCCAGCGATGCCAGCCTTCACCTGAGTGTCGAGCACTGGATAGTTGCCGGTGAAGCTCTGTGCCTTGGCGGCGCTGGGGCCTATCGCAAAGGCCAAAAGTGGCAAAGCCATTGCGATGAATGTGCGAATGTTCCTGCTCATTGTTCTTATCTCCTAGTGACAATTGTAAGTTGATACTGCTGCTACCTTTGACTATTGAGTCGGGTAGTTGGTTACCCGCACTTGTCAATTGTTTGTCAAACGAGCGGCGCAAGTATTCATCCTGCCAGAATGCTTTCATTCAGCTTGTGCAAAAATCTGCCGAGCTTGACTCCATAAACAAACGGCCCCACGCACGTGAGGCCGTCTTGTCTTGTTTGAAATACGCAGGAACAACTCAAGGCACGACCTTGAACGCCAGTCCTCCCCAAGTATCTGTGCCCCAGATGACGCCATGTGAGTCGATGATGAGTGAAGTAAAGGCGAAACTCCAACCTGGCGTGTTCTGCCAGTTGAACACAAACGTCTCAGTCCAGCCGCTCGGTCCCGGGCTCAACTTGAAGAGCGCGTACTCTGTCATGCCCCACAGGTTGCCATTGGCGTCGAAGGTCAGGCCATTGGGAAAATCCTCGGCCGGATCGCTGAAACGATTAAAATTGTACAAAGTAGTTTTGGCGTAACCGTTGGCCGCCGTCAGCTCGAAGACAATGCCGCCGTTGTTTCCGCCGGTCCCACCAAAGGTCGTAGTGCCGTAGACGTCGCCGCTCTTGTCGAGAATTACCCCGGTGAAGGGCTCGGAGCCATCGATCCCGCCTTTGAACGTATACAGGATCTTTTCAGTCCAGGTGGTGGTGGCCTTAGTAGGCGGAGAAAGCTTGAACACGGTTCCGGCATTCGCGGCGCCGCCCTTGTAAGTGCTGCCGTAGAGATTGCCGGATGGATCCATGGCCAGGGTTGCGCACTGGATGAAGGGCAAAGCTCCATCCGTGCCCCCTTTGAAATCATGCAACACGGTTTCCTTCCATCCGCCAGAGGTGAGGCTCAGTTTAAAGACGACGCCAACTGCCGCGCTGCCGCCAGCGATGGTGGCGCCATAAAAATTGCCGGCGGCGTCGCGAATCAACCCAGTGAATGAGTTGCCGCCGTCAGGGCCTGAGAACCGGTGAAGGACAGTTTCTGTCCATTGACCAGTCGTGGTTGGACTCAGTTTGAAGATGATGCCGCAGCCTATAGGAGAAGTAAAGTTTCCTGCATTGCACGTGCTGCCAACGATCCCTCCTGTGACGGTGGTGCCGTAGAGGTTGCCCGCGCTGTCACGGAATAGGGAGGAATGAGGCTCCGCGCCATCCGTGCTGCCTCCTTTGAAGCTGTAGAGGATTGTCTCCGTGTAGCCTCCGGAGCGGTTGGGCGACAGACGATACACTGTGCCGAAGTTATGCGTGCCGCCGTCATAGGTTGTGCCATAAAAATTGCCGGCGGCACCCTCGACCAGGCCTGAGTAAGGCAGACTCCCCTCGCCTGCGGCGAGGCTAAAGGTGTGTATTACGTCGACGGTTTGCGCCTGCGTGCGGGCGCCAAGAGTGAGTGTGAATGTCAGAAGCACTGCGTACCATAACCGGGCCTGATAGGGGAATTTCTGCATACGGCCTCCTTGACCATGGAGGCAAAGTACAGCGTGCTCAGCCAGGACTCGTCACACGCACGTCAACAATTTGCACATTTTTTATGCAAAATGTTGTTTGGAGATTTTCACCGCGCACTGATGGAATGAAATGAAGCTCTAGTTATCACGGTTAATAGCATCTGGAAGTGAGTCCAGAATCGGGCTTGGGGCCACACTGTTGATAAATCCCAATAAATCCCCATTACACTCATCTTCCGCTGGGGAAGTTCTCAGCAATCATTCACTAACTGCGATTCAAGCACGATGAATTGTGCCGGGTGACTCGGGTCCAGTGAGTTTATCGAGACGCGAGCGAGAGCGCGTCCCTCCCCGTCATCCAAGCACTCAACCCTATCGCACGGCATCAGGCCCGGTTGGGGATGGGTCGAGTCACTCCAGAGATCCTGAGTCGTCACGGCCGGAATTTTCTCGATGAACTTGTGGCGGTTGCCATTTGCGTCGGCGAAATCACAATGAACCAAACCCGGAAACGATTCATCGGCAAAGCCAACGATGTCAACACGAAGGCAGGTCATACCGGGGGTTCTATGCCGGCTTTGGCGAAAAATCGCCATAGCGCTGATTGAGCCTGTCGGGTACGCCTGAAACAATCGCCGGTGCTAAAATTCGGCACCGTGCAAAATCAGCCCACCCAGCAGCAGATAGACGCGGTTACCCAGCTTGAGACAGCCGTTCGTTTGCAAAATGGCGATCTGGTTGAGACCGCTGTTTTTCAAGCGCGTCCGGCCTCCATCCGCTGCATTCGCCGTCTCTAATAATCTTGGCCGAGGCTCCGTGGCACTCGCGGCACGAAGATATAGTCAGGGCACTTCAACAATTGCGCAGCCCAGCGGCAGCGGATGCCCTGGAGCGAACCGCGCATGCAGTACACGACTATCTTGCATACGATGACGGATTCGCCCTTGCACGAAAATGCACGTGGGCACTGGCAGATGTTGGAACACCCGAGACCCAGCAGGCGCTTACGAGACTGGCGGCGTGCGACAACTCAATCATCGCAAGCTACGCGCAAAAGCGATTGGCCAACTGGCAAGATGAGTTGCACCGGAAAGGACACTCCACTCGG
>Ga0210384_10004748_pt1 | contig 15051 bp, 14 predicted proteins | sample IncBWH2MmetaG_FD_160574 | JGI IMG/M metagenome (GOLD analysis project Ga0210384, IMG submission 160574) | Forest soil microbial communities from Barre Woods Harvard Forest LTER site, Petersham, Massachusetts, United States - Inc-BW-H-2-M | ecosystem: Environmental > Terrestrial > Soil >...
AACGGAACCACATGTTCAAATTGATGCGCCGAGCATCCACCCACGATATTCCCCCGAGATCGACAACCACGACTCCCCACCCGCCCCCATGTAAAAGCAGGTCCGTAGTTTTCAGCGCTTGTTCGAGCCGCTTCCAAGGCTTCGTGCTTTTTGCCTGGTACCGCTCAGCGCGTATCGGCGCACTTTCTAGTTTCGGCAATGGTCTCGGAGGACGAATTCCGCGGCGTGGCGGCTCGCGATCTCGCTCCACTTGCTCTCCCGCACAGCGGCCCAAGACGGAACTTACCTTTGGTGCCGGAACGGGTGCCCGGCTTCCCATCACCATGGGAATCGCTTGCTCGACGCCACGCATCAATTCGCGCGGATGCTTCCAACCATTGGCGTTTATTGGTTTCTTGCGTTCGGGCTCGAACCCAAAACTCTTTTCCATTCCCTTGCCAGCCGCGGCAAAGTACGGAGACGTCGTCAGGTCCGGCTCTTGGCCATTCGATTCTCCGCAGCGAATCCAGAGCAGACGCGAAAGCTCCACTCCCGCCGCCGCAAGCGACAGCGGATCGAGGGAGTCAGAAACATCGACGAACGCACAGGCTTCCTGCCGTTCCGTCGCCTGAGCGAGCAAAGAAAACGCCAGGCTCGTACGACCCGAGGAACCTTCTCCGCACAATTCCACCAAAGAGCCCCGGGGAAACCCGCCACTCAGCAGCGTATCGAGTTCGCTCACACCGCTCGGTTGCACTTCGACGGCGGAGCGTCTTTGAAATCCTTCGAGCCCCCGTCCGACGAGGCCTGGTTCCAATTTCCATTGCTTAATAAGGATGGCTGCCATGACTCATTGTATTCGCTTTTTGTTCGCCTACGGCTAGATTCTCGCCCGTCGTGGGAAGAATTGTCAAGGTTCAAGAAAGAAGAAAGGATTTTCTGAATTCCGTAGTCAAAACAGCGAGTCTTGTTTTGGCGTCTCCAGCGTGACCGGAGCAGCCGCCTCGGCATCTTCGTTTTTTACATTGTTCAGTCTTGGGCTGACTGGATGTCGGCGCATTGCCGTCGCTTCGTAGGGTTTCAGAATGTCACGAATTGCAGCGAAGTCCGTTATGTCCGGGTCGAGCCATTGCTCATACTTCTCCGGGGTCACAATCACCGGCATCCGATCGTGTAGATCTTCCACCAGTGCATTCGGACCGGTCGTCAGGATGGTGCAGCTTTCAATCACCTCTCCATCGGGGCTGGTCCACTCGTCCCACAGTCCCGCGAGAGCAAACACCTCCCCATCGCCCACTTCAAAACAATACGGCTGTTTCACCGATCCCATCTTCCGCCATTCATAGAAGCCGTCTGCCGGAATCAGGCACCGCCTTTTCAAAATCGACTCTCGGAATGCCGGAGTCTTTGCCACAGTCTCAGACCGGGCGTTGAGCGTCTTGTTTCCGATGCTCATGTCCTTCGCCCACGAGGGAATCAAACCCCAGCGCATTGTAGTAAGGTGACGAACCTTTTCACCCTGTTCTTTCCTGACGATCAAAACTTGCTGCGTTGGAGCGATGTTGTAGCGAGGATGATCTTCCATGCCTGAGTCATCCGAAGCCCCGAATCGTTCGGTCAAGTACTGCTTCGAGTGCGTCAGTCGGTAGCGGTTACACACAAATTCATTTTCGCCGATTTCAGGGAGTACCCACAAACAGAGTTCCGCTCACTGCCCTTCCTGGCCAAATTCTGCGACTGATCCGTCCGCTTCTTCCGTCAAGGGCTTCCGCTTCGCTCCAGTGAACGCCATACCCCGGCGCCCTTGACGGCGCGGACGGACAGTCGCCTTCCCCCGCCATGAAGGGCTTTTGCTTTTCATGCACCGCCCTGCGGTGCCTGCGAGGCAAAACCCAAATTCCACAACAGGAGATTTGCCATGCAACAAACCGAACGAAAACCACTCTTCGACGTGGGCTCGCTTGTCTCAACTCCGGGAGCGCTTGCGGCTCTCGCAAAGAGTGGGCAGACGCCGCTCCACTTCCTTTCGCGCCACATCACAGGCGATTGGGGAGACCTTGAGGAAGAAGACCGGAAGGAGAACGACCTCAGCGTAAAAAAAGGTTTCCGCATCCTGAGCAGCTACAAAACAAACGCAGGACAAAAAGTATGGGTCATCACCGAGGCAGACCGCTCGGTCACAACACTGTTGCTTCCCGATGAATATTAATTTCGAGAAAAAGAGAAAAGGAGAAAACGAAAATGAATACCGCAATCGCAGAAAGCGCAAGTAACGCCGTTCCTTTTGTACCATCCTCAGTTCGGGACATTCCCCTCAATCGCATTCAAGAATCGAAAACCAATCCAAGACGCACGTTTGACGAAACGAAACTGGCGGAACTCGCCGGAAACATTAGACAGCATGGTGTTTTGCAGCCCGTTCTCGTCCGCCCCCTGCCGGGCGGCGAGGATGGGTCCTTTGAACTGGTCGCCGGGGCGCGGCGCTTCCGCGCTTCACAACTTGCCAAACGGGAGACCATTCCCGCGACCGTCCGCGAACTCACCGATACGGAATGTCTTGAACTGCAACTCATCGAAAACCTGCAACGCGCCGACGTGCACGAACTCGATGAGGCACGCGGCTATGCCGCGCTCATCGAAATGCAGCCGGATACCTATACGGTCGAGACGCTGGCCGAGAAAATCGGACGCTCGGAAAAGTACGTTTACGCGCGGTTGCGCCTGACGCATCTTGTGGAAGAAGTGCAGGAAGCGTTTTACGCCGGGAAGCTCTCCGTCGCTCATGCTTTCGAAATAGCGCGGCTCCAGCCCGGAGACCAGCGCCGAGCGCTAACGGAATGCTTTCCGCTGCACAAGACGGCGACGGCTGTGCTGAAAGACAAAAAAGCCGAAGCCGTCACCGTTCGTTCACTTCGAGAATGGATTGAGAGGGAAATCCTGCTCGACATTACCAACGCGCCTTTCGACGCCGAGGACGCCGCTCTGTTTCCCGCTGCGGGAAGCTGCGCTTCGTGCCCGAAACGCACCGGAAACAATCCGTTGCTCTTCCCGGAAATCCGCCACAAATCCATCTGCACTGACCGCGCGTGCTATCGCGCAAAGGTCGAAGCACTCGTGCAGATTCGCATAAAGCCGCTCGAAGAGTCCGGCGAAAAACCACTGCGCGTTTCACAGGCTCCGGCATGGCAATCGAAGAAGCCGCAACCGGATGTTCTCTACGAAGGACAGTATCGCCGCATCACGAAGAAAGCTGAATGTCCGAATACCAGACCTGCCGTCGTCATCGATGGCGCACAGGCGGGAACCGTGATGCATGTCTGCCGTGACGAAAAGTGTCCCGTCCACGCGCACGAAACACGCTACCAACCGACGCCACAGGAACGAGCTGCCCGCAGCAAGGAATTGCTGGCCGAACGCGTTGAGAAGCTGACGCGAGTCCGCATCTTGGACGCCATCCGCAAGAAGCTGCCAGCTGCGTTCGCGCGTCCAGACCTCGAAATGGCCGCGCTCGACTATTTCCGCCGCCTTGGCCACGACAATCACCGCCGTCTCTGCCGCATTTATCAGTGGGAAGAAAAAAAGACCAAATCCTCTTGGGGAAGCTTGGCCGTCGATTACGAAGCCATCGCTGGAAGAGAGGTGCGAGCGATGAACCCGCAAGACTTGCAGCGGTTCCTCGTCGTATGCTCTCTCGTATCCGACCTGTATTGCCCCAGCTTCGACTCAAGTCGAAAACTCGCCAAGGACTCGAACCTCGCCCAGGCTGCGGTGCGATACAAAATCGATTCGAGCAAACTAGCCGCCGCTGTAAGCGAGGAACTCACAAAGAAAGGAGAAAACGGAAAAAACACGAAGAAGCAACGCAAAGCCGCCGCTTGAGATGCGCTTTGCTGCTGCCGGGCCGCGATTCCGAGTCGCGGCCCGGTTTCCTTTTCTAGGCTTCCGCCCGCACGCGACGACCACGACCCGCAACCATCTTCTGCGCCATAACCATAATCAACTTGCGGTCGGTCTCTTCCGCTTTGCTCAGGCACTTCCGCAGTTTGTGAAGGTAGGTCGCCTGTTTGCCGTTGCTGCCAAACGCGATGTCCTCTGCCGTTTTTCGCTTCAGCAAATTCGGCAGCTTGGGCGGTTCGTCGCCTTCGTAGAAGAGTTGGTACAGGGGAATTTCGAGAGCTCGCGCCAGTTTTTCGAGTGTCTCGATCGCCGGCACAGTATGGCCATTCTCAACCCGGGAAATGTAGCACCGCAATAGTCCCGTTCTCTTCTCGATGTCACCTTGCGAGAACTTCTTGCTCTCGCGCAGTTCCCGCAAACGATCTCCGATCAGCATGATTGCCTCTTTCTAGAATTGCGAAGTACCGGGGACGGATAAACAGAGTATTCGTCCAAGCCCGTTTTTCCAAACGAAACCGGATTAGATTTCCCTAATTCACCCGCGATACGTTCCTTACGGGCCGGCTTCGACAAGCCGCATCGTTACGCCGATGACCCGCCCCACGATATCTGCTTCGCGCGGATACGAAAACCGCAGCACTTCGCACTTCGATTTCGGGTGCGGAACAGCCGACAAATAGCCATCGTTCAGCTCGCACCAGCTGCACAAAAATGCTCCGCGCAATTCCAAAAAGAAAATCGGCCTGTCATCTTCGTCTTTCCAGGACCTTGGCAGAATCTTCCGCTGATTCTGGTCGATCTGCACGATAGAGCCCGGGCGGATGATCGGAAACATGCGATTTTCCGAAAGCCCCACAAATCCGTAGGTTGCGTGGCGAAGGTCGAGATGCTGAATCAGCCGGACCGGAACCTCACCCCATATTTTCCCAAGCTTCGCCAAAAGACTCGTGCGGTCGAGCTTGAATTGCCGGGTCGATTTCAGCGGCACTACGATCGTGTCGTCCCCATCCGAGACCCTCGTGGCCAGTTGCGTCTTCGAGGGCGCAAACATTGCTTGGTCCCGCCCGAAGTCGCTGAGAGTGCAGCCGAACGCCGAAAAGATGCTCGACCAATGAACGTTATAAATCGCCCCGAGGCTGTACTGCTTGCAGGCGCTCGGTGTATACGTTCCGTTTTCGATGTTGCTCAACCATCCGCGCGAAATGATGTAATCCGGGTTTTGTTTTTTCTCCGCCAGCTGCCGGGTGCGCTCCTCGACTTGCCGTAAGCTCAACCCGAGACGCTCCCGTATCCGCTTCAGGCGAATACCTACCCTTTCGGATTGCGCGCTTGCATCCATGGACCCGAGCCGGTTTTCTTACATCGTTACTACACATCTCGGAACGTGTACATAACCTAGCATGATCGCGGCAAGACGCTCCAGACTTCCGGTTTTTGTCTGGAATTCCGGACACTCCTTTCTGTCTTGAAAAACAGCCATTAGGCACTTTTCGTGCACTGCCCTCCCTTGTGGCGCTCGACTACCGTGACCATGTCGCACCTTAAGGCTCATGCCAGATCCTCACTCGCAGATCGTGTCCGCAAGATTCTCTCAACCCGTGGACTCTCCCTCGCCAATTTGTCGCGTGCCTCCAGCGGCAACCGGCTCGGTCACATTCCACACAGTTTTTATAGTTCGCTCGGGAAACCTTCGTTCAGTCCGAGCCTCTATCAGTTGTTTTCGCTCAGCGCATTTTCCGGCTATCGCCTGATCGATTGGCTGGCTTTATTCCGAATCTCGCTGGATGATGTGGCGCGCTTTCAGCTCCGCTTCTCCTCGCTCCGAACTGTCGAGCTCGACGCGAGGGTCTACAATTCCGATGCACTGATCTCCCGACTCCGTGACCTTAAAGAAGCGGACCTTCGAACGTCCCTCGCTCCACTTAGTCAGTGGGTTGCCGTCGATTCGCTCCGGCAGACAGACCCGATTCCCCGTAAGGCTGAAACGTCGTTTCGCTACCTGAAGATTGGAACTCACGACGCGCTCGCATATCCGGACTTGCTTCCTGGGAGCGTGGTGAGGGTGAATGACGATTTCTCCGCACTCATGCGCGCTCCTGTCGGCAAGACGCCGGGTCGAACGATGTTCCTAGTCCGTCACAGCAAGGGACTTACCTGCTCCCGCATTCTTCGAACGGAATCCGACAAAATCGTCCTGTCTTCCAGACAGCTTCCCTATGCATCAGTCGAACTCACTCTGGATACCGAGGGTTTCGTGTTGGGAACGGTCGACATGGAGATTCGCTCGGTCGCCAATGCTCAAAGGCCCGTCGTCTCCGCGGCGCTCGAGCGCTACCGAACGCCGGTTCCATTGCCGCGCGTATTTCCGGCACGCAATGCCGGCGATTTCATTCAGAGTGCTCGCAGGGCTTGCGGAATCTCTTTCCGGGAAGCCTCCGAGCGGACCCGTGCGATCGCTCGTGAACTGGGAGACCGTCGCTACTACTGCTCGCCAGGCGCTCTTTCTGACTACGAAACCCGGAAGTTTGCACCGCGACATATTCACAAGCTGATCTCGATTTGTGCTGTCTACTTCGCGAGCGTTGCCGGTTTGTTTGAAGCCTGTGGCGCCGGACTAGAAACAGCAGGTTCCCAAGAAATGCCACGCGACCTCCTAAATGACTCACCGGCGACGCGAGCGCACGCTCGAATGCCGTCGCGCTTTCTTGATGAGATGGAAAGACGTTTCGGCCCCCTACCCTATTTCTTGCGAACGGCGAGTTCGTCAATCTTCGGTTTGCAAAACGTTTCCTTGCGCGATGTCTTTTGGGTCGGAGATTCGCAAGAAGCTAAGTATTCCTGTCTTTCCAGAATTAAGTTCTTAGTCGTAGATCGAAGACAGAAGAAGCCACGGGCGTCACTGTCCTGTCCAAATTGGGCGCAACCGATCTATGTGTTACAGAAGCGCGGAGGCGGCCATCTCTGGGGTTACTGTCGGCTGGAGAACGGCGTACTGTCGCTCTGTAGCCTGGCGCAGCGTGTGAAATCGGTTCGTCTGCGCAATGGCGTGGATGCCGAAGTAGTGGGTCGAGTAGTCGGAGTGGTTCGAATGCTCATGTGATTTTACGCTGCCACCGCGCGAAGGCGAACGGCAGACCCAATCAGGCGTCTCAACACAAAGGCAATTTCCCTCACGTTTCGCAATCAATTCTGGCCACGCAGCACGTTCGCGAACAAAGAAACAGGTCAGTCGCTTCCCAAGGACTGGAGTGGCAGGCTGTGCTGGCAGCCCAGAGACTTCCATCCGAGAACGACTTTTTATGAATTCGCTTTCCGACAGCATCCGCCGAACAGCCAACGCCGATGGGGGAGCCGTGCTCGACCTCCGCCGTGGAGCAATGTTCCGCGTGAACCCAGTTGGAGCGAGAGTGCTGGATTTGCTCGACCAGGGAGATTCTCCCGAACAAATTGCCCACAAACTGAGCACAGAGTTTCAAGTTCCTCTCAGGGACGTAGAAGCCGACGTCGCTGAGTTTATCGAATCGCTAAAAACTCGCGGCCTCCTTGGATCGCGCTGACCGGAATATAGAAAGAGTGGGAAAGGATATCGATGGCCACGGTTCAAATGGAACAGAAAGCAGAAGACTGGCGCATCCTTCTGTTTGCTTCAAAGGGCTCGGAGCTCTTGGTGCTGAGACGTCTCTCGGGCTTCGGCCTTCCCGTACTGCGCATCCCACCGCAGGAAAGAATCGCGGCAAGTCTCAACGAGGAGGCGCGCCGCGTCTGGAACGTTGAAACAATCTGCGTTGCACCGTGCCATATTCCGGATCCCAATCGTAATTCTACGCAGCCGCGGTATTACGTTATGGAGGTTCTCAACAACGAAGACTTAAGTCGAATCGCGCCGAAAGCCATGGACGTCGCGGCACTCAATGAGAATTCCTTTGCTGATCTGCGTGACTATCTTGCGGTGCGTCGGGCGATGAATCTCGATGCCGATCTGCATCAAACTCATGGCCCATTTTCCGAATTCGCGACGTTCGAAAAGATTTCAACCTGGGTCGCGCAGCAACTCGTCCCGCTGGAGCGCCGGTGGGACGGCGCATTTCGCCAGTTGCATGCAAGTGATGCGTTTGCATTGATTCGTTTTCAAACGAACGGGAGCGCCGTTTGGTTTAAGGCCACGGGAGAACCAAACCGGCGAGAGCTCGCGATCACCGAAACTCTCGCCGCGCGCTTTCCTCAGTACGTGCCAAGAATCATTGCGGTCCGTCGGGACTGGAACGCTTGGCTGAGCGACGAAATCGAAGGCACACAGCTCGATTCCGCGCAGGACTTCGGTTCATGGTGCTGCGCTGCAAGGACCCTTGCAGAACTGCAGGTCGGTTCCATTGGGCATACATCTCCGATTCTCGATGCCGGAGCACATGATTCGCGCTTCGCAAAGCTGCATTCTCAAATCCCTCCGTTCTTTGCGGCCATGGAAGAGCTGATGGAAGCACAGGTCAAAACACCGCCGCAGCGCCTGAGTTCGCAGGAAATGCGAATCGTCCAAATGCAGTTGACCGAGGCTTTAGGCGCGTTGGAAGCCACTGGGATTCCAGACGCCTTGAATCATTTCGACTTAAACCCGGGCAACGTGATTGTAGGTGGCGGGAAGTCAAGGTTCCTCGATTGGGCAGAAACTGCCATCGGCAATCCCTTCTTCACTTTCGAATACCTGCGCCAGCACTATTTGCGTGCGCTCCCACACGACGCCGACACCGAAGCGGAGTTCCGCGAGTCGTACGTGAATGTCTGGCGATCGCTTGTCCCTCAATCGAAGATTGAGCGCGCGACGGAGCTGGTGCCCCTGATCGCACCGTTCGCTTTCGCTGTAACCCTTTCGTGGCGGGATGCGCACCAGAAAGCGGAACCTAAGGTCGCGGGATTCCTCCGGAGTCTCGCGCGCCGGATGCAGCGGGAAGCCGAACAACTAACCCGCTGTGCTGCGTAGATTTTCTTGAAAGGAAGAGCGATGTCCATCACATGGGATGCCTATTGGGAACTTCTGCGGCTCGAATATCCGTTGTTCCATAAAAACTTTGCAGCCATCTACGACCGCGTTCGAAGAACGCCGCTCGGTACTCGACAGAAAAAGATTCTGGAATACACGCAACTGTGTCACGCGGTCGATGTGGCTGCCGCCCTGTATTTCCGTAAGGTTCTTTGTCTGCAAAGGTCGGCGGCAACAGCTTGCCTTCTCAAGAAAAACGGATTCCCGGCGCAGTTGGTAATCGGAGTCCAGCAGCTGCCTTTTGCCGCACATGCCTGGGTAGAACTCGACGGCGCGATCATCAACGACAAACCGTATATGTCCGAGATCTATTCAGTCCTCGCGCGCTGCTGAAGAGCACGCAAGAAAGGAGGTTGCCATGAGTGTGCAGTTTGGAAATTGGAGTTTTGAGCGACACCGGAAGAACCCGTTTGATCTCCATCTCTTCCGTAAACACCTAGCTCCTTACGGACGGGAGGGGGAAAGCGACTTTCGCGACGAAGATATTGAAATGCTTTTTTACCGGGTGCGTGAGACCGAGGAAGCCCCAACCGGGGCGCAGCCTTTTCGGATTGGTTCACACAGACTTCTGGCCTGGGACGGTCGCCTCGACAATCGTGGAGATCTCGTTCGAGAACTCGCGGGGACCGTTACAACATCCGACACGGACGTTGCCGTCGTCGCAGCTGCCTACACTCGCTGGGACCTTGCGTGCTTTCCCAAACTCATCGGCGATTGGGCACTCTCGATTTGGGATTCCACACGACAACAACTAATTCTTGCTAAAGATTTTCTGGGAACTCGTTCTCTCTTCTATTCGGTCGATCAAACGCGCGCGCAATGGTGCACGGTTCTCGATCCGCTCGTCCTTTTTGCTGGACGAAAGTTCACGCTCAATCAGGAATACATTGCCGGTTGGTTTGGTACGTTTCCAGATTCTAGGCTAACCCCCTACGTCGGCATTTCTGCAGTTCCGCCTTCCTCCTATGTGCTCATCCGGAAGAGTTCTATTGCTGTCCGGGAATTCTGGAGATTCTCGGGCAAGAGAATCGTGCGTCCGAACGATGGCGAATACGAAGAAGAATTTCGGCAACTCTTCACACAGTCCGTCGCACGCAGACTCCGTTCGACTCACCCCGTGCTCGCTGAGCTGAGTGGGGGTATGGATTCATCCTCAATTGTCTGTGTTTCAGATCAGGTATTGAGGACTGTCAAAGGTCTCACGCCCCGCCTCGATACCGTTTCCTACTACAGTTCGGATGAGCCGAATTGGGATGAGCTGCCGTATGTGTTGAAGGTTGAGGAGCTACGCGGGCGAAGAGGCACGCACCTTCGCGTGAACACGCGCGACATGTTTTCTTTCAAGGCCACAACGGACCATTTCATGGCCACGCCAGGTTCACTTGAGCCCCTAAGCGAAGGAGAACTCGAGTTTAGCCGTGTTCTCAACGAGGGCGGATATCGCGTGGTTCTCTCCGGGATTGGCGGTGATGAAGTACTCGGTGGAGTTCCTACGCCGTCTCCGTTGCTCGCGGACCTCCTGGTCAGCGGACGCTGGAAAACACTGAGCCAAGCACTCTTCGTTTGGGCGCTTGCCCTTCGCATTCCAGTCGCGCACCTACTCGCCCGGGCCCTCGCACTGTTGTTCACCGCAAGGCTTAGCTCGGGAACTTTACGGCCTCCCCAATGGCTTTCGCAGGACTTTCGGAAGGCGTATTCGAAGGCGCTTCGCGGATATCCGCGAAGAATTCGCATGTTTGGTTCACGCCCCACCTTTCAAGACAGTATCCAAACGCTTGAAGCTCTCCGTCGTCAACTCTCCGGCTATCCGCTTGCCACGAAGCCGTGCTACCGGAAACTTTATCCGTATCTCGATCGCGATCTTTTGGAATTTTTGTTCGCTATTCCGTCAGACCAATTACTCAAGCCGGGCCAACGCCGATCCCTCATGCGTCGCGCTCTTACGGGAATTGTTCCGAACGAACTGTTACAGCGAAAAAGAAAAGCCTTTGTGATTCGCGGCCCTCTTATGGCCATTCCCGCCAATCCGGCGCACCTTATGGCCATGACCGGCCGCATGTTGGGCGCGTCGATCGGCATCGTTCTCCCCTCGCAGTTCCTAACGGAACTTGAGCAAGCTCGCTCTGGCGAACGAGTCGCAATAACTCCGATTATCCGAGCGTTCGGGTTGGAACGATGGTTTCGCAACGTAGCTCACTGGAATGTGTTGAGCGACTTTGACCGATACGAAAGCAATTTGTCCACAAAGATGGCCACTGAGCGCTTGCCGACAGAACAGGTCTCTTAGCTAGGAGAAATCAAAAGAAAGGAGGTAACACAGATGAAATACGAAAAACCGCAAATCACGCTTGTCGCTGATGCCGCGACCATGATTCAGGGGGTGAAGTCCAGCGGCCCAGCAGACAGCGGTCAACCGCAAAATCCAGTCCATACGCCGTGCGCGTATGAATCGGACGAGTAATCACGCGGGCCGGAACGGTTATGTCCCGCCGGTCCGGCCTATCCACCATCCCAAACGAAAGGAGGTGAGAACTCATGAAATACGAAAAACCGGAAATCACGCTGGTCGCTGATGCCACGATTCTTGTTCAGGGCACAAAACTGATGGGAACCGCGGACTTTATCGATCCTCAAAACCCGGTCCGCAGCGTGTCTGCGTACGAGTCTGACGAGTAGCCGTCCGCCGGGACGAATTCGCCGTTCGTCCCGGCTTTTCTTTCGGTCCGCAATCAGAGAGGAGAAAACCATGGAGTATGAAACACCGAAAATTATGATCGTCACCGACGCCCTGACGGTTGTCCAAGGCATGAAACCAAATGGCGTCATGGAATTCGTTAACCCGCAAAACCCCATCCACAGCAGCGCTGCGTATGAGTCCGACGAATGACGATCGAACCGGGACGACTTCAGTGGTCGTCCCGGTTTTCTTCCGTATCGAGCAGCCAGCGACGAAACCAATCCACACTGCCTTGCTGCGATGTCATCCGTTCGCAGGGTTTCACCAACAGGTGTGTTCCGCGCGGCAGCCATACAAAATGGATAGGTTTGTTGAGAATGGAAGAAAGTGAAAACCATTCCCAGCCGGCAAGAAAATGAAGAGGACCATAGTATTCGAGTCGTACCGGCGCTGAGACCTTGTCGATCTGAAACGCGGGCGACTTTTCAAACCAAGACTTCAAGCCCGGTCCAACGGGCTGTCCCCCGTTAACTCCTTCGCCGTCCGGCAACCTCCAGAGCAATTGGCCCATGTAACCGCCGTCGAAACCATCGGCAAGCACGGCTGCACGAAACTTGTAGTGAGAATGCGTCAGTGCGAAAGCGACATGAAATGCCGTGCGACTGAATCCGATTAGTCCGACGCGGTCGCGATCGATAAGGCCACGGCGATCGAGTTCATCGATGGCGCCTTCAAACGCGGACATTCGTCTCGGGCCTTCTGCAGGAGTGTTCACGTACCTCCGGTCTTCGCCTTCGACGACCGAATCCCCGACCTGCAAAACCATGATCCCCTGAGCCGCCAGAGGTTGCGCCGCGAAAGCGCTATTCCACGGACCGTTGAGCCAGAACCGCTGTGGCTCGTACCCGTGCGTTTGAATCACGAGCGGATAACGCTTTCCGCGCTCATAGCCAGGTGGAAAATATATTCCGCCTTCCACTTCATGTCCGTCCGTTGCCTTCCATCGAATCGTTTCTACAGTGCCTATCGCAAATTGTCGTAGCTGCGGATTCAAATCCAGCAACAAAGATCGACGGCCATTAATCCGGTCCCTGACGAAAATCTGTGGAGGCGCGTTCTTGTCCTCTTCGAGAGAAATCTCTATCCGAGCGTCCGTTGATTCTTTCGCGGAGAAGGGAATCTCCATCCAGCGCCCATCCCTCTTTGCATAGGTCTTTGCGGTAGTCCCGCCAGTTGCGTGCTTCGATGCCAGGGTTATTTCTTGTTTCTGCGCGTTCCAACGGGAAATGGAAACGCGATCTCCGGTGATCTTATGGACCTTCGACGAGGGAATTTCTACCTCTACGGTGAAACCGTGCTTCCGTGCGCCATCTTCCTTTTCCTCAGTATCCAGCGGCAGAAATGTACCCGTGACGATGACAGAGTCTCCGGCCGATGGCCACGCTATCTCTTCATCGCCCCATCTAATCGGCGCATCAAGTAGAGGGCGCATGGTGCCTTGACCGACGTCGACAAGCATGTACTGCACGACGTTTGATAACGTGCCGGGTTTCCGCTTCTGGACGATATATGGTCGCAAAACCTCGTCTTCGTAGTTGGCCCATGCGTCGGGGATCGCACTGACGTAGACCGACAGAACCGCGAATCGGCCGTCCGGGGAAAGGCTTAACGGAAGATACTCCGTCAGGAAGTCGGACGAATAGATGCGCTTCTCCTCTTTGTTCTTGTCTTGAACAAACAGCTCCCGATCAATGATCGGATCGTCGCGTTCTCCGCCGTCATCGAGCAACTCGTTTAGGATCTGGGAATCGATGACGATCCCGTCGCGCAGTGCCTCTTCGGTTCCAGAAACGCGTCTTTTCCGCGGTGCGGCTTCAAAGATAAGTTGCTTGCCGTCCCGGCTGATGTCGTAGGACACGACGGCGGTCGAGTGGTCTGTCAACCGTGTTGGTTGCTTCGAGTCTATGTTGATCTCGTAAACCTGCGGCAACTCCCTGGGATTTTCGCCGAGAAACGTGATGGTATCGTTGTTAAGCCAACGCACTTGCTGGATAGCTTCGCGATTGGAAGTAGATGACATCCGCATAAGAACTTCACCCTGCGGAGATGCGAAAGCTTGGTCGGAGTTGTAAAGCAGAAGGCGATATTCGATAACGTTGCGCGCGACGCTACCCTGCTTCAAACGAATAAGGAAGCGCTTCCGATCAGGGGAAAAAATCGCAACGGGATATTGTGGCGTTCCGCCTAGGAAGTACCAGCGGTCGGCGAATTCGGTCGTTTCAATAGTGTCCCGAACGGTAATCGGACGCTGTGCAGCAGGGTGTTCGTCGGCGGAAATCTTCGAACACGGCGTATGAAGGATTGCTAGTAGGGCAAGAGCGAGCGGCCATTGCCGCTTTTGAATACACACGTCTCGCATGCGCGTAGTAATTGGCATCGGAGTGCGCTCAGAAGGTGAGTTTCAGAGAAAGTTGCAGCGACCTGGGGCCGCCTTGCTGGAAGACCGAATTCAATCCCCCAAGGCCCTGATTTGCCATCGAGGAAGCACTCAAGAATGAAGCGCCTGAGCCAATGAAGGCCCGAGGATTTGAAAAATTCGGATGATTGAATAAATTGAATGCATCGGTTCGGAACTGCAGTGCGACTCGCTCTGTGATGGCGAACTTCCGACCAAGCGACATGTCCACCTGCGTCAGTCCAAAACCCGGGATGTCGTTCCGGCCCTCCGTTCCTTGTTGACCTGCGGGGCCAGGAGTGAACGCGAGCGGGTTTAAACTCTTTCCCCCGCCAGCATTCGGGTTTGGAATCCAGAGAGGTTGATTGGGAACCCTGTCTGGACGAGGATTCGCTCCTCCGATCGTTGCCGTCAAAACGCTACCGTTGAAGGGAAATCCGCTTCGGGCAACTACCAAACTTTCAAGCGACCAATCCTTTGTGGCACGGAACAAGGCACCCTTGGTACCAACGCCTGGAATTGCAAAGGTGACTGCTCCCGAAAAAATGTGTCGAGAATCGAAGCTCGACGATCCGTAATCGTTGGCCGACGAAATGACCGTGTTTGAAATCGCGGCAATTGTGTCGTTGGAGGAACTGTCGAGAGAGTGTGAGTAGGAGTAGTTGAGCAACGCTTGAATGCGGCTGGAAAATGGCTTGCGATATTGCACTTGCAATGCGTTGTAGTTCGAACGGGCATCGTTGCCCGTCAAGAGGAACGCGCCGAGGAAATTCGGATTCGGTTGGAACAGCCCCTCCTGCCTTAACAAATTACGCCCCGCCTGCCCCACGTAAGTGATCGCTAGCGCCTGCTGGCCTGCGAAGGATTTCTCGATAGCGACATTCCACTGGTATGAGCGCGGCAGTCTTAGGTTCGGCGAAAATCCCTGCACCGCATCGGGAAACGGAGGTTGGAGGGAAGCTGTCGGTAGAAACGGATTTGCGTCGGCAAGTGGCACTGTGACACTGG
>Ga0210384_10004750_pt1 | contig 15046 bp, 13 predicted proteins | sample IncBWH2MmetaG_FD_160574 | JGI IMG/M metagenome (GOLD analysis project Ga0210384, IMG submission 160574) | Forest soil microbial communities from Barre Woods Harvard Forest LTER site, Petersham, Massachusetts, United States - Inc-BW-H-2-M | ecosystem: Environmental > Terrestrial > Soil >...
CGCGCGGCGGCACCGGCATCGAGATCGACCTTGCTAAAGTCCCGCAGCGCGAGACGGGCATGACGCCTTACGAGATCATGCTCAGCGAATCGCAGGAGCGCATGCTGCTCGTCGCGGCAAAGGGCCGCGAGCGCGAAGTGCTGGATGTGTTCGCGAAGTGGGGACTCGACGCCGTCGTGGTCGGAGAAGTGACCGGCGGCGGCCTGCTGCGCGTGAAGGATCATGGAAAAGTGGTCGCGGAAATTCCCGCGCATCCGCTCGCCGAAGAAGGGCCCGTTTATAAGCGTCCGCTCGCGCCTCCCGTTCTGCGCAACGAAACTGCGGCGGATTGGTTCCACTTCGCGCGCGAAAGAACTGACCTCACAACGAACTTCGTGAAATTGCTTTCGTCTCCCGCCATCGCCTCCAAGCGTTGGATCACCGAGCAATACGACACGTCGGTCCGGACAAATACGCTAGCGGGACCCGGCGCAAGCGACGCCGCGGTGATGCGCATCAAGGATCCGGAAACGGGAGTGGTGAAGCGGGCGCTGGCGCTGGCCACCGACGGCAACGGCCGCTGGTGCCAATTGAATCCGCGCCTCGGGGCCATGCATGCCGTGGCCGAAGCGGCGCGCAATGTCGCGTCCAGCGGCGCGCGGCCCATCGCAGCGACGAATTGTCTGAATTTTGGCAGCCCGGAAAAACCAGAAGTGATGTGGCAGTTCAGCGAAGTAATCGACGGCCTCACCATTGCGTGCAACGAGCTTGGCACGCCCATCACCGGCGGCAACGTCAGCTTTTACAACGAAACTTTGGGCAAATCGATCTATCCGACGCCGACCATCGGCGTTCTGGGTGTGCTCGACGACGCCTCGCGCGTTTTGAGGATCGCCTTCCGCAATGAAGGCGACCTCATTGTCGTTCTGGATGGCGCGCAAGCGTCATCCGTCGTAGGGGCGCAGCTTCCTACGCCCCAGCTTGGCACCCAACCCTCCGGTCCGGTCGGGCAGGAATTTTCCTCGAGCGAATACTCAAAAGCCATCTCGGGCATCGTCACAGGCGAACCGCCCGCGATCGATCTGGCCGCGGAAAAGCGTCTTCAGGATTGCCTCGTGGCCGTCGCCGCCGAAGGTGCGGTGCAATCGGCGCACGATGTAAGCGACGGCGGCCTCGCCGTCACCATCGCGGAATCCTGCTTCGCCGCTAATGGTTTCTCTGCTCTCATCTCTCTGGTGGAAAAAGCCCCAGCCGAAGCGACTCTCTTTGGCGAGCGCGGCGCCCGCGCGGTCGTGTCCGTTTCACCGGGTTCTATTGCCCGCCTTCGTGATATTGCGAGACAATACAATGTGCAGGCACTGGAAGTCGGCCGGGTGACCTGCGGCAGCGAATTCTGCATCGAATTTGATGGGCGCATTGTGGTTAAAAGTTCCATCGATGCTCTGCGCCGCGCCTGGGCCGATTCGCTCGAACAAACTTTGAAAAACAAATGACGAATAAGCTCGCATTCGCTGACGACCATTTCCACGACGAATGTGGTGTGTTCGGCGTCTTTGGTCACGAAGAAGCCTCGAAGCTCGCCTATCTCGGCCTCTATGCCTTGCAGCATCGCGGCCAGGAATCCGCCGGCATTGTCTCAAGCGACGGCTCCGAGCTACACCTGCACCGCGCCATGGGCGAAGTGGAAGAAATCTTTCAGCCGCGCGTGCTCGCCAAGCTGCCCGGAAAAATGGCCATCGGGCACACGCGGTATTCCACCGCCGGCGACAAAGCCTTGCTGAACGCGCAGCCCATCGTGATCGACTGCAACAAGGGCAAGATCGCACTCGGCCACAACGGCAACCTAACCAACGCTGCGGAATGGCGCCGCAAGCTTGAGCATCGCGGCTCGATTTTTCAAACCAACAGTGACACCGAAGTGATCGTGCACCTGATCGCACGCTCTCCGGCGCGCAATCTTTCCGGCGCGCTGGGTGACGCGCTCAATCAAGTGGAAGGCGCGTATTCGCTCCTCGTGCTCACGCCCGACGAGATGTACGCCGTGCGTGACCCGCGCGGTTTTCGCCCGCTCGTGCTCGGCAGGCTCGCTTCCGAAACCGGTGGCGCGGAAACCTGGCTCGTCGCTTCCGAAACCTGCGCTTTTGATTTGCTGAACGCGCAGTATGTGCGGGAAATCGCGCCGGGCGAAATGGTACGCATTTCGCGCGCCGGCATCGAGTCCATCCATTTCGCTCCGGAAAAGCAGCACCAGCAGTGCATTTTCGAGCACGTCTATTTTTCCCGGCCCGACAGTATTGTTTTTGGCCGCTCCGTGAACGAAAGCCGCGAGACGCTGGGACGTTTGCTCGCCCGCGAGCATCCCGTGAACGCGGACATCGTCGTTCCCGTGCCGGACTCGGGTGTTCCCGCAGCGGTCGGCTACGCGCTGGAATCGAAAATTCCCTTCCGCATGGGCTTGATTCGCAATCACTACATCGGCCGCACCTTTATCGAACCGTCGCAAGCCATCCGCAATTTTGGAGTCAAGCTGAAGCTCAATCCCGTGCGCAGCCTCATCGAAGGCAAGCGCATCGTGCTCGTGGACGACTCCATCGTCCGCGGCACCACCAGCCGCAAGATCGTCCGCATGGTGCGCGAAGCCGGCGCCAAGGAAGTGCACGTGCGCATCTCGTGCCCGCCGACGATTTCGCCCTGCTACTACGGCGTGGATACGCCCACACGCGAAGAACTCATCGCTTCGTCGAACACGCCGGAAGAGATTTGCAAATTCCTTGGCGCGGATTCGCTGGGCTACCTGTCGATGACGGGACTCAAACAAGCTGTGAACGACACCCAGGGCAGGTTTTGCACGTCATGTTACACGGGCGTCTATCCGACCGACCTGGTGCAGCTCGAGGTGCGCGAAGGAAGCTGCAGCTCCAAGAACGGCGGCACAATGAAGAGCGATGCACACGATGGGATTCAGACGGAAGGGCCGGTGACGGTGGAACATGAAGGCTGACAAGAACAACAAGGGAAAGCAGAAAGAAGAAACGGCCAAACCGCCCATGAACAAGCGCATCCAGAACGAGATCATCGCATGGTTCTGGGTGGCGCTGGCGTTCCTGCTGATCAACGGCACGATCGGCCAGGCGCGCGTGATTCCCTCGGGCTCCATGGAAGACACTTTGCTGATCGGCGATCACCTCATCATGAGCCGCATCGGCTACGACGCGGGCGTGCCGTTCACCGACTGGCATGTTTCGTTGTGGCGCAATCCGCACCGCCAGCAAATTGTTATTTTCAAGCCGCCGTTTGCGCCGAACCTGCCGGATTATGTGAAACGCGTGATCGGACTACCCGGCGAAACCGTGGACATCCACGACGGCGCCGTGTGGATCGATGGGAAGCGCCTGGTGGAAAACTACACGCTCGGAAGAACCGATCCTCCCGATCCGTCGGCGTCTTCCATCAGACTGCCGTACAAAGTTCCCGAGGACTGTTACTTCGTGATGGGTGACAACCGTGGAAATTCTCTCGACAGCCGCTTCTGGGGCTGCATGCCGCGCAAAAATCTGATCGGCACCCCGGTGATAATTTACATGTCGCTCGAGGCTTCGCAAAATGCCTGGGACTCCGGCCAGATTTTCGAACGGTTTTTGGCATACGCCAATGCCGTAATCCATCCCGGCACAGTGCGCTGGAGAAGATTGTTCCGTACTTTTTAGTTCTTGCTTTTATTCGAAGGTAGTCTGTAGCAAACCCGCGAACCCGCCGCGGTGGCTTTCATAAATTTTCCACCGGATCATCACGTGCGCGGCCGCGCGCCCGCAACGCAAACCAGGACGGACAGGTTCTCGATGAAATATGCCGATGCAGGAGTGGACATCGCGGTCGCTGACGACGCGAAACAACGAATCCGGCATCACGCCAGCCGCTCGTTCACCCCGGGTGTTCTTGGAGGAATCGGCGGCTTCGGCGCGCTCTTTGCCCTCGACAAGAAAAAATGGAAAGAGCCGGTCCTGGTATCCAGCGCCGATGGCGTCGGGACAAAATTGAAAGTCGCCATGGCCATGGGGGTGCACTCCACTGTCGGCGGTGACCTCGTCAACCATTGCGTCAACGACATTTTGGTGCAGGGCGCCGAACCGCTCTTTTTTCTCGATTACCTTGCGATGGGCAAGCTCGAGCCCCAGGTCATTGAGCAGCTTGTCGAAGGAATGAGCCGCGCCTGCCGCAAAGCGGGCTGCGCGCTCATCGGAGGCGAAACCGCGGAGATGCCGGGATTTTATCCACTGGGGGAGTACGACGTGGCGGGGTTCATCGTCGGCGCCGTCGAACGGAAGAAATTGCTCACGGGAAAAACCGTGCAGCCGGGCGACACGCTCCTGGCTCTCCCTTCCGCCGGCTTGCACACAAACGGCTACTCGCTCGCGCGCAAGCTGATTTTTGAAGTCGCCAAATTGAAGCCTGATACTTATGTCCCGGAAATCGGCAACAAAATCGGCGCCGAGCTTCTGAAGCCTCACTTGTGCTACGCCCCTGCTCTGAAAAATATTGTCACGCGAGGCTGGGTTTCCGGTCTGGCCCACATCACCGGCGGCGGCATTCCCGGAAATTTGCCGCGCGTTCTGCCCTCCGGCGTCAAAGCGCAGATCGATCTTTCCTCCTGGTCCGTGCCACCTATTTTCAAATACCTTGCCAAAATCGGCAAAATCGACCCCGCAGAGCTGCTGCAATCCTTCAATATGGGCGTCGGGATGATCCTCGTCGTTCCCCCCAAACATGTGAAGATTGTCGAAGCCGATCTTAAACGCCGCCGCGAGAAATTCTTCCTCATTGGCCGGATCGAGCGCAGCGACTCCGGCAAAGCGCGCGTCCACTTTTCCGGTTCGCTGAATCTCTAGTCGCGTAAAGAATCCATAAGGAAAAAACTGTCGTTTTTCCGGCTAGCATTTTGCTTCTTATTGATTCTTCGAGGCTTCCCCCGAGAGTACTGGTCATTCCATTGACTTTCCCTGTCCTCGGGCGCAGCATGGCATCGATTTCCAAGATGTAATCCCGACACAAGAACCGTTCAGCGGATCAATCGGGGATTCTTACCCGTAACCGGGAGGTGCGTATGTTTGTGCTCAATTTCGTGGTCGAACATCCATGGCTGGCCGCAGCGATAGTTATGACGGCAATCTTTATCGTTCAGTCGCTTCATCGCATCGGGCCCACTGAAGTGGGCCTGGTCACCAAACGCTTTGGCTGGAAAAAACTTTCCAAGGACAGTCCGGTGGCGTTTGATGGCGAGGCCGGGTATCAGGCGGACCTGCTCATGGCAGGACTCCGCTGGAAGACATGGTTGTATTTCTCCGTGGATAAATATCCCTGGGTCCAGGTGCCCGCGGGAGAAATCGGCGTCGTTATCGCGCAAGTCGGCCAGCCGCTTCCTATTGGCGCGAAGTCGGCCGTCTTTCGCAAGGAATTCGGCAATTTCGCGAATCTTCGCGGCTTCGTGCAGGCCGGCGGACAGAAGGGCGTCCAGCGGCCCGTTTTGCCTCCCGGCTCCCTTGTGCCGATACATCCGGTGGGCTTACTGATCGCCACGCGCAGCCGCGTGTATGGCCTGCCTATCTCGCCTGAGCTTCGCGCCAAAATGGGCCGCGGCGGCGAGCTTATGCCGTCCGCTCTCGGTCTGCGGGCTGAGCAGCTCGAGCTGGTTCGCATCGAGCCGCAGCCCCGTGGCAAAGACGCTGCTCCTGTCGACATGGTCGGCGTGGTCACGACTTACGAAGGCGATCCGCTGCCGTCCGGCGATATCGCCACCCGCCTCGGCGGCTATTCCGACATCGAGCAACTCGAGAAAGGCGACGCCACCGACGCGCATATTATCGAGGGACTGCTCGGCAGCAAGAACAATTTGCACAACAACTATCAGGACTTTCAGGCCTTCCTCGAGCACGGCGGCCACATCGGGTTGCAGCATGACCCGCTTCTCTACGGCGCCTACGCGCTCAACCCCTTCCTCGTGGGTGTCGAGATGGTGCCCATGCTGCTGGTGAAGCAAGGACAAGTAGCAGTGATCAAAGCGTACGTCGGTCTCGCGACCCAGGACACTTCCGGCGCGGAATTCAAATACGGCTCGCTCGTACGACCGGGGCATCGTGGCATCTGGCAGGAGCCGCTCCGCACCGGCAAGTATCCGCTCAACCCGCGCTGCTATGAGGCTGAGATTGTTCCTACGGCGATCCTTAACCTCAATTGGGCCGACGCCATCAGCGAAGCCCACAACCTCGACGCGCAGCTTCAGCAAATCGTGGCGAAATCAAAAGAGGGCTTTGTCTTCAAGATTGATTTGCAGGTGCAGATTCACGTGTCCGACACCAAGGCGCCGCGCGTCATCTCCATGGTCGGTACAATGAAGAACCTCGTCAATGAAGTTCTGCAGGCCGCTGTGGGCAATCACTTCCGGAACACCTTGCAGAGCATGCCCGCGATACGCTTCATCGAGACACGCCAGCAAGTTCAGGTGGATGCGTTCGAACACATCCGCACACAGCTCGAGCAATATCAAGTGGAAACAAAGGGTGTGTACATCCAAGACGTAATCCTTCCCGAGGATCTTGTCAGCGTCCTGACGCACCGTGAAATTGCCAATCAGGAGATCGAAACCTTCAAAATGCAGAAGGCTGCGCAGGACGAGCGCATCGAAATGGAACAGGCCAAAGGCACGGCCGACATGCAGGCAGACCTAGCTCGTTCCAAAGTCGGCGTGGACATCAAGAAAAACAACGCCGACGCCCGCACTGCCGAAGGCACCGGCGAAGCGGAATACATTCGCCAGACAGGCACCGCAAAGGGTGCGGAAGTCGAGGCCGTCGGTTTGGCTCGCGCCCGCGGATATCGCGCGCAGGTCGAGGCGCTCGGTTCAAACGCCACTGCCATCGTGAACGTAGTCACGGCGCTGTCCGAAGGCAAGGCCAAATTCGTCCCAGATGTGCTCGTCGCCAGCGGCGGGAATGGCGGCGGTGCATTCGAAGGGCTCGCCGCAACCGCCATGCGTTTCTTCGGCAACGGTGGTTCGGATTATGCCCAAGCCCGCGGTTCCGGCCGCGGTCGAGGCTCCTCCGGCGAAATCATCCGGCAAGGAGACATCGTCGAAGTCTTGAGAATTGGAGAGGAGACCTATCCCTGGGTTAAATCGTGAACGTAGGCCATTGTCTGCGAGAACGGCAGGTTCGCGGCACCCGCTGCGCCTATCGAACCACGTCCTTCACGATGTCCACGATCACATTCGTGTGCCGCTTCAAAATGACGATGTGCGCTCCAATCACGGCGCGCTGGTAATCGGCCGGCAATGGCGGCAATTGCCTTTCGAGCTCCGGTGGGAACGGCTCAATCCGCTTCTGCAGACCCGGGGGCAGCGTCCCGTCGCGTTCCAGGTGTTTCTCTAGGCCGGGCGGCAAATCGCCGCCGCGCTTGGCGAGACCCGGCGGAAGATTTGAGCCGCGATTCGAATAATACCCCGCGATGATTTCGCGGTCGTGCTTGCCGAAGCCGTGCTTCCTTCCACCGTTATCGTCATCTTGCTCCTGCTTGTCGTGACCTTTTCCCTTGCCATGCCCCTGGCTGTTGCCTTGGGCAAGCGCGGGACCGGAAAAAAGTGCCATGGCCAGCCCACCGGCGACGCCGTACCGTAATATCCGAGATTGCATGGTTCCTCCTGAAGAGATCTGGGGGGTTTTGGGCTTCTTCTTACGGTAATACTTCGCTGGCTAGACCGCCAGTCAGGACGCGCCCGCTTGTGCCCAAATAATTGTGAGAATACCGTTGCTATCCCTTTGGCTCTGCTGAAACATATTCCGGATTCCGCGCTGCCGCGCGGCGAGGCACTTCCCGCGCCAACTTCCGCAGCCACCGCAACTCCAGCTTGAACTGTTCGATCACGAAGCTCACCATCCACGCCGCCTCGTGGTATGGATGCCCTACTTCCTCAAGAACAGACCGCAATATTTCCTTTTCCCGCTTCAGTTCCTTGTCCAGGAATTTCCGCCGTCGCTCAATTTGTTTTTGAAGCACGCCCAGCCGTGCCTGCCAGGAGAGGGCCAGCCAGGTCTGGAAAGCGGGACGTTCGCGCTGCGTCGTCCATTCTTCGCGTTCCAGGGCGTCGGCCAGGGCTTGCTGCCCCTTTGCAGTCGTTTCAAACACGCTGCGATCAGGTCCTGTGGCTGGCTCTGCGTTTTCCGCTGCCCGGAGGAGCCCGGCGCGCCACAACTTTTCCAGCGAGTAGTAAACCTGCGGCCGCGATATTCCCGCCCAATCCCGTATCTCGCGCCTCTCGAGCTCCGCGTTTGCTTGATAGCCGTGCATCGGACGCTCCGCCAGCAGGCTCAGCAGAACCAAATCCGGCGTCGTCAACGTGAGTCTTCTCGCCGCTCGCCGCGTTCTTCGCGGCCCCTCAGAAATTCTGAGTTTTCTTTTTGTTTGCACGTATCCTCGGTTTCTCCGCGTATCTCAGCGCCCTCTGCGTCTCTGCGTTATCTTTTCTCCCTCGTCCTCTCTCTCCGCCCCTGAATCGTTTCTGGAGTCCTTATTTCATTGCTTCGTTGCTTCCTTGCTTCTCTCTTTTCTCTTCCTGCTCCAATACCACCACTGGCACTGCTCGGCCGGCAGGCGGGGATTCCGCGCCTGCGCCACCGCGGCGCAAAACGTGTCCAGCACGCAAGGATCCTGGCGTTGGTCAGTGATGCGATTTAGCCGCGCATACATCCGCTGCGGGTTCTGCTTTGCCAGTTGCGCGATGTTGCGGATGCCCAGCATTTCGAAATCGCGCAGCATCGCCGGCCCGACGGAGATCAGGTCTTCGAGACGTCTCTGCTGAACGGTCATAAGAATCCCCTTGACAGGCACTATTTGGTTCCTGAAGGCAGGGGCGGTGGACGGTGCTCCATCTCTGTGGGCACGGCGATCGATCGCGCGCCATTCTTTCCAACCGCGCGTACCGCAAAAAAGTGATTGTCCGTCGAGACGCCCTTCAAAACCGTTTCCCCTGGCGAAAGCGCAAAGTCATACACCTTCCAGCGGGGATCGGTGGTTTCGCGCCACAAAATCTCAAATCCCGCGCGTTCGAGATCCTCTTCCGCCGACCAGGAAACCTTGGCGTCCGGGGTGACCGCGCCCGCAAGTCTCGCGTTCGTGGGCGGCGCGGGAGCCAGCGCCAATTGCCGCAAAGCCTCCGCGTTGTCGCGCGCCACGTCTCCCATGAACGTGAAATTCAGATATTTTTCGAAGTCGCCATATTCCACGCCATTTTCCGTGCGCGGCGTCTGGTGCTGGTGCTCGTAATTCTCCAGTGGCTCCGTGAAGCGCACCGCGGGCAGCCCGGCCTTGTAAAACGGATAGTGATCACCGCCGCGGCCGTAGCGATCTTGCCGGAAAACCATGCGAATAGCTCCGCGTCCGTCGATCTCCTCGATCGCGCGCGCCAGCTCCCGCGAAGGCGAATCGGCATCATCCAGATCACCATTGCCGGAGAAGAGCCGCACACGGTGCGGCGCGCCCGGGGCCTGGTCCGCGCCCACGATGTCGTCATCGAGCATTCCGCCGATTGTGTAGCCCTGCTCTTTGGCCCATTCGAGAAGATGCGTGCTGCCGAGCAGGCCTTGCTCTTCGCCCGAAACCGCGGCAAAAAGAATAGTCGCGCGGAAAGAACTCTTTCTGTTCGCAACCGCTTTACTCAACAATCGCGCCGATTCCACGCTAACCGCCGTTCCCGAGGCATCATCATCCGCGCCCGGCGCATCCGCCTCCGGGTCCATCACATTCGACGGCCGCGAATCAAAATGGCCGGAGACGATGAAAAGAGTTTTCGCGAGTTTCGCATCGGAGCCCGGAAGAATAGCGTAAACATTTTCGAGCGGCAGCGGTTTCCCCGCCGTTCGTTCGGAAGTCGATTCGAACTTGTCCACAATCACCTGCAGCTTCCCGCCGGAATCTCTTGCGATTTCATTGAAGTGCGCCACGACGGCATCTCGCCCGCAACCGACACCGCGCTTGGGGTCAGTCCACGACGAGAGCGTCAGGCGCGTTCCGCAGGCCACGAGTTTTCCGATCAGCACGCGCATTGATTTTTCTTCCACTGATTGCCGCGCGATCGGTCCCGACGGTCTTGGCAGAATCTTCGCTTGCGGTTTTCCCTGCTGAGGTTCCGCGGGATCGCGCGAAACGCGAGTTTGGGAAAAAGACGAGCTTGCCGCAGCGAAGAGCGCAAGCAGCGCGAAAGCCCCGGCCATTCGAATGTGTTGACGAAAAATCATCGAGTGTACTCCCGTGAGAAATTTTGCGATCAGCGAGTCCAGCATTCTATCGCGAGTGTGCGGCGGTTGCGAAGGCAATACGACAGAAAATTCGCCGGTATAAATTTTGCCGTTCCCAGCGCTTGTGTTAACGTTTTGCGTTTATGAAGAAACGCATTGGCGTGCTGCTGAGCGGGCGCGGTTCGAACTTCGAGGCGCTGGCCGATAGCGTTTCGAATGGCCTCATACCCAACGCGGAGATCGCGATTGTGGTCAGCAACCGGGAAGGAGCGCCCGGCATAGAGCGCGTCCAGTCGCGCGGAATCAACTCGCGCGTGATTCCTTCGAAGGGTTTGGAGCGCGAAGCGTATGATCGCCAGGTCGTCGCGGTCTTGCACGAACATAAAGTCGATCTGGTTTGCCTGGCGGGCTACATGCGGCTGCTGTCCCCCTATTTTGTCGCGGCGTTTCCGCAGCGCATCTTGAATATTCACCCGTCGCTGCTGCCCTCGTTCCCCGGTCTCGAATCGCAGCGCCAGGCGCTCGAATACGGCGTGAAGTTCGCGGGCTGCTCCGTGCATTTTGTCGACGAAAATCTCGACGCCGGCCCGATCGTGCTGCAAGCCGTCGTGCCCGTGAAGGACGACGACACCGTGGCGGATCTTTCCGATCGTATTTTGCGGGAAGAGCACCGCATCTATTCAGAAGCGGTGCGCATCGTGCTCGAAGGAAAATACGAAATTGCTGGCCGCCGCGTCCTCCGGTCACCATGAACGGAAGAGATCTGTCATCCTGAGGGCATCCGAAGAGGATGCCCGAAGGATCTCAGCGTAAAACAAGACGCCCAAACAGAATTCGTGGCACCTGGCAAACAAAATCGAAATGGCTCAATCTAAATTCAAACCCGTTGACGAGCAACTCGCCTACTTGAAAAAAGGCGCGGTCGAGATCATCCGTGAGGAGGAGCTGAAGGCCAACCTCGAGCGGTCTCTGAAAACCGGCAAGCCGTTGCGCGCGTATCTCGGCGTGGACCCCACCGCCCCGGATCTTCATCTTGGCCACACCGTCGTTCTGCGCAAGCTAAAACATTTTCAGGATCTGGGCCACACTGCGGTATTCCTGATCGGAGATTTCTCTGCGATGATCGGCGATCCAACGGGCGTTTCGGAAACGCGCCCCCCGCTGACGCGGGAGCAGGTTGATGCCAACGCGAAGACTTATCTTGAACAGGTCTTCAAGATCCTCAACCGCGAGAAAACCGAAGTCCGCTACAACAGCGAATGGCTCGGCAAGCTGTCCGCCGAAGATGTCGTCCGGCTCTGTTCACACTACCGGTTGGCGCGCATGCTGGAACGCGAAGATTTTCGTTCGCGCCTGGAGAATGGCCAGCCCATATCCGTTCACGAATTGCTGTATCCCCTGCTGACGGCGTTCGATGCCGTGTCCCTGAAATCCGACGTCGAGCTGGGCGCCACAGAGCAAAAATTCAATTTGCTGGTGCACCGTGAAATCCAGCGCGAGTACGGCTTACCGGGGCAAGCCATTCTGACCATGCCGATCCTCGTCGGGCTCGACGGCCAACGCAAAATGTCGAAGAGCCTCGGCAACTATGTCGGCATCACCGAGGAGCCCGCCGAAATGTTCGGCAAGATGATGTCCATCCCGGACGAACTGATGTGGCCGTACTACGAACTGGTCACCGACCGCACGCCTGCGGAAATCAGCGCCATCCAAAAAGAAGTATCGAGCGGCCGGATGCATCCGATGGACGTGAAGATGCGCCTCGCCGAAGAAGTCATCGCCGGATTCCACGATGACGAATCCGCGAAAAAAGCGTCAGAAAATTTTCAGCGCGTTTTCCGCGACCGCCAAGCGCCGGAAGAAGTGAGACAAATTGTCCTGAAGCGAATGCCCATGGGCATTTCCGTCCAATCCGCGGGAAGCAGCCACATGGCACCAGGTTTGTCTCGAGGCCCCGAAAAATGGTCGAAATTGCTAGCAAATATCGGTGAAGCGGTTTCTGCCTCGGAAGCTGAACGCGTCATCAAGCAAGGCGGATTCGAGGTGGATGGCACGACAACACAAGATCCAACTTCTAAAGTGGACCTTAACCTAGTCGGGTCATACCAAATTCGCTTCGGCAAAAAGAAATTCCTCCGCATTGTCGTTCAATAATTCTCTGCACCCCGTAAACTCCTCACTCCTCCAGCACAGCTTCCTCGAACAGCGGGGTGCACTTCACGAGTCGCGCTTCGGTGCCGTCGTGGACGGCGTACTGCGCGGGACGCTTGTCATATAGATTGCTCCAGAGCGATGCGGCGCCGTGGACGCCGTCTTTATTCAGCGCGTAGAAGAAAATGTGGAACGTCTTCAGCTTCTTTTTGTCGTTTTTGTAGTTGTGCGCGATGCGGTGCAGCGCCTCGAGGCACGCATCAGTAGGCGACATTCCCTTGCGCATCATTTCCACGATGGTGTGCCCGCCGGAAATCTTGATGTTTTCTTCACCCTTGCCGGTCGAGCCTGCCGCGCCGACTTCGTTATCCACGCAGCACCCCGCGCCGATAATCGGCGAATCTCCTACGCGCCCCGGAATTTTCCACGCCAGTCCTGAAGTCGTAGTCGTCGCGGAGATGTCCCCCTTTTCATTCACGGCCATGCAGGGAATCGTGCCCGTGGGCGGGTGCGCGATCACGCTTTCAATCCAAGGCTGCAGCGCCGCGCGCTCCGGCGTGTCCAGGAGCGCCGCCATGTGCTCTTTCCATTCCGGGCTGTCGATTCCCGGCCGCCAGTTGAACGAGGACGAAGCCTTCCACGACAGCCAGGCCAGGCGCGATTCTTCAGTGAGCAGATTCATCTCTTCGAAGCCCTCGGCCACGGCGAACCGCCGCGCGCCGTCTCCCACGAGCATGACGTGATTCGTTTTTTCGAGCACCGTCTTCGCCAGCCGCGCAACGTTCTTGATGCGGTGCACTCCCGCGACGGATCCCGCACGCGCCGTGGGCCCGTGCATCACGCTCGCATCGAGCTCGACTTCGCCTTCCTCGTTGGGAAGACCGCCATAACCCACCGAATTGTCCTTAGGGTCGTCTTCGACGACGGTAACCGCCGCGATGACCGCGTCCAGCGTGTCGCCGCCTCTTTTCAGGATGTCCATCCCGCGTCCTAGAGCGTTCACTCCATTGGCGCTGGAAATAATGAGCGGCCGCTTCCCCTGCGCCGGCAGCGGAGCCGGCGCGCGATCCCCATTCACGGGAAGCGTGCGAGCGAGAAGTTTGCTGGAGCCGGCGGCAAGACTGCCGGCAAGAGAAGTCAAAAAGAATTTGCGGCGTGACCAAAGGTTCATGGTTTTCCCCTCCCGAGCTTGCCTGCGGCAGGCTTGTCTGCCGTGGCAGGTCTGCGCGCCTTGGCGGCAGGCGTCGAAGGGCACTCTAGTCCATGCCCGGCCGAAAGAAAACGGGAATCATCAGGGCTTGAGGCAGATAAACGAGGTGACGTTGCATGGCTCTCAGATTATGAAAGCTATGTTAACGCCCAGCGAGGAGTCAGCTTTTTGCGGTGGCAGCAGCGGCGAAGCGTGATTGCATCTCTCGAGTCATGTGCGGCACGATGCCGAACAGCCGCTCGATCAGCATTAACTGTCCGCGGTGATGCATTTCGTGCTCTTTCACGGAAAGAATCATCTCGAAGCGGCTTTTGGTTGATGGCGTCATGTTCGCGGGCATCTGCACGCGTTCGGCAAGGAAATCGTCGGAGAGTCCCTCGACAAATCCCGCCCACTTTTCGCCGGAGCTGCGGAGCATCTCGAGAATCTGATCCTTGGTGCGGGACTTTTTTTCCTCGGCTGTGAACTGCTTCATGAGCAACGGAAAATCGAACCCTTCCAGCGTAGTTCTCCGTTCGGTGGCGTGGACCTGGTACTGAAAGTCATGCGATTGCGCGATATGGACAAGCAATTCACCGACGCTACGAGTTTCAGGGGCGGCTCGGAAGGAGTATTTCTCTTGCGGAATTTCCTGAGCAATGATGAGCGTGTTCTTCCGGACGGTGCGGAAACTGTCTGCCATCTCTTTGCCGGCGTAGTAATTCATAAAACCTCTTTCTCGTCGAGCTATAAGGCGCTCCTGAGGACGTAAGGGATCGTATTTGCATTTTAGCATGTCTCGGATTTGTTGTTGTATTGACGCTGCTCAGTGCGCCGAAGCGGGGGTCCAGGTGGTGCCGCCGTCGGATGTTTGGAAGATGTGGCGGCGGGACATGTCCCAGACGGTGGCGTGCAGGGCGTCCGAGGCGCGGATGAAGCCGAGATTTTGCGGAATGGGAGAAACGACAGGGAGCCAGGAGGTGCCGCTGTCGGTGGTGCGCAGAATCGTTCCGCTCGTGCTGATGACCCAGCAAACTTGCCCGGATGGCGCGGATCCGAGGAAAAGATTTTCGGTGGTGCCGCTCGTTTGCGGCGTCCAAGTCTGACCGCCATCGAGCGACTGCTCGATGAAACCGCTCAGCCCCAAACGCCAGATGACCTTGCCGCCCGGCGCGGCAACGGTGCGAGGGGCGCGGCTCTTTGCGACGCGTAAGGCGGGCGCGGCTGCTGGCGCTGAGGTCACTTCTACGGTTTCCGCGGCGGAGCGCGACACCATGGGGAGTGCGTTATCACGCTGGGAAGGTTGCTTCAGTTCATCGGATGGTGGAGTAGCGCTCGCGGACTTATCCACCGGTAATTGCCTCGCATCTTTTTCAGATAACGGGCCAGCAGCCTGCGGCTTTGGAGCAGCAGGCGGAGGCGCAGCGACATAATTCATGGCCTG
>Ga0210384_10004753_pt1 | contig 15042 bp, 10 predicted proteins | sample IncBWH2MmetaG_FD_160574 | JGI IMG/M metagenome (GOLD analysis project Ga0210384, IMG submission 160574) | Forest soil microbial communities from Barre Woods Harvard Forest LTER site, Petersham, Massachusetts, United States - Inc-BW-H-2-M | ecosystem: Environmental > Terrestrial > Soil >...
GATTACGTCGAAGACGGCAACATCATTGTTGTCGGCTTCTGCTACCAGCAGACGCTTGCCATCCGAGGTAAGTGCGACGGCGTTGGGTGTGCTGCCTTCGGGCGGGGCACCGGGCGCGGCATCGTGCAGATAGCGTGCGACCTTCCGCAGATTCGTGTCGACGAGGGCCACGCGGTCGCTACCCGCGAGCGTGACGTACAGCGTCGTTCCCTTCACCGCCAGCGCCGACGGATGCCGACCGACCTCGATCCGGCCGAGATACGCGAGCGTTCCGTCTACCAAAATGCGGAACTGCGACACCGTGCTGCCGCCCCAAGCCGAGACGAATACTTGACCGTCCGCCGTGAGCGCAACGCCATAGGGATAGTGATCGGTAGAAAACCGTTGCGTGATCTCGCCGGTCGTGGCGTTCACTACCGCGAACCGATCGCCGACGTCCTCGGCAACATATACGAATTTTCCGTTGGGCGAGAAAGCCAGTCCCGCCGGGTAGCTTGTGCCCGTGCCGTCCGCCGTTTTTGCCTTCGCCAGTTCGAACTTGTTCTCGAGGGTGGCGGCGCCGTCTTTCCATGCGTAAACGAAGAGTATGTCAGTGTTGCCACCGGAGACGCAGAGGCGACGGCCGTCGGGCGAGAAGGCGGCGCCGTAGAATGCGCCATCCTGGAGCAGCGTCTGCGTGATCTTCCGTGTCTTCAGATCGACGACCTGAACGCCTTGCTCGCGCCATCCGCTGAGCACGACCACGGCTTTGTCCTTTTCAGGCGCGAGTACGAGATTGATCGGCAAGCTGCCAAGGTCAACCGCTTCACCGACGGGATCGAGTCGCACACCGGTTGGAAGCGGCGAAGTGAAGAGAGGCTTCCTTTGGGCGGACACCGAGGTGCACAGCAGTGCAGAAAACAATAGCGCAAGTCGACAGATACGGAGCGAAAACATAACAGGCGTTCCTCACAGACTTGGCACAAGAAATGACATATTGCGGATGTTCCAGCGTCCATAAGGTGGAGCTTACATATCGAACCGAATCGGCCTATGGCGCGATGCCATTGCTTGTCCCATCGGTAAAAAACCAGATGAAGATGGCTGCCAAGCCTAATGATGGGCACAGAACAAATAGCGCGCACACCATTAAGACGCGCACCCATGAGATTCGTTTCACGCTCCCAAGAAGAGGGACCCTAAAACATCAGCGTAAGGATTAGACGATAAGGAAATGGGCCGGGTTAGTCCCGACATGTCGGTATAGCTAAAGTGAGCTGGCGGGTGGCCCAGGTTTCTGATCTCTGTATCCTCATTCCGGACAGATGGGTGCCCCACCCTTGGCTTTTCCAAGGGTGGGGCATAGGAATATTAGGATAGTGGAACGAAGAAATGTTGTGTCTGCGTATCGCTACCCACTCTTGCAAACAACGCAAGAGCCTGCCCAGAGCGTAGCCGAAGGGGTGGGGGGCACCCATCTGTCCAATATGGGAATAGGGAAAACAATTCTGAAAGGGTGGGCCACCCGGCTCTTGCGCACTTCGGCGCGAAGCGCTGCCAGTGCTGGGCCTGACTAGCGGCAGAACCGAGCTTGTCGTTTCCAAGCTTACCGGCGCGGTCGCGCTTTGGCGGAAGCCCTGCAGAGAGCGGGTATGCAGCACGGAGATCGCGTTGCAATCTTCTGAAGACGCGATCCAAATGCTTTTGCCTTGCACAAGTTTCCCACGCGTCATCGCCGGATGAACCCTCATCGCCTGAGAAGCGGCACAGCACGTTCCATTTGCTAATACTAATCATAAGGGCATATTCATTTCCATTTGACTTGACTTCAGCTGCGGGAGTGTTAACATTTTGTGCTGATGTCTCGCGCTGTGAGCCGCGCCGACCCTGCTTACGGCATCAATGTGCGAGCAGTTGTTCCACGTAGAGGCAACCCGCAGACAGACTGTAGACGGTTTCGACTGCCAGGCTTGTGGGGGCCCAACACAAACGTGAGACGCGGGTTTCTGACGAATATTCAGGACCACGCGTTGTATGCTTCCTCTTCGATCTTGTGACCACGGGAGGAAGTTAGACTCCGGCACTATCGTCTGAACGGCCTATGGGAATTCTATTTCTGGTATATCCGCGTGCCACGGAGCAGCGCGGTACTTTTGTTTCTCCAGGCGATGTCACGGCTGGCATTCCCAACGAAACCAGACCAAAGGTTTTCGGGGAAAAAGTATTTTACGACAAGAGTTGAGATGAAGGCCGCCAAACTCGCGCCAGTCTTGACCTTGGCGATGCTGCCCTCGCTGGAAATCTGAGGGGCTTACGTCATGAAATCAACTGTTTCGACCGATGATTTTCGAATTCAAAAAGTGCTGCAGGCGATCGAATCTGATCCGGCTGCACGTATTTCGGATCTTGCGAGTCGAGTAAATCTCAGCACCTCAAGGCTCGGCCACCTATTCAAGGCGCAGACCGGCTTGAGCCTGAATGTTTTTCTCGCAAATGAGCGGCTAGAAAAAGCTGCCGACTTACTGCGTTACACGGAAATGCGGGTTAAGGAGATTACTTACAGCGTTGGCTATGGCCAGGAGCCGAGTTTCAACCGTGCTTTCAAGAAGAGATTCGACCGCAGCCCCGTGGACTTTCGGAAGCAACAGCATCTGTTCGCGGAAGGTAAACGTTTCGGCTGAAATCTTGACGCCCCAAAAGCTAGTTGGTAATCCGATCATGGTGAACGAGGGAAAGGCGACAAAGATCGAGGAGCAACGCACACCGGGCGGGAAGAGTCGAGGATCACGGCCAGATCGGACTGCATCGCGTCCCGAAGTTTTCCCTGACGGGAAAACGGCATTCCGCATTATTACAATTGAGCGCGAATGCGCGTGCGGCGCAGCTGTCATCTCAATGAAGCTATCTAACATACTCGGCTGGAAGTTGTGGGATGAGTTGTTAGCTCAAGAGCTTGCCGATTCGATTCGCAGCGATTTGTCGACTTCCAAAGAGCGCGCCCCCAGGGCTGACAACCACTTCCGTCACCTGGCCAAGGTGTTCTGGCGCGGCAGTTACGAACGTAGCGCTCGGTTCGATGATTGTGAATTTGTGGATGCTGCTCGCATGGTTGCCATCATGCAGAAGGTCAGCGACAAGATTGCTCGCGAAGGCAATGCGGTTGTCGTGGGCCGCGGTGCTCCGGGTTTTTTTCAAAACCGCAGCGATACGTTCCATGTCTTCCTCTATGCGACACGCGAGGAAAGAATTCGACGGCTTGTCGCGAATGGCAAAAGTGCTTCTGACGCTGACCTCGTTGAAGCCGTCGACCGCGAGCGGAGCGCATTCGTTAAGCACTATTTTGGCTCCGACTGGCCCACCCGCTCGTTCTACGATCTGATGATCAACACGACAATCGGGGAGGACAATGTGGTCTCCACGATCCTCCATGCGATGCTTCAGATGGAAAAAGGAAAACGATAGAGGCTCTACGGGTACGACTTCCATCAACCTCTGGTTCATCCGTCTAGTTCAGCTTTGCCTTCCCGAGCACAGTTGAGCGGATATCGACGATCGTCGCCCTTGCGGTTTGTTTCCGAGTCGCTTTTTCTGAAATCACCCCTGCTACTCGCCGAAATGAAAAGGTCGAGATTGAGGTCGTTTCATTCGTGACTTCTAGCAGGATGACCGGGCGTAGCGCATTCTGCTAAGGAATAGCCGTTTCGGATAAGAAACTTCGATTGATTCGCACAGGTGGATAGTGACATCTTCCAACAATTCAGTAAAGACCGGGAACATCTGGGTTTCTAACACTACAGACCAAACGCAGCGACTTCGTCCGTGGTTGGCACAAGGCTGTTCGAAAAGCTGTCATAACCCGAGGAATCGGGAGGAGGCACGGAATGTATTTTAATGTGTTTGGCGAAAAAGTCTCCAAGGCGCGCTATCGCGAGATGCTGAACGCGGCCAAGAACCGGCGCGAACTGATCGCGGCAGGGCTCACGAGCCGCCGCGACCTCATGAAGATGGGACTGTTGACCACTGGCGGCATGCTGGTAGCCAAGAGCGGTTTGAGCGCCCGCGCTTATGGACAGACACAGACGAATAACCCTCCCAGCTCAGGGAGCAACAACAGTCCCGGGACGAACCAGAACTGCGTCCCCGGCAACCAGACCCAGAGCCCGCAGACCAAGCCATTCATAGATCCCTTGGTGGTTATGCCGCTGGCGCAGAGGGTACGATCGCTGAACCCTGCCCCTACCGAGAACCCGAACACTGCGGCCGGAGAGATTCGTGCCGCCGCGTTTCAGGCCCCGAACATCGATCCCAACCGCTTCCCGGTCGTCCCGCGGACACTGTACAACTTCAACCAGACGCAGTTCACGGTTAGGCAGACGAGTGATCCGGCTCTGCCGGCACAAACCATCTGGGGATTCGATGACGGCACCGGCCCGCGCAGCCCCGGACCGACTTATCAGGCCTTTTACGGCAGACCCCAACTGACGCGTAACAACAATTCGTTGCCTCCCGTAACCCAGGTCAACAATACCGGTTTCGGAATGCCGTCTGTAAGCACCCATCTGCACAACGCGCACAACCCTTCGGAGAGTGACGGCAATCCCTGCGACTTCTACACCAGCGGGCACTTCTGCGATCAGTACTATCCCAACGTGCTGGCCGGATTCAATTCTGACCACGCTCCCTTCGGCGATATCAACGAGTCCTTGAGCACGCTGTGGTATCACGACCACCGCGTGGACTTTACGTCGCAGAACACCTACAAGGGCCTGTTCGGTTTTTATTGCCTTTTCAACCAGTTCGATACTGGCAATGACGACACCGGCTTCCGCCTGCCGGACTTCCCTGCGCACGATATTCCGCTGGCGTTTTCCGACAAGGTCTATGACCCGCAATCCGGCGAGTTGGTGTTTGATCTGTTCAATCTGGACGGTATCCTGGGCGACAAGTTCCTTGTGAATGGCACAATTCAGCCCTTCTTCCAGGTAGAACCGCGGCGTTACCGCTTCCGTTTGTTGGATGTAGGACCGTCACGTTTCTATGAGTACTTCCTCACCGATCTGAATAATCTGAGCGCAACCAATCCGTATTGGCTGATTGGCACGGACGGCAACCTTCTGCCGCATCCCATCCAGGTCCAGAGCGTGCGCATCGGCCCAGCCGAGCGCGTGGACGTCATTATTGATTTCCGTCAATTCGCCGGCAAGACCATCTACCTGGAGAACCGCCTCAACCAACTCAGCGGCCAGGGGCCAGCGGCGATCGATAGTCTGGTTGCCGCGCAGAATAGTTCCACCACGGAATGCAGTCTGGTCCTCAATTCAAGCCAGCCCGCGATTCTGCCGGCGGGAGCGGGCAATCTTCTGCTGCAATTCCAGGTAAGCGGCTCGCCTGTGAACGACGACAGCGTGGATCCGGCGACCAACCCAACGTTCTACAGCCTTCCCAGCACCAATGTCACGCCCCGCATTACGCGCACGTTCAAATTTGACCGCTTGAACGGCCAGTGGTCGATCAATGGGCAGTTCATGGATTGCAATCAGTTTCGGTTTGCCGTGCAGCAGAACAGCTCGGAGCAGTGGCTGCTCACGAATCTAAGCGGAGACTGGACGCACCCGATCCACATCCACCTGGAGGAGCACAGGATCCTGAGCCGCAACCGGATGGCGCCAACCGTGCCTGCGGACTTGGGGCGCAAGGATGTTACGCAGTTGCATCCCAACGAGCGGGTGCAGTTGTTCTTCCGTTTCCGGGACTGGCTGGGTAAATACCCCATCCACTGCCACAACGTGGTCCACGAAGACCACGCGATGATGGCGCTCTGGCATGTAGTCGCCCAGGGCGACAACATCCTGGTGCCGTAAGGCCGACGTAATGCTGCCTTCCTGGGCCAGGGAACTCACATCCCAGGGAGCAAACCAGGGCGTGAAAAGGAGATGCAAGAGATGGCTGACATATCAAGAAGAAGACTATTGAGTTGGACCGCGATGGCGCCTCTTGCCATAGCTTCGGGAGCTGTGGTCGGAGCTGCCGGCAAAACAGCCGCCGACGGCGAGAGGCCGACGAAGTCAGAGTTGGCTCGGCGACGCATCCAGCGCTTGCATTTGCCCAACGTTCCGCTGGTCACGCACGAAGGCAAGCCCGTGATGTTCTACGACGATCTGGTCAAGGGCAAGATCGTTACCCTGAACTTCTTCTTTGCCAAATGCGATGAAATCTGTCCTCGGGTAACCGCCAATCTAGCGAAGGTGCAAAAGCTGCTCGGTGCGGACCTGGGGAAGACCCTCTTCATGTACTCGTTCACACTGAAGCCGGAAGAGGACGATGTGAGCGCTATCAAACATTACCGCGAAATGTTCCATGCCCGGCCGGGCTGGACTTTCCTGACCGGTAAGCCCGAGGACTTGGAAAAGCTCCGCCGGGGCATTGGCTTCACGTACCCCGACCCGGCAATAGACAGGGACAAGACCCAGCACATTGGCAACGTACGTTATGGGAACGAGCCGCTCATGTTGTGGGCCGCGTGTCCAGGCATGGCCCATCCCGAATATGTGGCCGAATCTGTGTCGTGGATGCTTCGGCCCGAAACCAATCGTATTCAGGCCTCCTAAGGACATCTGGGGTATGAGGCTTGGTTGCGAGAAACGTTTCAATTCCGGGTGGCCTGGTTTTATCCCGGCAATCTCCGGAGGAAGGAATCAAGTGATGAAAAGCATTCGACCGTATGCTTGGCCTTTTGTTGCTGTCATGGCGCTGCTGTTGCTTGGGGTCGTCCATCTGGCGGCCCAGCAGAGCGATCACCATTCTCGCCCCAGCTTCAACCCTCCGCCGTGCGACTACAACGATACTTTCTACCAGGATAATGGCTTGGATCCGACGCAGTTGGTAGGTCGCTTTGGTTCCGCCCGCCAGACTGGGCCACCGGCGACTGGGAACCAGGTCAACTGGGTGGCGGACAGCCATTGCAGCGCGAACGATCCGAACCGCAGAAATTTCCGCATCTTGGCCACTACCGGAGGCTTCGTGGACGATGGAACGGGTTCTCCCACCGATTTCATCTCCATCCTTGCCTTCGTGGTCAACCAAACTGCTTTCGAAACCACCTACTCGCGCACGGTTGGCGCCATCAACGGCGGTTTGGACGGCGATCAGCAGAACGCCGGCATCACAATCTCGATCACCAACAGCCAGAACCCGCGCAGCATTGCGATGCAGGGCATCGTCAGTAACTTTGAGGCTTATCCGGCGGTAAAACAGAGATTGGCGAACGGAGTTTTCGCCACCAACCCCTGCGCCGCAGACATGCAGAGTCCCCTGGCGCCGGCCACACCTTGCTTTGATATAAGCACTGTGAATGCTGTCTTCACCCCGAACCTGCGGGAGGACTGGAGGTTCTCAACCAACCGCAACGCCATGGACGGCAGCGATAATAACTGCATCAATACAGATACTACCGTGTGCCCAAATGGCATCAGCGACAGTCCGTTTGGCTACTTCTGCGACGATCTGTTGGGGATGTGGATCAATACCTACTTCTGGTTCGTAGTAAGTCCGGACGGCATCGACCCAAATTCGACCTGCGGCCAAGTCTATGCTGCGCTGGACGCGGCGAACGGAGTTAACTTAGACGGAACACCTATCGTCAAGACAGCTAACGAACTCAATGTCCAGTTGGAGGCCAACAACTGTGCAGCTGAAGCCAAAATGAACGTGGACGGGTCGGACGGAGGGGCGGTCTGGCTTGTTTGTCCCGCTATTCCTGATCCGCGAGCAGGCGCCATTGCCCAAGATGCATTCCTGGACCAGGTGCATCTGCCTAACGGTGCACCACAGAACGTTACCTTGACCAATAACTTCCTTAGCCTGCAGCAGAACGGCACGTTCCCCGGCGGTTTCTCCGTGCAGCCGCAGTCTCGACCTAAACTCAACCGTCGTGGCTCCGGTGGCGGCGAAAACTAGTTGTCGTTGTTCTGGAACGTTAGCAAAGCCCCTGGCAGTGTCCTTCCTCTGCCAGGGGTAGCGCTGTCTTAGGGGGCCGATGATCAAGAGGTCGTGCATCAAGGGAAAGCAGGTTTCTCGCCGGGATTTCATCGGACTGGCTGGCGCTGCCGTCGGACCGTTCTTCCTCTTCCCCGGCCGTGCTCTCGCTAGCCAGAAAGCGTTGAAGATCGCAAAATGGACTCATTTTCTGCCTGAGTTCGACGTTTGGTTTGAGAACACGGCCAAGGAGTGGGGCAAGCAGCATGACACAGCAATAACCGTGGACGAAATCCCCGTAGAGCAAATCAGCGCCACAGCTAAGGCCGAGATCGAAGCCGGAGGGGGACACGACGTGTTCATCTTCCCCTGGCCTCCAGCCGAATACTGCCAACACGTCATTGACCACAGCGATATCTATCAGCTCGTTGCTTCCAAGTATGGCGCCATTCCCCAACTGGCACACAGATCGACATTCAATCTCAAGACCAGAAAATACTTCGCTTTTGCCGATTTCTGGGCGCCATCTCCGCTGCACTTCTTTCAGGACTACTGGGCTGAGGTGAATATGCCTCTCGGTCCCGTGCACTACGGCAGCCTGCGCAGCGGCGGGCGAAAGCTGCGCGACAAGCTCGGCATACCCTGTGGCTTGGCGTTTACACCAACCCTGGAAGGCAACGTCACGTTGCACACCATGCTTTACGCCTTTCGCGCATGGATATTGGACGGGAGCGGAAATGTGCTCTTCAACAAGAATGGTTTCGCCGTCGGAGCCTTGAAGTACATCCAAGCGTTGTACCAGGATTCGGGAACGCCCGATCAGCTTGCTTGGGGATCAGCCGGCAACGTCCAAGCCATGTTGGCGCGCAAGACCTCCTCTACTACCAATGCCATCAGCCTCATGCGCGCTGCTGAAAAACAAGACCCTAAAGTAGCCAGCAAGATCTGGCTCCAACCCCCGTTGCTCGGAACGAACGGGATGGGAGTAACCGCTCTCCCGCATGTCACCAATTGCTCCGTGGTCTGGAACTTCGCCCAAAATCAGAGTGGAGCCAGGCAATTCCTAGCCGATCTGATCGATACTTCCAGGAGTGGCTACGAGACCAGTTTAGGTTGCAATTTTCCAATTTACCCGAAAACTGTTCCTAACCTCGTCGTGCGGCTCGCCAACGACCCGAAGGCTGATCCCTCCTACAAATACGCGGAACTCAAGGACGCGCTGCATTGGACTCCGAATCTGGGTGTTCCTGGATTTGCGACACCGGCATTCATGGAAGTTTTTAACAGTTCCCTTGTTCCCAGGATGGTTCAGAGTGTGCTCAAAGGCCAACACAGTCCGGAAGAGGCCGCCGCTACCGCAGCAGCAGAAATCCAGCATATTGCCGACAAGTGGAAGCAGGTTGGTTGATGGTGATCACTCACGATCGGTCATCTGGTCATGAAGAATGAAAGGAAGCGCGGACTATTTCGATATGAATAAGCAGAAGCTAAAGTCCTTCCTCCTTGTGCTTGGACTGACAAGCGCAGCGCTCACTCTGTGGTCGGCCCCAATACCTCGTAAGTCGCCCGAATACACCATCTATGAATCGTCCGGCAGGACCATGCTGCTTTCCAGTTTCAAAGGGAAGGTGGTGGTGCTGGAGTTCCTTTTCATCAAGTCTGAGCATTGCTTGCGCGTGGCAAAGACGCTGAACAAGCTGCACGGCGAGCTGGGAGCGCGCGGGTTCCAGCCAGTCGGTATCACCTTCGACCCGCCCAACGGTCCGAATACTGGTGGGCAGTTTGTTACCTCTGTAGTGGACTATTTCAAGCTCACATATCCGGTGGGTTACTCTGCCAAGGCTGACGTAGACACCTATCTGGGCCGCACCAGGAACGAAATCTTGAACATTCCACAGATCGTGGTCATTGATCGCAGAGGAATGGTCCGTGCCACAAGCGGAGGTGCCGGCGGTGACCCCAAGTTAGAAGATGAGAACTCGCTGCGCGATCTGATCGACAACCTGCTAAAGGAAGGTGGACCTGCCAGCTCCGCCAAGAAATAGCTTAGGTAAGGCGGCACGGTTCAATCAGCAAGGAGCATACCTTGGGACTCTTGTTACAGCTGTGACAGTGGTGGAGGCGGCGGGAGTCGGATGATGCACCCTTGCGGAAAACACGCAACATATTGATTTATTCAAGGAAGCACAATACGCAGGAAAAGTGACAAAAGACAATTTCACACACGTAATACACACGCGGGATTCTATCCAGTGCCATGGCAGGCTGAGGAAACCCACGAATTTTCTGTACTGCTATTGGGCATATGGAGTCCTGCGACCGGCGTTGAGGAGCGCTTAGCGGATATGAAAACTTCGCGCGGGAAGAGCTTGCTATGCCCGGTGGAACATCCCATTCTTGTTACGCGTTTGCCTGCGTAGAGTGAGATTGGTTGCGATCCAACGTCTGCGGCAGAATTCACCTCAGGCGCGGCTGAGTGAGAAGGACGCGACGACAATTCATGACCTGCGAAGCTCCGACCGGGAATCGGGGCTTTCTATTTGTCGCCTAGCACTCTCGTCAAGTTCAACCCTGTCACGGCTTTTCCACCTTAGCCGCTACATACAAAAAACACTGTATGGTATCGAACACAAGACTATAGCATCCTGCTCGCTTATGGCCGAACGCGACTTCTACCAAGTGGAACAAGACCTTGAGCACGCCATCTCAAAGCTCAAGGCGACCGAAGACCCCAAGCTGCGACATCAGGCGCGGTGAGTTGCACGCCTCCATTGCCGCAGAGGCAACTTGAGGAGCTAGACGAAAAAATTTTAGTAATCGACTGAATCCCTTCAAGAACGGAGCTACCACGATGCATTTAAACGCAACCGCCAAGGTGATAGTCTTAATCACCTGGTTTCTTTTCTTGATGCAGATATCGCATGCCCAGACTCTCACAAAAGAAACTGGAAACAATACCGCTGCATGTTCAGGCGTAGGAGACCCGCTCGGGCTGCAATCTTATTGCGCCGGCTATTTCGCTGGCTTTGCTACTACTTCAAGCAACACCAATGCACAGACAAAGGTGGCAGATAGCATTCCGGGGCATATGTCGCCTTTGCCTCTCAAAACGTACCTCTACCATGATGCAACGACCAAGTTCATTGCACCATACCAAGCATGGTTTTGTACCACCGGCCCAGCCGGACCTTACAACGGCACACAAACGTGTACGGTCTCCAATGCTGGCTCTCACAAGATAGTGGGATACAACGAAAACAGTTCTTCGGTGGTTGCAACCCAACACACTCACATGATCAATCTTGGTTACTGGGCGGTATCGCCCGATTGGTATGGCACCAACACAGCTAAGCAGGGATTTATTAACCAAACCGTGATTGCTGAGGTTCAAGATCTGTCGACACGCAACAATAAGACGTATCCGCTCAAGCTACTCATAATGTTGGACGGAGGAGCGGTACTGGCTGGAACAAACACGTTGGCAGGGTGTCCACAAGATCATAACGACGAAACAACCTGCATTACCCAGAACATTGAAGCTGATCTTGACTACATTGATAGTAACTGGGCCGAGAATCCCTATTACGCGAGGGATTCTTCGGGCGCGAACCTGGTGACGTTCTTCCTTACTGAGTGCAGTTGGCCAAGTGTCGGTTGTAGCGGTAACTCAGGACTCACCAACTGGGCAACGATCATGAACGATGTCTACGTGCACATTGCTTCGTATAAGACCCCAATGAAGCTAATCAAGGAATACGGCAACTTCACGGAATATGGGTTTTCGGGTGCGTACGCCTGGCCCCAACCACTTGTGTACGTCAATGGCAACAACAACGGATATACGTACCCAGCCATTCCATCGGTTACGGGGGATTGCACCACCAGTGCTCCTGGCTGCATGCAGTTTTATTGGAATCAACCGGGCGCCAACAACTATCAATACCTGGATGACTTCTACTCTTTAGCGACCACGACATACAAGGGCGACATCGCCTTAGGAGAACTGTTCAAAGGGTTTGATTGGTCTAACGCATCTTGGGGGAACCCACAGAAAATTATCGCTCAGCAATGCGGGCAGATCCTCACGGATTCAGCGGCGAAAATTAACGCCGCGTATAGCTCGACAATGCAGCTGGAGTTCGCACAAACGCCCACTTGGAATGACTACGAAGAAGGCGCCGAGGTGGAGACGGGCGTGGACAATTGTTATCAAGTGCAGAATGCTGCCTACTCTCAATCGCAGGATCAACTGACTTGGCAGCTCAATCCGGTGTCTGGTCAGCAAAATTATGTCTCACTCTCAACCGTTCACGGTTATACGGTGTGGGTAGCAAGTTCGACGGGAGCGTTGCGCAGTATCGCTAGCCTACCAGCTACGGCAACATCGCTGAACAATGTTTCCAGCTTGGTGGGAACACACGGGGCAGGTACGAAACTTTATGTCGAGATGGTAGGCATGCCACTTATTATCAACCGGATGTCGAACGGTGTCCCTTTTCCGTAAATGGCTGCGGATCGAGGGAAAGACCACGAACGCCGGAATGGAGTTGATACTCCTGGCGTCCTCACATGTCGGTTGCGTTTACGATGCGAAAGCGCACACCCCTGGATTTGCACCCCATACATTCAGCCACGGTCCAGTTCCTGTTGAATGCCGAGCGGAGCGCCATTGCATGAAACTTTGAGTCATCCGTAAACTATTGATAATAAATTAGATAGTGGTGGAGGCGGGAGTCGGACTATTCCGCGCGGATGAAAAGACGGAAGTTATTGATTTTTAACGATGCACGATACGCGAAAAGCTCAGAATTTGACGATTTCACACACGCAATAAGCACGCGAGATTTCCTCTCTCTCAACGGATGATCTTTATAGTTAGTTTACGAGCGATGTGCGACACCGTCGGATGCGTGGAGCATCTGGTTTTTAGGGTGTCTTCAGTGAATCGGCTCCGCTCTGTAGCCTTTGGAACTCCTGCATTTCATGCTTCGCCGCGTCCGTCTTTCCCTGTTTTCTGTAGAGACTTGCCAGCCCGAAGTGGGCCTGCGCCGCGAGAGGACTTTCCTTCTCGATGGTTAATAACTTGATCCACTCCTTCTCGGCAGCGGTGGGATCGCCTTCCAGTGAAGCGGCCTTTCCCAGCGCATAGAGCGTCTCCGGCATATCGGGCATCAAATTGTCGGAGTGCGTGAGTTCTGCTCGGGCTTCATGCGTCTTGCCTTGCTCCAGCAACGAAACTCCTAGACGGTACGCCGCTTCGGCGTTCCCCGGCTGAAGCTTGGCTTGTGCTCGAAATTCTTCTTCCGCTTTGGGCCATTGGAAGGCGCCGGCGTACACTTCGCCCAATTCCAGGTGAACTTCCGGCACGTCCGGCCGCAACCGCAACGCTTCCAGATACTCCTTTTCGGCATCTGGCATGTTCCGAAGTACGAAATAGTTTTCCCCCATCGCTTGGTGCGCGCGAGCGGAATCAGGGTTACTGGCTAACAGGGTGTCCATCAATTGTTTCGACAACAGTCCACTGGCGCGGCCGAGGTAATACCGGATATCCGCATCGTCGGGATGTTCGGCCAACGCGGCCTGGAGATTTCCCACCGCCTCCGCGAGTTGCCCAGTCTGAATCTGCGCAATCCCCAACGCAGATTTCTCCTTTACTCTTTCGAGGTGTGGAATTGCCTCGGCTGCGTACCCCTGTACCAGCAGCGCATAGCCGAGTAGCTGGTGAGCAGGAACGGAATCTGGATTCACTTGCAGAGCATGCTTCAGAGGAGAGATCGCGGAACCGAAGTCGCGCTTCTCCATGTAGGTCTGGCCGAGGCTGATGAAGCCGTCCGCAAAAGTCGGATCAAGCTCGGTAACCTTTCGAAACTCGGTGATGGCAACGTCAAGATGCTGTTCTTTGTCTGCCGCGATTCCGGCCTGCATATGCTGAAGGGCCTCCGGTGAGAGAGTCTGCAGCGCGAACCACCCGAGCACCAGAGCACAAATCATCGTTTCTCGGGCTCCACGATTTCTAAGAATTGATCGGCGTGAACCTCATCCAGCGTTTGGTGAATACCGGATGGCCAAACGACTTCCACCTTAGCTTTGTCCGAGGTTCCGAGTCCAAAATGAAGGCGCTTGTCGCTTGCCGAAAGATATCCGACGGCCGAGGTTGCGAAACGGGTTTGTCCATTTACCTTCACGCGGGCGCCGTACCCATCACGGTTACTCCGCGTGCCTCGTAGAGTAATCGTCAGCCAGTGAAGTTTGCCTCCGCGGTTCATAAGCACTTGCGGATGGCCACCGAGACAGGTCATCATTACGTCCTCCCAGCCATCGTTATTCAAGTCGCCGAACGCGGCCCCGCGCGCCGCCAGGGGAGCGGTGATACCGGATTCCACACTTTCGAACCGATTGTTTTGATTCGTCGCTAGAAGCGGCAGTTCGAGATAGTGGAGCGACGGGTCGATCTTCTCCACGTTGTCCAAGACATGGCTCTGGGCGACGAACAAATCTTTCCGTCCATCGTTGTCGAAGTCCTCCAGGCCAACGCTCCAGCCGGAGCTTCCACTCGAGAGTACGCCGAGCCCCGTTTCGAGGCTGCGATAACTGAACGAACCGGCGCCCTCATTGTGATAGACCGCATAGATTTCGCGGGGCAACTCCGTCACCACAATGTCGGGCCGTCCATCATTGTCATAATCCTGAAAGACTACGCCCATGCCCGACATCCGCTTTCCGTCTGCAGAAAGTGCCGCACCCGCATCCATGGCAACTTCCGTGAACGTTCCGTTTCCGTTGTTGTGGTAAAGATACTGCTGCATACCATCGTTGGAGACAAATATGTCCGTAAAGCCGTCACCATCGTAATCGGCAAACCCTACACCTAGAGCCCTCCCTTTCTTGGCCGCGATACCGGAGCGCTGGCTCACGTCGGTGAAGGTTCCATCACCATTGTTGTGATAGAGGATGTTTGTGGTCATGGGAAATTCTTCTGGAGGACAATAAGTATGAAAGTTGCCGCCACAATCTTTGCTGTGCTTCGTGTCCCATTCCATATACCGGGTAACGAACAAGTCTAACTTGCCGTCATTGTCGTAGTCGAAA
>Ga0210384_10004754_pt1 | contig 15040 bp, 26 predicted proteins | sample IncBWH2MmetaG_FD_160574 | JGI IMG/M metagenome (GOLD analysis project Ga0210384, IMG submission 160574) | Forest soil microbial communities from Barre Woods Harvard Forest LTER site, Petersham, Massachusetts, United States - Inc-BW-H-2-M | ecosystem: Environmental > Terrestrial > Soil >...
TGCAGTTCGATCCATAAAATTTTTTGCTCTGGCAAATCACACGCGTTGATCCACAACGTGAGGCACCGGATCCTCACCTGCTCCGCCCCAGGGATGGCATCGCCCAATCCGTTTCAGGCCGAGCCAGCTTCCGCGCCAGGCACCGTGCGTGTTGACGGCTTGCAAAAAATATTCCGAACAAGTGGGATGAAATCGGCAACTGGATCCGCTGATCGCGACCAGAATCGGCGAAAGCGTCAGCTGATAAATTCGAATAAAAATGCGAATAAGTCCGCGCATCAGGGCGCTAAAATAGAAGCGCGTCCGGCGAGACGCAACCACTCATCTTCCAGCTCTCGATAGGCTGCGACGCGAGAATGCACGCGGGCAATCGTGACGATCCACTTTCCGCCAACGATCTCATGTTGATGTTTGCGAACGATGTCACGCAATCGTCTTCGGACACGATTGCGCACGACCGCACTTCCGATTTTTCGCGATGTCACAAACCCGGCACGAAATGTTTTTCCCGGCTCAACTACCAGAACGCTCAACATCATTAACTTGCCGCGCTGCACCTGGCCGCCCTTCTTGACCGCGTCGAATTCCGCCGGCCGAATCAGCCGTCGGCTTTTCGGAAATGCGAATTTCTGCGTCAGCATGTTTACCTTATCCGGCAGGCGACCCTCACTCGGCGGCTTGCGCCGTCCCTCTCTCCCTCAGGGAGAGACGCACGCGAAGCGGCAGTGAGGGAAACAAGCGTGAACGTCTTCAGCGTCATCATTGTCGATCTTACAACTTTTTGCCTAACGAACAACGTTGGCAACTCGACTGGTTTAACCAGTCAAGTTTCGAGAAGATCGCCACATTTGTAGCCACGGCGCTGTGCTCGGAGATCGCGTTCCACCTTGGGAGAAGCCGATCCACCTCTGCTACATCGGAACGACAAAGATGCCGGTACAGCAAAAGTCTTTCCCCGAAAATTCTCAGGGAAAGACTTCGCAAAATACCCCGACTCCGAATTTACGGAGAAGGTGAGGTTTTAATATTGATGTCGGTTTTCGTTTCCGTCTTGGTCTCAGGCGCCGGCGATTCCTTGATGATGGTGGTGTTGGTTTCTTTCTTCTCGGCAGGTGGATTCGTTACCGTCGTTTCCTTTTGCTCGCACGCGCTGAGCAACGCCAAGCCGGCCAAAATGCAGATATACTTTTTCATGCATCCTTGGACGGACAACGCCGCACATTTATTTAAGGCGCTGGTGACGGACTCGTCGTCGTCGTCGTTTCGCTCGTGGTAGCAGCCGCTTCGGGCGACGGGGTCGGGCTGGCCGCCGGAGTTACGGTTTCAGTTTTTTGTTCGCAAGCCGCGAGCAGCGCGGCGCCAGCTAAAATGCAGATATATTTTTTCATATTTTTTTGGATCGAGAATTCGATACTCGGTCATGACAATGGCCGGAGCAAGGGCACTTTTTGCTTCGCAAGCGGGTTTTTAAAACGGCGGCTCGAATTTCATTCCGTGCGCGTCGGCCACGGCCTGGCAGGTTAATTTGCCGTCACGCGTATTAATTCCGCCGAGCAGCGCCGGTTGTTTCTTGCACGCTTCTTCCAATCCCAAATCGGCCAAAAGTTCGATGTAACGATAAGTGATATTCGTTAGGGCCTGAGTGGCGGTGCGCGCATAAGCCGCCGGCATGTTCGCTACGCAATAATGTGTGACGCCTTCTTCGACATAAACTGGATCGAGATGCGTTGTTGGGCGCGATGTTTCCGCGCAACCACCTTGGTCGATCGCAATGTCCACCAGCACGCTCCCCGGTTTCATTTGTTTCAACATCGCGCGGGTAATGAGTTTTGGCGCTTTCGCTCCGGGCAACAACACCGCCCCGATCAAAAGATCGACATTCGGCATCATCTCCTGCAAATGCGCTTCGCTCGAATAAAGCGTGTGCGCGCTACCCATGGTGATGTCGAGAAAACGCATCCGCTCGAGATCGACTTCGAGAATCGTTACATCGGCGCCCAGTCCGGTGGCCATCCGCGCGGCGTTGACACCCGCCGTTCCGCCACCGATGACAACCACGCGTCCCGGCAAAACTCCCGGCACACCGCCGAGCAAAACTCCGCTGCCACCATTGTGTTTCGCCAAAAAATATGCGCCCATCACCACGCTCATGCGTCCGGCGATTTCGCTCATCGGTTCTAGTAACGGCAAACGATTGCCGATTTGAATCGTTTCGTAGGCAATCCCGGTCACTCCCGATTTCAACAACGCGTCGGTGAGCGGTTTGCTCGCAGCCAAATGCAAATACGTGAAAAGAATCTGTCCTTTGCGCAGAAGCGCGAACTCCGGCGAGAGCGGCTCTTTCACTTTCACGATCATGTCGGCGCGCGCGAAAACATCTTTGGCCAGATCGACAATCTCGGCGCCGCACTTTCGATACTCCTCGTCCGGATAACCGGAACCGACGCCGCCATTTTTCTCCACCAGCACTGAGTGACCGCGCCGAGTCAATTGCTCGGCCGCTGCTGGAACGAGCGCAATCCGCTGCTCTTGTTCTTTAATTTCCTTGGGAACGCCGATGATCACTCAGCAAGTGATAAGTGAGGACTGGCGCGTGACAAGCGAAAACACCGACTCGAACCTTAACTTCGTCCTTCATCTTTACAGCTTTCACAGTGGCCCTTGCCTGCGCCGCCGACGCTGTCTAGCGAAGGTGCGTGTTGAATATGCCAGTCTGGCTCGGACTTCGGATGATCAGCGAAATCAGTTCGAGAAGATCGAACAAAAGTTCGCGAGGAGCCAAGCTGGGAAGAAACCCAAATTGCGCCGTCTATTGGTTGCTGCGTGTACCGGCCTAACGAGAACAAGCTGAGCTACCCAGTACTTTGAAAATTCGGCGGCGCATCATCCGAGAGCTTACAGCAAAGTGCTGGGTTCGCTCCAGCGAATGGTTAGGCCTTTGGCGTATGCTAATGGGGTGCTGAAGCATAAGTGAGTGGAAACTTGAGCCGGCTTCCAGGCGGCATCGGGATATTGTCAATTACGGCCTTGCGGATACCGGGCTTCTGCGCTCGTAGCACGTGAGCGAACCGTCTGTCGCCCCACCGCTGCAACAAACCGAAAAGGATAGCGGAGTGCTCTTCGCCTGCTTCGCCGTCTAATTCACCGATGACTGTGTAGCGAAATAACTCTGCGAGCCCAGCGGGCTCTCGGCGAATCGCGCGCTCAAGCGCACCTGGGTAGTCGATGCCGACGCGCTTTCCGGAGCGAACGCACTCGTCGCCCATCCACTCGCGTAGCTGCGCGGCGCTCGGTGATACATCGAGAGGCTGCGCCTGAATAGACGCTGCGAGGAATACTATCATGGCAACACGGAATGTGTTCATAGGTCTAACGAGAATAAGATCAGCTACGCCTCTAATGACGAGCCTGAAATAGAATGAGCATACACTATTCATTACAAAATGTGAACGCGGTACGGGAAGGCGTTAGCTGCATCGCATGGTTAGGCAACGTGGCGTGGTTAGCCTATGAGAATCAGAGTATATGATTGACTTGGCAGCCCTTTTTTTGTTCTAATCGCAGCGTAGCGCGGTTCGCACGTTTACCGGCCGAGAGGGGAAATTTGCAAGCTTCCTAAAAACCTACAAAACGCTGATCCTATGAAGAAGAACACCTCACTCAAAATATTCCAACCGGCTGTTGCAGCTGCGCTGGCGATCGTCATCGCCTGGGGACTTTCTGTCCGGCCGGCGGAAGCAGCTGGTTACGTTGTGACCCTTCAGCAAGTCGGGCCCAATGTCATAGCGACCGGAAGCGGAGCACTAGACCTGACCGGCCTGACTTTTGGTGGGAACAACGGAGGTGCTTCAGCCAGAGTGGAACCGGACGCGGGCTGGATAGTGACGGGGGCGCCGGCGGCTTCTTATGCACAATACGTGGGGCCCACTGGACCGATCACTTTCGGGAGCGGGGGCGCTACGTCCGCCAACAGCGGTACCGGTAGCTTGGTCGGCATCGTTAATTCTAGTGTACTTAGGTTGCCGGTAGGCTATGTCTCAGACAGTCTTCTGTCCGATACCGCGACGTATAACAGTAAAACCATCAACAGCCTCGGCGCGACGCCCGGCGTCTACGAATGGACCTGGGGGTCCGGAGCGGACCAAAACTTCACGCTCGACGTAGTGCCCGAGCCTGCGACGTGGCTTGCGGCGGCACTGGTCGCAATTGGGCTCGTGCTAAACTTTTTTATCCGCAGACGCGCGGCCTAGCAACAGACTGGAACTCGCCGCACTTTCGACATTTCGGCTGCTCTTTCTTGGTCTAACGAGAATTAGATAAGCCACGGCAGGGTGTCGTGGCAAACATGCTGAACTTGCATCGCAACGGGGCCGCCTGCCGCGTGTCTTCGTTTACGCTGGTTGGCTTCATCGATTGGTAAGACCCAACGTTTTCATTTCTGAGACGCTCCCATAATCGAATCGACTGAAACTCCAAGACGCGCGGCAATGCGACGAGACAGAATCCAGTAACTTAGTACGCCAATGACTCCTATACCAAGGCCAACCCACGGAATACAATAAACAAGCGAACTGACATAATTCGTAGTCCCGTGGCTAACCACCGCGATCGTGTGCGACGCATCACGCTGACTGGAACTGCTGAGCTGAACAGCAAGTCCACCAATCCAAATCAAAACGCCCAGCACAATCAATGTGGCCGGAAACCAGAGAATGCGCCGAGGATTGCTCATAACGGTATCAGCACTGGGTCTAACGAGACAGAGATAAGCCACCCCAGGGTGCTGTGGCAAACACGCTGAACTTGCATTGCGATGGGGCGGTTGGCTTCATCAATGGGTTAGGTCACAACCGTTTTCGCGAGCGCAGTTCCAAAAGTCACGTTCGCAGAGCGGACAATACGCTTCAACGGTGGGAGTATTGTAATGGTCTGTGCGGTAACGCGAGAACAGGATGGGTGAACTATAGTTTGGGTATTTCCTATCGCAATCGATGCATGCTTGGTCGATATACTCGCCGGTCGTTATATAGCCTGATTCGAACACTTGGCGTTTGATGAGTGGACTGTGGTGTACCGCACAATAGGTTTGGCCGTGCGCCACAAAAGTTGGTTGCGATGCCGGCAACGTCGATGTCTGGCAGCTCGCCAGCGTTAGCAGCAGAATTATTGCGATCAGCCAGCGCGTCATGTGACCTAACGAGAATAAGATAAGCGAATCGCCACTGAGGACGAAGCTAATTCAGAGTGAGCGCGTTTAGTCACAAAAAACGATTTCTCGCCGGTGGCGATTCGCTTCATCGCTTGGTTAGGCCTCGTTCGTCCTACTGCTTCTCGACCGCGAATTCGATGGTCGATTTCCGGATCTTGGCTTTGTTAGTTTGATCGAAGCCCAGCACAACCGTTCGGGTTGCAGTGACTGTTCCGTTATTGCCGGCCGACACGGTTTCGACTTGCGCCACGAGCGAACCATCCTTTTGCCATCGATTTGCGCGCTGTGAATCCAGGTTGGTGGTCTTGCCTTGCTCGAGCTTCTCGGGGATATCGGCCGTTAGCTCCGGCAGCTCGATCGGGCGAAAAGCGGGGCCTTCTCGCAGATACACCGAAAGCTCGCTTCCCCGCTTCTGGAGCAGGGCGGTGAGGGCAAACGCCTTCGAGTCCGACCTCCACAATACTTTCATTATGAAGCGTGCGCTGGCACCAAGCTCGGGATCGGACTCTGCGACGCTCATCAGGACTTTGTCCGATCGCGTGTCGATGAGATCATACGTTTGCTTTTCTTCTTGCGATTGCCCGGTATAGCGAAAAGCAAATTTCCCGTCGGGCGAACGCGCTTCGATCTTATTCCTGGAACGTTCTTCTGTTTCTTGTCCGTAGACCGGGTGGAACCAACTCAGAAGAATCGGAAGCAGGATCAAACTTGTTTGTAACCGCGTTGGGGTCATAGAGCCTAACGAGAACAAGATCAGCCGACGCTGGTGAGAGCGCGGCTAAACTGCGGTTGAATTATTGAACTCATCTGAAAGCTAAGAATCGGAAATCGGCCAGCGGCTGGCTGCATCGGTTGGTTAGATGTGAAATGTGATATCACGAATCGTCTGTGAATCGCCGAACCAACCAAAATCCGATCGCAATAATGAGACCAATGCCCATCGATGTGGCACCATAGTCAATCGCCAGGCGAGCCAACTGTCGTTTCTCCGGCGGCGCCATGACGCCTGCTACTATGCTGGCTACGCCAAGCGCCAAGAACAAAACGCAACTAACGACTGCCAAGACTTGATACTCGGCGCGAGTCGGAGGTCTGGGAAAGCTGAGAAACATCTAACGAGAATTAGATCAGCCGCGGCTACGGAAAGCGAGCACTGATCGAAGTGGAAGTATTTCAATCATCAGAAGTGAAATCGTAAATCGGGGAGCCGCTGGCTGCATCGATGGTTAGAACCGAACGTAACAAACACTCTAGCGCGTCGAGTTGGATTTCTTTGTGCCCTTCTCTTTTTCAGGCGCCATGAGCTTCTCGACGCACACCTGGAACTGTGATCGATTCGCTACCGAATTCCAACAGCCGGTCAACGATGCAGCGGGTATGGAGCTCAGTGACACCGAGGACAGTCCTCTTTCCTTCCGTTTGCATTTCAGGTAAAAGTATTCGCGAAAGATGTCGTAGTTTACCTCGGGGTTGTTGGAAAAATTCAAAGCCACGATCGTCTTGAAGATTTCCTGCTGATCCCTCTCTGGAACGCCCAACGTTTCAAGGTCTTGGTAATGAATAAACCATAGGAGACGCCAAGCTTCGCCCAGTGTGCCTTTCTGCGGATTCTTTTTGAGCTGAGCTACGGCCGCAGGCTTGGCAATCGCCGTCTGCCCCGCAATGTCCGAAATGGCCTGGCACTTATCTGTCGCTCGAGCCGAATTGAGTACGGCGAGCGAGGAAAAAACAAGCAAAGCGAGACGAGTCATGTGCGAAAGGTTCTAACGAGAACAAGCTCAGCGACCGTCACCGAGACCGAGCACGGCATCAAGTAAAACTGTTTTAATCATCCGGAATGTGAACACACGCCGGGTGGCGGTTCGCTGGAGCGCATGGTTAGACCTCATTGTTCTTTCATAGCCCCCGAAACTTTCGTGGTTGGGCCTCGTGTATCCACATAAGAACGCACGTTCTGCTCTAGGACGTCGAACGGTTCAGCGTCTCCTTTGTGATGAAAAAGCCTAACTTCGATGTGGTAAACGTGCCAAATGCGCAGACCTTTCACCGAGCCATGCGCTAACGTGAATCGCTTCTCTGGTGCGGAGATAAGCCGTTCGTAGGTAAAAGGCTTTTTGGAATCCTCGGGGTTTTCCAACCGCGCTTGCACAAAGTAGGGCGTAGCAAGATCGGATGACATCTCAATCTGTACACGATATGCCGCGCCTGCTGGATTAAAGATGAAGCCTCCGTCAACGGTCTTGACGAACTTTGAGGATTTGGGACGTGGTTCGGTTATGTCATGGCCCTTGTGCCAAACGCCACTGACAAATCCACGTGTCTGAGCAAGCGCGGTCTGACAAATGACTGTCGCAAAGAGCAGGAGAGCTACGTTGCGGTGTGCGCGCATAGGTCTAACGAGAATTAGATAAGCGAATCGCTACCGAGAACGAGGCTGATCTGGGGTGGAAGTGTTTAATCATCAAAAAACAATTTCGCGTCGGGTGGCGAGTCGCTTCATCGCTTGGTTAGACCTATTTAACAAATCCGACGTAGAAGCGAACACTTTTCGTCTCTCCATGCGCAGTGGTGAATGAAACGCTCGTATGCCCTGCGCCGTTCGAATCAACCGAGAGGGCGGACTCGCTCGTGATGTTAGCACCCGGATAACGCTTCATGATCCAGTTCTTCTCTACATCTTTATAGTTCGAAGCGTGGGCGCTGATGACGACAGGTCTATCATCGCCAGTGGTCTCAGCGCGAAGTAGCCCGGCAAATAAAACAAAAAAGAAAAGTAATGCACGCATAGACCTAACGAGACCAAGCTGAGCGACCGTTGACGAGAGCGCGCTCTGCTTCGGGTTTCAGCGTTGAAGTCATCGAAAATAAATTTGAGCGCCGGTCAGCGGTTCGCTCCAGCGCTTGGTTAGGCTCATTGCTGCCGACGAAAAGTTGCCGACCAATTTCCGGTCCCTCCTAGCATCCCGGTGCAGCTGGCGGTGTGAATGGCGGTTTTTCCGTCTAGGTTAGGCACAAGAGTGAAACTGCATCCCCAGCCCAGGCCACTGTTCGTCCACTTCAGCGAAACACCGTCGCTAACCCCTTTTAAGTTGAAAGTTCCGTAATTCGATTTCTCGATCACGCTACTGCCGTGGCCGCTGACGACCAGGGTCCGATAGTCAGCATTATCTTTCAGGTATCCGCTCCAGGTTCCATCAAATAAATCGCGTTTCGGAGTGGGCGTCGGAGTAGCGGTTTTCTTTCGCGAGTCTGCGGACACTTCATTCGCCGGCTTAACAGTTCGTTTTGGTTTTGGCTCCGCTGAATGTGCAGGCGCGCGTGTCGGGCTCGGCGATGCTTCTTCGACAATGGGCGCGGGAAGGCGATGTGCGGACGAGAGAAGCGCGACGGCGACCATAACAAGCTGCACGACTCGCTTCATGGGCCTAACGAGAACAAGATGAGCGACCCAGCACTTTGAAAATTCGTGTGCGCATCGATCGAAAGCTTACCACAAAGTGCTGGGTTCGCTCCAGCGTCTGGTTAGATGCGTCGCGTCGCCGCGGCGCAATGGAGGAATCATCTCGCGTAAAGTAGAAGTGAGCCGGCACTCCAGCCATCAACGGATCGGGTGAATGCGCTTCTGGCTGAAAGTGAAGAATGCCTGTGACGCTGATCTGCTGTCCCTCTGATACGTCGCCGTACGAATAGCCCACCAAATAAACTGTCGCATGACCAGTGGCTACATATCCAGCGATTTTGCCACGCGCGGAATATTGCCCACGCACAATAACACGCTGACCGATATAATGGTGGTAGAATGACTCGGCGCGAGACGTTAAATCAACTGGTACGCTGCCCCGACTCGCGAGAAGGAGTGCCGATGCGAGAAATGCGTGCAGCATCTAACGAGAACAAGATAAGCGAATCGCTGTGGAGAGCGAGGCTGAACTCGGGATTGAAAGTTTGGGTCTGCTAAAGCTGGTTTTCACGCCGGTAGCGACTCGCTTCATCGTTTGGTTAGGCCAAACGGTCTCGCTTCGCCGCCAGGTAACGATGATTCCCGAGTCATTCAAAGTTCTCTGATCATGCCCGGGTAGGACGCGCCACCCACCGTCGGTGCGCTGGAGCGTGAGGAAACCTCGCACCGGATGGTTTTGGAAGAAGTTGTCCAGGAGGCCAAGAACGGAGCGATCCTGGTAAGAAGAGCAGTAGTAGGCCTCAAATCGAGATGGGGTTATAACTACAACGCGAAAGATCGGAGATGATGGAGCCAAGACCGCAAGCCTCTCGCGCGCGACTGAGAGTGCAGCGTGAATCTCGGCGCGTGAAATGAGCTCCGAATGACCAGTGATGGCGGGATCGCTGGAAGAAGCTTCTAGTCGGCGATTCAACGGCACGGTCTCGGTACAAGACAAAAGTCCAGTAGCCAAAATGAAGACCCCGAGCGTACGCCACATAGGCCTAACGAGAACAAGATAAGCGAATCGCTACTGGGAGCGAGGCTGATTTGTGGCGAAATTGTTTGGTTACGCGAAAGTGAGTTTCTGAACGGGTGGCGATTCGCTTCATCGCTTGGTTAGGTCCAATTAGGGCAACCCATGAGTGCTGAAGGTTAAAGGTATCTTCACAGTGGGAGTGCTGCCCGGCTTGAACTTCCAACGCCGAAAAACATCGATCGCTGCCTTATCCAAGATCGCAGAACCTGTACTCTTCTCAACGGAAACAAAGCGGACTACGCCTGTTCTCGTGTCGACGTGGAAAACGAATACGCCGCTGCCCTGCGGTCGTTGACCATTCGGCAATGATGGATACTCAGGCCGAGGAGCGTAAATCGCACTTGCCTTGGCGTGCGATTCAGCGCGGGTCGATTGCTGCGCAACACAGATCACCAGTAGCGCACCCCAAAGAATATCGCGACAACGCATGGACCTAACGAGAAAGAGATAAGCCACGCGCAATCGTTGAAAACAATACGGCGGGAGTGCGTGAGCGCGAAGACGCGAATCGCACTACGGAAGCCGGGAACCGAGACGAAGTCGAGGGTGTCGTGGCAAGCACACTGAATTTGTACTGCAATGGGGCCGTCGGCTTCATCGATTGGTTAGGTGCGTTTGCGATCATCGAGCAACTTGCGAAGAAGAACCGCGACTGCATACAGGACGACAAAAATCAGCAAAACTTTAATCGTGCGGTTACGAACATCACGGATGTCGCTATCTCGATACCAATTCTTAATATAGACGTGAACTTGCTGGCCTGTATCGACTAGCGAATCATTCTGCCACCGCTGTATTGGGACAATCGGCGCTGAAGTACCGTCATCGGCGGTATGAACTGATGCAATGTCCGTTCCGACCGGATGCTGCACTCCTTTGTAAATTGGGACGGAGACGTAACTGTTCTCCAGCACCAACGCGATAATTCCGCAAATTGCTATGGCTGACGGCAGTATGCGCAGGGCCAGCATCTAACGAGAACAAGATGAGCTGCCGCTGGAGGGAGCGAGAGTTTTCACAATTAACAGATAGCGAATAACTATTAACGCGCGGCTCCGCCGCGTCCAGTGGTTAGCTGCATCGGATGGTTAGATCTTTTGCAACCTTTCATCGGAAACGACTCATCCTAAAGTTTAGCGGTACCATTACCGTATGAACTGCGTGAGGTTTAGCTTTCCACAACTTAAGAGCGCCGATTGCATAACCATCAAGCATCGGCGAACCCGTACTCTGTATCACGTGAACCTCATGCAAATGACCCGAATCGTAATCGAACTTCAGCTCGAACAACCCATTGCCTTCGACGTGATGGTGGCGCATCTGGTAGGGGTAGTCGGGCATTGGAGCTGCCAAAAGCAGATCCTTGCGCAAGGCATCGTCTAGGGTGACTGACTCTGGCGGAACCGCGAGACACCATGAAGGAATTGTGCCGAAGATCAAAAAGATTAGACACAGGCGCATAGATCTAACGAGAATAAGCTGAGGCGCCGCTGACGAAAGCGTATGTCGCACCAAAATCAAGTGTTGAACTGCTCATGTGTAAATCTTCGCGCCGGTCAGCGGTTGCCTCCAGCGATTGGTTAGGTCTTCGGTGTATCAATCTGTCGGAATGTTCACACCGCGACGAATCTCGCGCTCGCCCAACTGCCAGTGACCGTGAACACGCTCGATGATGAGCGCCTCTTCGATGTCGTTAGCGTGCTTGCGCTGCTCGCCATGATATACAAGCACAGAGTCCGGCCGCTCGACGTAAATGCAATAAATGGGATGCGACGCACGACCAGTGCTTGCGAGCTGGTTCTTCGCAAGCGACAGAATTTGGCGGACGTCGTGGTGCGAAATACTGTGAGTGCGCCCTTCCAAGAATGCACGCGGCGATGGCGACGGCCCGATGGCACAGCCGACCAGGACCGCTGCGGCAGTAGCAGCAACACCGAGCGCACGCATAGACCTAACGAGAATAAGATCAGCCGCGGCTACCAAGAGCGAGCGTTGATCGAAGTGGAAATGTTTTGATCATCGAAAGTGAAATCGTAAATGGGGTAGCCGGTGGCTGCATCGGGTGGTTAGACCACTTCGAATCAGTTATAAGATGGTTTCAGGACAAATGGAGCTCGCATAACAACAGGCACCGGTTTACCATGCCTTTGCCCCGGTTCAAATCGCCAATCCTTCAGCGCATTGATGGCGAGTTGAGCACAAGGCGGCCCCGCTGAACCAGCTACCTGGAAATTTCCGGTCTTACCATCAGCCCCGACTGTAAATTGAATTATCACTGCACAGGGCCGCTGGTCGTGGCCGGGCAGCGAACTATGACGGGTAAATGGCGCCCTCCCACGTACGAACTTCGGAGGCGTATCATATTGCCTCGATGGCGTAGTAACCTGCATGTTTTCCACCGGCAAGACAGCATTTTGGACGTAGTTTCCAGCAAACAGCGGCCGAACAATCATCGCGAATACAATAAACAGAAACGCGAATGTTTGCCCGTTGTGACTCAGGTAGCGCATAGGTCTAACGAGAGAAAGATAAGCGAATCGCTGCGGAGAGCGAGGCTGATCTGGAGCGAACGTTTATAGTCACAGAAAGTGAATTTCTAATCGGTGGCGATTCGCTTCATCGTTTGGTTAGACGACTTCAGCTGCGAGGTCATGCAGAAACGAACGTGAGTGTCTTATAAACCATCGCAGCGAGAAAAAATAGCAAGCCAAGCATAAGAAGTAGGCTGCTGAGACGAACAGTGCGCAGATAACTTGCAGGCAATGGGAGCGCGGATAATCGACGGAGCCGTAGAAAAACCGTGGGAATCGAGAGCGCCAAAATGGCTATGATGAATCCAACAAAGAGCCAGTCGCGATGACCGAAATTTGCTGACGCGAGCGCCCACACGAAAAGCAGCGCCGCGAGCGCGACGAAAAACCACGGGCGCGTGCTAACTGATGCATCAACGAGCATGGCCTTCTGCTCAACTGAGAGTGTTGCGACCGAGCGTTTCAGAATGAGGCGACTGACCGCGTACAAGAGCAGAAAGAGGATCAACGCAGTGGTGAGCATCTTAGTCGTCTAACGAGAAAGAGATAAGCCACGGCAGGGTGCTGTGGCAAACACGCTGAAGTTATTTCGCGATGGGGCCGTTGGCTTCATCGAGTGGTTAGATGGTTTGTGTCGTGTCACTCGACGGCTATATACGCCTTTCCTGTCTTAGCCTCCACCCGAACCCAAAACTGAGCGTATCTTGTGTGTTTCACGCGAAACGCCACCCACCACGAATTATACCTAGCGTCGTACTGTGGCGGCAGCCAGTGCTCGTAACGTGCAATGTCAGGGCGAAACGAGCGCGCCTTCGCTTCGGCAATCCGAATGACTTCGGCAGTCGCGAGCGTGTGTTGTGACGACGGTAGCTGGCAGGCTGTGAGAAACAATAGACACAAGACACTGGCGATGCGAGATAGCATCTAACGAGAATTAGACGAATATTCGTAATATAAGGCGAACATTTTTCCGTTTAACATTATTCGGAATCCGGACTCCTTTCGGATGCCTGCAATGACAAGCCGGGCATCGGGGTGAAAAGCCCGCTCGATTGATAATTCCCGGGCGGACGATCGAGAATTAATTCAACGACGGATCGTCTGGAGCTGCCGCCAACATTTTGTACCAAGGCCCGAGACCGCGCATGATCTCGAACCAAAGTTTCGGCAAGCGCTCGGGTTTTATTACCGACGGACTTGGCTTCTGCACGATCCATGATTTTTGTTCCATCTCCGCCTCCAACTGTCCCGCGCCCCAGCCGGCATAACCAACAAAAGCGCAAATCGATGTCGGCGTGTCGGCGGCGCGTTCGCTCGCTTCGTCCGCGCTGACGTTGTGATTCAATTTTAATCCTTCGCCTTTATGCCACTCGAACGCAGCGAACGTCAGTTGGTCCTTTCCAACCGGTCCTCCGAGATAAACCGGCACATCCGCGAGTCCGTCCGGCGGCGCATCGGTCACCAAGTCGGCAACATTTTTTTCCAGTGGCCGATTAATAATCACGCCGAGCGCGCCGTCGTCGGGATCGTGCGCTGAAATAAAGAGCACCGCTCTGCGAAAATTTGGGTCGAGCATATTCGGATGCGCCACCAGCAAAGAGCCGGCGAAGTTCTTTGGCTTCCTGTTTGGCATGCTGCGCATGTAAAACTAGAACGCTCCACCGAACCTTGTGCAAGCGCGACATTCACCCCGTGAGATATTCTCCGAGCCTCGATTTGATATACCATGCGCTCTTGAGCCAACCGTTATCTCACGGGGTAAACTCCATTAACAACTGATCTCCAACGCAGCTATTTAGCGAAGTTCATTGCATTTCTGAAAGGAAGCTGATTAAATTCTAAAAATTTTGTTGCGGCATCGATTAAGCTCGGCTACTAGCAGCGCAACTTTGCAAGATTGTTCTGGGGGGAACAGCCGCCCTTCACATCCATCGGGTGTGGGGGGCGGTACTTTTTTGGGGCAAAATGTTCGCTTTCTTAATCGTGCTCATGCTCGTGATCTTGCTCTTTGATCGATAACGAACGGAGTGAAGAAACATCGAACATCCAATCCGCCTGCGCGCCAAAGCGCTATGGCGCGACGGTGCGTCCAACATCGAAGGAATTTGTAATTCGTCATTAATTCGGCATTCGTCATTCGTGCTTCGTCATTCCAAGTCGACCTCTGGGCGGATCTCGTGGCCCTTGGCGTTGACACTCGTTGCGCTAATCATCGCCGCGGTTGCCGTGATCATTTTCATGCGAATCGAAACGTGGCCATTGCGCGCCATGCACAGTGGCGTGGGCGAAAGCGAACGTCTCGCGCGCGATCTCAAAAACGCTTTTGTCGACGTCGCGCATTTGCAACCGCGCGTCACGATTAATAATCGCGTCTATCTCGAACAAACGACGCCCACGACCGAGTTATCGATCTTGTCCCGGCGCGTCGAAGTCGAACACGAATTTCAAAACACGTGGGCCGGCAGTTCCAAGCGAGTGAAACTGCACGGCACGTTCGCCGTCAAAGCGGGGTTCGATTTGCGGCAACCATTCTCAGTCGATCTGCGCCCGGAGGAAATTGTGGTGCAGCTTCCCCACGCACAGATTCTCGGAATCGAACAGGAGCAGGTCGACGTGCTGGCGTTCGAAAATGGATTTTGGAACCGCATTTCGGGGGACGACGTGCAGAGTGAATTGGCGGCGTTGCCGGACCTCGCGCGACAAAAGGCGATCGAGGCAGATCTGCCCGGCGAAGCCGAACGCGCCCTGCAGCAACAGCTCGAAGCGCGCATTCATCCGACCGAGCCGTTGCGCTTGATTTTTGGCGGAGTTCCAAGCCCGCC
>Ga0210384_10004755_pt1 | contig 15039 bp, 10 predicted proteins | sample IncBWH2MmetaG_FD_160574 | JGI IMG/M metagenome (GOLD analysis project Ga0210384, IMG submission 160574) | Forest soil microbial communities from Barre Woods Harvard Forest LTER site, Petersham, Massachusetts, United States - Inc-BW-H-2-M | ecosystem: Environmental > Terrestrial > Soil >...
CCCGTAATCAAAGAGCTGTTCGACCTGTCCGGCCGCGCCGCGATCGTCACGGGAGGCTCCCGAGGCCTGGGCCGAGAGATAGCGGAAGGCCTGGCCGAGGCCGGCGCGGCCCTGATGATTTGCGCCCGGCGAGCGGAGTGGCTCACGCCGACCCTGCAGGAGATGCGGGCGCGCGGCTTCCGCGTCGAGGGCCTGGTCGCGGACGCTTCCAGGCCGGCCGAGGTACAGGCGGTCGTCGAGGGCGCCGTCGCCGCCTTCGGAAAGATCGACATCCTGGTCAACAACGCGGGCGTGACGTGGGGGGAAAACCCGGAAGCCATGCCTCTGGAGAAATGGCAGAAGGTCATCGACGTGAATCTGACCGGCGCCTTCCTGTTCTCGCAGTCGACCGGGCGCGAGATGTTGAAGCGGCAGTACGGCCGCATCATCAACGTCGCGTCGCTCGCGGGACTGCGCTCCTCGGTCCGCGGTCCCCATTACGCGGCCTACGCGGCGAGCAAGGCCGGGCTGATGGGGTTGACCCGCGAGCTGGCCGCCTCCTGGGGTAGGCAGGGCGTACGCGTCAACGCGATCGCGCCGGGCTTCTTCCACTCGCGGATGGCGGACCCGGTAATCCCTACCGTGGAGCCCGACATCAAGGCAAACTGCCCGATCCCGCGCGTCGGAGATGCCGGAGAGCTTAAGGGCGTGGCGGTGTTTCTCGCCGCGGATGCGTCTAACTACGTGACCGGCCAGGTGATAGCGGTCGACGGCGGCCGGTCGATCGTCTGAAGGACAGCCAAGGAAGGCCATGATCTGGAAGAGCCCCTTCGCCGACGCCAACATCCCCGAAGCTCCGCTCACGAGCGTGGTGCTGGAGCGCGCGACCGCGTTGGGCGACAAGCCTGCGCTGGTGTGTGGGGTAACCGGCCGCCGCATCACCTACGCCGAGCTCACTGAAGGAGTGCGGCGCGTTGCGCGGGGGCTGGCCGATCGTGGCTTCGCGCCCGGCGACGTCCTCGGCCTGTACAGCCCCAACCTGCCCGAGTATGTCTTGGCCGTCCTCGGCGTGGCGAGACTGGGCGGGACCGTCACCACCGTGAACCCGCTCTACACCGTGGACGAATTGGCCCACCAGCTCGAGGACGCCCGCGCCCGAGTCCTGGTCACCGCCCCCCCGTTCCTGGAGAAAGCATGCGCGGCCGCCTCTCGCACCGGTGTCAAGGAGATCTTCGTTTTCGGCGAGGCCCAGGGCGCGCTGCCCTTCGCCTCCCTGCTTCGAAGCAACGGGGAGCCGCCCGCGGTCCCAATCGCTCCCCGCGAGCAGGTCGCCGTGCTCCCCTACTCCAGCGGCACCACCGGCCTGCCCAAGGGCGTGATGCTGACCCACCATAACCTGGTCTCGAACATCTTCCAGTGCGCCGACATAGAAGAGCTCCGCGAGGACGATGTCGTGATCGCCGTGCTGCCGTTCTTCCACATCTACGGCCTCTCCGTGCTGCTCAATATGATGCTCCATCACGGCTGCACGCTGGTGACGCTGCCGCGTTTCGAGATGGAGGACTTCCTCAGAGTGCTGCAGGACCACAAGGTCAGCCGCGCCTACCTGGTGCCGCCGATCGTCCTGGGCCTGGCCAAGCACCCGGCCGTGGACAAGTTCGATCTGCGAAACCTGCGCTGTATCAACTCCGGGGCCGCGCCGCTGGGGGCCAACGTTCAGCAAGCCCTAGAGAAGCGCCTCCGCTGCATCGTCAAGCAGGGTTACGGGCTCACCGAGACGAGCCCTGTGACCCACATGAGCCCGGATGACCGCGTGCGGTTGGGAGCGTCCGGCCTGCCGATCCGGAACACCGAATGCCGGATCGTAGACCCGGTCTCCCAAGCCGACCTGGCGGCGGGCGAGCGCGGCGAGCTCTGGGTACGGGGCCCGCAGGTGATGAAGGGCTATCTCAACAACCCGAGCGCCACGCGCGCAACCATCACGGCCGACGGGTGGCTCAAGACGGGCGACATCGCCTACGTCGATGCCGACGGGTTCTTGTTCGTGGTGGACAGACTCAAGGAGCTGATCAAGTACAAGGGCCTGCAGGTGGCGCCGGCCGAGCTGGAGGCGCTCCTCCTGACGCACCCCGCGGTGGCCGATGCGGCCGTGATCGGCAGCCCGGATGCCGAAGCGGGCGAGGTGCCCAAGGCGCTTGTCGTCTTGAAGGGCGAGGCCACGCCGGAGGCGCTGATGGGGTTCGTCGCGGAGCGTGTCGCTCCGCACAAGAAGATCCGGAAGCTCGAGATCGTCGAGCAGATCCCCAAGTCGCCTTCGGGCAAGATCCTGCGGCGGCTACTCGTGGAAAGGGAGCGTAGGGCGGATGGGCACCAGCCTTGATCGAAACGAGACGCCCGCACTCGTCACTGCCGCCGCCGGTTTCTCTCTAACGCCGCCGGCGCTTGGCCAGCCGCGGTGGGGCCGCGCTGCCACGAACGGCGACCGGCAAGTCCATGCGGAACGGCCTCGAGCCGCCATTCTTAACTTGACCCGGACCGGCATCCCAGGCCGCTTCCCCTAGCCCTGGCCACGATCCCGGCCCAGCTCCAGCTTCGCGATCGCCTCTCGGTGCACTTCATCGGGTCCGTCCGCGAGGCGGATCGTTCGGGCGTGCGCCCAGAGGGAAGCGAGGCCGAAGTCGTCGCTCACACCGGCCCCGCCGTGTGCCTGGATCGCGCGGTCGATGACCCGAAGCGCCGCGCGCGGCACCACGACTTTAATCATCGCAATCTCGCCGCGGGCGGCCTTGTTACTCCCCCTGTCCATCAGATAGGCGGCCTTGAGGGTCAAGAGCCTCGCCTGCTCGATATCCATTCGCGACTCGGCGATGTCGGCCCTGATCGTTCCCTGCTCGGCCAGCGCCTTGCCGAAAGCGTGCCGGGATGCGACCCGCCGGCACATGGCCTCAAGCGAGCGCTCCGCAGCACCGATCAGCCGCATGCAGTGGTGGATGCGGCCCGGCCCCAGGCGTCCCTGCGCGATCTCGAAGCCGCGGCCCTCGCCGAGCAGCATGTTGGACGCGGGGACGCGCACGTTTTCAAACGTCATCTCCGCGTGCCCGTGCGGCGCATCGTCGTACCCGAAAACGGCCAGCATGCGATTGATGGTGATGCCCGGGGCATCCATGGGAACGAGGATCATCGAGTGCTGTTTGTGGCGCGGAGCGTCCTCATTCGTCTTGCCCATGAAGATCGCGATCTTGCAGCGCGGATCGCCGGCACCGGAGATCCACCACTTGCGCCCGTTGATCACGTAGCCGCTGCCGTCCTTGACGATGGCAGACCGGACGTTGGTCGCGTCTGAGGACGCGACGTCCGGCTCCGTCATCGCGAAGCACGAGCGGATCTCGCCCGCGAGCAGCGGCTCCAGCCACCGCTTCCGCTGCTCCTCCGTTCCGTAGCGGACCAGCACCTCCATGTTGCCGGTGTCCGGCGCCGAGCAGTTGAACACCTCGGGCCCCAAGGAGAGCGCCCGGCCCATGATCTCGCACAGCGGCGCGTACTCCATATTCGTGAGCCCGGCCCCGTACTCGCTCTCGGGGAGGAAGAGGTTCCACAGGCCGGCCGCGCGTGCCCGTGCCTTCAGCTCCTCCACGATGGGGGTCGGCTGCCAGCGATCGCCCTGGGCCACCTGTCGGCGGAAAAGGGCCTCGTTCGGATAGACGTACTCGTCCATGAATCCGGCGAGTCGCCGCTCAAGGTCTTGCACCTTCTGCGAGTGCGCGAAGAGACTTTGCCCTGCGGTCAAGTCGCAGAAATGATAACCTGATTGGCCTCAATTGTCCCCGGGAGGCCCCATGTCCAACCTCGTGCACTACGACGTGACGGACAGGGTCGCGGTCCTCACTATCGACAATCCCCCCGTCAACGCGCTTGGCCCAGGAGTGCTGGAGGCCATCGAAGATGCCATCGCCCGCGGCCTCGACGACCCCCAGGTCGAGGCCTTGGTCCTGATCGGCGCCGGACAGACCTTTGTGGCCGGCGCCGACATCAACGTCTTCAAGACGATCAAGAGCCGTGACCAGTCCCTCGAGAGGTCCCAGCTAACCCATGAGCGGCTCTTGCGCTGCGAGGACGCCACGAAGCCGCTGGTAGCGGCCCTCCACGGTAATGCCCTCGGCGGTGGGCTCGAGCTGGCGATGGCCTGCCACTACCGCGTCGCGACCGCGGACGCCAAGGTGGGGCAACCCGAGGTGCTGCTCGGCATCATCCCGGGCGCGGGCGGTACGCAACGCCTCCCCCGCCTCGCGGGCCCCGCGATGGCGCTGGAGATGTGCACGGTGGGCAAGCCGGTTTCCGCGGCCTGGGCCCAGTCGAACGGGATCCTCGACCGCGTAGTGAGCGGCGACCTGCGGCAAGCGGCGATCACATTTGCGGGCGAGTGCGCGGGTGAGGTTCGCAAGACACGCCAGCGCACCGAGAAGATCGCCGACCGCGACGCGGGCCTCGCTGCCTGCGTGGCCATCCGGACGGCGCTCGGCAAGACCGCGCGCGGCGCGCGGGCGCCCTTCCTCGCCGTCGACGCAATCGAGGGCGCGCTGACGCTGGATTTCGACGCCGGCTCCGCACGCGAGCGGGAGCTCTTCGCTGACTGCGTCGTATCCACCGAGTCCCACGCGCTCGTGCATCTCTTCTTCGCCGAGCGAGAAGCCCCCAAGGTGCCCGACGTGCCAAGAGAGACCAAGGCGGGCGACATCCAACGAGCCGCCGTCGTCGGCGCGGGTACCATGGGCGGAGGGATCGCGATGTCGTACGTGAACGCCGGAATCCCCGTGCTGCTGAAGGAGGTCGACGCCGACGCGCTGCAGCGCGGCCTCGCCACAATCCGCAGGAACTACGAGGCCTCGGTCGCGAAGGGGAAGATGACGGCTGACGAGATCCGCCGCGCGCTGGCCCTCATCACGCCGACGACGAGCTACGACGCTTTCGACCACGCCGACATCGTGGTCGAGGCGGTCTTCGAGAACATGGAGCTGAAGAGGTCAACGTTCGCCGACCTCGGCCGCGTAACGCGGGCCGATTGCGTGTTGGCATCCAATACCTCGACGCTCGACATCGACGAGTTGGCGCGAGCGAGCGGAAGGCCGGGGCAGGTGATCGGCCACCATTTCTTCAGCCCCGCTAACGTGATGAAGCTGCTTGAGATCGTGCGCGGGCGCGAGACCAGCCGGGAGACCATCGCCACGTCTCTGAGGTTGGCGAAGCGCCTGAGCAAGGTCGGCGTGGTAGTCGGGAACTGTTTCGGCTTCGTCGCCAATCGGATGCTGGCCTACTACATGCGCGAGGCATACCTGCTGCTCGAGGAAGGGGCGAGCGTGCCTCAGATCGACGGCGCCCTCACTGGGTTCGGGATGCCCGTCGGCCCCTATGGCATGCAGGACATCGCGGGCATCGACGTGGGGGCACGTATCCGTCAATACCTGAACGCCATCGGCAAGACGCGGGCAGAGGGCCCGCAGTCGGAGCTGCCGGACCGGCTGTACGAGATGGGCCGCTACGGACAGAAGACGGGCGCCGGCTGGTACAAGTACGAGCAGGGCACCCGTACCCCGACCCCGGACCCACTGGTCGAGCAGTTGGCCGAAGAAGCCGCGCGCCGGCGCGGGGTCACACGCCGCCGCATCTCAGAGGAGGAGATCATCGCACGTATCATGACCGCGCTCGTCAACGAAGGCGCCCGAGTGCTCGAAGACGGGTATGCCCTCCGCGCCGGTGACATCGACGTCATCTACTGCTATGGCTTCGGTTTCCCGCGGCACCGCGGCGGTCCGATGTTCTACGCCGATACCCTCGGTCTGACGGCCGTCCTGGCGAAGGTCCGGGAATACCGCGGCCGCCTCGGCGACCACTGGGCGCCAGCGCCGCTGCTCGAGCGGCTGGCGGCGGCCGGTCGCGGTTTCTACAGCGAGGCCTCCTGACCGAGATGGAGAGTGTCGTCTCCCTGCGCGACTGCCTCGGCCAGGAGGTAGCCGTCAGCGACTGGCTCGACGTTACGCAGGAGCGGATCGACCAGTTCGCGGCCGCCACCGAAGACCGTCAGTGGATCCACGTCGATCCGGTGCGCGCGGCCCGCGAGCTGCCCTTAAAGACAACGATCGCGCACGGTTTCCTGACGCTGTCGCTCGTGAGCGCCTTGGCTAGACGGGCGATGTCGTTCCCCGGCCTACACATGGCCGTCAACTATGGAGTGAACCGCGTGCGCTTCGTGTCTCCCGTCCCCGTAGGATCGCGCATCCGCGGTCGTTTCTCACCGATCGCCGTACTCTCCGTGGCGGACGGCGGTGTGCAGGTAGCCTGGAGGGTCGTGGTCGAGCGCGACGGAGGCGACAAGCCCTGCTGTGTGGCCGAGTGGCTGGTCCGCTACCATGAGCGGGCTTCCGCTTCCTGACACGAGCCCCGTGCGGGGCGGCGAGGGGCTCGACTGGGCGCGCCTCCAGGCCTACCTTCGCGAGCACCTCGACCCGCGTGAGATCTCGGGGCTCGATCTCTCTCTTGAGATGGAGGTTGCCCAGTTCCCCGGCGGCCACTCGAACCTCACCTACGTCCTCCGCTTCGGCGCGGTGGAGCTGGTCGTTCGCCGGCCGCCGCTCGGGCCCGTGGCCCCGACGGCGCACGACATGACGCGCGAGCATCGCTGGCTCGTCGCGCTGAATCCGGTGTTTCCGCTTGCGCCGCGGCCGTACCTCGCCTGCGAGGATGCTGGGGTCATCGGGTCCGTCTTCTATGTGATGGAGCGCCGGCGCGGGCTCGTGCTGCGTCACGAAGACGTCGTGAGCTGGATCGATCGCAAGCACGATTGCCGGTCCGTCAGTCAGGCCCTAGTCGACACGCTCGCCCAGCTCCACGAGATCGACGTCGCGGCGCGGGGCCTCTCAGGTCTCGGCAAGCCCGCCGGTTTCCTCCTGCGCCAGATCCGCGGCTGGACCGAGCGCTGGCAGCGCTCGCAGACGGATGCCGTTCCGGAGATGGACGCTCTCGCGGAGTGGCTGTTGCGTCACTTGCCGCCCGAGCCCATGAGGCCCTCCATCGTCCACGGCGATTTCAAGCTCGACAACGTGATGCTCGATGCGGCTGATCTCGGCCGCCTGGTGGCCGTACTGGACTGGGAGATGTGCGCGCTCGGCGACCCGCTCGTTGACCTTGGCATCCTCCTTGCCTACTGGCCCCCTTCAGAGCCCGGCGCCCGGCCGCTGCGGACGGACCCATCAGGGTGGTTCACGCGTGACGAGATCGTCGCGCGCTACGCCGCGCGAAGCGGGCGCGACGTTTCCGCGATCCGCTATTACGAGACGTTCGCGCTTTTCAAGGTGGCGGTGGTGCTACAGCAGATCTACTACCGCTACGCGCAGGGCCAGACCGACGATGCCCGATTCGCCAACTTCGGAGGGCGCGTCGCTGCTCTGGCCCGCGAGGCCGCCATGCGGGCTCGGGAGCCGGCCTGAAAGCCGCCCCGAGCCGCCCGCACCCCCCCGGAATCGCTGCCGATCGAGGCCCGGCCGTAACCTCCGCCGGGCCGGGGGAGGTCGTGGTCAGCTACAGGCCTCGAAGAGGGCCGCCGCGCCCTGCCCTCCACCCACGCACATCGTCACCACTCCGTAGCGCGCCTTGCGGCGAAGCATCTCGTTTGCGATCGTTCCGACCAAGCGCGAGCCCGTCATCCCGAACGGGTGGCCGATCGCGATCGAGCCCCCGTTGACGTTGAGCCTGTCCATTTCTATGCCGAGCCGGTCGCGGCAGTACACCACCTGCGAAGCGAACGCCTCGTTCAACTCCCAAAGGTCGACGCCCTCGACCCGCAGGGAATGCTTCCTCAGCAGCTTGGGCACGGCGAAGACCGGCCCGATGCCCATCTCGTCTGGCTCGCACGCGGCCACCGCGTACCCACGGAAGACCAACTTGGGTCGGATGCCGAGCGCCTGCGCGCGGTCCATCGACATGACCACGGTCGCGGACGCGCCGTCGGAGAGCTGCGAGGAATTGCCCGCCGTGACGCTGCCCTGCCCGCTCGTGGTGTCGAACGCCGGCGGCAGTCTCAACAGGCCCTCGAGCGTGGTGTCCGGCCGGTTGCACTCGTCGCGCTCCACCAGGTGGTCCTCCTCGCCGATCTTCTCCCCGGACTTCTTGTCGAGCACCGCGCGGCGGACCTGGATCGGCGCCAGCTCGTCGCTCCAGAGGCCTTCCTGCTGGGCGCGGGCCGTGCGCTGCTGGCTGGCGAGAGCCAGCTCGTCTTGCGCCCGGCGGCTGATCTTGTAGCGCTTGGCCACCACCTCGGCGGTCTCCCCCATCGCGATGTAGAGGCCGGGATGGCGCTCCTGCACCCACGGGTTGGGCGAGCCGTCCCGCTCCATCATCGTGATCGACTCGACGCCGCCACCGATCGCGGCCTCGACTCCCTCCTGAATCACCATGTGCGCGGCCTGGACGATGGCCTGGAGGCCGGAGTTGCAGAAGCGGTTCACGGTAACGCCTGGGGTCGTCACGGTCAGGCCCGCGCGGAGCGCGGCCACGCGCGCCACGTTGTGCCCGGCGGGCCCGTGAGGTTGACCGCAGCCAAGGATGACCTCCTCGATCTCCCCAATGCCGAGCTGCGGGACCTTGGCCAGGGCGTGGCGGATGCAGTGCGCGGCCAGATCGTCGGGCCGCGTCATGTTGAAGGACCCGCGATGTGACTTCGCCAGTGGCGTGCGGCTGCTGGCGACAATCACCGCCTCTCTCATGGCCTCATAACCTCGCGGGACCCCGCGCGGCCGGCTCTTGCAGTGCGCAGCCTCCGTGCCGTACGCGTCGTCCTAGAAGCTCAGCCTCGCCGCGAGCTGGACCTGCCGCGGGGGCAGGGTCAAGGTGTAGTGGCCGTAAGCAGGCGCCGGGTTCGTCGGGAAGGCCCCCGTGCCAAAGATCACGAAGGACGACTGGTTGGTGTCCTCGATGAAGTTGGCGCGGTTGAAGACGTTGAAAACGTCCAGGATTGCCTCGAGCGCTCCGCTCTTGCCGAACCTGAATTTCTTGCTGACGCGCACGTCCAAGTTGATTTGCTTCTCCGTCGTCCCGCTGTTCCGCCCGACAGAAGTGGACTGGTCTAGAGGGTTCGTGCGGGCTCGGTCGGGCGGGAAGGCCCCGCCGTCTCCGTCCCGGTCCAGGTCGGCGCCAGCCAGAGGCGTGAAAGGGCGCCCGGACGCGGCGGTGAAGATCGTGGAGAACTGGATATCCCAAGGGAATCGGTAGACCCCGGAGAGGACGAAGCGGTGACGCTGGTCCTGCGTCGCGGGCCCGCGCTCGAGGTTCGGATTGAAGTTCAACGGCAGACCAAACCTGTCGTTGGGATTCCGGCCCTCACCATTGTTTTGGGTGATGAAGTTGCTTTGGAAGTCGGTGGAGTTGTCCTCGGCTTTGCCCAGCGTGTACGAGGCCAGGAGCTGGTAGTTGTGGCTGAAGCGCTTGGAGAGCGACACCGTCACGCCCTTGTACCAGGTCTCGCCGAAGGCCGTGTACTGGAGCACCGACGCCGAGGTTCCCGGGATGCCCCCGTTGACGCACGGCCGGGAGGGGATCGCGGAGCACGGAAGGTCATCGGGACGCCGACCTGCGCCCAGCTTGGCGGGCAGGACGGGGTTGTAGTCGATGGTCCCCACCTGGTTGAAACCGCGCACATAGACGCCATTGACCGCGAGGGCGAAGTCTGTCCCCAGGGCTCGGTCGAAGCCCACGGCCACCTGGTGAGCGTAGGACGTCTCCAGAGACGGGTCCAGGCTGATCACGGTACTCGCATAGGAGCCGCCCAGCAGCGCCTTGGCCTGATCCTCGCTGAGGACATGGCCGGGAGCATTCCAGGCCCTTTGAGCCAGCCCAAAAGGAAGGACCAGGGTCCGGACACCGTTGGACTGGCCGTTGATGAGGCTCGCCACGGAAGGAACGGCCTGGATAATGTCGTCGTAGAACTTCCCGTAGGACGCGTGGAGCGAAGTCTTCCCGTCCCCCGCGAGGTCGTAGGCCAGGCTCAGGCGCGGAGCGACGTTGTCGCCGTCGCTGGCAGTCGGGTAGGTGAACCTCGTGCCTCCCACATCAGAGACGTCGTACGTGTAAGCGGGCAGGTACTGCCGCTGGTAGCGCACGCCCGGCTTCAGGATCAGACGCCCCAGCCTCCACTCGTCTTGCGCGAAGACGGAGAAGTCGGTGAAGGTAGCGTCGGGATAGTGCGATTCCCCGTAGCCTTGGACGTAGGCCGCGGGGCTGCCCGCCTGGAGCGCAGCCAGCGCTGTCGGAAACAGGCCCGGTATCGCGGCGAAGATATACCGCCCGCCGAAGTGCAAGGGCAGCTCGTTGTGGTCGCTGGGGTTGGCGATTCGGTTGTACTCGGCCCCGACCTTGAAATGGTGGCTGCCGCTGACGTGGCTGAGCGTCTCCAGCAACTGAATACGCTTGTTCAAGCGGAGGTTTGGAGTGAAGCGCTGGCGTCCGACGGTGGCGAAGCCCAGGACCTCCAGGGTAGGTCCGCCTTGATTGTCTCCAATGCACTCGCCCCCGCAGCGAGGGTCGAGGGCGTTGATGTCCTGCTTCTCGTACGCGTATTGCGCGCGGGCTTCGTTGATCCAATTGTTCGAGAGGATATCGGTCTCGGAAGCGGCCACGGACCAATCGGTGCGGAGCTGCACCGTGGAGCGGCTCTTGGCCACGATGCCCCCAAAGTCGTCGATCCCCTCCCTGTTGATGTATGCGAAGCTCCCCCGTAGGGTCAGTGTGTGTTCCGGGGTCCAGTGCTGGTCGATCTTCGCGAGGGCCTCGGTATTCTTGAGGTTCAAAGGGACGTTGCCCAGATCCACGGGGAAGCCGGCGTTGTTGAGCACCGCGGCCGTCTGGGGGTCGATCAGCACGAGCCGGGCGTCCTTGATGTCGGTCCGCTCGAAGGACAGGAAGAAGAAGGTCTTGTCCTTCTGGAGGGGGCCACCCAGCGTGGCGCCTTCCTGTTTCTGGCTGTAAGGGGCCTTCGCCGAGTTAATGGGGTTTCCGAAGATGTCGAACTTGTCGAAGTAGTTCTTGGAGTTCAGGGCGGTGTCCCGGAAATAGAAGAAGGCATTGCCGTGGAACTCGTTGGTCCCACCCTTGGTCACGATGTTGACAACGCCTCCCGCGGCCTTGCCAAACTCCGCCGAATAGGAGTCCGTGAGAACCTGGAACTCCCGGATGGCTTCCTGGCTGAAGACGGCCCGGACGGAGCCGACAGCGGCATCATTGTTGTCGAGGCCGTCCACCATGATGTTGTTGGATCGGGCGCGCTGTCCCGTGAAGGTCAGCCCCGATGTGGCCGAGGCCCCTTGTTGCGGCGTTCGGTCGGGGGCGACGCCGGGAGTGATCACGGAGAAGCTGATGAAGTTCCGCCCGTTGATCGGCAGGTTGTCGATTTGCTGCTGTCCCACGACGGACTGGACCGCCGTCTGGCTTAGGTCGACGAGAGGCGCCTCGGCAGTGACCGTGGTTTCCTCTTTGCCCCCGGCCACCTTCATCGTGAAGTCGATCTCCACTCCCTGGCCCAGGCGCAGCGCAAGGCCCTCCTTGGTCTGGGTGGCGAAGCCCGAGAGGCTGACCGTGATTCTGTACGTCCCCGGGGAAAGGGCGCCGATGTAGTAGGCCCCTTTGCCGTCGCTGACGACGGTCCGCGAGACATTCGTCGCCAGGTCCGTTGCTCTAACGGTGGCACCGGGAACGACCGCTCCCGATTCGTCCCTGATCGTGCCTTGCAGGTCGGCGCCTGTTAGGCGCGCCTGGGCGAGGGCCCTCGGGGGAAGGACGAAGGGGACGAGCAGAAGCAGCAGGGCAGAAGTTCGCCTCATAGAGCCTCCAGACACTGCGCCCCCGCATCCCCCGGGGGAACGCTGTGATTCGTGAGACGCGAGAGCGTTGACGTATCGACGCCATGGCCAAGCAGGTTGCCGACTGGCTTGCCCCGGAGCCTAGAGGTACTTTACCGAGAAGTCAAGGGCTCGTTTGCCCGCTGTGTCGCCTGCCCAAACCCATTGACCCCCGCCGGACCTCGAGCCGGGCCCCCGGGGCTCATGGTAGAGTCTGCACATGAAGCTGACGCGCAAGTCGTTGTCTTCCCGGCTTCGCCTGCCCTCGAACGCGCCGCGCCCAAGGCGCTCTCCCGGGGCCAAGAGACAAGGATCCGCCGTCGGGAAGGAGAGCGAACGGCAGAGGGACATCATCGATCGAGCCGCGCCGATCCTGATGAGGGAAGGCTATAAAGGGATCTCGATGAACGAGTTGGCCCGCCAGCTCCACCTCACGAAGCCGGGTCTCTACTACCACTTCAAGGACAAGCAAGAACTGCTTTACGCCAGCATGCATCGCAGCATGGACTTCATCGAGAAGATGTCGCTGGAGGCGACCATGGGCGCGCGCGACAACAAGGAACGACTGCGGGAGATCATCTACCAGCACGCTTTGCGCGTCGCCGTCAGCGAACGAAAAGGGGCGCTCACGACGCTGATCGTCGACGACGTGAGCTTCCTGAGGTCCGAGGACCGGCGCGTCATCACCCAGCGCAAGCGGGCGTATTTCGAGCTGGTCCGGGCGACGGTCATCCAGCTGAAGAAGGAGGGCAGGCTGCGTAAGAACCTCGACGCCGTGGTGGCGACATTCACGATCCTCGGCATGGTCATGTGGCTAACGAAATGGTACGAGCCATCCGGGCGACTGAGCGCCGAGGAAGTGGCGGGCCAGATCGCGGACATGGCCCTGGCCGCGCTGGTCACGGACGGGGCCTGACCGCCAGGTCAGCAGGTCCCAGGGGCCGGTGGTCGCAGTCATGGGTTGCCGATCGCGCCGGGTTCTCCTGCCGAGCGGCCTCAGCTCTCACTTTCTCGAATGGGGCACCGAGGAGCCCGCTCTCGACCACACCGTCCTGCTCCTCCACGGATGGCTCGAGAACGCCTGGGCCTGGGAGGCGACGGCCGAAGCGGGCCTGGCCGGCCGCTTCCACCTGATCTCGGTGGACCTGCGCGGCCACGGCGATAGCGATCGCGTGGGCGCCGGAGCTGGGTATCACCTCGCCGACTACCTTGCGGACCTACACGACCTGATTCCGTTGGTGGCGCGAGGGAGACTCTCGCTCGTGGGCCACTCCCTGGGCGGTGCGATCGCTGGCCTGTACGCCGGCGCCTCTCCGCAGAGGATCTCCCGGCTCGCGCTCTTGGAGGGGACGGGGCTGCCACGCCCTGGCGGCGGGCCAGCACGCATGGCCCGGTGGCTCGAAAAGCGCGAGCGCGTGCGCGAGAGACCGCAGCGAAGCTACAAAAGCGTAGAGGAGGCAGCAGCGAGGTTGCGGGAGACCGACCCACGCCTGCAGCCGGCACTGGCGCTACGCCTGGCCGAGAAGGGCACCGCGCCAGGTTCCGACGGCCGTCTGCGCTTCAAGCATGACCCAAGGCTCACGGCCGGTCATCCCTGCGCCTTCGACGTCGAGCACGCGCGACTCTTTTGGGCCAACGTGGCCTGTCCCGTCCTGATCCTCGAGGGCGCGGAGTCAGCGACCCGGCTGCCCGATGAGGAGGGGCGTCGGCGGTGGTCCAGCTTCCCCAACTGGCGTCACGCGGTCTTGCGCGACGCCGGCCATATGATGCAGCGTCATCAGCCCGAGGCCCTGGCCGCCGTCCTGCTCGAGTTCCTAGGCGAGAGCGCCGCGGCTCCGGCCAAGTAGGCGACCTCAGTTCGTTTTCTCGTCTCGTTCTTTTTCGTGGTCGATTGTTTGGAATCGTGCTCCCAATTGACCGGTGTTCCCCTACTACTTCTACTTCAGCTCCTGGCTGCTGTAGCCGAGGATGCGGCGGGCGATGATCAGCCGGTTGATCTGGCCGGTGCCCTCGAACAGGTCGTTGATCTTGGCGTCGCGCATCCACTTCTCGAAGAGCAGGCGGCGCGAGTAGCCCAGCGGTCCCATCAGCTCCACGCCTTTCTGGGTGGTCCGGGTGACCACGTCGCCCGCCTTGACCTTGCACATCGAGGCTTCGACGGTGTTCGGTTGACGCTGGTCCATCAGCCAAGCGGCCTTCACCGTCATGAGCCAGCCCGCCCGGAGCTGGGCCTCCATCTCCACGATGTCGCGCTCGAGAGAGGTGAGGAGACGGCGCGGCGTGCCGTAGCGGATCTTCACGCCTCGCTCCGCCAGCTTCTCCTTGAGTAGTTCAAGAGTGGCGCGGGCGATCCCGAGGGCGCTGGCGGCCACATTCGGCCGGGTGGCATCGAAGGTGGCCATGGCGCCCTTGAAGCTCTTGGTGCGGTCCACGATGTCGGGGCTGCCAAGCAGGTTGTCGAGAGGGACGCGGCAGTTGTCGAGGACCGCGGCGGCCGTATCGCTGGCCCGGATCCCGAGCTTGTGCTCGAGCTTGGTGATCTTGAGCCCGGGCGTGCCCGCCTCTATGACAAAGGGCTTGATCCCGGCGCGTCCCGCCGAACGATCCACCGTGGCCCAGACCACCATCAAGCCTTCGGAGTCGACCACCGACTTGTGTCCACTGGTGACGAAGATCTTCTCGCCGTTCAAGACCCAGCAGTCGCCATCGCGCACGGCCGTGCTGCGGATGGCCGCGGTGTCCGATCCGCAGTGGGGCTCGGTCATCGCCATGCTGGCCCACTTCGGTTTGCCTTCCCGGTAACGGGCGAGGAAGCGCGCCTTCTGCTCAGGTGTCCCGGTCGCCTCAATCGCTGCCCCGCCCAGGCCGGCACCGGGGCCGCATAGGTAGATCCCCGCGTCGCCCCAGGACTGCAGCTCGATGACATGGACGAGCGTCTGGGCTACGACGCTCGTCCCGTCGCTCGGCAGGCGCACGCCAGCGCGGAAGCTCTCGCCGGTCCTAAGCTGCCGCTCCCACATGAGGTTGACGAACTCCCAGGGGATCTCGTGCTCGTGTTCGTCGTAGTAGCGGGCCTTCTCGCGCATCAAGCCGCTGGCCACTTGACGCACGAATTCCAGACGCTCGTACATCTCGCGCGGCCGTTCGAACGAGATCATCGTGGTTGCTCCGGGTTCAT
>Ga0210384_10004756_pt1 | contig 15036 bp, 11 predicted proteins | sample IncBWH2MmetaG_FD_160574 | JGI IMG/M metagenome (GOLD analysis project Ga0210384, IMG submission 160574) | Forest soil microbial communities from Barre Woods Harvard Forest LTER site, Petersham, Massachusetts, United States - Inc-BW-H-2-M | ecosystem: Environmental > Terrestrial > Soil >...
AAGCCCTCGCCATCAAGCTCCGCCGCGCCCCATCCGTCCCGTGAACCGTGACGCGTTTTTTCCTATACTATTGTTATCGAGTGGATCACGAAGGGACGACACCCATGACCGTAGCAAACCCATCCAACCGCGCGCGCATCATTCTTTCCGCGCTGGTGCTCATTCTCGGTGCCTATTGGGCCGGCGCACGCTTCGGCCCGCGCGGGCCCAACAACGTGGGAGCCGTGCCGCGGGACACCCCAGCGGCCACCGCCATCGCCCAGCGTGACGCCGCCCTCACCGACGATGAATCCATCAATGTGCGCATCTACCGCCAGAACGCCTCCGCCGTGGCCAATATCCTCACCAAAGCCATCGAGTACGATTTCTTCATGGACGCCGTGCCCGTCGAAGGTGCCGGCTCGGGCTTTGTCATTGACCCTCGCGGCTACATCCTCACCAACTTCCACGTCGTCCAGGAAGCGCAATCCATCGAAGTCGTTCTCGGCGACCAGTCCAAGTACGCCGCGAAATTCATCGGCGCCGATCAGCGCAACGACGTCGCCTTGCTCAAGATCGAACCCAAGGGTAAGCCGCTCGCCGCCTTGCGCCTCGGCGATTCTTCCTCCCTTCAAGTCGGCCAGAAAGTTCTCGCTATCGGCAATCCCTTTGGCTTCCAATCCACGCTTACCACCGGAATCGTCAGCGCTCTCGGCCGCACCGTGCAGACCAGCCAGACCACTTTCATCGATGAAGCCATTCAGACTGACGCAGCCATTAATCGCGGTAACTCCGGCGGTCCGCTCCTCAACTCGCGCGGCGAAGTGATCGGTATCAACTCCGCCATCTACACGCCCAGCGGCACTACGGCCGGCATCGGCTTCGCTATCCCCATCAATACCGCCAAGAGCATCGCCAACGATCTCATCACCGATGGCAAGGTTCACCGCGCCTTCCTCGGAGTGGAGACGCTGCCCATCGGCGGCTGGCTCGGCGAAGCTCTGGACTTGCCCGTACACGAAGGCCTGTTGGTGGAGAGCGTCACTCGGGGCGGCCCAGCTGCCGCCGCGGGAATTCATGGCGGCGATCGCTTCGCACAAGCAGGCATGCGCCGCATCGCCATCGGCGGCGACGTCATCGTCGAGATGGACGGCCAAAAAGTGGCCACTCAGAATGACGTCAACATCGTGCTGAACCGCAAACGTCCCGGCGACACCGTAAGCGTCAGCTTCTACCGCGGTGCCAAGAAAATGGACCTCTCGGTCAAGCTCGCCGAACGCGCTGGCAATTAAGGCCAATTCTGAGGGAATCTCGGGGCTACGCGGAGAATTCCGCGCGATATTTTTGCCGTTCCACTTCGCTCAACGCAAACCAACCTTCCCCAATATCCCGCACACGTTCCAATTCCCGTTGCATCTCCGCGTGTTTGGCTTCCATCACTTCGGCGTTGGCGTCGATCGGAACATAAATTGGTGGCGAAAACAGAATCACCGCGCGCGCAAAGGGCGCGGGCAGCAGAAAATGATCCCACGTTTTTTCAAAGGTCTTCCCCCGATTAACGCCGATGTGGAATACCTGGATGGGGCATCCCGTCTTCCGCGCCAGCATCACCGGCCCTGGTTTCGCCACGTATCGCGGTCCGCGCGGGCCGTCGATCGTGAACGCGCAATCCAATCCCTCTTCCAGCCTCCTCGCCATCACGGCCAGTCCCCGCAGTCCCCCGCGCGACGAGCTGCCTTGCGCCGTGCCGAATCCCAGCCACTCGATCACTTTGCGTGTCCACTGTCCGTCGAATGCCGTGGTGTTCATCACCACAGTGCCGTGGTTCCTGTGCCACCACACAATCGGAATAATAATCCGGTGCCAGAAGGCCCAGATGCATCTCTTGCCCGAGGCGTGCACGCGCTCCGCACGTTGCCAGCCCAGTACTTCGTAGCGCAGCGTCGGCCCCAGCGTTCGAATCACGCTATACACCGCCGCCGCAATCAGCGGAATCTGCATACGCCGCGACCACGGCAGCTTAGGCAGCCGCGTGTCATAATGCGCGCTTACCGGCTCCTGCCCGGCCCCCTTTGCGGTATCGACAGCAGCGTCTGGTATTGTCATTATGTTTGTCTGCGGTGCGGCACCGTCGTCCCCACGTGCGCCCGCCAGGCCGCCGACGTATAGTATAGGTCGAGACTTCTGCCAGTGTGATTGCAACTATTCCCCAGTGACGCACTTCTCCAATTCGAACGCGCTCCTGCGCCGCGCGGCACTGCCTGTCGCGTGCGTCGCGTTACTTTGCGCCGCGTTCTTTTCTGCCGCCGCCACGCCACCCGAAGAACCCGGCACAGACTCTGTCGGCGTCATCGAAGGCGACTCTATCTCCGTTACTGGCCCCATGCGCGTCGAAACCGTCCACGGCCAGGTAAGAACCATTCTCCGCAGCGGCAGCGACGTGCGCGTCAAATCCGGCACCGCCCGCATCGACCTCGTCGAAGGTGGCCAAATCACCGTATGCGGTCCCGCGCATTTTTCCGTTCTGAAATCCGGCGGCTCGCTCACTGTGGCTCTCGATAGCGGCACAATCCACGCACATGTCCAGGGCGAGCCCGCTTTGACCGTTTACGCTCCGCAAATCCAGGTTCAGACCGTCTCTATCGGCGGCGGGCCACAGGATGTCCTCGTCGGATTCGACAGCCCAGGCGCGATGTGCATCCGTGCCAATCGCGGCGCCGTCCGCCTCGAGCAGCAGCTCACCGGCCAAAGTATCCTCGTCCCACAGACGGGCGATGTCCTTGTCCTCAACGGCCAGCTTGATAGCCTTCGGACCAGCGCCGGCCGCTGTTCCTGCGAACAACAGTCAGCAAGAGCCGCTCCTCCTCCCGCGCCCGAGGTTAGCCGTCTTGCCACCGCCGACGAGATACGCGCCAAGACTGTCGAGCCCACGCGCAACCCCGCATACGCCCCCTCAGAGAAATCCGGCGTCAAGGAAGAACCCATCTACCAGGTCTTCATGCCTCCGCTGGTCTACGACATTCATGCAAAATCCCAGCCCGAATTTGATCCGAAAATGATCGTGCTCGTTCGTCGCGTTCGCGTGCGTCCCACGCTCATTTTCAAAGGCCGCGTCGAAGGCGTGACGGTTGCAGCCGCCATCGCTCCCCCGCCGCCCGCGTCAGCCGCCACAAATGCCGCCAAGCCTGCCACGCCCGCCAGCGATTCGTTCATGGATCGCGTCCGAACCTTCGTCCGCAAGCTGTGGTCCCGCGGCGCGTAACGCGAAGATATCAGCAAGGGACCTCCTGTTCTCTCGGACAGTTCAGCACTTGCCCTCCGGTAATATTCCTACGCTGGCCCATTCGTGATACTTTTTCGTAGGGTAAGTGTCTCACTCCCCGGGATCACTCCCTTATTTGCATGCCATCGGAAAACAATAGGCTGGGAGGGACCACGTGAAGCGAGTTTTTGGAAATCGCGCATTTTCCTTATCTTTCTGCGCATTGCTCTGCCCTCTCTGCCTCATTCTGGTTCTTTCCGGTTGTAGTTCGTTCTCCTCCGCCCAGCTTCCTCAAGCGGATACCACGCCACCCTCTATTCCAGCCAGCCTCACTGCCACCGCGGTTTCGGACACCAAGATCGCTCTTAGTTGGATGGCCTCTACGGACAACATCGGCGTCACCGGCTACAAAGTCGAGCGCTGCCAGGGCGCAGGTTGCTCCAACTTTGCCCAGATCGCGGCTCCTATCACAACGGCCTTCAGCGACACGGGATTGACTCCTTCCACTTCGTATTCCTATCGCGTGCGTGCTGCGGATGCCGCTGGCAACCTCAGTGCGTTCTCTACGAATTCGAGCGCCACTTCCGCTGCCGACACCACGCCTCCGACCGCTCCAACAGCGTTGACGACCACCGCGGCTTCTCCCACGCAAATCAATCTTTCCTGGACTGCCTCCACTGACGACGTCGGTGTCACCGGCTATCGCGTGGAACGCTGCCAGGGCGCAGGCTGCTCCAATTTCACTCAAATCGCCACGCCCGCTACCACGACTTTCAATGACACCGGCCTGACGGCTTCCACCTCCTATTCCTATCGCGTCCGCGCCACCGATGCCGCCGGCAACCTCAGCGCTTTTTCTTCTACCGCCACGGCCTCTACGAGTGCAGTTCCCGATACCACTCCACCCAGTGCCCCGACCAACTTGACCTCCACGGCTGCCTCCAGTTCGCAAATCAATCTTTCCTGGACTGCTTCCACCGACAACGTCGGTGTCACCGGCTATCGCGTGGAGCGCTGCCAAGGCGCAGCCTGTACCACATTTGCCCAAATCGCCACGCCTACGGGAATCACTTTCAATGACACCGGCCTGACCGCTTCCACCTCCTATTCCTATCGCGTCCGCGCCACCGACGCCGCCGGCAACCTCAGCGCTTTTTCTTCTACCGCCACGGCCTCTACACTGGGGTCGAGCGTGACTGTTACCATTACCCCCAAGCGCGGCGGTCTTGTACTTTCCCAATCACTGAGTTTCACCGCCACTGCTAGCGACCCAGGCAATGCTGGAGTGACGTGGTCGGCTTCCGCGGGATCCTTTTCTGCGCAAACCACGCTGAGCGCAACCTTCGTAGCTCCCAGCGTTCCGGGAGTCATCACTGTGACCGCGACCAGTATCGCGGACATCACCCAAAGCGCTTCCGCAACGATCGGTGTGACCGATCTTTCCGGCGTTACCACCTACCACAACGACCTTTCTCGCGATGGCGCCAATACTAAGGAATACGCCCTTACTGTCTCCAACGTCGCGACTGCGTCATTTGCCAAACTCTTCTCCTGCTCTGTCGACGCAGCCATTTATGCCCAGCCGCTATGGACGGCAAATCTTTCCATCGGCGGCGGCACCCACAATGTCGTTTTTGTCGCCAGCACTCGCGACTCGGTTTACGCCTTCGATGCCGATGCGAGTCCTTGCACTATGTACTGGAACAAATCGTTGCTACCCCCAGGCGAAACTTGGGTCACTTCTTCTGACGTGGGCACCGGAGACTTGGCGCCGGATATCGGCATCATCGGTACACCCGTGATCGATCCTCAAACCAACACCTTGTACCTCGTCTCCAAATCGAAGAATTCGGGTTCTAATTGCGCTCCGGCCACTTCCTGCCATCAAAGACTGCATGCTCTCAGCCTCATCGACGGCAGTGAAAAATTCGGCGGGCCGGTGGACATCACTTCCGCCATCAGCGTTCCCGGCACAGGAGATGGCTCTTCCGGAGGCAACGTGACCTTCAATACGCTTCGCGAGCATCAGCGGCCGGGGTTGGTGCTTTCGGGCGGAGTGGTTTATGTGGCCTTTGCCTCCCACGGTGACAACACGCCTTATCATGGCTGGGTGCTTGGCTACGACAAGACCACACTGGCGCTCGTCTCGACCTTCAATGCCAACCCGAATGGCAGCGATTCTGGTATCTGGATGGCTGGAGGCGCTCCCGCCGCCGATGCCACCGGAAATCTCTACTTTCTGACCGGCAACGGTACCTTTGACGTCAACTCGGGCGGTTCCGACTATGGCGACAGCACAGTGAAATTGAGCACCTCGGGCAGCCTGTCCGTTGCTGGATATTTCACCCCTGCGGACCAACAAAACTTGGAGGGCGGCGATACCGATCATGGCTCAGGCGGGGCTGCCATTTTGATCGATCAAGCTTCCACCGCGCCGCACCAGCATCTGATGATCGGCGGCGGAAAAGAAGGAAATCTCTTTCTCCTCGACCGCGACAATTTGGGCGGCTATGGAGCTAACTTTACGCCCGCCGATTCCAACGCCGTCCAGAAATTCTCCATCGGCAATGGAATTTTTGCCACCGCGGCTTTTTGGAATAATGGGTTGTATATCGCTGGTGTCGGTGGCCGCGTGAAGACCTTCCAATTCAACACGACTACCGGGCTATTTAACACCTCTGCGACTTCGCAGTCGCCCACTTCCTTCGGATTCCCCGGCGCCACGCCGTCCATCTCGTCGACCGGTACGTCGAACGGCATCGTTTGGGCTCTCAATAACAACGCCTACTGTACAGAACAGTCGTCTTCCTGCGGTGCCGCCGTCCTGCACGCATACGACGCCACCAATCTAGCTACGGAGCTCTGGAATAGCTCGCAGGTCGCGGGGGATAAGGCAGGTAATGCCGTCAAGTTTACTGTCCCGACCGTAGCCAATGGAAAAGTCTATATCGGCACACGGGGAACCGATTCAACCAATGGCGGAGCCGGCGAACTCGACGTCTACGGTCTGAAGCCGAACTAGCGCGCTTGGGTCAAGGCCCGCCTGCGCCTCGCTTGGAGATTTGCCACAAAGATATCGATGCGATTCTGAGCCTGGCTGCGGGCTGGCAAAGCGAGGAGCCTTGTGTGTGTGCTTTAGCCGCACAGGAGCCCGGGCATTGTCTTCCCGCCTCGCCTCAATCGTGATACTTTTTTCTATAGGGAAAGCATCTCACCCGCGGAGCTCCCCCCTTGCATTCTTTGAGTCAAAAAAGTATTCACTGGGAGGCCCGCGTGAAACGAGCTCTTAAGAGTCGCGCCGATTCCAAATATTCTTACGCTTTGCTCTGCGCTTTCTGCCTCGCGCTCCTAGTGACTGGTTGCAATTCTGGCTCCTCCGCGCCTCCTCCTCCCCCGCCAGACACTACCGCTCCATCGACGCCGACGAACTTTACTTCGACCGCCGTCTCGGCCACTCAAATCAACCTTTCCTGGACCGCTTCGACCGACAACGTCGCAGTCACCGGATACAAAGTGGAACGGTGCTCAGGAGTCGGCTGTTCAAACTTTGCCCAAATCGCCACGCCCACGACTACCACTTTCAACGACACCGGCCTGACGGCTTCCACTTCCTATTCCTACCGCGTACGTGCCACCGACGCGGCCGGCAATCTCAGCACCTTTTCTGGCACTTCATCTGCAACTACCATGGCCTCGGACACCACGCCACCAACCGCGCCTGCAAACTTGACGGCGACGGCGGCTTCCTCGACGCAAATCAATCTTTCCTGGACCGCTTCGACTGACAACGTCGCCGTGACCGGCTATATGGTGGAACGCTGTTCGGGCGCCGCATGCTCGAACTTCGCACAGATAGCCACACCCACTACAACGACTTTCAATGACAGCGGGCTGACCGCTTCCACCTCTTATTCCTATCGCGTACGTGCTACGGACGCGGCGAACAATCTAAGCGGATACTCCAACACTGCGACGGCAATGACCCAAGCATCGAGCTCGATCGTTGTTTCTATCAGCCCGAAACGTGCCGCCGTCACCACCTCCCAACCGCAGCAATTCAGCGCCACTGTCACCGGAAACCCCACAACCACGGTGAATTGGTCAGTCGATGGCACTCCGGGCGGGACGGCTGCCGCCGGTACGATTAGTGCCAATGGCCTTTACACTCCCGCCTCGGGCACCACACCGGGAGTTCACGTCGCCGGCGCCGCAAGCACCGTGGACGCAAATGCCACCGCTTCCGTCAACATCGCCGTAACAGACCTCGCCGGCGTTCTCACCCACCACAACGACAACCAACGGACCGGCCAGAATTTAAAGGAGTATGCATTGACCTCGGCGACAGTCAGTTCCGCCACTTTCGGTAAGCTCTTCTCTTGCCCGATGGACGCTGCCGATGGCGCCGGCTTCATGTACGCCCAGCCACTCTACGTCGCGAACTTGACCATGGGCGACACCAAAAAGCACAATGTCGTTTTTGTTGCTACGGAGAGCGACTTTGTCTACGCGTTCGACGCCGATTCTAGTTCCTGCCAGAGATTCTGGAAGACCGGCATGCTGATGGCTGGCGAGACGACCGTGCCCCCGGTCGATACCGGCGAGCCAAATGATCTGATCCCGGAAATCGGCATCACCTCAACTCCGGTCATCGACACCACCGCAAATCCCATGACCATCTACGTCTGCGCAAAATCCAAAGACAGTGTCGGAGGCTACCATCACCGGCTGCACGCCCTAAATCTCATTACGGGCGCCGAGAAAGCCGGAAGCCCTGTCGAAATCACTGCAACAAATTTCAACCCGCTCTTCCATATGCAACGCCCTGCTCTTCTGCTTAATAACGGCACGCTCTACATCGCCTTCGGCTCCCACGGCGACAACAACGTCTACCAGGGCTGGTTGATGGGCTATGACCCGGCGACCCTGGCACAGAAGTTTGTTTTCTTTACTTCGGACCCGACCAATAGCGGCCCAGCTGGCAGCGGCAATCAAGGCGCCATCTGGCAGTCCGGCGGCGGCCCGGCCGCGGACTCAAGCGGCAACGTGTACGTCGAAACCGCCAATGGCACTTTTGATGCGGACTCCGGTGGGATCAACTACGGGGACTCGGCGCTGAAACTCAGCGCCACCGGAAGCGTCCTCGACTATTTCACTCCCTCCAACCAAGCCACTCTGAGCAATAACGATGTGGATCTGGGATCTGCCGGCCCCATCGTCCTTCCGGACACACTGCGCACGGTAGCGCCATTGCACTTGCTGTTGGTGACCGGCAAACCAGGAATTCTTTATCTCCTTGACCGCAGCGCTAACAACCTCGGAAAATTCCATTCTGGGGGCGACCTAGCAGTACAAGAAATCAGTGTCTCTCCCAACACCTCCCAGATCATCGGCGGCCTTTTCCCGCAGCCTGCCTACTGGAACGGCAACATCTATACCGCAGCGGTTGCCGATTCTCTGAAACAATATCCCATTTCCGGCTCGGCGATTCTTCCGATCTCCCAATTGCCGCAGTCCCAGTCTTCTCATTCCTTCGACCTACGCGGCGCAACACCAGCTGTCTCCGCCAATGGCACGAGCAACGGCATCGTCTGGCTTTTGGACATTAGTGCTTATCCAGGCGGCCCTGCCGTGCTGTACGCTTTCGACGCCTCAAATGTCACTACCCCGCTCTTCAGTAGTCCCGCCAGCGGCAGCGGGGCTGCTGGGAACGCCGTCAAATTCAGCGTCCCCACTGTGGCGAACGGGAAGGTCTATGTCGGCGGTCAGGGCGTCCTTACGGTATTCGGCCTCTTGCCTAATTAACGTAACTAATCTATTTCCCTGTCACATACCTTCGTAGTTGGGGCCCCCGCCGCCTTCGGGGACGACCCAGTTGATAATCTGGTAGGGGTCGGCAATGTCGCAGGTCTTGCAATGGACGCAATTCGCGGCGCTGATCTTCAGCTTCACTCCGCCGCTGGTTTCTTTCACCATTTCGTAGACCGCGGCGGGGCAAAAATATTGACAGGGATTGCCGTACTCTTCGACGCACTTCGTCGCGCAAACATTCAAATCACTCACCACCAGGTGGCACGGCTGATCCTCTTCATGCCGCGTTCCCGAGTGATACACGTCAGTCAACCGGTCAAACGTCAGCTTCCCATCGCCTTTGAATCTTTCAGGAGCAGGCCGCCCGTTGATCTTCTTGTACGCTTGGTAAGCCGCATGCGCGTGCATCGGATCGATCAGCCCGCGTCCGCCGGTGAAGATCTGCAGGCCGGCGTGAAAAAAACCGCCGAGCATCCCGTGCTGGAAAGCCTGGTGAAAATTGCGCACCTGCCAAAGCTCTTTCTTGATGTAGCTCTGCTCGACTTTTTTCGGAAACGCGCTTAGCGTTTTCTCAGAAGTGTCGCCCGCTTTCAGCGCCTCAAAAATCGTTTCCGCCGCAAGCATCCCGCTCTTCATCGCCAGGTGAATGCCCTTCAGCCGCTGCGAATCCAGAAAGCTTCCTGAATCGCCGATGATCAGCCCGCCATCCACGTACGTTCGTGGCATCGCATACCACCCGCCGTAAGGCAGAGATTTCGCGCCGTACCGCACCAGCTTTCCGCCCTCGAGGATTTTCTTCAGGAATGGGTGTGTCTTCCACGTCTGAAACGCCGCGTGCGGATCGAATTGCGGATCGGCATATTCCAACGCCAGCACCAATCCGATCGAGAGCCGGTTATTCGACAACCCGTAAATCCAGCCGCCCCCGTACATCTCCGTCGAAACCGGCCACCCCAGCGTGTGCGCAACGTATCCTGCGTCGATGCGCCCCGGCTGCACGTCCCACAATTCCTTGATCCCGATTCCGTAGCTTTGCGGATTGATGTTGTCGAGCTTCTTTTTTTCGACGAGTTTTTTTGTCAGCGACCCGCGCGTGCCCTCGGCCAATACCGTCACCTTCGCGCGCAGCTCGTATCCCGGAGTGAAATTCGCTTTCGGCTTCCCGTTCTTGTCCAGCCCTTTGTCTTCCGTGATGACGCCGCCGATGCCATCCTGCTCATAGATGAGCTCTGCGCCGCCGAACTCCTTGAAGACATTGACGCCTGCCGCCTCCACCAACCCGCCGAGCCACTTTGTTATTTTGCTCAGCGAGACGACGTAATTCCCCTTGTTCTTGAACGGCGGCGGCGTAATCGGAAACCGTAACGAAGAATTCTTCGTGAACAACAGCGCGGCATCATCGGTCACCGGCGTATCCAGAGGCGCACTCTTCTCAAAATCCGGCACCAGCTCCGCCAACGCCTTCGGATTCATGATCGCCCCCGAAAGCTGGTGCGCCCCAATCTCCCGCCCCTTCTCCAGCACATAAATGTTTTCCGCGGAAAGCTCCGGCTTACCGCCGGAGTTATTGTACTTCTTGATAAGATTCGCGAGATGCAGCGCGCAGGAAAGACCGGCCGGACCGGCTCCCACGATGAGAACATCAGCTTCAAGTTGTTCACGTTGTACGGTCACGGCGTTATTGTAGCAGACTGTAGAATTGCTACTAGAACACCACCGACACTGGAAATCGATTAACGCCAGTCCGTTCCTTGACGTTGCTTTTTGAGCTATTCTGAAATGAAGAACCCCTGCTAAAGTTGAGTGAAGTTATGTTGAACAAGAATTCAGTCACTAGTTTAGTATTCTGCTTAGTTTCACCCAACTTTGTGGTATTGGCCCTACTATTCGGCGAAACTAATCTTCCTGGGTATTTCATCATTGCGTGCGTTTTTCTGAGTCCGTTGGCCGCGGCTTTCTTTGGCCACGCGGCAAGAAGACAAATCAGCAAGAGCGGTCAGGATGGACCCAGAGGACATAAACTGGCTACGGTTGGTTTGACGATAGGCTATTTGGAAATCGCATTGGTGGGTTTGGTCTTGTTCGGCACCAGACCTCACCATAACACTTTGGGGGCCTATGAAGCGTCTGCCGTTGGTTCGGTGCGAACTCTGAATGTCGCAGCGCACTCTTATGCATCAGCTCACCCGCAGATAGGGTTTCCGAAAACGCTTAAGGATTTGTCCCCAAACGACTCGGAGTCTGATCCATATTCGTTGATCGACCAGACGCTAGCGAGTGGAGTGAAATTGCAGTATCGGTTTACATATGTTCCCAGGAGCGCGAGCGTGAACGGAATCAATGATGGATATCAGATTCATGCGGATCCGACAGGGTCACAAAAACCTGATGCGCGGCACTTCTTTACAGACCAGACTACGGTGATTCGCTGGGCGAGCGGCACCACCGCAAATGAATCAAGTCCTGCACTCTAGGGGGCTAACGATTCTTGCTGGATCATCTCGAAACGTCTACGGTTAGGGCCCTTCCGATATTACGAACGCTTCGCTTTCTCGAGGGCTTCGGTTAGGGCGGGCATGATTTCGAAGATGTCGCCGACTACTCCGTAATCGGCAATTTCAAAAATGGGCGCGTTGGAATCTTTGTTGATGGCCACGATGGTGCGCGCACCTTTCATGCCGACGACGTGTTGGATCGCGCCGCTGATTCCCAGCGCCAAATACAATTTTGGCGCGACCGTTTGTCCGGAGCTGCCGATCTGGCGTTCCATCGGGAGCCAGCCTTCATCGCAAATTGGACGCGATGCGGCGATCTCGCCGCCGAGAGCTTTCGCGAGCGCCTCCGCTTGCGGAATATTCTCCGGCGCTTTGATACCGCGCCCGATCGCCACGATCAGCGGCGCTTGCGTCAAATCCACGGCGGATTTCGCTTCCTTGAAGAGATCCAATGGCTTGGTGCGAATGTGCTCCGCACCCAGAGTCACAGTCGCCGCGTTCACTGGCGCTTTTCCCGAAGGATGCGCGGCCAGCAAATCCGCGCGGAATGCGCCGGACTGAAATGAGGCAAACCATGGTGCTGCTCCCGCAAACGTGACGTCCGCCGCGGTTTTGCCTTGAAACATTTGCCGTACGAAAACGAGCTTTCCGCCTTCATTGCGATAGCCGATGCAATCGCCGATCATGCCTTTGCCGAGCATGGCCGCCAGCTTCGGCGCAAAGTCTCGCACTTGATAGGTATGCGGAAACAAAACCAGTTCCGGCTTCGCCGATTCGATCACCTGTTTCAGCGCCACGCAGAATCCATCCGCAGTGTAAGCTTCGAGCAAATCGTGTTCAACTTTCAAAACTTCGGCGACGTTCTTACCGGCAAGCTCGTCCGCAAACGCCGCGACGCCTTTGCCAATCACTAGCGCGCTCACCGTGCTCGACGTGTCTTTCGCAATCTGCTGCGCCGCCGCCAGCGTTTCAAAACTGGCCTTGTTCCACTTCCCTTGCCGCTGCTCGGTGATCACAAGAATTTTCATGACTAGATCACCCGCGCTTCAAACTTCAATTTTTCGACAAGCTTTGTTGCCACTTCTTTCGGCGTGCCCGTCAAGAATTCCGTCTTCTTTGTTTTTGTCGGCACGTAAATTTTCTCGATCTTCTGCGTCGCTTCCGCGAAGACCCCCAGCGACTCGCGCGTCATCACGGCAATCTCTTTTTTCTTCGCCGCCATGATGCCTTTCAGCGTCGCGTAGCGTACTTTGTTGATGCCGGACTGAATCGAGAGCACCGCCGGAAGCGGGCACTCGATGCGCTGGAACCAGCCGGCTTCGAGTTCCCTCTTCAATTTCATTTTTGCGCCGTCCACTTCAATCTGCATGATGATCGTCGCATGCGGCAAATCCAGCAGTCCCGCCAGCAGCACGCCGGTCTGGCCAAAGCCATGGTCGTCGCTCTGCAATCCCGTCAGCACTAGATCCGCCTTTTCTTTTTGAACCGCCGCTGCCAGCGTTTTTGCCGAGCCCAGCGGGTCGAGCTGCGCAAAATTGTCGTCCACAATATGAATCCCGCGGTCCGCGCCCTTTGCCAGTGCTTCCTTGATCGTTTGCTTCACGCGCTCCGGCCCCAGCGACAGCGCAATCACTTCGCCGCCGTGCTTTTCCTTCAGCCGCAGCGCCTCTTCCAGAGCGTAGCTGTCTGGCTCGTTCATCTCAAAGCCGATGTCCGATTCCTTGATCCAGTTTCCGGCAATCGCCAGCGGCGCGTCCTTTGCCGGAACCTGCTTGATGCACACGATAGTTTTCACGAGGAGCTTCCTAGTTGGTGCAGTTTTTGCCTGGACTCAAATGCCCGGCCCGGCTGAAGCTGAGATCCTTCGCTACGCTCAGAATGACACACGCTTCGCCGCGTGTGTCACTTGCCGGACCACCGCTTGAAAATCAGCGCGGCGTTGGTGCCGCCAAAACCAAACGAATTCGAAAGCGCGTATTCCACGGAAGCCTTGCGCGCAGTGTTCGGCACGTAGTCCAGATCGCATTCCGGATCCGGAGTTTCGTAATTGATCGTCGGCGGCAGAATCTGGTCGCGCAGCGCCAGCACGCTGATCCCCGCTTCGAGTCCGCCCGCGCCGCCCAGCAGATGCCCTGTCATCGATTTTGTCGAGCTGACGGGAACTTTCTTGGCGCGTTCGCCGAAGGCGCGCTTCAGCGCGCGTGTCTCGATCGCATCGCCAATCGGCGTGGAAGTTCCGTGCGCGTTCACGTAGCCGATATCATCCGGCGAAAGCTTGGCGTCTTTAATCGCCGCGCGCATTACACGAAACGCGCCATCGCCGTCTTCCGCCGGCTGCGTAATGTGATACGCATCGCCGGACATTCCGTAACCCACAATCTCCGCAAAGATCGGCGCATTGCGCTTCTGCGCGTGCTCCAGCGATTCCAGAATCAAAATACCCGCGCCTTCGCCAACCACAAAGCCATCGCGTCCGGCATCCCACGGCCGGCTCGCGCGCGCCGGTTCGTCATTGCGCGTCGAAAGCGCTTTCATGGCCGCGAAACCGCCGACGCCCATCGGTGTGATCGTCGCTTCTGTCCCACCGCAAATCATCATTTCCGCGGCGCCACGCTCGATAATTTTGAACGAATCGCCAATCGCGTGCGCGGAAGCGGAGCACGCCGTGGCCGTCGCGGAATTTGGCCCACGCGCGCCGTAGCGAATTGAAATATGCCCCGAAGCCAGATTCACAATCGCGGAAGGAATAAAGAAAGGAGAAATCTTGCCCGGCCCGCCCTGCACCAATTTCCAATGCTCGCGCTCGATGATGTCGAACCCGCCGATACCCGACGAAACGTAAACGCCCACTTCATCGAGGTCCGAATCTTCCTTCTTCCAGTTCGCGGACTTCACCGCAAAATCCGCGCCCGCCAGCGCCACTTGGATAAACCGGCCCATCTTTTTCAGTTCTTTTTTTTCAATCCACTGGAAGGGATCGAAGTTCTTGATCTCGCCTGCGATTTTGCAGTCGAATCCATTGGTATCGAACTGCGTGATGAGGCCAATGCCGCTCTGCCCGGCCAGGAGATTTTTCCAGCTTTCCTCCGTGCCGATGCCCAGCGCGCAGACCAGCCCAACACCCGTCACCACTACCCTGCGAGTCAACTCTTCACTGCTCCCTGTTGAGGTATGAATTCCGTGGCTTACTTACCTTTGGAGTGCTTGTCGATGTATTCGACCGCGTCCTTGACCGTCGTCATCTTCTCAGCGTCCTCGTCGGGCACCTCGATGCCAAACGCTTCTTCAAACGCCATCACCAATTCCACCTGGTCCAGCGAGTCCGCCCCCAGGTCGTCCACAAACGACGCCGTGGGCGTCACTTCCGCCTCATCCACGCCGAGCTGCTCGACGATAATCTGCTTCACGCGTTCTTCCACGCTGGCCATTCCCGTTTCCTCCGCGATTTGCTATCGCTTGCGATGCCCCGGCTGCTGGTGCGGCTCGGGTCGT
>Ga0210384_10004758_pt1 | contig 15033 bp, 13 predicted proteins | sample IncBWH2MmetaG_FD_160574 | JGI IMG/M metagenome (GOLD analysis project Ga0210384, IMG submission 160574) | Forest soil microbial communities from Barre Woods Harvard Forest LTER site, Petersham, Massachusetts, United States - Inc-BW-H-2-M | ecosystem: Environmental > Terrestrial > Soil >...
TTTGCCTTGTCTAAGGTTCCGAACGCTCGGTTGATCGCCAGCGTCGATATCAATGAACAAGCTGCGATCAACTTTAAGAACCGGTTCGGTTTCGCCATCCATTCAACTGACCTCGATAGTGTGCTCGCCCGGCCCGACGTCGATGCCGTTGTGATCGCAACGACGTCTAAGATACATGGTGCCCTCATCACCGAGGCGCTCAATGCCGGCAAACACGTTCTGGTGCAAAAGCCCATGACCGCATCGCTCGCGGAGGCACGCGACGCAGTGGCGCTCGTGAAAAAGAGAGGCTTGAAGTTGATGGTCTCGTTCTTCGAACTCTTCTTGCCGCCGGTCGAGCGGGCCCGGCAGATCATCGAAGCCGGTCTGATCGGCGAGCCGTTCCTTTTTAAGGCGATGATGGCTTGGCACACGCCTGATGTCACGGCTGGCTGGCGATTCAATCCCGATATCGCGGGCGGCGGCGTCCTTCTTGATGGCAACGTCCACCACGTGGCCAACGCGTTGTACCTGCTCGGCAATCCCAAGATCGAAAGCGTCTACGCCGAATATGGCGCGCTGACCGCTGACGTGAGGGTGGAGGATACGGCGGTTCTCATCATCCGAACCGACAAAGCGATTCTTGAGATTTCCGGATCCAATCGTCTGCAGGAACCAGGCGGAGCCACGACCGCCTTCAAGGACTACTGGCAGGTCTTTGGCACTAAAGGAACAGTCCAATGGGATGCTGCCGCCCGTCCGACTTTCCGGGTCTTCACCGAAGAGGTCAAGGCACTCGATCCTCTACTTTCGAACGGCTGGGTCTCGCCGAAGCTACCTCTACTGCCCCCGGATCATCGCGAATTCTCGATGCACATCAATGGCGAGGAAAGCCCGTGGGTGCCGGAGCATCAGCATTTTGTCGACTGCTGTCTTGATGACCAACCGGTCAGAAGCGACGCCGAATTCGGCCTCATGACACAGCTAGTCCTCGAAGCGGCTTACAAGTCCGGCAGAGCGGGTCGCAAGCTCACGCTGGAGGAGGCCCAGGCGTGATGCGTCGGATTATTGACGCGCATTCTCACATCGGGACAACGATTGCCAGCGGAGTCGGCCAGGATGTTGATACCTGGCTTGCCCGCATGGATGCAGCGGACATTGCTCAGGCAATAATTTCGGTGGCCGCAGGCGGTCTTCAAGCCGAAGGGCTTGCCGATACCCGTCGCGCCAATGATATCGTGGCGAAGGCGGTCAAGGATCATCCGGACCGATTTCCGATCGGGCTCGCCAGCATTGAAGTCCGGCACAGCAAGGCGGGGCTTACGGAAGTGCGCAGAGTCATAACGGAGATCGGGCTGAGCGGCCTGGTGTTTCATCCGACCTTTGAGGGCTTTGGTGTGGACTCCTCAATGTTCGACAGCATCCTGCATGCACTGGGCAGCGAGGCGGCCTTGGTGCTGGTGCATTCCACACCGGATGGCCGGGGAAACCCAACCGCGATCGCTGACGTCGCGCGGCGTTTCCCGCAGATCCAGTTCCTGCTTGGACATCCGGTTTTTACTGAGGATCAGCGCAAACAATGCGTCAAGGCGGTGCAGAGCAACGCGAATATTCACCTCGATCTCGCCTACCAGGCCGAACCAGCGACGACCGAATTTTTTGTCGGCGAAGTCGGCGCCGGCCGGGTGTTCTACGGCAGCGATGCGCCCTTTTTCGAGCCTGCCCAAGTGATCGCCTCGATCGAGGCGGCAAAGATCACCGAAACGGAGCGCGAGCAAATTTTTCGTGGTAATGCCGAACGGCTAATCGACGCAGTTCGCTGACATCAGTGAATAAACGGACGAAGATTATCTCTCGCGATTTCGAACCCGCGCTTCACCTTCTCGACCGCACCCTCAAACGCCCGATCCTCATGCTCAATCGAGGCGACATAGTCATATCCAACTGAATAGAGTGCACCGAAAAAGGCGCCCCAATTCACTTCGCCAAGACCGCAGAGACGCGGCACTTGCCAACCTACACCGGCGCTCAGGATCCCATGCTCATAAAGACCGTCCGTACGGATTTCGAGGTCTTTGGCGTGGACATGGAAGATGCGCTGGCCGAAGTCGCGCACGGCGCGGGGGATATCGATGAACTGCCATACCAGATGCGATGGGTCGAAGTTCAGACCAAAGTTCTCATCGGGAATGGTGTCGAACATGCGACGCCAGTTTGCCGGATTGTAAGCGAGGTTGTTTCCGCCCGGCCATTCATCGGCAGAGAAAATCATAGGACAGTTTTCGATGGCTATTCTAATTCCGTGATCACCGGCGAAATGGACAAGGTCCGGCCAGACGCGAGCAAAGACATCGAAGTTCTCGTCGACGGATCGGGTCTTATCGCGACCAACGAACGTGCCGACAACGGGCACCTGCAGCAACTTAGCCGCGACGATCACCTTCCGCAGATGCTCGAATGCGGCCGATGACGCGGCTGGGTCGGGATCCAGTGGGTTGGGATAATAGGCAAGTGCCGAGATCGTTAGTCCCTTGGACCGAAGGTCATCGACAGTCCGCGGAGCCGTCGATTCGCTAAGTGTGCCGACGTCAATATGCGCTGTGCCTGCATAACGGCGCACCGCAGTTCCGCCAGTCGGCCACACCGCGATCTCCAGCGACTGAAAGCCGGACTCTTTGGCCCAGGTAGCTACTTCATCCAAGGTTAGGGTCGGAAAAGCGGCGGTCAGAATACCGAGTTTCATAACGTCTGTCTCTGGTTAAATATCGCTTTATCTCTTGCACTCAGCCGCGTTTCACCGCGGTCCATTGGCCGGTGCGGGCGCTTTCGGCGACCGCTTCGACGATCAGGGCTTCTTCATGCCCATCTGCAAAGTTGGCATAGGTCGGATCCGCCGAAGGTTTTCCTGCCGCGATGTCGGCATAGACCGCCTGATACATCGCCTTGAAACTGTTTTCGAAGCCTTCCCCATGTCCGCCGGGTAAGGCCGCTACGGCTGCTGCGTCCGACGAGAGCAGCGACGGGTCGCGCAGCAAGAGCTCGTTCGGCTTTGACCGGTGCCCGATCCACAATTCGTCCGGGCGCTCTCCCAGCCAGGAAACGGATGATTTGGCCCCGTTGATCTCGATGGTGATGCCGTTCTTGTGACCGGCACTAACCTGCGAGGCGGTTACGACACCTCGAGCCCCGTTCTGGAAACGTACCAGGATCAGGGCAGCGTCTTCAGATGTTATCGTCACATCGCTGGTCGCGCCCGAGCCTCCGCTGGTGAAGGTCTCGACCGGCCCCGCCGGCCGTTTCCTCACGGGCACAAAGGTGGGCAATTCTGCGAGGACCTCGACGATCTGCTGGCCGGTCACGAAAGTTGCAAGATCGAACCAGTGCGAGCCGATATCGCCGACTACGCGCAGATCGCCGCCGCGATTGCGCTCGACTCGCCAGTTCCAGTCTGTGTCGTGTAGCAGCCAATCCTGCAGGTAACTACCAGTGACCAGAAAAGGAGTGCCGATTCCGTTGTTGCGGATCCGGCTGCGCATCTCAAACACCTGGGGATAGAAGCGGATGTTGAAATTTACGGCGGCCACCAGGCCGGAGTCGACGGCAACTGTGCGCAACCGGTCAGTCTCGGTAGAGGTCAGCGCCAGCGGTTTCTCACAGACGACATGCTTGCCAGCCTTGAGCGCAGCTTCGGCTTGCGTCGGATGCTCGTCATTAGGTGAGGTGATGTGCACGACATCGACCGACGGGTCGGCGAGCATTTCATTATAGCTGGCGTACGCGTGGCGCACGCCGAATTGGCGAGCCTTGCTCTTCGCTCGATCCGCAGAAGAACCGACAATGCCGGCGAGGTTAACGCCGAGCCGGCGGATCGAATCGATGTGCACAGCGCCAATGAAACCAGTGCCGACGACAGCCGCGTTAAGTTCGTTGAATGGCTTCATGATCGGCGGGCGGTTGGGGGTGACTCGAGCGATGTCAGGCTATCGCGACGCACCAAATTGTCAAATAGACCTATTGATAGTACATAGTGATAGATAGACAAGTTTTGTGCCTTTCTTGGATCGGTTGATTGCATTTACGAAAGCGCCGGTTTCCCCTCTTGTGACCGGGACCTGACAAATATGTCAGATTGTCCTATTATTAGGATGATATGAGGCCACGTCAGCGGGCGCACCGCGATCCAAGTCGCTCCTTAGCTGGCGGAGCGCACGACGAAACTGAGCCGATGATGATTTCGACCAAAGATCTCTTCTTCAACCTCGATCGGTCTGGACCGATTCCCATGTACTATCAAATCGCCAAGCGGATGCGTGAAGCGATCGAGAGTGGTGACTTGCCCTCAGGTGGCCGCATCGAAAATGAGTTGAAGATCGCTGAACAGCTTGGCATCTCGCGGCCAACAATCCGGCGCGCTATCCAAGAACTGGTCGACCAAGGGCTGGTAGTGCGGCGCCGCGGCATCGGGACACAAGTGGTTCGAGGACGGCTCGCTCGAAATTTCGAAATTTCCAGTCTTTACGACGACCTGAAGCTGAAGGACCAGGCACCCACGACCAAAGTTCTGCTGCATGAAGAGGTCGTGCCGCCGGCGGACGTGCTAACAACCTTGACCTTGCCGGCTGGGACGACGGTGCTACATCTGCGCAGGCTGCGCTACGCCGAAGGCATTCCGTTCGCGATTTTGGAAGACTTCCTGCCGCCCGAATTTCTGGATATTCCTGGTGATGCCTTGGAAAAGCACGGTCTCTATCAGCTCATGCGCGCGCGCGGTACGACTTTGCGAGTCGCACGCCAGTCCGTCGGTGCTCGCGTCAGCACCAAAGAGGAAGCCAAGCATTTTGGTCAGAAACCGAGCATGCCGGTTCTGACGATGTTCCGCACGGTGTTCGACCAGTCCGGTCGCCCGGTCGACTATGGTGCGCACGCTTATCGGGCGGATCTGTATTCCTTCGATATGACGCTGGTCGAGAAATAGCAGTCCCGGGTGGGGCGCAACCAAATAACCGGAAATCTCACAGCAAGGACACGAAGACGGACTAGTTCACAGCAAGATCGCAAAGGCCACAAAGACTGATTTCAGGAATTCAAAGGGTCTGTCTTTGCGACCTTTGTGGCCTTGTTGTGAAATATTTTCTCTTCGTGGCTTCGCGACCTGGTTGTGAATTATTTTGTCTTCGCGAGGACGTGGGCGCGCTGTCATCCTTTCACTGATCCACCGATCGTACCCGAAGCAATGTACTTCTGGACGAAGAAGCCAAGGATGATGGGCGGGATCATTGCGGCCGTGGCGGCGGCACTGCTCAGGCCCCAATCGACGGAGATCGATCCGACGAAGCCGGCGATACCCACCGGCACGGTATAGGTGTCGAGCGTGGTCAGCTGCAGTGAGAAGAGAAGCTCGTTCCATGAATATTGCATGGCGAGAACCGAGGCTGCGGCGATACCCGGTAGGATCACGGGAACCAGCACCTTCCAGAACGTTTGCATGCGGGTGCAGCCGTCGATCATCGCTGCTTGCTGCAACTCAGGCGGCACGTCGCGCAAAAAGCCCATCATCAGCCAGACGACGAAGGGCAGGTTCAACGCAACGTGGGCTATGATCGGGCCAGCTAACGTGCCCCGCAGGCCGAGACTGTTGATGATGACAAAGAGCGGCAGCAGCATCGAAATGACCGGGACCAGCTTACCGAGAAAAAAACCGTTGGCGACGGTGTTGGCGGCAATCAGCCGAAAGCTCGTGAGCGCATAGGCGGCGAAGGTGCCGATGCCGATGACGACAGCAGTTGAGACAACCGCGACGACAATGCTGTTACAATAATAGAGGCCAAAGTTAGCTTTGGTCAGGGCGTTCACATAGTTGACCAGTGTCGGGGTAAACCAAAGTTGCGGTGACGTGGTGAAGATATCCTTCGCCCGCTTGAACGAATTCAACACGACGAGTGCGATCGGTACGACTGTCCAAAGCGTAAAGAGGCCGAGAATAATCCAGGTAGCGATGGATCCAAGGCGTAACGGTTTCATTGGAATCAGCCGTCCTATATGTCCTTTCCCTTACGCGCCGAGTTACGCATGAACGGACCAAAGAGAACAACCAGGCACACCAGGGTGATCACCGATGTAGCCATGGCAAAGCCCATCTTATTGTTCTCGAAAGCTTGCTTGTAGGCAAAGACGCTGAGCGAGGTCGTAGCATTAGCAGGTCCACCGCCTGTCAGCCCGTAGACCAGATCAAAGATGCGGAAAGCATCGGTGCCGCGGACGAGAATCAGAACGGTCAACACCTTCGCCAGCATGGGAATGGTGATCCTAAACAGTATGTGAAAAGATGAGGCGCCATCGATACGCGCCGCTTCGTACAGTTCGTCCGGGATCATGGTCAGGCCCGCGGACGCGACAAGAATAATGAAAGGCGTCGTGTGCCAGACGTCGGCGACGACGATGCACAGCAGCGCGGTCGCCGAACTGGTAAGGCCGCCGAAATTCTGCAGACCCACAAAACGAAGCAGATAGTAGGCAAGCCCGTACGTCGGGTCATAGATATAGCGCCAGACCAGGCCGACGATGATCGGCGAAATCAGCAACGGCATCGCGAAGATTGCTCTCAGAACGTTGGCAGTCGCTGGGTTTATCCGTTTCAGCAGAACCGCGATACCCAGCCCCAACGAAAGGCCTAGCGTCAGGGAAAGAAGGGTGAAGACGACCGTGTTGATTAGCGAACGGAACGCAACCGGGTCAGCGAAGAAACGGGCGTAGTTGCCCAAGAAGACAAAGGTCATGTTGTTTTCTTGGCCCAAGCCATAGTCAAACAGACTCGCATAGAGGGCGAAGCCGAGCGGTACGATCATGACCAAGAAGATCGTCATGGCCGCAGGTAGCAGAAGCAATATGGCCAGCCGCTGGTCGCGGTGGATAGCGCGCACCTTTGGCGTCTGAATGGAGGAGGAAGGAGCCGCGGTGATGGTCATTATTCCCATTGCTGAATCTCCCTGGCAGGAATTTCAGCCGCGGCTGCTACCTTACGCCACGACGGTTATACCGGAAAACCTTAAAACTTGGAAGCGAGCGAGGTTTGAACGCCCTCGAGCATCTTGGCTGGATCGTCGCCGTTGGCGACCACACCGGAGAGACCGGTCGCCAGCGCGTTGAGAAGCTCTGGTGCATCCGGTCGGAGCGGCAGGGTCACGCCGTTGGCCAACGCCTGGTTGGCGGTGCCTAGCCACGGCGCCTTTTTGGCGATCTCCGGATCCGAAGCTAGTGACACGCGGAAACTGATGAAGGAAGGATCGGCCTTACTCATCTTGGATAGTGCCGCCTTGCTGGTAAGCCAGGCCGCCAGCTTGAAACTCTCTTCTTTGTGTTTGCTATCGGCCGGCACTGCCCAGGCCCAGCTCTGCAGCAAGGCGGCGGGCTGTTTGTTATAGGGAATCGGTGCATAGCCGAGTTTGCCGGCTACATTCGAGTCGTTTTCATCCTCCAACGCTTTGACCAAGCCAGAAGCGGTGATGCCCATGGGGGCCTGCCCGAACTGTAGCGCTTTGTTGACCTCATCCCAGTGCCAACCTTTGCTGCCATTCAGGCTGTATTGGCCAAGTTCTTGCATAAACTTCACGGTCTCGACGACTGCGGGCTGGGTGAGAGCTAGTTTGCCTTCGGGGTTGAAAAAGCTAGCGCCGTTGCCGGCCAGTAAGACTGCCAGGACGTCGGTGATAGCCGATCCTTGGCGATAAGGGAGCGCAATGCCGGAGCCTTTCTCTTTGAAATACTTCGCGATCTTTAACAGGTCGGCCCAGGTTTTTGGCGCTGCGAAGCCTCCCTGTTTGAGAGCATCCTGGTTATAGACCAACAAGGGAGTCTGGACGAAGTACGGTAAAGCCAGCAACGAACCGTCCACAGTGTAGATGCCGAGGCCGACCTTAGCCAAGTCTGCGAAATTCCAGTCGTCACCGGTAAGTTTTGGGTTAGTTACATAATTATCGAGCGATGTAAGGTAGCCCGCCTTCGCATACTCACCCATCCAAGCTTCGGGAACATAGACTAGGTCGTATTCGCCGGTTTTTGTTCTCATGTTCAGCGTCTGTTTCTGCTTGAGTTGGCCGTAATCAATGGCATCGAGCTTGACGGTAACACCGGCCTCTTTCGCATATTCGTCGAGTAACTGTCGTTGCGCATCCGCCTGGGGACCGGCCCAGCGTGAGACGGTTAGGGTGATCCCGGCGGCGGCATGGCCACCCGGCGAACTCCAGGCCAAGAGCAATGCCGTGAGAGTGAGTCCAAGGGTTCGTCGCCGACGCAATTTCGACTCGACCGTCGAGCTGATGATAGGCGCGGCCGATAACATCCGGCTGAGCGCAACGGGGAAAAGAAGGCGCAATTTCTTGAGCACAAGGATCTCCAATTTTTGTTTTTATTTGGGGGGCGGAGGGTACACCGGCCACAAGGTGGCTGCTATACCAGCCACCTGTTGTCATGCGGCCATGACTTTGTCAATCAAAATGCTTCCGGGAGAAACTAAGAGACCGGCGGTGAACGCTGGTCGTTGGTAGGGTGCTGCTCCTGGAAACGCAGAATTGACAAATCGCCGGGGACCGCAGATTAGATTGACTTTGACCTGCACCGCCTACCGCGAAGTTAGGTGGTAGCTGGGTCAACTAACCAACGCCTGTTACTATTACTGCCTGTTTAAATGGAAAATGATCGACACATCGTCGTGACCAAATCCGTGCATCAGCAACTCGTGAAAGCCTGTCTGGCCGAAATTGCCAGCGGCGCGTTTCGACCGGAGGACCGTTTTCTTTCCGGACGTGATATTGCTCAAAAGTTTGGAGTCAACCGCTCTACGGCTAACAAAGCTATTTCCCAAATGGTGGCCGAAGGCATCCTGACCCTTAAGCCAGGTATCGGCACCTTTGTCTCGTCGATGCGAGGCCTGCACACTTCGTTAAGGCAGATGGAAAGCTTCACGGATGTTGCGCTATCGGCTGGTATGGCGCCCAAGACCGAAGTCCTCTGCTTTCGTAAGGAACCGGCCTATCAACTACCTGAGCATGTGCGCGAATCGCTCGGTCTGAAGGGACGAGCCACGGCGATCTATTTCGAGCGGCTCCGCGTCGCTAATGGAGAACCAGTCATTTTGGAATATCGCTGGGTCCGCTCCGATCTGGTTCCCGGGTTGACGGCCGAACGCATAACCGGCTCCTTCTATCACTACCTGGAAGAGCAACATCAAATTTATCTCACAGGTGAACGCCACACCATTCACGCGAAGAATCTGGACAAGCATGAGGCGAAGAAGTTTGACCTACCCCTCGGTTCGGCGGTTTTAGTTGTGGAAGGACCTGGATTTACTCAGGCCGAGATTCCCGTCTGGTACCAGATCTTGTACTATCGTGGCGACCGTTATGAACTCCGGAATGAGGTTCACGTGATCGGTCGACCGAGCACGCTCGCGGTACAACTTCGAGGATAAGAGAAGGAACGCCTCCGCTGTCTTGAAGCGGAAGGGCCATCGGTTACTCCGATCCGAAGTGTTCCCTCGGTTAGATAGAGAAGCTGGCAGTAGGCGGTATGGGGGCCGATGAAAGGGTTGGCCGGCTTCCAATCGTCGCCCACGGACGCGAGCCTGTGGCTTTGAGCATTTGCTACTCTGCGGGTTGCTAGCCGTACCTGGAACGATGCGATTGACTTCCACTAGCCGGCGATAGAAGCGCTAATATCTAGTCAGTTTCCAACCTGCGGTTGGGGCCGACGACAAGGAGGCGGTCTAGGTTGAACGGAGTTTTGCTGCCATGGAGGAGGGTAAACCGGCCACATGGTGGATGCTATACCATCCACCTCTTGACTTGGTCAGACCGAAATGCTTGACTGAGCCGGTTCCAACCCTCCAACCATAAGACACTTTTTCATGCCGGCGACTAGCCCAACGCACTTGCAGGCGGCCACTTGGCTTAATCCAGCTCGATCGAAACGGCTGACGCCCGATCTTTTGCGCGGCCAGAAAGCTTTGGTGACAGGAGCTGGCTCGGGGATCGGGAAAGCCATCGCCCTAGCGTTAGCGGAAGCTGGGGCCGACGTGGCCGTCAATTTTCCTGCCTCTGAAGCAGAAGCACATGAAGTGGTGGCCCAGATTAGTAGGGCGGGAAGAAAAGCAATTTTGGTCCAGGCGGACGTCTCTCAGGAAGAACAAGTACTCGAGATGTTTGCTCGGGTAATCAGCGCATTCGGTACTATTGATGTTTTGATCAATAACGCCGGGATCCAAAGGGACGCGGCCATCGACGAAATGACGCTAGCCCAGTGGAATTCAGTTATTTCGACCAATCTGACCGGGCAATTTCTGTGCGCGCGGGAAGCCATCCGTGAATTCAAACGCCGTGGCGTGGTCAGCGAGATATCGAATTCCGCGGGTAAGATCATTTGTGTGAGTTCAGTTCATGAGGTTATTCCGTGGGCCGGTCACGTTAACTATGCCGCCTCCAAGGGCGGCGTAATGCTTCTGATGAAGTCCATCGCTCAGGAGGTAGCGCCGCTCAAAATTCGAGTGAATAGTATTTGCCCCGGCGCTATTCGCACCCCACTAAACCGCTCGGCCTGGGATGTGCCGGAAGCTTATGATTCCCTCATGACGTTGGTTCCTTACAATCGAATCGGTGAGCCGGAAGAAGTTGGCTGGCTAGCGGCCTTCCTGGCCTCCGACCTGGCAGACTACATCACGGGGACGAGCATCTACATTGACGGCGGAATGATGCTGTACCCCGGGTTCGAATCTGGCGGTTAGGCGAAAATAGGGCGCCAAGAGGTCCGGCGTCTACCGAATCTGCGTGTTGGTCGGCGCCTCAACGATGCGGTGTTTTTCACAGAAACAATCGACAGGTCGCTTAGCGGTTAATCAGGTCGCTTATCAGGCTAATGGCCTCAGTGACGGTGGCGTTCGATCCGCCACTTCCGCCCTTTGAACCGTGACCGCTGTGTCCGCCGGACATGCTATGCCCACCGGAGCTGTGCCCGGAAGAGCTGTGTCCGCGGTTATGCCCCTTGGCTTGAGCGGAAGAGACAGAGACGCCGGCGCAAACGATGGACAAGAGAATAGTAAGAATATGCTTTTTCATGAGTTTCTAGATATTTTTGGTTGGTTTAGTCCGGGCTTTCCTTCGGTCTTTTTTAGCTAACCAAAGTGTCTTCCGGGCTTACTCGTAAGACGGGGAGAGATCGGTCGATTGCGCGGAAAGTTGCCGTTGCGTGAACATCTAACTTTCTGGCTTTGCCAATGGCGAAAGTGCATGCAGATGTTCGGCTAACCGGCTGACCAACGCCGGATTTTTCGCCAGTTCAATGATAAGCTGATCGCGACCCTGATCATCCAGCTTCCCTCGTGCTAAAACATGTAAACGAGCATCAGCTTGAGCAGGTGATCTCGTTCGTCTCATCGTCGGTGATTTCGCTAGCCGCGGGCCGCGCTGGACGATGAAGATCGTCTGGTAATCGACACTAACTCAAAACATGGCAAAAACTTGTTTCTCTCCGGCGTGGGTGTTCTCGGTCGCTACCAGCGGACTGATGATTGCTTTATCAAGCTGGAGGATGCGCCCAGCGCCCAAGCCTTACTCGATTGTACAACTGCATACCGATTGGGCCAAGTTACTCCAGGGGCTGCTTGATCGATGCCAGCCGTTACACTCAGAGATCTGGGCCTCTTTAGGTCAGGGCCAGCGCGGCCTTGGTTCTGTTCAGCGGCGGGGTGTCTTGGTGGCTCGCGTAAAAAATTCTCCCAATTAAACCGGCGATCTGCGTCCTACGAGTGAGAAAGTTAATTACAATATGAAAAAGTTATATTTAATAGCAATGACAGTTTGTGGGTTACTCTTATCGCAAGGTTCAGCCTGGGCGCTCAACCTTGACTTCACGCTGAAGAATACAACCGGTAGGGTTATCACCGGGTTGTACGTATCGCCGCATTCGTCGGATAAATGGGGTCCGGACGTCCTGGAAGATTACGTCGACAACGGCGGCTCGGTTGACGTCGTATTTGCGCGGACGGCTAACGCGCGTTACTGGGATATAAAGGTCGAGTATAACGATGGTACCTCGATCACGTTTACCAGCGGTTATAACCTGTCCAGCATCTATTTCGTCCGGCTTGGGTACGACGAAGACGGGCGGCCGACAATCTACTACACCTATCGATCGGCCTAACGCCTAACGCCTGACGGTGTTAGTTCACCTGCGAGTCATATTGAACAAATATGACTCGCATTTTTTTGATGCGAGACGCCCATATATACAAGAAGTTGCGGAACGAATGCGGTTTTCCCAGCAGCTGGAGCGCTCCCAGCGCTCTTCCTACCGAGAAAGCAGTTTGCCGTCGTCAAGACGCCAGGGAGCCTCAGTTTCTACGACAGAAGCGATTTCGCGTATGGTCAATGTTCGCTGATGCGCGTCCCAGATTCTGGCGTAGCCATCATCACCGGTGCTCGCAATCAACGTATCCGTTGAATTAAAGACGGCGCAAAATACTCTTTTCGTGTGCCACTCGAGGGTCATTTGAATCTGATCGTTTGTTAGGTTCCAGACTCGGGCTCCTCCTTCATCGCTCGACGTTAAGAGAAGGGAGCCGTTTTGATTAAACGCCACAAAGTTTACTCGGGTGTTTTGGTTCCCTCGGACGCTCGGGATCTTGAACGTGGCCACGGCTTTACCGGCCTTAAGATCCCAGAGGATGGCCCCTTGTTGGAGTCCGGCAATTGCCAAGTAGCGGCCATCCGGACTGAATTGGGCAAAATTTAATTCATCTTGATCAACCGAAGGTTGGAGCGTTGAGACCAATGCCCAAGACGCAGAATCCCAAATCTTGACTGTGCCGTCGAAGCTTGCGGTTAGCACCTGCGAGCCGTCCGAGTTGAAGACGGCAGATTTCACTATATCAGAATGGCCCAGTAGCGTGAACACAGGTACTCCTTGGTTATCCCAGACTCGGGCGGTGGAATCGTCGCTAGCAGTCACGATTTGCGTCCCATCGGGACTAAACATCGCGTAGTTCACGCGCCCAGTGTGGCCTTCCAACGTAGCGACCGGCTCGCCGTCGAGTGTCCAGATTTTTGCGAGACCGTTCCAATAAGCGACGAGAATGCGATCTCCATGTGGGCTAAAATTAACGCTCACGGCTCTTGAATTCTCTTTGCTGACCAACCGTGATGTACCGTCCTTCAGATTCCAGAGTCGAACCGCACCATCCCAACTGGTCGTGGCTAACCTCGCGCCATCCGGGCTGAACTGGGCGAAGGAAACCCAATCACTGTGCCGATCCTTCCCGCCGACTTTCAGTTCTTGCAGTTCCTTGGTCAGGGACAGTGATGCTTGGATTAAGAGGTCGTCCAACTCTTTATCGTTGGCGTTAATGCTTTGTTCGAGTTGATAAGCTTTGGCAAGATAAACGGACGCCTGGAGCCGTTTCTCCTCTCGCAGTTTTTCCTTTCCTTCCTGCGTGAGTCTCTGGATCTGCGCAGAGATCAATTGCCTCATCTTTACCTGCTCCTCAATCGCTGCCAGGGCGATAAAAGCCGCACAAACTAACACAGCGAGTCCTGCTAGCAGTGTTCTCTGCCTTCGTTTCCTCTTTTGATCCCGCTGCTTTAACTCGTCATAGTTGACGCCTAAGAGACCAGCGATCAATTTGAGCTTGGCGTTCGTTTTTCCATCCGCGCCCGGTCTGACATCCGCTGCGATCGGCTCCGTTCGGGTTCCCGTTAGTTCACCATTAGCACCTAGGTGAAATCGAACGGCTGCCGGGAAACATTCCTGTAAAATTGATCCAGGTTTTTCGTCGATGTTGGGCTCTCCGGCCACAATCAGACACAATAGGCGATCTTCTCCGTGAACACTTTTAAAGTAGCGGATCTCCTCATTGACCCACCGTGAAGCCGCCGAACTTGGAGAACAAACAACGACCAAATAACGTGACCGTTCGAGGCACCCCTTGAGATTGGCGCCAAGATCCGTGGAGACGGGCAGTTCTTCGCGATCGCGAAAGATTGGAAAAAGCCGCCGCGGCACCCTGCCGTCACGTGATGAGCGTCCGATCAAGGAGCGTGCTACGGAATAATTTTCAAGGCTACGATGCAGCCACCGGGCCCAAGGTTCGTCCCTGTGACTGTAGCTGATAAACCCCCAGTACCGGGTGCCGGTCCCAGGTCCATTTTGCTCGACATTCGATGTCATATTTGGCCAATTCGGAGGCCCACATTAGGAAGAGCCTAGAGTACAAAAGAGATGATGCAGAGACCATCGGATTATACTTTGCGCCAAGGAATGGGCGATGGGCGTGAGTCCAGCGTGCGAGGCTAGGTTAACTCAGTCCCGATGTACGTGTCGGACTTTGTCCGGGCCTGCGCATCGGCATCGATTTGGTGCCCCTTCAGGGCACGTCGCTATAAAACATCAAACCCAGGGCTAGAAGCCCTGGGCGATTCTGTTGTGCCATTTCATGGCACGGGGCCATTCGGCCGGCCAGATGATGCCGGTTGCCACCGGGCTCTCGCTTACATCGAATTGCCGGAGGTCGCCGCATAAAGTCCGACCTTGCCCGCTGGATCTTGCTCAAGAAAAAGTGTCGAGTTTTCGTTCAGACTTTGCGGGGTTGCCTCTTCTGAATCGAGTCTTCCAGACTGCGTCTCTGCACGCTTTAGACCTTCCTTATAAATCTCCTGCCGTATTCGGTACTCTTTCCACCGAGGTAATTCACTACTCATATTTCCCTCCATTTATTGATACATTTTGTCCGCCATCTGGTCTGCGCGGGTCCCGACGATCGGATCCCAAAGAGGGGTCTCTGGCGAGTGCCCTGCGTTCTAGACAGCTTAAAAATCAGCTCATTCGAGCTCATGCAAGCAAGTACTTACATGTATTGCGAGCGATTGCAAGTGAAGACTTGCAATGTGTGACTGGAACGGCCGCACTCCTGACCCGAGATCTTTCGAGTCGCGAATGGTCCAAACGGCACGCAAGCACTGACAAACATCTTTGGGCGCCACTTCCCCTAATTTATCCCAGGTTCCGAAAACT
>Ga0210384_10004759_pt1 | contig 15027 bp, 3 predicted proteins | sample IncBWH2MmetaG_FD_160574 | JGI IMG/M metagenome (GOLD analysis project Ga0210384, IMG submission 160574) | Forest soil microbial communities from Barre Woods Harvard Forest LTER site, Petersham, Massachusetts, United States - Inc-BW-H-2-M | ecosystem: Environmental > Terrestrial > Soil >...
TCAGTTCGACCATTGCGCGCCGCCTAGCGAGCCTTGGCGCATTGACTAAGGGAGACCGGGGAGCCGCCGACAATGCCGACTGGGCGCGCTACAACTTTGAAACCCATGAAGGCAAAGCGGCCTTGGGGTTGCTTTATAAGAGGATACTGGCGGGCGAGGCCGTAGCCGGCCTCGACGACCCGAGGCAGACGCTTCGCGATATCGGGTTGCTGGTGATTCAGGATGGGGTTGAGCGAATTCGCAAGGAAGACGAGCACAACGTTCCCCGGTTTCTCAACCGCATTCTGGCGCTTGAGGTTGACCAGCAGAACGCCTTGTTTGATTACTTCGCGGAGCTGTTCGACCAGACCGTGCGCTACGCGAAGGCTAGCGGCACCTTTGATGAGGGTGTGACCGATATCAAGGCCCTCGCGATCCGCGTGGCCAATCCTCCATCGGTGGTCCATCGCGACCAAGTCACCGGTGCTGAAACGGTTCTCTATACGCTGGAGGTCGATCGGCCGAGTGACAAAGTCTCCTTCGAACGAGCCGACCGGTTGCGCGAATCAAATCATGGCGCATTCTTTCGTCACCAGACCAAGGGCGACTTCATTCTGGCGCTTCAATCCGGGCGCCACACCGATCCCGCCGACGGCAAGACATTCTCAACGTACTCAGTATGGAAACCGGGAGGGTCGCGAACTTCCTACATTCGGGAGCAGGAGCTGAACGCGAGATATCGCGTGGTTCGCCCCGATGAAGCTCGATCCTGGTGGACCAGGCAGCATGGCTTGGTGCCAGAGATTGAAACACGCGAAGTCCGCATTGTTGCGGGAGCAATCATTCCGCTGTGGCAGAAACTGAAGACCAAAGACGAAGCCAGGCTCCGCGTTGTCCGCGTTTCGACCCAAGACGGACAGCGCATTGTTGGTGTCGAGATACCTCGTACCCACGTTGGGCAGGTGCTGCGGTCCCTCGGACTCAAGGGGCCTGCTGCCGATCCCGGCCAAGTCTTTCGGGAACTGCTCGAAGGCAGCGAGCCCTTGGAGTTGACGTCTGGTCTGACTTTGAAGCGATCCATCTTTGAACGCGAGCCAGCAATTGAACTTGTGTGCGCCGATTCCGACCGCTTCCAAGAGTTACGGAAACTTGGCCTGATCAACGAACAAGTCCGCTATCGGCAGCGCTTCTTTGTACCAAGCGATGAAGGGAAGGGAACCGCCATTCTTACCGAGCTTCTCGCCCGCTATCCGCTCGTGTCGGGCGACTCTGGGGATTCTGAAGATTCCCCGCAAGAAAGCTTGTCCGTCGAGATTCCAGCGACTGAAATTACTGTCGTTGACCTGGCGGATTGGGTTCTCGCGCCGGAAGAGACGGAGACCAGCCCACCTAACGAGGTCATCCAGCCTCCTGCTCTGCAAGCGCCGTACGAAGGACCGCTACCCGACCGAGAGGGCACACCCTTGGCGGCTCTGCTTGAACAACGCGCAATGGCTCCGTCACCAATCCGGCGCAGACCGCAATCAATGGTGGAAGAACAGGGCGTGCTCTTCAGCTTGAACGAATAGTCGGTACGAGGTCCGGCACCAACCTGCCGGCTGGGCTTCCTTGTCCGCTATCGGGTCTCTGGGGCAGATGGAAGTAACGAGATAGGCCGTCGAAATATTACAAAGACTGCTCTCCAATGATTTCACGACCTTTCTGCCAGCCATAGACATAGCTGCGGACATAGCGGCAGCCTGAGCAGGCGAAGGGCCCGGAGACTTCCCATGAGTTCCGGTTCCGGGAGCCACCATGCCTGAGGGATCATCAAGATCTATGGGATCGTCTCCCGCGTAGGCATAGAAATTCACATCACCGCTGTCGAACTCTAACGGGTCCTCGCTGATGAAACGTCCCAGCAACGGCGAGTAATACCTGGCACGATAGAAATACAGCCCATTAGCGTCATCCTCCCGGCCCGTGTACTGGAATTGGTTTGTGCTGGAGCCGGAGACTGTGGTGTTGCCAAAGGGATCGTAAACGTAGCTGGTGAGGATGCTGCCCGAGGAGTTCACCATTGCGATGGTGCTGCCCAAGGCGTCGGTGACCGGTGCGTAGCTGCCCGCCTCTTGTCCACCAACCACTGACCGACTAAAGAACTCATCCACTCCTCCGGTAATACGATTGGAGAGCACGGTTGTTCCCGAAAGCTCCTGCACGGAATCTGCTCCGTCGTAAAGCTGTATATTTCCGACCGCGTTCTTGGTTCGTCTGCCAGCGGCGTCATACTGGAAGCTAACCGCGTTGAACTGTGATAGCTGGTTTCTGGCGTCCCATGCGTACGTATTGCTGCCGTCACTGGTCATGTTGCCGTTGAGATCATAGTTGAAGAACTGGCCATTCCATTGGAGCAGCTCATTGGCTGCGTCGTAGCCGGGTAGACGACCGCGAAACTCCAGGTCGGCACTCGATATCTAAAGAATGACAAAGCGTTGCCTGGATCCACTTCATAGTTTTGCCTTGAACCTGTAACCGTGCATCGTCGATCTGCACGTAGTTGCCGGTAAAGTCCAGAAATAATGCGGCTCGCTCGTTTCCCAGGCGATCAAACAGCAATATCCCCCACCGCACTTCGTGCTCATCAGACGTCTTTCCGTTTCTCAACTCCCCCGCCGCGTCCAACAACATGTCAAGGAGCCGACCCCTATCTGGCTTGGTGAACGAGACCTCGGATTCGCTAATGCGTCGAAGATCGCGCGAATTAATCCGGGTGATAGTTTCGACATCGTTTCGCAGATGGATAATCACAATTTTTGACACCTGCTCGCCCTTTACTAGCTGGGATAGTTTGTCGTACCCCTGGGATGGATCGGTTTGAGCCACTGCCGTCAGCTTGTAACTGATGAATAGTGCCAAGACGCACAGCAGTTTAAGAAATTTACGCATTTGGTACTCCTCTCGGTATTTCAAATTGGATAAACCTCAATTCTCCGGTGGCAATGGTGGGGGCTGGGGCGGCGTGTAGGGAGGAGCGGGAGTCGATGAGTTTGGATCGATTACATCAACAGCCGTTCCACTGTGACTATTTCGAACAGGTTCTCCATGTCTCAAAGCATACGGGTTTTCATAATCTACAATGTCTCTACGTTCTTCACGATTTTCGTACTGAGGATCAGAAGTTTCAAGGCCCTTTTTTACTTTGCGCGGGTCTCCTGCGGCGTGGACAAGTTCGTGATACAGCGCGAGCGTGGGAGTCATCACTTTACCTCCGGTGCATCTGAGGCCCTCCCGAGGGTCCCAGAAAATTTCGTTCGTTTCACGATGAAACATGTCCACATTAATATCGTTAAGAATAACTGGGTATATCGTTGGCGACTTTTCTAGCTTGTCTACGATCTTTGCAGCCTGAGGATCTTGCTTTAGGCGCTCGATTGCTGCGAGATAATCACTAAGTTCTATTCCTCCTCCGGGAAGAGGACCGAACTTCGGGACGAGCCTCAACCCAGAGGGATCAATGAAATCCACGGGATCATCCCCAACATAAGTATAAAAATTTACATCGTCTCCGCCAAAACCAAGAGGATCTTCAGAGATAAATCTACCGATGGCGGGATTGTAATAGCGGTTTCTGTAGTAGTAGAGTCCATTGCTATCATTTTCTCGGCCCGTGTACTGGAATTGGTTTGTACTAGAGCCGGAGACTGTGGTATTGCCAAAGGGATCGTAAATGTAGCTGGTAATGATGCTGCCCGAAGAGTTCACCATTGCGATGGTGCTACCCAAGGCGTCGGTGAGCGGCGTGTAGCCATTGCCGGACCCCGATTCTGTCCGGTTGAAGAACTCGTCCACTCCTCCGGTAATGCGATTGGAGAGTACGGTTGTTCCCGAAAGTTCTTGGACCGAATCGGCACCGTCGTAAAGCTGCGTGTTGCCAAGCGCGTTCTTGGTCCGCCTTCCCGCCGCGTCGTACTGGAAGGCCGTGGAGTTGAACTGTGATAGCTGATTCCTGGCGTCCCAGGTGTACGTATTGCTGCTATCGCTGGTCATGTTGCCGTTGAGATCGTAGGCGAAGAGCTGGCCGTTCCACTGGAGCAGTTCATTGGCACTATCATAAGCCGCTGATGTAACCGGCTGTGGTAATCCGGTACGCCCAAATGTTCCACCCACTTGGACGCGACGACTGAGAGGATCATAACCATAGGTCAGCGTTCCCAAATTCGGTGAGCCATTGCATAACACAGCCAACCCATTGTTATACAACAGGCCAGTCAGGCGCGAATCAGAATCATAGCAATACGTTGCCGTAATCCCGTTCGGCAACACGAGGCTGCTGCGACGGCTGTCGGCGTCATAGGTGAAATTGGTTACCGTTGGCGCCGGTGTGGTCGCCTGGGAAATCTGCGTCAAACGGTTGGCGAGGTCGAATGTATACGAGACTGCCGGCTGACCACCGACCGTCATCGTCTGTCTGCGCCCAGCCAGGTCACCCGTATAAACGATGCTCCCTTGCGGCGTCGTTTCCGTATAGGTCCGGGTCAGATCATTGTAGGTGTGACAGATGCTGGCGCCGGTGGCCACATCGGGACAGACGTTCGCACCGGCAACCGAATCGACGGCTGCCAGCAAACGATCATAGCCGTCGTATTTATAGCTGATCTGGCTCTCATAGGTGGGGCCGGGCTGCGTGCCGAAACCGACAAACGTCGTTCGGTCGAGGCCGTCATAAGTGAACGAGGTTACCTTGCCGCGCCGGTCGGTGTACTGAATCAGATTGCCGGCAAGATCATATTGATAACTCTCCTGCCGCTGCAGAGGATCCGTTCGTGTGATCACCCGGTCCATGTTGTCGTAGACATAGCTGGTCATCAGGCTGGTCCCTTGCTGCGAGGGGTCTTGCACGGTCAGCAGGTTACCATTGGCATCGTAGGTAAACGAAGTAACCCCATTCTGTGGCCCGCGCGGATCGGTCACCTGAAGCACTTGATTCAGTGCGTCATATTGATATGAGGTTTGCTCGTTCAGGGCATCGGTCACCGACAGCATTCGTCCCACGCTATCAAAATTGAAGTGCGTGGTATTTTCCAGCGGATCGGTAACCGCTATAGGATCTCCGAGGTTGTTGTAGATGTACCGGCTGGTATTTTGCAGGGGATCGCTGGCCGAAAGCACCTGACCCGCGGGGTTATAGGTGAAAGTAGCCTGGTTCCTCAAGGGATCGCTGGTCCCGACCAGGTTCCCATTGTTGTCGTAGGAAAAAGACCAGGTGTGCTGCAACGGATCTGTAACACTCAGAAGCTGATTGAAACCGTTGGTATCGTACGAGTAGGTTGTCGTAGCCGCACCCGAGGTTCCGAAGAGCCAGGTCGAGCTGGTGACGTTGCCGTTGTTGTCGTAATTGTAGGTCGTGACGTTCCCCAACGGATCGGTCACCTGCTGCAGCAGGTTGTCGGCAAAGTTCTGATAGGTATAGTCCTGTTCGTAAGGGGTGCCCACCGCGTATTTGTCGCTCGTCATGTAGCCGGTAGGCCCGAAGTTGACTCTCCTTACAAACCCTCGCTGGTCGGTAACATCCACTTGTGACACCAGGGGCATATAACCCGCGTAGCAAGTGCCGCAACTCCGGATGGCATAGCCCGGCTGGATACCACGATTCAGTGTGCCACCACCACCACCGCCTCCGCCACCACCGCCTCCTCCACCACCAGCGCTATAGATGCGCCCCTGCACCGTGCCTGCGGTTACCTGGGTGGCATTGTTGGCGAAGGTCCACTGAAAGCCATAAGTGCTGCCATCGGCCAGCGTTTGCTGCTTGACCACGTAGCTGGCGCCGTCATATTGGTTGGTCAGGTACTGGATGCCCTTGGGGTCAGTCACAGTAATCATGCGATGCTGGCCATCGTAGGTATAGCGGGTTGTCGGACAAACCGTCAGGCCAGTAGAGGCATTGATTGTCATCCAGTTGGAAGGATTGCTCGCCACACAAGAGGCGGCATTGGCATCGGCCACACCGACCATGCGCCCAAACCCGTCATAGGCATAATTCACCGTCTGCCCTCCGTTGTTTGCCGCCTGGATCACGTGATTGTAAGCGTCATAGGCAAACGTGATGGAGCGGCCGTGAGGAGAGACAATCGAAGTAGCGCGCTTGGAGTTATTGGGATCGCGGTTGATGGTTACTGTGTTGCCGTAGCGATCAACGATGGAGGTCAACGCCTGCTTAAAGGGATTGGTTCCGGTGTGGTCGCCGGGAAACGGAAAGCTCAAGACCGTGCCGTTTTTCATGGTGAGCTTAAAGCCGCTACCATCGGAAAACGCGAACGGGCCCACGAGAGTGGCGCCATAGAATCCGGTCGGCGAAGTGGTATGCGAGTAGAGATTGTTGGCACAAGAAAGGCCGTCGCTGCTCGGGGTAACACAATCGAAGTGGATTCTGCCGCCATCAGGCAGTATCAGATCCACAAAGCTGAAGGAGCTGTCGTCGCCTACGAGGAAAATGTCGTACGGGTGCGTGGTGCCGATGCCAAAGGCCCGCGAAATCGAATCATTGGGACGATAGGTGCGCGTGAGTGTGAGCGGAATTACGTCGGAGACAACCAAGTCTGTCTTGTTATAAATAAATAGTCCCGTGGAAAGCTTTACGGGATCGCCGTCACAAGTCGGGCAGCCGGCTGGATCAGCCGTTCCCGCCGCCGGCTGGCCATTCTCCACCGAGGCTCCGGTAAATTCATAAATTTCTACACCGGGAAAGGGGACAATCTGTGAGCCATCGGCCCCGACCCGGCCTTGTCCATAGACGAACCACCCCGGACCATCGGCATCGTAATCCCACAAGTTGATGATCGTTCCCGCCGGGTCGGAGAAGGTATTGGGATAAAGCAGGCGCGCCCCTTTTTTGTACCCTCCCGAATTGCCTACATGAATGTAAGACAGTCCGGGCTGAATGGTGAAATAGACCGGCATGTTGATGTTCGGCAGCGGAAATGGCGTGCGGTCCAGCGGGATGGGCGTCATGGTGATCTTGGTCACCGGTTTGCCATCGTAGTCGGTAATCACCGTGTTGGGCGGGATACGCAGCTCCAACCCCGGCAACAGCGGATTCTTGACAATGGTCTCGGTATTGGTCGGCGAGGGAATGGTTACCTCGTGGGCCATATCGAGCGCCGTCATCCAGATGGTGTAAGACAGGCTGTTGGTTTGCGCGGGCACGATGTCCACCGCCGCCTCATACAGACCGTAAACATCATTGCCGTGTTTGGCTGTGGCGCCATCAATCAGAAGGGGCTCGTGGCCGGGCTTGATATTGACCAGCAGGAACTGCCCCTTGTCATCGGTGACGGTTTTTCGTTCACCAATTTCTAACGTCACGTGAGGCAATGGCTTGCCGTCGAGCTTGAGAACCCGGCCCGCCAACGCGGTCACTCCGGGAGGCGCTTGCGGCAGCGGCAGCTTCTCGTAGGGCGAAGGAGCAGCATGCGTGCGCCAGTCGGCGGTCGGTTGCCAGTGCTCAGCATCGCCGGGCGCAACCCCCGCGGTCGTGAATGCGAACTGCGCGAAGGGCACCAAAGCATCGTGTGCATCCACGGCGCCGCTCAGCGTCACCTGATAGACGGTTCCACCGGCCAGTGGCGCGGATGGAGTCACAAATGCCAGCATGCCGCCTTCAGCGGGCACAATCGTAGCCAGTACAAGCCCTTCAGGTCCTTTCAGGCTCACAGTGTGCGGGTTGATGGCCGGCATGCGTACCAGCCTGGAGAATCGCATGGCAATAAGTGCGTCGGTGGGAACGTCAGTAGCGCCGTCTTGTGGAGAAGAAGCTGTTACCTCCGCTGCGCCGCTCGCTTCCTGCAACAGCGACTGCGCATCGCTGAGTTGTGTGAAAGCTTGTGAACTGGGATCGAAAAGGCTTGCACCGGCGACACTTTTGCCCTGCGCATCTTTCCCATCCTGCAACAGCACGCCGCCATTGGCCAGGAGCCTGGCAGTATGGCCGCGCCGCGCGGTGGGCCAGGGGATCACCACCGTGGGGCGCTTTTGCCGGAAGTCCCACAGTTCAGCGGTGGTTAGAAGCTCGCCTTTTTCCGAAACTCCGCCGGCAATCAATACCCGGCCATCGGTGAGCAGCGTAGCGGTATGGAAGGCTCGCGGCGCCGGAGCCCCCGAAGACATCACATGAAAAGTACGCGTAACCGGATCAAATATCTCCGCATTGCCGACTATTCCTCCCCCGGAGCCGATGCCACCCAGAATCAACACAGTGCCGTTGGGAAGAACTGTGGCCGTGTGCCAGGCGCGCGCCAGATTGAGTTCAGATGAGAGTGACGCGGCAGGGGCGGCGGAAGTTCGGAGGGTGGCCTTCGATTGAACATGTCCGTCGCTGCCTACTCCACCGAGCAGGAGTGAGCTGCCATCCGGCATCAGGGTTGCGGTGCTGCCCGAGAGAGTTGTTGCCGTCGCGCCGGCATCCGGGTTCTGTGCGGCCTGTAGAATGCCGGCCGCAATCAGACAAACGCCCAGCATCGTAACAGCGAGTACCACCTTCGATCCGATGTTCAAGTTCTTGACCATAATCTCTTCTCTCTTTAAGTCCTACTGGCTCGTCAAAGTAAACGTCGTGCTTCCCACCGCTGCGCCCGTGAGGCCGCCCGGAGTTATGAAAATTGTGTAGGTGCCATCCGAAGGCAGGGTTACGGGACCGATAGTTCCGCCGGTCTGGAAATTCGAACCGGCATAGCCTGCAGCAATTTGTTGGCTGTTGGGTCCCGCCGGCCCATTAATCACGAGGTTGGGAGTAAAGCTGTTCAGGGGCGGTGGATTATAGCTCATTGTGTTAATGGACAAAGTAATCACCTGTCCCGCCCTGCCTTGGAAGGTGATGACGTCATTCTGGCGCGGAACTGTGTTACTGACAGTCAACTGCGAACCCGGAGTGATGGTATAGACGTTGTCCTGAGTATTCGTCAGCGTCATCTGGAATGAGCCGGTATGGAAGGGCGTAGTTGTATCAATCGCCGGCAGGACAACAAGTGTGTACGTACCCGCAAGCGGCAGAGGATCCGGGAGGTCGTAAACCACGCCTGCCGGCGTGCATGGAACGTTCTGATAATTGACTCCCATGAAAGTGGTCAAGGGCTGGTTATTAGGATCGTAGATAGTGAAGTTGCAGCCAATATTGTTAAGATCGTCGACCTCGAGGGCAAGGCTCTGCCCGACGTTCGCGGCAAAGGGGAAGGTAACAATCTGCCCTGGTGCGAACTGTGCGGGGGTTGGAGTTGAGGGTGTGCTCACAGAGCTTCCGAAAGACAAGCCGGCGGCATTTAACGCGGATGCCGTGACGTCTGACGCCAGGTACAAAGTGAAAGTCGTGCTTCCCACCGCCGCCGCCTTGGGATCGTTGGGTGTGAGAAATATTCCTGGATCAATGAGGATGGTGTAACTGCCGGTTGTGGGCAGTACCAAATTGCTGGATCGCGGATCGAAGAAGAAGTTGGGGCTCAGCAATGCATACTGGTGCGGGAAATTTAACTGTGAACCATCAGGCGCGATAACGGACAGATAAACAGGGACACTCTGGCCGTTAATCATGTAACCGCTCATCGCGGTGACCAGAAGGCTGATCTTCTGTCCCGCCGTCCCGCTGAACACTATCTGGCTGTTCTGGCCAGCCACACTTGTGCTGGCGGTTACCGGCGTGCCGGATGTGAGCAGGGTAGTGATTGGCGTGGTGGTATCGGTCGAATCCAGCAGTTGCAAGCTCACGCTTGCTGGTAGCGTTGCGCCCGCCTGCGGCGTGATCACAATGGTGTACACGCCGGTCAGCGCAGGCAGATATCCGATGTCCCAGAAATTGCCGGAGGTGGAGCAATCCCCGTTTGGACTGAAGTGGTAGGGAGTGGGCGCCGCAAAGGACTGCAATGACTGATTCGCCGGACCCACCAAAGACAGGCTGCAGGCGCTCCCGAGTCCAGCCAATACGTTTACGCTTACATGTTGGTTGGCCGTGGCGGCAAATGTAAGCAGGCCCAATTGCCCGGCAGCATTAAAGGGCGCGGTTACGCTCTGACCATAGGCTATCGCGGACGTGAAATCGGTAGCGCTGTAAAGCGTAAACGTCACGCTACCTGTCGTACTCTGCCCATAGTTATGGAAGACGATCGTATAAGTTCCGGTGCGCGGCAAGGCGATTTCTCCGGTGAAGGCCCCGTTCGTGTTACAGAATTGGTCGTAAATAGCGGTAGTGCCCTGAGTGGGAGCGTAGACCAGCATCTCGCAGGCGATACCCACCGCGTTCATCTGGATATTTGCCTTTTGCCCGCCCGCGGCATCAAAAAGCATCATGGCCACATCGGACGGCGGCACATTCCCTGTGGAAACGGGTCCCGACGAGGGGAACGGGATGCGGGCGCTATAGGCAACGGCGCTTGTCTGGAAATTTGGCGGAGGCACTATAAAATCCTGGCTGCTTATCGCTGTACCGGCTGGAGTCGCAATGCTCACATGCCCGGAGGTAGCGTTTGCAGGCACACTGGTGTTGATATTCGTACTGCTGTAGCCGGAAGGATTGATCGTCAGAGCGGTCGCGTTGACCGCCAGCTGGTCGTTAGACAAGACGGAATCAAAGTTTGTTCCGGTTACCGTGAAGCTGGTTCCACTGACTCCCATCAAGGGACTGACATTCGCAATCGTAGGAGCGCCTGCACCCGTCAGAACCGTAAACGGAACATTGTTGCTCAGCGTGCCATTTACATTCACCACGACCGCCCCGGTCGAAGCGCCGGATGGAACAGTGGTCACGATCTGCGTCGCAGTCGAACTGCTGGCGACGGCGCTCCCACCCGTAAATTGAACGGTATTCTGACTGGCAGTGGAACTGAACCCGGTGCCGGTCAGAGTGATTGTGTCACCCACATGTCCGCTTGATGGCTCAATGGAAATCAAAGACACCTGGCTTGAACTGCGGCGCGCAATCGAGAGGATATTCCCGACCGCATCGTAGTTATAAGTCGCGGTATCGCCGGCCTGGTCGGTTACTCCAATCAGCCGTCCCAAATTATCGTAGGCATAGCTGATGGCGCTGCTTCCAGGCGCCTGCAGCGCGAAGTTTTGAGTAGCTGTGGCTCCCGCGCCAAGCGACACACTTTGGCTCTGGCTGACGTATCCGCTAGCAGACGTTTGTACGCTATAAGTGCCGGCATTCAAATTGGCAATCGTATAAGTATTTGTGCTGCCGGTATTGACGGAACTGACCAGTGCGCTCCCAACATAGGCTTGCACCGTCGCCTGGTTGATGGGTGCGCCTCCATTGGCTTGGGTAATCTGACCCGTTATAGTGCCTGCGCTGGACAAGCTGAAGTTGACCCCTGAAGTCGTGGTTCCAGCATTAACAGCCACCGCGTTTTGTACGGCCGTCCCGAGACCAGAGGCTGAGGCTTGCACGTCATAGTTGTTAGCAGGCAGACTTGCCACCGTGTAGCTTCCGCCACTGGCGGTCGTGGTAGACGCCTGCACCACACCTTGTTTCAGGACCTGCACGGTGGCTCCGTTGACTCCCGTACCATCGCTGCTGCGCGTAACACTGCCCGACAGACTTCCTGTAGATGTAACGGTGAACTGCGGACCGGTGGCGACTTGCCCGCTGACCGTTACGGTTACCACTCCTGTTGTGGCAGCGTTGGGAACGATTGCCGGTATGCAGGTATTGCTCCAGCCGCTCGTAGTGCAGCCGCTCACCTGGCAGTTGCTCGTGCAAACCTGGGCGGCGGCCCCATTGAAGCGGACGACACTTGAACCCTGCAAGGAACCAAAATTCGATCCGTTGATTCCAATCAAGCTTCTCGGCGCTCCGGAAGACGCGCTTAGGCTGGTAATGGAAGGCCCCGCGATCACTGTAAACGGCGCGCTCGTGGGTGTTCCCGCGACTGTTACGGTAAGCGTCGCGCTGCCCGGAGGCACCGCGCTCGGAACCGGTACTGTGATGGCGTTGTCACCCCAACTGGTCGGGATTGCCGTTGTTTGATTTGAACCCCAGCTAAACGCTAGCGTGCTGGTTCCCTGCGGCGAACCGAAACCAGAACCAATAATCTTCACAACGGTATTCACCGGACCGCTGTTTGGATTCAGCGGAGGAGTTATGCTCGGCGGTACGGTAAAGGTAATGCCGTTGCTGGCAGCGCCATTTGCATTCACCACCACCGGTCCAGTCCATGCGCCCACTGGCACTGTAGTGGTAATGAGTCCATCACTCCAATTTGCGCCGGTTACTGTCGCTAGGGTGTTGTTGAAGGATACAGTGCCCGGAGCTGAACCAAAGCCGCTGCCGTTGATGGTTACCGATGACCCCTCAGGCCCGGAACTTCCTGAAGTACCTACTACGCTGGTAATGGCCGGCGGGGCCATCACAGTGAAACCCACAAGGTTACTGCTCACGCCGTCCACAATAACCGCAACATTCACACTTCCTGGTGTGACTCCTGACGGAATGACCGCACTTAGGAGAACTCCACCAACCTGGTTGACTTGTGTAGCCTGAACACCCCCAAAGGTGACGCTTGCGTCTCCTTGAATTTGACCGAAGCTGTTTCCGAAGATTGTTACTGGAGCACCGATCGCGCCCTGGGTTATGCAACTTCCGCTCGCACTCTGGGTCAGACAAACTCCTCCGGGATTTGCATTGACTTGCGGAACCGGATGACTGTTGAACTGGAAAGGAACGCTGGAAACACTGCCAATACTCACAACTGCTGTGGTGAGCGTCGTTGTTGGCGTATTGGCCGGAAGAATAAAACCAACAGCGGTTGCGCTCCAGCTCGTAGTCGCCACTGCCGTGCCGTTGATCGTGACAACTCCAGATGTACCGAAATTCGACCCATTGAGCGTCATGGCCCCGCCGACTGGAACCCACAGGGGCGTCATCCCGGTGATTAGTGGACGAGGAAGAATGGTTAAATTCACTCCGTTGCTGTTGACCCCGTTTACATTTACGACCACATTTCCGGTGGTCGCACCCGCAGGTACGGTTACAGTGATTGAGCTGCTACTCCAGCACGAAGGTGTTGTGCAAATACCCGATGAAACTCCGTTAAAAGTAACGAAGCTGATCCCTTGGCTGAACCCGAAGTTGGAGCCTGTAATTGTTATCGTGTCCCCTACCGCCGCCTGCGGCGCGCTCAGCGTGGCAATGCTGGGGCCAGGACTTGCAAGCACCACTGTGAGCACCGTCGAATTGTTAACAGACCCTGATGTCGCGGTAATGGTCGACGTGCCTTGAACCAAGGTCGCAGCCAAGCCTGAGGTATTGATGGTGGCCACCGAAGTCATCGATGAGCTCCATGTCGCGGAGTTGGTCAGGTTCTGAGTACTGTTATCGGTGTAGGTACCGGTAGCCGTGAACTGCTGGGTCGCGCCTTTAAGAACAGAGGGATTTGTTGGCGAAATCGACAAAGAAACCAACGTAGGGGCAGTAACTGTCAACGTGGCTGAACCATTGATCGAACCGGAAGTCGCCGTAATCGTCGTTGAGCCCTGAGCAAGCGTACTTGCCACTCCTGAACTGTTGACGGTGGCAATCGTCAATGCCGAAGAGCTCCAAGTCACCGCGCTCGTCACATTCTGCTGGGTGTTATCGCTGTAATTGCCCATTGCTGTGAACGGCTCCGTCAATCCCAGAGCCACCGAGGGGTTCGGTGGTGTGACCGTGATTGATTGCAAAACCGGCGCCGTTACCGTGAGAGTAGTAGACCCGGAAATGGCGCCGGACATAGCTTTAATGGTGGTTGAACCCTGAGCAAGCGTGCTTGCCACTCCTGCACTGTTGATGGTGGCAATCGTCAACGACGAAGAGCTCCAGCTCACCGTGTTCGTCAGATTCTGTTGGCTGTTGTCGCTGTAATTGCCCATTGCCGTGAACGGCTCCGTCAATCCCAGAGCCACCGAGGGGTTCGGTGGTGTGACCGTGATTGATTGCAAAACCGGTGCCGTTACCGTGAGAGTGGTGGACCCGGAAATGGCGCCGGACATAGCTTTAATGGTGGTTGAACCCTGAGCAAGCGTACTTGCCACTCCTGCACTGTTGATGGTGGCAATCGTCAACGACGAGGAACTCCAGGTCACCGTGCTGGTAAGATTCTGCTGGCTGTGATCGCTGTAATTGCCGGTAGCGGTGAACGGCTCCGTCAATCCCAGAGCCACCGAGGGGTTCGGTGGTGTGACCGCGATTGATTGCAAAACCGGTGCCGTTACCGTGAGAGTGGTGGACCCGGAAATGGCGCCGGACATAGCTTTAATGGTCGTTGAACCCTGAGCAAGCGTACTTGCCACTCCTGCACTGTTGATGGTGGCAATCGTCAACGACGAAGAGCTCCAACTCACCGTGCTCGTCAGGTTCTGCTGACTGTTATCGCTGTAAGTGCCGGTTGCCGTGAACGACTGTTGTAATCCGTTGGGAACGGAAGGATTCGCAGGAGTAACGCTGATGGAAGTCAGTGCGATGCCGGTGCCAGACAATGAAGCTGTCTGTGGACTGTCATTGCCATTATCGGTGACTGTCAATGTGCCGGTACGGGTTCCCGTTGCCGTCGGCTTGAAGGTGACGTTGATCGTGCAACTGGCTCCTGCCGCCAGAGACGTACCACAATTGTTCGTCTGCGCGTAGTCGCCGCTTGCAGCAATGCTTGAAATCGTTAGTGAGGTCGTCTGATTGTTTTTGAGCGTGACGGCTTGAGATGCGCTGGTCGTATTTACGATCTGATTTGCGAAAGATAAGCTCGTCGGAGTTAACCCTGCTGATGGAATCTTCACCGTAATTGTCGAATCGAAATTGCCGTTGAGGGTTCCCTCGATATCTAGTTCACCGCTATAAGTGCTGGTTGATTTATTCGAGATATTGACGCCCACCCACAGATAAAACCGGTCACTCGCCATCATGGTGATGGCTGTCGCTGTTTGACAGGTGAAGGTCATTTTAGTAACCGTCGTGGTTAGCGCCGTCCCTCCGATGACGCTGCACAAGCTCGTTCCCGTGGCGCTGTTCAGCCTGAGCTTCGCTTCGGGCTTAACTGTTACACCGCTGGG
>Ga0210384_10004760_pt1 | contig 15027 bp, 15 predicted proteins | sample IncBWH2MmetaG_FD_160574 | JGI IMG/M metagenome (GOLD analysis project Ga0210384, IMG submission 160574) | Forest soil microbial communities from Barre Woods Harvard Forest LTER site, Petersham, Massachusetts, United States - Inc-BW-H-2-M | ecosystem: Environmental > Terrestrial > Soil >...
GCGACGCGGCAGCACCGCGTCGATTTCCACTGGCTTCCCATCGAGCCGGCAATCCCAGCGGCCATCGACGCGGTTCAGTTCGACGCGGTAGTTCTTTTCGTCAATGGTGATTTCATAAATCATGGGACTGTTTGCCGGGGAAAGTCCTGAAAATGCCCGCCTAGTTCAGCGCCTCCTCTCGTGCTCTTCTTTTCCAGTTCGAAACCGACTCTATGCCGGTTCCATTAGTTCCGTTTGCCGGCGGACCGTCACCGCGGGTTTCCCCATCGAGAATGGCAAAGACGCCGGCAGCAATCGCGGCCACGTCAGCCCGGCCCCGGTCCGATGTTGTGCTTTCGACGCCCCGTGCCAGAAGCCGGTCCAGAAATCCCGTGTCGAGATGGCCGGCCTGGAACTCCGCATCGTTCAGAATTCGGCGGAACAGCGAAAGGTTCGTCTTGATGCCGCCCACGAAATACTCGTGCAGCGCCCGCACCAGGCGCGCTGTGGCTTGCGCCCGGTCCGTGCCGTAGCCGATCAGCTTCGCCAGCAGCGGATCGTACTCGATCGGCACCGTCCACCCTTCATACATGCCGCTGTCCCGGCGAATTCCAGGCCCGGAGGGAAGCAGCAGCAAGGTGATCTTTCCCGGGCTCGGGAAGTAGTTGTTGTCCGGATCTTCGGCGTAAATGCGGCATTCGATCGCGTGCCCGCGCAGCTGGATGTCTTCCTGCTGGAAAGGCAGTTTCTCTCCGGCGGCGATGCGGATCTGAAGGTGCACCAGGTCGAGTCCGGTGGTGAGTTCGGTCACGGGATGCTCCACCTGTAACCGGGTATTCATTTCGAGGAAGTAGAAGTTCTTCTGCTGATCGGCCAGGAACTCAATCGTGCCGGCGTTGGTATAGCTGGCCGCCTGCGCGACTCGTACGGCGACCTCGCCCATGCGGCGCCGCATCTCGGCGTCCACCAGAGGCGAAGGCGACTCCTCCAACACCTTCTGATGCCGGCGCTGAATCGAACATTCGCGCTCGCCCAGGTAGACGGTGTTTCCATGCTCGTCAGCCAGCACCTGCATTTCAATATGCCGCGGGTTGACGATCGCCTTCTCGATATAGACTTCGTTGTCGCCAAAAGCGCGCTGCGCCTCGCTGCGAGCGCTTTCGAGCGCCGATCGCAGCTCCTCGGGCGTGTGCACCAGGCGCATGCCTTTGCCGCCGCCTCCTGCCGCAGCTTTCAACATGATCGGGTAGCCGATCTTTTCGGCTACGCTCGCCGCTTCTTCGGCCGAATCGACGCCCCGGGAAGTGCCGGGGACGAACGGCACTCCGGCTTTGTCCATATGCTGTCGAGCCCGAGTCTTCGAGCCCATCATCTCCATCGCGGCGGCCGTTGGCCCGATGAACTTGATCCCTGCTTCGGCGCAGGCGTGGGCAAATCGTGGATTCTCCGACAGGAAGCCATAGCCGGGGTGGATCGCATCCGCGCCGCTCTTGCGCGCCGCTGCCATGATCTTTTCGATGTTCAGATAGGACTCGGCCGCCGGCGCGGGGCCAAGATGATAGGCTTCATCCGCCTTGCGCACATGCAGGGCAGCCCGGTCCACATCGGAGTAGACGGCCACCGACTGGATACCCATTTCCCGGCAAGCGCGCAGCACCCGGACCGCGATTTCTCCCCGATTGGCGATGAGGATCTTCTTGAACATGCCAGAAAGGCCCTGCGGCGGCGCGCCGCTGGGTCATTCTACTGGACGCCCGCAGGCCGCGCATATCCGGAGTTGTGAGAGTACCAGGGCTCTCCCAGTGCCCATGTGAGCCGAGTCACACCAGATTGTGGCAGCGGAGCCGGATCTAGCGGGCTGCTCCCGCAGCTAAAAAAAAGCCCCTTCCTTTGGGAAGGGGCCAACAAATCTGTGGAGGAGAAACTCTACTTGTTCTGATCCATGGTGATGCCCGTGGTGCCGGGCTGCTTCTCGGCCTTCGCCTTTTTCACCGCCAGGGTCTTGTCGACCCACTCGTCTGCGGTTTTAAGGTCCGCCGCGCGCGCGGATGGGTCTTCACATTGCACGTCAGCCCGCTCGCGGTACATCAGGTTCATGTAGGCCATGGCGTCGTCATAATCCGGGCGCAGCTGCAGGGCCTTGTTCAGGTTGTCGATGCCTTCCTGGATGTTCCCCGCATTCTTTTCCTTCAGCAACGCGCAGACCTTCTTGTCCTTCAGCGGCTCTTCCGGCTTCAGTCCCAGCTTGGCGCGCTCTTCCATGCGTGGCTGGTAGGTCTGCGTCCAGTCAATCACAGCCACGGAGTAGTAGGGCTCGGGATCATTGGGATCGAGTTCGGTGGCCTTGCGGTAGAACTCCTTCGCCTTGTCGAACTGCTTCATCTGCAGATAGAGGTACGCGATTCCTTTGACGCTATTCACGTTCTTTGGATCTCGCTGCAACACTTCCTTGTACTGGTCGATGGCCTGCTCCGCCATCTTGTTGTTGTCGGGAGCGTCGGCTCCGGGAATGTATTGCTGCGCAAACGCCGTGGCCAGGTACAGGCGAGCGTTCAGAAGCGTGGGATCCAGTTCGACGGCCTGCTGGAAATGGTTAATGGCTTCTTCGTACTTGGCGTTCTTGTATGCCAGAACACCCTTGTTGAGCTGATCGCGCGCTCTCAGCTTGCTGCAGCCCGTGGTCGAAAAAAGCATCAGCGCGGCCGCGGCCAGTGCCAACACTCGTACGCTGGTTTTCATTGCGTTATAAGTCTCCCTTGTCAGGAACTTTGGGAAGTTACCACCGCATTGAGGATTGTGCAACCTTCACGCATGGTGGCCGCACGCTGCCAGAAAGCACGAGCGGACGGGCGCCTCTCGGTGTGCGCCCGCTGGCTCTTGCGTGCTCTGTGAATTCTACTGCCCGGCTTCGATCTTGGCTGTGATCAGCCCGACTTTATCCACGCCGGAAGCGTGGGCGATGTCGATCACGTTGGCGACGTCGTAAAAGGGAACGTTATCGTCGCCTTTCACGAACATCACCTTTTCCGCGCGCGTTTTGAAGATGTCGGTCAGGCGGCCTTGCAGGTCGTCCCACGTCGCGTCTTCCTGATTGATCTTCAGGCCCGGGGTCTGGCTGGCGCCGCGATCGATCAGTTGCACGACGATGGTACGGTCCGGGGTGTTCTGCTGCTTCTGGTTCGGCGGCGGCGGCTGCGGTACCAGCGCGTCCAGACCTTTCGGAGTCAGCGGCGTGATCACCATGAAGATGATCAGCAACACCAGCAGCACATCAATGAGCGGCGTGACGTTAATATTTGCGCTTTGGCCTCCGCTCGGGCCAACTGCCATTCCCATAGGAAATCTCCTCTATTGACCGCCGGCGGGTGGCGCCGTGGTCGGTGGGGTAGTGCCTGCGCCCTTATCTTTTCGCTGATCCGTAAGCAGACCCAACTGGTCGACGCCCGCGGCCCGGATGTTGTCCACAACCTCCACAACTCGGCCGAACTTCGCACGCGCGTCCGCCCGGATGTATACCCGCTTGTCGACACGGTTCGCTAGGCGGTCCTTCACTTTTCCGGTCAAGGCATCGGGAAGAATCTTGTCGTTGCCGAAAAATACGTCTCCGTTTCGCATGACTGCGACCACCAGGGCGTCTTCTTTGTCGGCGTCCGGCATCTGCTCGGGATTGTTGACTTTCGCAAGGTCCACACTGACGCCCTTCTGTAACATGGGCGTGACCACCATGAAGATGATCAGCAGCACCAGCATCACGTCCACCATGGGGGTGACGTTGATGTCGGAATTGACCTTGGCGCCTTCGTTTCGTTTTGCCAGAGACATAGGCTCACCTTTCCCTTGCGCTCGCTGCGCGTTCCACCTGATCTCGCAAGCTCCGCGAACCGTTGCCTGAGGACCCGGCGCTGGATTCGCTCCAGCGCCGGACCAAGCAACTCACGACCGCGGACTCGTGTCGATCGGCTTAGGAACGGCGCAGGCTCCGCCGCTTCAGGAAGTAGTCGACCAGTTCGCTCGACGAGTTATCCATCTCGACGTCGAACGCTTCGACGCGTCCGGTCAGGTAGTTGAACATCATCACGGCGGGGATGGCGACCAGCAATCCCATGGCAGTGGTGACCAGCGCTTCGGCAATACCGCCGGCGACGGCCGCCAATCCGGTGGCCTTCTCCTGCGAAATGCCCTTGAACGCGTTCAGAATGCCGACCACCGTGCCGAACAGTCCCACGAAGGGAGCGGTCGATCCGATTGTCGCCAGTCCGCCGAGGCCGCGCTTCAGTTCCGCGTGCACGATGGCTTCCGTGCGCTCCAGGGCGCGCTTCGACGCTTCGATGGTTTCGCCGGGGATTTCGCCCGGGCTGTCCTGGTGGGCCTTGAACTCCATCAAGCCAGCCGTGACGACCTTTGCCAGGTGGCTCTTCTTGTTGCGCTCCGCGACCTTGATGGCTTCATCGATCTTGCCATCGCGCAGGGCGCCTGCAACTGCCGGGGCAAACGCGCGCGACTGCTTACGGGCCGCGCTGAACGCCATCCAGCGATCAATCATCACGCCGATCGACCAGCCCGACATGATGAACAGAATGACGACCACGATTTTCGCCAGAATACCCATCGCCTTGAGCAGCGAAACCAGGTCCCAACCCACCGCTCCTTCCTGGACCACCCAGGCGGCTAGCGCGGGCACATGGTGTACAGCACTTGCAAGATTGGCTACGAACATGAGTTGCTTTCCTCCTCAGGAACTCGTCATACCTCAGCAGCTTCGGTCGCTACTTGTGTTGCGAAGAGCGCTTGCGCGGAATTGATGCCTCGAGTCCCTTCCCGGTCCCGGTTCAGAATCTCCCGGAACGTTTCTGGGCTACCCGGTACTCTGGCACTTTGAGACGCGGCCATATCCGGCGTTTTGGAAACGCCCTTCCCGGCCACTGCTTGGTGGGATTCGGGGAAGGGAACCGCCTGCACAACCGCTAAAACAAAACCACTGTCTGAGGTTTAGCCCCCAGACAGCGTGAAGTTGACTTGAACTTGCGTTTCCACCGCCACCGGCTCGCCGTTCAGCATGTAAGGCTTGTACCGCCACTGCTTCACGGCTTCGATCGCCGCGGGCGCCAGCATCGGATGCCCACTGATCAGGCGAAGATTCTCGATCGCGCCGTCCTTGCTGATTTCTGCCTGAAGCATCACCGTGCCCTGAATGCGGGCCTGCCTGGCCAGCGGGGGATACGCCGGTTGCACCTTCTTGATCAGCAATCCTTGCGATACACCCAGCGATACCCGCACGCGCTGCGGTGTGGCCACTTTGGGAACGGCCACCGGCGTCGAACTGATAATTCCGCCGATCACGCCACCCATCTGGCCTCCCGGAATTCCACCCGGAACGCCGCCCACTACGCCAGCTCCCGCCATTTCCGGCGGAGGCGCCTCTTCTTCCTTAATCATCTGGACTTTTTGGGGAATCTTGGTGGGAGTTCGGAGTTGGCCGTTTACCAGGTCACTCTGGATCTGCTTGACGACTCTCACGGGGGTCGCGGCCGGGGGCGGAGGCGGCGGAGGCGGCGGTGGCGGCGCCACCAGGAAGGTCATGAGCTGCTGCTTTGGCAGCGCTTCGGTGAAGATCAGCGGCAACAGCACCAGTACGCCTACCAGCAGTGCCTGCACGATGAACGAGATCGTGGTTGTTGCTCCCCGTTTCGTCTTCAGCCGCCCACCTGACTCAATAAGGCTATCTTCAAACATAGGTTTCTCCGTACAACCGACCCTACGTAAGCTTAGACACCATACATCTGCTCTTTGCTCCCAAGCCACCCCTCTGAATGCAACGCGCCTGCCGCCTGCGCCGGGCCAACTCCAATCGTTGAACGATCTTCTAAAATCAACTACTTACAGCCAGCGATCTCGTTGCCCCTCGGTGGCTCAGGTCCTTTCCGGACTGCAATTGTTTGAACGCCCCGGAACAATGTCTTTCCGATTCTCTCCTCGCGGCGGGAGGTTGCACCTAAACGTTGGCTTTCGCCTTGGCGCGCTTGCCCGGATCTACAGGCATTGAAACCGGCGTCTTGCCCCGCCCTGACCGCCAATCCTGATACGCCACCAGGATCGGCGCCGCAATCGCAATCGACGAATAGGTCCCAATCAAGATTCCGATGACCAGGGCGAACGAGAACCCGTGCAGCACCTCGCCCCCGAACAGGTACAGCGCAAGCACAGTAAGGAACGTCAGGCCTGCCGTCAAGATGGTTCGGCTCAGCGTCTGGTTGATGCTCCGGTTGACGATGTCGGCCAGCTTCTCCCGGCGCATCAGCTTGATGTTTTCCCGGATGCGGTCGAATACGACAATCGTGTCGTTGTTCGAGTAGCCCACCAGGGTCAGGATCGCAGCCACCACCGTCAGCGAAATCGGCCAGTTGGCCAGGGAGAACGCCCCTACCGTGATCAGCGTATCGTGGAACACGGTCACCACCGCGGCCACACCGTAAATCCACTCGAACCGCACACCCAGGTACACCAGCATGCCAGCGAGCGAGTACACCACGGCCAAGATTGCTTGCTTCTGCAGCTGAGCCCCGACCTGCGGACCCACGATTTCGACGTTCCGCACGCCGAAATCCGAAAGATAAAAGCCGTCCTGGAGCGAAGCCACGATGGAGCTGTCCACGGCGTTCTTGAGTTCATCCAGCGAGCTCAGCACGCCGCCTTTGGTCTTGTCACGATAGTTCGCAATCGCTTGCGCGATCGCGGTGTACTTCGCGTCAGCGTCGGTGCCCAGATGCAGCGGATCTTTCTCCAGCAGATAATTCTTGATTGTCAAAGAGCTGGCGTTGTTCAGGTCCTGTTTGCCGGCTGGGGCATTCGTCTCGAGCGCACTGATGATCTGCGCCTTGCCTTTGTCCAGCGCCGTCTCACTCGTCTCTTTCTCGGCCAGGTCGATCAGTACTTCGTTATTCTGAGCCGGCCCATAGCTCTGAATCTTGGCGTTGGGCAGACCTACCTTGTCCAACGCCGCGCGGATCGCGTCGTTGTTAGGCGCATGCGAGAACTTCACATAGACCAGCGTGCCCCCTCGGAAGTCGACGCCCAGCGGGATCCCATGCCAGAAAAGCATCGAGAGTATGCCCGCCACGCTGAACACTAACGAAAAGGCGAGAAAATACCACTTTTTGCCAAGAAAATCTATGTTTGGATTGCGAAAAAATTCCACGCGAGTTTAGAACCTTTCGTTAATGTTTCAAATGCTTATGTTCCAAAGTTTCAAAGTTTCAATTCTTAAGGTTTCAAGGTTTCAAGGTTTCAAAGTAACGCGTCAACTGCCCCGATTGGTCAAAAACGACTGTTCGCCTTAAAGATTCGTGCACGGGCGCGCCTTCAGGCAGCCGTAGTCACATCGCGGCGACCTCTTTAGGGCTGCCTTCTCTTTGAGACCTTGAAACTTTGAAACCTTGAAACTTTGAAACCTTGAAACTTTGCTTCTACCCAATACTTAACGCTTCACCGCGCTGCTTGCGACCCAACACGTAATCAAAAATCACCCGCGACACAAACACTGCCGTAAACAGATTGGCCAGCAGACCGAACGTCAATGTCACGGCAAACCCTCGCACCGGACCCGTGCCGAAGATAAACAGAATGAATGCCGAGACAATCGTGGTCACGTGCGTATCCACGATCGTGATCCAGGCGTGCCCAAATCCCTGATCTACGGCCGAAGGCGGTGTCTTGCCGTTGCGCAGTTCTTCCCGGATGCGCTCGAAGATCAGCACATTGGAATCGACGCCCATACCGACGGTGAGGATCACGCCGGCAATTCCGGGGAGAGTGAGTGTGGCCCCGCTGAATCCGAGGAATCCGAGCAAAATGATCAGGTTCAGAATCAAGGCGACGTCCGCGTTAATTCCAGCCCCGTGGTAGTAGACCAGCATGAAGATGAGCACGGCGAGCATCCCGATGACTGCTGCCCGCACCCCGGAGCGGATGGAATCGGCGCCCAGCGACGGACCCACGGTGCGCTCCTCCAGATACTTGATCCCCGCCGGCAGCGCGCCGGAATTGAGAATCAGTGCCAGGTCTTTCGCCTGTTGATCCGTGAACCGTCCTTCGATCACGCCGGAGTCGCCGATCTCGCTCTTGATGACCGCCACTTCCATCACTTTGTTGTCGAGCACTACGGCCAGGTAGTCGCCGACGTGCTGCGACGTGAAATTCGAGAACCGCCGCCCGCCTTCCGCGGTGAGGAAGAAATTCACTTCCGGCATGTTGGTTTGCGAGTTTCTTCCGACCCGGGCTTCGCGCAGGTCGTGGCCGGCTACGGCCGATACCCGGGAAATGAAGTAAACCGCATCCTCGCCGGTGGCCCCGATGTTGCGCCCATGCATCAGCAGGCTGTTGTCGGGGATGACTCCATTCACCGCGGCCAGCGCCGCCTGCTCATCCTTGTAGCTGGCGCCATTGTTCATCGCCTGCCGGATCTCCAGCATGGCGGTCGACTGCATGATCTCCTTGACGCGTGCCGGGTCGTCGACGCCCGGCAACTGCACCAGAATCTGATAATCGCCTAGTCCATGCTCCTGGATGACCGGCTCGCTGACTCCAAGCTTGTCGACGCGGTTGCGAATCGTCTCAATGGCCTGCTGTACGGCGCGATTCTTTAGATCCGTCAGCTGCTGCGGCTTCATCGTGAGCACCCAGCTGTTCTCCGCCCCCGAGGTCGCGTCGTATTCGGGCAAACGGTCGGAAATCAGGTTCCGCAGGTCGGACGTCGACTCCGGCGGCACACCCTTGATCACGATTTTGTCGGGATTGTTGACTGGGTCCGGCTTGGTGATGTCGGTGGAGCTGATCTTGCGGGTCCGCAAGTCGTCCTTCAGACGCTCGATGGCCCTGTCCGAATCCGCGTTCACGGCATCGTTAACCTGCACCTGCAGGATGAGATGGGTGCCCCCCTTCAAATCCAGTCCCAGGTGGATGCGGTCGGTCATGGCCGCGAGCAACCCTGACCCCGACCAGCTCTTGGGAACCCCGAAGATCCCAAACACAAAGACCAGTAGCGTCGCAATGATGACGATAACTTTCCAGCGTAGGTTCTTATTCATGACTTAAAAATGACTTTCCTAACTCCGATCAAATCTCAGATGGAGCGGCGGGCGTCCCCGCCCGCCGGACGGGCGAGACGCCCGTCCCTCCACCAAAACGCTACTTCGCCACCGCTTCTTCCTGCGTGGTCACACTGACAATCGACCCTTTGCTGACTTCCAGCTTCAGGTTGTCGGGCGGGACGCGCAAGGTAATCGCGTCCTCTTTCATGGAAAAAATCGTCCCCCTCAGCCCCCCGCTGGTCACGACCTTGTCCCCGGTCTTCAGATCGGCAAGCATCTGTTGCCACTTCTTCTGCCGGCGTTGTTGGGGGAGGATCAGAAGGAAATAGAAAACGCCGAAAATCAGCAAAACGGGAGCAAATAGCGCCAAGCCTGACCCGCCGCCAATCTGCGCCGCCAGAAAGTATGAATTGCTCATGAAGCCTTAAAAGACGAACCCATCTTAAAATTCTCGCCGGCGCGGCAGCCGCCCAAAGCCCTCAATTGTCACCGCGGGAGTACTCGTGTATTCCGGCCGGGTATCCTTCGCTTGAACCAGGGGATCGGGCACCTACGGCTTCGGCTGAGACGAGACACCAGAAAGAAAGCGAGTCCCTTCCCCAAGTCGAATAGAATGCCGCACCCTCCGCATAGTGTCAAGGTAGAAACTCAGGTTGTGGACGGTATTTAAAACCTGTGCCAGCATTTCGTTAGCCGCATACAGGTGCCGCAAATACGCTCGCGAATACCGCCCGCAAACCCGGCACGAACAGGCCGGATCGAGCGGCCCGTCGTCAGTGGCATACCGCGCCTGCTTGATCGAAATCTTCCCCTCGGACGTGAACAGCAGCCCGTGCCGCGCCGCCCGCGTCGGGAGCACGCAATCCATCATGTCTACGCCCATCGTGGCGTACTGCGCGATCTCCTCCGGAGTGCCGACGCCCATCAGGTATCGCGGGCAGTCGGCCGGCAAATGCTCCAGCGTCGCCTCGACCACCTCCCGGGTCACTTCCCGAGGCTCCCCAACGCTTAGCCCCCCGATCGCATACCCAGGAAACCCAATCTCCACGGTCTGCTGCGCCGACTCCTTGCGCAGTTCCATATCCATCCCGCCCTGCACGATGCCGAACAGGGACTGCGTGGCGACTTGGTCGTCGGTCGTCGGTCGTCGGTCGTCGGCGGAGCCAGCGTCACTGCGCTGTTCGCGATGACCACCATCGAAGGTTGCGGCTAAAGGATCTCTTGTCACCGATTCCCATGCACCATCCTGCCGACGGCCGATGACCGACGACCGACGACCGCCCCACGGCACTTCGTGCTTATGTGCTTCAAAATACTTCTTGCTCCGCTCCGCCCACCTCAGCGTCATCTCCATCGATGCCCGGGCGCGCTCCCGTTCCGCCGGAAACTCCGTGCACTCGTCGAACGCCATGATGATGTCGGCACCCAGCCCGATCTCGGCCTCCATCGCGCTCTCGGGACTGAAAAAGTGCGACGATCCGTCCAGATGCGACCGGAACGTTACCCCTTCCTCGGTCACCTTGCGCAGTTCGCTCAAGCTGAATACCTGGAACCCGCCCGAATCGGTCAGGATCGACCGGTTCCATGACATGAACCCGTGCAACCCGCCCATCCGCCGCACCACGTCGACTCCCGGCCGCAAGTAAAGATGGTAGGTATTCCCCAGCAGAATCTGGACGCCGAGTTCCTCGAGCAAATCCTGCGGCACGCCCTTTACAGAACCGAGAGTCCCCACCGGCATGAAGACGGGCGTCTCCACGGTGCCGTGCGGCGTAATGAGTTTCCCCACACGCCCCGCGCCGCTGGCGGCCTCGATCTGAAATCGGATGGACACTTGTGGTTGGATTCTAAAGCAGAAGGAAGGCCGGTAGAGCCGCCCGAGTCGTAGTTGTCGTAGTCGCGGTTACACTCAACCCCCAGTTCGGATCAATGCGTGGAGTGAAAGTTTTTTTTCGTCATTGAATCGAAAGTGATGCCATACTCTCGTCTCGAATGGTCGCTGCCCGCGAAAAGGTTGGACTATATGCTTGACCCATCAAAGAACCGCTTGGACGCCGGTGGCCTTCCTCTCTGGAATGCGGTGTTCTGCCTTGATTGTGAGGTGATCAGCAGCAGCCGGAGAGACGAATGCCCGGTCTGCAATGGTCGATCGCTCGTGAGCCTGGCTCGGATTCTCGGCGGCAGTTTATTCGCGCACCGGGAGCGCCAGTCTCAAGAACCCGAACACGCATTGTTTGATATCGCAATTACGGTCGAGTTGCACCAGATGGACGCCAAAGACCTGACCACTACACTGGAGAGGTTGACCAGTGTGATTGGTCCGAAGCTGGCAAGAGAACAGGCAATGTTTCACATCGATGTGAAGCCGTCGCCCGACCGATTCAAATCTCAGGGCCTGCTTTCTTTCCCGGAACGAGATGCCGCTTAGCGGATCGAGTCAGAGCGTCATGGTCGGGTGCCCCAGATCGGGTGGCCCAGGTTCGCGCCCGTTCTTTGGCCGCTAACCTGGGAACTTTGCGCCGGCAACCCGCTTGGACACGCTGCTAATGTGCGGGCCGCGCCCTCGAATCAGGCTTCCGCAACGAGACGGGCAAACTTGTCCAGATCAATGTTCCCGCCTGACACAATTGCGACGATCTTCCCCGTGCCCGCGCGGCCAGATCGCGCAGCCGCGACAGCGCAGGCCGCCGCACCCTCAATAATTACGCGATTCCGCTCCGCCACCAGCTTCATAGCCTCAGCCGCCTCCTTGAGCGTCACCACCAGGGAGCCGTCGAGCAGTTTGCGAGCCTGCTCGAACATATTCGGGAACACCGTCTTGCTGCCGATGCCATCGACGAACGACGGCTGATATTCCACCGTGCGTGCCTCGCCTGCCGCCAGCGATGGAGCCAGTGGTGCAGCTGTCTCGATCTCGGCAGCGTAGATCCGCACCTTAGGAGCCAACGCTCGCAACACCGACGCGATGCCGCATGACAGGCCACCTCCACCCCACGGGATGACCACCGCCTCTACGTCCGGCAAATCCTCCAGAAGTTCCAACGCGATCGTGCCGTTCCCCGCCATGACGTGAGGATCGTCGAAGGCATGAATAAACGTGGCATCGATGCCAGGAAAGGAGCGCGTCTCGAAGGTTTGCCACCATTGGGCGAAGGGCACCTTGATAACCCGTCCGCCCATCCGCTCCACCGCGCGAATCTTGGTGGCTGGCGCCGTATCGGGAGCCACGATCGTCGCAGGGATGTTCAACCGTTGCGCACAGAACGCCACCCCTTGCGCCATGTTGCCGGCCGAAGCAGTCAGGACTCCTCGATCGAGTTGCGCGCGCGGCGTCAGGGCCATCACGTTAGCTGCCCCGCGAATCTTGAACGAGCCAATCGGCTGTAGATTCTCGAGCTTGAGATACAGGTTGGGATCTGCACTGCACGGAACGAGCGGCGTGCGAATGGCAAGCGATGAAATGTTCGACCGCGCTTGTTCCGCTTGAGCAACTGAGATAGGCATCGCGGTATGTTAGACCAGCAACTCTCCGGATACTCGCCCAGGTTCGCAGGTTTACGTTGGCGCGCCAGCTTAAGACTCTGCGTCCTCAGCGTCTCCTCTGCGATTTCTGCGTTTCAAGATTTTCTCCCAATCTCCACAATCTCTCCGCGCACCTTCCCGTCGTCAATCACGAGCCTGCCGACCGTTACTGGCAATTTGAACCGGCGCGGACCCGCGCTCCCCGGATTGAAATACAGCACGCCGTTCTTGATTTCGGAACTGGGTTTGTGGCTGTGTCCATAGACCACGACCTCAAATCCGGCGGCCTCCGGCTTCAGATCCAGTTCGTCAAGAATATGCAAGACATAGATCGAGACGCCTCCAAACTCCGCGGTTTCGCTCAACGGAAGTTCGCGGGCCCACTGGCCGTGATCCACATTCCCGCGCACCGCCGTCACCGGCGCAATTGTGCGCAGTTCCTCAAGCACCTCCGGCGCCCCCACGTCACCCGCGTGCAGGATGTGCGCCACTCCCCGCAGCGCCTCGGCCGCCTCGGGACGCAGCAGGCCGTGCGTATCGGAAATCACCCCGATGGTGGTCATGAATGGAAGTTACGAGTTGATTCAGCACTGGGTACTCAGCATCTGGCGCTGAGCCCCTGATTTTCCGCTCGGCCAATTGCCAAGTGCGAAGTCGAAATGACCACTTGCTACTCGGCTGCCTTCTTCAATCGCGCGGTGAACTTCGATACGCTCACCACCGTCCGGCCCACGGTACCGCGGCCAATCTCTTGCGTTCCGTCGCTGGCCGAAACGCGCACCGTATAAAAGCGCCCATCAAACGACTCGACAACCGCCTCGGCCTTCACCTGCGTTCCGATCCCGCTCGCTACTCGATGCTCCACGTGAATCGAGGTCCCCACCGTAATCTCGTCACCTTCGCAAAAGGGCTGCAGGGCAACGAAGGCGGCCGTCTCCATCAGACGGATCATGTCGGGCGTCGAATACACCGGTGGCAGCGCGGGATGGTGCGCCGTCAACGTATGCTGAAACTCGACGGTTTCCACTGCTTCTCCCCGCGTGCCCGTCAAAGCCACCTTTGCCATCCCTCCTCCTCGTATCGACTGGATACTCTTGTCCGCGTGCGCTTGCCCAAATCCTGCGGGTGCCCCATTCTAACGTTGCGCTCTTTGCGACGTTAGGGTGGGGCTTTTCTTTCTAGCTCCGAGAAAACGAAAAGCCACCGATCTTCCTGATCGGTGGCCCAGATGATGAATCTCTTCTGAATTTATGCCGCTAGCTCCATCCTTCGCGCCTCAATGCCGTCCAGCGCTGTCCACAGTGCCTTGGCTGCTTCTTCCGCCGCGTCCAAGGCCGCTTCGGCAGTTTCCGGATGCGCCGCCACACGCTTGCCCAGCTGTTCCCTCCAAACGTTGGAGTGATACACATCCGCGGTGGCATGCAGGGTGAAATACCGGGTGGTCCGCTCGTCCGCGCCGTATTGTTCGCGCAGGCCGCGGTCCTTCTCCCTGGCTATCCGTGGGACTTGCGATTCGTACGCATAGAAGGCGGCTAACGCCTCCTCGGGGGTTCCTTCTTCGGCTACCAGAGAAAAGTGGTCGATGAGTTGATTGACTTCGGGCACGGCCCTGTGACCAAAACCGCTGCGGCCGGCGCCCATGCCTTCGGCAAAGTCAAGCCAGATGTCCGAATGCGGCTCTGCAGCTTCGTCCGCGACCGGCTCTCCGCCTTGCTCGTCGCGCATGTTCGCCAATACCGCGCGCCGGAGTTCTCCCTCGTTCAGTCGAAGCGCAAACGCCGCCAGATAGGATGGGAATGCGTGCACGTGCTGGTAGTAATCGAGCGCGTACGCGCGCAAATCCTCGCGCGTCAGCTCGCCCGCGCTCCAGGCCTTATAGAATGGATGGCACAGCAGGTCATACTTGGCGATCCGGCTGTCTAGCTGCTGAAAAAATTGCTCGCTGCTCATGAAGCCCCTCTCTCTCTTGGAGCAGGTTAATATAAAGGCCGTGCTGCCGCAGTGACAAGCGAACAACCGTCGAAAGAATCCGTTCGCGCTTCCCAACTGCATGACACAGTTGGACTTCCGCTGAGCTCGAGTTGCTACAATAACGACAGGACTTGGGCTCGGACCTCAGCTGTGTTCTGCGGGCGTGGGGGCAAAATCTGAAATGCAGTTTACCGAACAATTCGATGTCGTCGTGGTGGGCGCCGGTCATGCCGGTTGCGAGGCCGCGATGGCGGCCGCCCGCATGGGCCTGAAGACCGCTCTCTACACGCTCAACGTCGATTTGATCGCGCAAATGTCGTGCAACCCCGCTGTCGGCGGCATTGCTAAAGGACACCTCGTCCGCGAAGTTGACGCCCTCGGCGGAATCATGGGCGAAGTCACCGATGCTGTCGGCATCCAGTTCCGCCTGCTCAACACTTCCCGCGGTCCGGCCGTCTGGTCGCCGCGT
>Ga0210384_10004761_pt1 | contig 15026 bp, 12 predicted proteins | sample IncBWH2MmetaG_FD_160574 | JGI IMG/M metagenome (GOLD analysis project Ga0210384, IMG submission 160574) | Forest soil microbial communities from Barre Woods Harvard Forest LTER site, Petersham, Massachusetts, United States - Inc-BW-H-2-M | ecosystem: Environmental > Terrestrial > Soil >...
CTGGGTGGCGCAGGCCGCGGTTCCTTCGACTGAACCTCGACTAATACCGCTGCCGCACATTCCCCCAGCCCTAACTACTCAGGGCCAGTGGTGATTGGTCACGGATACTTCTCTGGTAGACAGCTCGTCGACAATCGACGAGCTGTGAGGTTCGAACCCTCTGGGCGTAAGCCCTGCCGTGGCTGCCTGTTCCCTGGCCAAAATTTAATTTGTAGCGTGGAGCCCGCGCCCGCGAATCACTCGGATGGTGCGGCAAAGAGCCGATCCGGCGCACACGCGGATGTGTGTCCAGAAGTTCGTATCTGGGCGCGCCTTCGGCGCGCCGTAGAGCAACGCCGCGCTGCGCCTTTAGGCGCTGCGCTGGGGCTAGACAACAATTTTCGGCCGGTGGTGAAGACAAGGGTTACTTCGCCTCGTAAGCGGGTGGACGCAGGTTCGAATCCTGCCACGGGAGTTATGCCCCTGTAGCTCAGTGGACAGAGCACCTCATGTCCTTTGTCGCTCGTTCCCCGGCTGACGAGTCACTTGTTTGATCGAGTAACCCGGCCCTCGCGCCGTCAAGCCAATGAAGATGGAAGTCCTTTTGAAGTTAATTCGGCAAATGCTCAGCGGGCAGAATCAGTTTGCCTCGGGCGGATTGCTGCTGATGATTGTCGGCGCGGTCGGCGTTTACCTGCGATCGCTCCCACTGCGCCTGTGGTCGTGGCTTACCTATCAATGCTCGATGCTGTTGACGGTCAATGATGACGACACGGCATTCGAGTGGATGAAGGAGTGGTTTCTTGAACAACCGTTTCTGAAGAAGGTTCGCTGGCTCGATGTGGACACCTCGCTTCGAGGGGATGAAGCATCGCTGATTCCAGCGCCAGGGCGGCATAGGTTCTGGTACAGCGGTCGTCCGTTTTGGGTTTGGTTTACGCGAAAGGAGGACGCAGTGGGATGGACGCCGAGGCGGATGGAGTCGCTAACCTTTCGAACGATTGGAAGAGACACGAAGCTCCTCGAGAGATTCGTCAACGATGTCGTAGCTTGTCACAAAAGCAAGCAGCGGAAAGCCTCCTACCTCTACCAGTACGACGAACGGTGGTTTTATGTGCACGCCTACGCTCCGCGGAGACTTGAGTCAGTGATTCTGAAGCCAAACGAAAGGGAAGACCTGGTGAGTGATATCCGGCAATTCCGAGAGTCGAGAGAACGATACGGGGTGCTGGGTGTTCCTTATCACCGAGGCTATTTGCTCTACGGACCGCCGGGTACAGGGAAAACGTCCTTAGCGTCAGGACTGGCCGCTGAATTTGGCATGTCAATTTACGCCATCAACTTGACTGAACTCAACGACCAGAAACTGAAACGAGCAGTGAGTACTGTTCCCGAGAATTCCGTGATTCTGTTCGAGGACATCGACTGCATGAAGGTCGGTGGCCGGAGGTCTCGAATCGATGATGAAAGTAAGAAGTCACGGGTTGCCAAGGAAGCGAAGAGCGAGTCGGGCGACCGGTACGGGGTAACACTGTCAGGCTTGCTGAATGTGCTGGATGGCTTTCATGCTCCGGAGAATGTGCTCTTTCTGATGACGACAAACAAAATAGAGGCGCTCGACGGGGCGCTGCTACGGCCGGGGAGGATCGATTATCGGTTGTATCTGGGACCGGCGACCGAGCGCCAGAAAGTGGAGTTGTACCGCAGGTTCTTCCCGGAAGCGTCGTTGATGAACGCGCAATTGTTCGTGGAAGGGCATCCCTGGGCCAAGACTATGGCCGACTTTCAAGGCTTATTGCTGGGTCTTGAGGAAGCCCAGAGCGAGGGCGGCATTCGGGTTTCGTTCGAGTTCGAGGAAGAAGCAACAGAACCCGTCGCGTAAGCAATTCGCTACGCCGATTGAGAAGGCAAACGTATGACAGTCAACCGAATCCGATCCGGAACCCTGCAGGGCACGGAGTCGCTCTGCAACTCGTGCTACTGGGCGCACATTCAGCGCGGTTTCGCCGAAAGCGAAGAAATTGTGCTGTGTGCGTTCCTGCGTCCGGCGCGCCCGGTGCCGTTCAAGGTAAGCGAGTGCACGGACTATTGCGACAAGCGGATCCCCAGCAAACAGGACATGGAAGAGATCGCCTGGATCATCCGCACCAAGGACATCAACCGTCCGATGGGCTTCGCCTCAAAGTGCGAAGACAGCGAAGCAAAAGACGGTGACGTCGAAGTCGTTCCCGCCAGTTAGTGGTTGAGTTTAGCACTCGACTTCGGAGGGCCTCCGCACCGCATCGCGGCTGCTTCGTCTGCGGGGAGGCCCTCCGAGCGCTGCCGGTCCATTCACGCGGAATGGACCGGCAAGGCTGGGACGGGAACAACTAATTTCGCCGGTGGCGCAGGTGACCGCACCTCGGATGCCGAAATGTCTGCGAACTTCGTCGTTGTATGGGGAATCGAAAGATCGAAAATCAAAGCTAGCCGCTAGAAGCTAGCAGCAAGGAGCAAATCATGGCACGACTGAACACTTTCAATCTTGCTCGCGGAGCGCGAACGCATGAGGGCGCGCCTGCACGCAACATTTCCGACGACCTGCAACTGCGGCGATCGGTACTCGCCTGCTTGCTTTGGGAGAACCAGTTCTATGAGGATGGCGTCGAGATTGCCGGCCGCATCGCGGAGCTTGTGCCCAAGGTCCAGGCGGAGCGAGTGGCGGCACTGGCGATTGAGGCGCGCGAGCAGATGAAGCTGCGTCATGCTCCGTTGCTTCTGGTGCGCGAGATGGCTCGTCACAAGACCCATCGCGGCCTGGTGGTCGAGACGCTCGAGCGCGTCATTCAGCGTGCCGATGAGCTGTGCGAGTTCGTCGCCATCTACTGGAAGGAGGGGCGCGTGCCGCTCTCGGGCCAGGTGAAGAAGGGGCTGGCCGCTGCGTTCCCGAAGTTCGACGAGTACCAGCTGGCGAAGTACGACCGCAGCGGACCGATCAAGCTGCGCGACGTTCTATTCCTCTGCCATGCGAAGCCGCGTGATGAGGCACAGGCCGGCGTGTGGAAGAAGCTGATCTGGGGACGCCTCGCGGTGCCCGATACCTGGGAGGTTGCACTCTCGGCGTCGGGCGCGGGCAACGGCGCCACGAAGCGCGAGGCGTGGACTCGTCTTGTCACCGAGAACAAGCTGGGTGCGCTCGCTCTGCTCCGCAACCTGCGCAATCTTCGCGAGGCCGGAGTGGAGGAGAAGCTCGTGCTTGCGGCGCTTGAGGGGCTCAACACGCAGCGTGTGCTGCCGTTCCGCTTCCTGGCTGCGGCGCGTCACGCTGTGCAATGGGAGCCGGTGCTTGAGTCTGCGATGCTCAAGTGCGTGGCATCCCAGCCGAAGCTCGCGGGCAAGACGGTGTTGCTCATCGACGTCTCGGGCTCGATGATCGCACCGCTGTCGCGTCGTTCCGAGATGCTGCGCACCGACGCGGCTTACGGTCTCGCGGTGTTGCTGCGCGAGATCGGGGAGCGCTTGGCGGTGTATTCGTTCTCGGACAACTTGGTCGAGGTGCCGGCGCGTCGCGGGTTCGCCTTGCGCGATGCGATCGATGCCTCGCAACGCCACAACGGCACGTATCTCGGAAAGGCCGTTGAGCAGCTGAACCAGAAGGAGCGCTACGACCGCCTGATCGTCATCACCGACGAGCAGGCGCACGACGGCGTGCCGAACCCTGGCTCGTGGAGCGACGGGCAGCCTGCCCTGAGCTCGCCGAAGGGTCCTCGCCCGTCGGGATACGTGATCAACGTGGCGAGCTACAAGAACGGCGTCGGCTACGGCAAGTGGACGCACATCGACGGCTGGTCCGAGTCGGTCGTCGAGTATGTTCGCTTGCTGGAGACGGAAGCGGCTTCGTGAACCGGCCAAAAAAGGGCAGGCCAAATGTCTGCCCTTTGGTCCAATATCGTTACTGCAGATCAAAATGCCTGCTGTGAAATCGAGTAACGGACAGTTGAGGAAACAAAATCTCATATGATCAAACTAATTCCTGCTCAAGAGTCGGCGTTTCGGGTGCTGAACTACGCCTGCAAGGTCGGAAGCCTATTGCTCCTAACCAGTCCCTCGGGGCGAGGGCGCACAACCGTCCTGCGAAAGCTTTACGAGGAGATGGGAGGTGGCTTTGTTACGTGCAAGGATTTCATCGAGACTTCTACAGCCCGCCATCCCTTGTCTCTCGAGGAGACTCTGCATTCAGCAGTCATTGGATCGCTGAAAACAAATGACGTCGTGTTCGTTGATGACATTGATCTCATTCACAACGCGACTTCGAGCTGCCATTTCTATCCTCGGGGGCAGTATGTCGAGACCGCCCTGCTTGACCTGAGCGATACCGCGTTGCGAGAGAAGAAGAAATTGATCGTCTCAACCGACGGTGCAATTGCGCAGGCGTTTGCGACTCGGAGTTTTAGCGCCTCGATTGGGAAATATACAGTTGCCGACTACTCGGCTCTTCTCGGAATTTTCCTTGGCGCCGAGCGCGCCGAGAGCCTGGACGCTGAGAAGATCTATCGTTTCGCGCCGAAGCTAAACGCGCATCAGCTTCGTGCCGCCTGCGATTGGCTGCGGCCCTCTGGACCTTTCTCGACCGATCAGTTCATTGAATACCTCCGGTCCCAGCGACTGGCGAGCAACGTTGATCTGGAAGAAGTTCAAGAAGTTGAACTGCATGACTTGCAAGGGGTCGATGATGTGGTGCGCAGCTTGGAGATTCACATCGCTCTCCCGCTCACGAATGACACGCTGACGGCAGAACTTGGGCTTCGCCCGAAGCGTGGCGTTCTGCTGTACGGTCCGCCTGGCTCCGGCAAGACGACCATTGGCCGTGCGCTTGCACATCGCCTGAGAGGAAAGTTCTTTCTTATCGACGGCACCTTTATTGCGGGAACGCAGAATTTCTATGCGCGGATCCACAAGGTATTTGAGGCTGCCAAGGACAATTCTCCATCGGTGATTTTTATTGACGACGCCGATGCCATCTTCGAAGACGGCGAGGAACGTGGGTTATACCGCTATCTCCTGACCATGCTTGATGGTCTTGAGAGTGAGGGGACAGCACGCGTCTGCGTGATGATGACCGCGATGAACTTGCGGCATCTACCACCCGCGTTGGTAAGAAGCGGTCGAGTTGAGCTTTGGCTGGAAATGAAGTTACCAGATGCAGAGGCACGAAAACGCATTCTCGCAAAACATATGAATAAAATTCCTTCCGGACTTTCGAACTGTGATCTTCCTCGCGTGATTTCAGCCACAGAGGGATTCACTGGGGCTGATGTGAAGCGCTTGGTGGAAGATGCAAAGGGCTTGTACGCGTTTGCACGCGCATCAGGCGCCTCGGTGCAGAACTCGACTGACTACTTTGTTGAAGCTGCAGAAGGAGTGCGCGACAACAAGCAACGTTACGCCCAGGCAGAGTTGGCTGCCCAGAACCGCCCGCGACCCGGACGAGCGCCCTATTTCTATGAAATGCCTGCTTCAGACGTAGACGAATAGCGCCAGTAAGCGGAATTTCTGGGGTTTTTGCTGTGGTTTGACGCAGCAGTTCCTCGACTTCCCTGAGACATAAGGGCGAGTCGCAGTGTTTACGAACGGTGTTGGCACTCGAGTGATTCCTAAAGCGAACCAGGGGCTGGAGCCTGCTTTTGAAAGATGCAATGCGGCACGGCTGAAGCCGCGCCCTTTCCAAACCGTACTAAGTCGAGGAAGTGACGACATGAAGTTGAACGAATCGATCCCACTGTATCGCGATGGGCGCCACTATGACGCACTGAACAGCTTTCTCGTGGCCGACATCCCGTTCTACCTGGAGGAAGCGCGCAAAGCGCGGGGTCCGGTGCTCGAACTGGCGTGCGGGACTGGACGGCTGACGATCCCGATTGCTCAGGTTGGTGTAGAAATCATCGGACTCGACCTGTCGGCCTCGATGCTAGAACATGCACGCTCGAAGGCGAAGGACGCGGGTGTTGATATCGAATTCATCGAGGGCGATTGCCGGGGGGTCGAGATGGGGCGGAAGTTTGGGCTGATCTTCATGGCGTTCAACTCGATGCAGCACCTGCACGATTATGCGTCGCTGGCAGCGCTCTTTGCGAATGTGCGCAAGCACCTGGCCGAGGATGGACGATTTGTGTTCGATGTATTCAATCCGAAACTGGAGATCCTGGCTCGTGCTGCTGGAGATCGGCGGCTGGAGCGTGAATATCAGGACCCCGACGGCAAGGGCACCATGGCGTTCGAGCACAGCAATATCTACGACGACGCGGCCCAAGTAAGCCACATCCAGTGCTACTTCGTGCGCCGTGGACCGAAAGGCGAAGAGCTTGAGGTCCGCGTCGAGGAGTTGCACCTGCGCAGCTTCTTTCCGCAGGAACTGGATTTGCTGGTGCGCTCGCAGGGGTTTGAGATTGTGGAGAAGTTCGGGAATTTTGAGCGGAAGGCGTTTGGGAGCGGCGATCCGAAGCAGGTGGTGGTGTGCAAGGCTAAGGGAATGGGTGATTCAGTGAGTGCAACCCAAGGTGAACGATCCGAGAGAAAAGCAGGTTCTTCGCTTCGCTCAGAATGACAAGTTTGAGAGAAGGACGGCAGGGTTTTCCCTCAAGATGACAAACTTTAAGACTGATGACAGGCCAACCGAAAGCGAAATTACGACCGAACAGACAGGAAGAGAAGTTATGACCGAACAGACTTACAACCTCATCAAGCCAGAGCAGGGTGTTCCCATGGAGGTGCAGAAGGACCCTGTCGAGGTGGTCCACACACTGCGCCATGTGGTGTGCGTGAAGGGGTAGTGTTGGATGCGGTGTGCTCCCCCGGGTCGGGGTCCAAAGGCGGGACGCGAACCCGGGTCACCATCTTTAATTATTATCTCGTCGATCATCATCTCGTGGACTGCTGACAAATCGAGGGGAGGCGGATATCAGCGTACTGGGTATCGATGTCGGCACCGGAGGAACCAGGGCACTCGTGCTTGGAGACGACGGCCGCGTACTGGGGTCCGCGACGGAAGAACATGCGCCGTTTGCATCGCCGCGGATTGGGTGGGCGGAGCAACATCCGGAGGATTGGTGGCGAGCCTGCGGAGTCGCGGTGCACAAGGCACTGGCAGCGGCCCGAGTGCGCGGCGAAGATGTGAGCTGCGTGGGGCTGTCGGGACAGATGCACGGGGCGGTCTTGCTCGACGGGGACGGGCATGTGGTGCGCCCCGCGTTGATCTGGTGCGACATTCGAACGGAGAAGCAGGGGCGCGAACTGATGGAGAAAATCGGAGCGCAGCGCCTGATCCAACTCACCTGCAACCCGGCCCTGCCAAATTTCACGCTGACAAAACTCCTGTGGGTGCGGGAGAACGAACCTTCGTTATGGCGGAAGGTTCGCTCGGTGCTGTTGCCGAAAGACTTTGTTCGTTTCTGTCTGACCAGCGAGCGCGCCACCGATGTGGCGGACGCTTCGGGGACGCTCCTGCTGGATGTCGCGCATCGCTGCTGGTCGCGGGAGATGCTGCAGGCGACCGAGATTGACGAACGCATCTTGCCGGCGCTGTACGAATCGCAGGAGATCTGCGGGAGCATCTCGGTTGCAGGCGCAGCCGCCAGTGGATTGAAGGCCGGGACGCGGGTGGTAGCGGGCGCGGGGGATCAGGCGGCCGGGGCGACGGGCATGGGCGTCGTTGCACCGGGAGCTGTGAGTGCGACGATCGGCACTTCTGGGGTGGTGTTTGCGGCCACGGATGGGCCGGCGCTCGATCCGGCGGGACGCCTGCATACCTTCTGTCACGCGATCCCGGGGCGGTGGCACGTGATGGGAGTGACGCAGGCGGCAGGACTTTCTCTGCGCTGGTTTCGCGATCAGTTCGGAGGTGCGGAGGGGGACGGGAGTGATTCCTACGAAAAGCTGACGGCAGAGGCAGCGGGTGCGCCGGCGGGCTGCGAAGGACTCTTGTGGACTCCGTATCTGATGGGGGAGCGGACGCCGTATCTCGATGCGAAAGCGCGGGCGGCGCTGGTAGGGCTGACAGCTTCGCACACGAGGGCACACGTGATCCGAGCCATCATGGAGGGCGTGGCTTTCAGTTTGCGGGACACCTTGACGATCTTTAATGAGATCAAGGTGCCGGTGGAGTTTGTGCGGTTGGGTGGCGGTGGAGCACGTTCGCGACTCTGGCGAGAGATTCAGGCGGCGGTTTATGGAAGGACGGTGGAGATCGTCGCTGCGGAAGAAGGAGCGGCGTACGGGGCAGCGATTCTAGCGGGAGTTGGGGGGAAAGCGTGGCCGACGGTGGAGGCGGCGTGCGGAGCGACGGTGAAGGTGGCGGAGCGAGTGCAGCCGCGCATGGAAGATATCCGAGTGATGAATGAATGCTATGCGGCGTACCGGAGGGTGTATCCGGCAACGAAGATGATTTTTGGCGCATGAAGGGTCACGGCAGAACGCCAGGGCGCACGGACATCGGCTAGCCGGCTGAGCGCGGCCCCGAAGAATGAGATGGAAAAGAGACTGGATCTGAAAATGAAAAACGGGACCGTGGTTGCGGTCCCGCTGGTTGCACGTGCTTTGCGAAAACTTATTTCACGTGGATGGTTTTGCCGTCGGGATCAAGTGTGCCCTTGATTCGAACTTGCTTGCCTTCATACTTCTTTAATTCTTCCTGGCGATCGACGTCATAGGTCTTGCCGCTCGCATCCTGCAGAACATACTTGTCACCAGACTTCGCGACGGTGCCGCTGAAGCTCTGGCTGTTGTCGCTCGACTGGCCCTGAGCGTCGGCTCCGGACTGTCCGGCGGGCGGCTGGCTGGGCTGTGCCTGCCCGGAAGGGCTCTGGCTCTGGCCGGGCTGCGCGGACTGATCCTGCGACGGAGACTGAGACGAGGGGCTCTGCGACTGCGCCGCGGGAGTGTTCGACGAGGGCGAGTTGGCATCGTTTTGTTGGGCGAAGAGCGGGGCTGCACTCAGCGCGAGCGCGAGAGTTCCCAGCATCCACAGGGTGTGCGTCGGTTTGTTCATAAGGTCCTCCGAAAATTGGTGCGGCTCTGCGCTTGTCTAGCAAGCACGGGGCCAAGCCGTCTCCGCAAGAACGAAGCGTGGCACGTTCGGCATACTCGTTAGGGCTGATTGTTTGTGGTGAATGTCTTACGCGCATCGGGAGAGGTGCCAGTCGCGCATGAGAAAACAAGCTCAAGGAAAATTACGGTTCTCTGTACAGGTGTTGCTGTAGCAAACGAGCGGGTAGAGGCGAGCGAGCTATGAGCAATATTTGCACGATGAAAAAGCCGGATCGCACGTCGATTCTGCAAATACGACGTTCAGAATGACCCGTGGACGTTCAGATTGTCTGTGAGATTATCAGTCGCGTCGAAGCGACTTCATAACTGTTTCTTAACCTTTCGTAAAAGTCGTTGTGCCATAAAGTCCGTACAATGACTGCCGCCTCGGGTAAATCCCAGACGAATGTCCAGCAGGATACGAATCACAAGGAGATGCGAATGTCTGGGGGCAGATGGGATCGTGCGTGGTGGCAGTTGTAGTGGTGGAGGGCGCGAGCACGGCGAACCCCGGGACCAAGTGAGGCACTTGCAGAGAGTTAGCGATCGTTGCCTTTTCGGCCAGCAGCCGAAGTAATCTGCCCCCCTCTCCGAGTGCCAGATAGGCTATTGGGCGGATGACTGGGAAAGGGGAACCTATGCGCACGAAACTGTGGGTGCCGTTGTTGCTGGTGAGCCTGGCTGCGACGGGAGTTGCACGAGCCGATGGGCACGGGAAACACGATCGTGATGATGATGACGACCGGGGCCGACACTATTACAGCGACCACGATCGTGAGGAGATGCGCGGCTGGTATCACGATCATGATCGCGACGATCATCTGCTGCCCGGACTGGCGAAGCGCGACCAGCTTCCGCCCGGGCTGGAAAGGCAACTGCGGGTGCGCGGGACTCTTCCGCCGGGACTGCGCAAGAAGATGATGCCGTGTCCGGAGGAAGTCGAGCATCGGCTGCCGCCTCCGCCCCCAGGCTGTTCGCATGTGGTGATCGGCGGGCACGTGGTGCTCATGAACCGCAGCACCTACGTGGTGATGGATATCATTCATCTCGAGCTGTAGGCAAAAAGTTATGACGCCCCGGTCCATCGTATTTCCTGCGATGGGGCGGGGCTTTTTTTTGCGGAAGATCCCTGACTCGCGGCAAGGGCGCTTAATTCAAAGCGCCCGGTGTGGTGGAATACAGCCCAGTCAAAGTTGCACTTCCGAGGACGTGACCAGGTATCGGTTCAAGCCTGCCCGGGGCGGCCCAGGGTTCTCGCTACTTGGACGTGTGTCCGCGAAACACCGTGACCGACGCGGCCGGCAGCTCGTAGAGCGTATCTTTCGCTCCTGACAATTTGGAGGAAACGGGCGGCCCGTCGGGATCGGCGTGGCCGTCTTTTTCCGTCTGCACCACCGCATCGTAGTTGTGCTCGGCATGCGCGAGGAACACGGTGCGCGCCGGGTGCCAGTGGTATTGATCGCGGCCGAAGGTGATCTCGCGCACCTCGCCCTCGAGGTACGAGTCTTTTTTGGAAGCGTCGTCGCGGAAGCGGATGCGCATCTGGTGAGCGGCTTCCTGATCACGATTGACAACCAGCAGGGAGATTTGTCCGTCGGGACGCTCGAGGGCGTAGGCAGTGACCAGAGCGTGGCCGGCGCCGTCGTCAACATCGGCCTTGGCTGGAAAGACCTGGTGCGTCGCGCTTCCGGGCTGCACCCACTCCGTGTTGATCATCTGGGCAACGAAGTATTGCGCGAGCGGCTGCTCGATCTGGTAGTTGTTATCGACGGTGAACATGCCGAAGGTGCCGGGAGAATCGTTGCATCCGTGCTCCATGGGCAAGGGAAGGTAGTGGAAATAGTACAGACCGTTGCCGCCGGCGGTGAGAAAGGAGCCGACGTAGTCGGCGAGCCAGAGGCCGGAAAAAATATCCATGTAGGTTTCGCTGGCGCCGGAAGAGAGGTTGCTTTCCGTGATAAAGAGGGGCATGCCGGCGGGCAGGCCGTCTTCGCGCCAGATCTGCATGATGCGGGTAACCAGTTCAGGCTCGTCGTAGAGGCTGGCCCAGGTGAGCTTGCAAGGCTCGTACGGATAGTGTTCGAAGGAAAAGAACGAAAGTTCGCCCAAACGGTGGTGTGAGTCGAGGTAGTTGACGAAGCGGCGAACCCATGAACTTTGTCCGGCGGCGTCGGGCCAGACCTCGATGTCTTTGTTGACTCCCTGGAAGGAAGGGCCGCCGAGCTTGAGAGCAGGGTCGAGGCGGTGGAGCGCGTCGGCAAACTGCACATAGAGGGCGGCGTAATCTTCGGGCAGCATGTACTGGCCGTCGGATTCCTCACCCATTTCGACGTAGGAAATGGGGTAATGGCGTTTCTTCAAGTAGGAGATTTCGGTAACCGCGTCTTCCGGCGTGCCGTAGATCAAGGCGATGGGAATCATGGCCGGAAGTCCGCGGGTGATGCCGCTCGAGTAGAAAGAGTCGAAGCCAAGCTGCGCCTGCCTGGTAGTGATGAGATCCGCAGGGGTGTGCCAGGGATCGACGGACGAGCAGTAGGTTGTGGACTGCTCCTGGTCGGGGGTGTGGCGGAGCAGGTCGTGCAACGTGCCATCGGCGGTGGTGGTGCCGAGGTAGAGTTCCTTGATGGCGTAGCCGACGCAGTTGCGCAGATCGGCGCCTCCAAGGCGTAGGTCGCAGGTGTTGGAAGATTCTGTCATCCAGATGCGGACGAAGCGGGCGGGGATCGGCTCAGCGGAGAGGCGGATGGTGTCGATGTCGCCCTTGCTGGTGGTGATCTCCCCCAAGGGGAAAGCCTGCCAGACTCCGTGCGTGGCAGCCGTGATGGGGTCGTCGCCCGTGAAGTACTGAACGACGTAGTGCGTCGCAAAGGGAGCGCCCCAAGCGATGCGGATCGTGTCAATCTTCTGGGGCTGGGATAAGTCGAGAATGACCCATTGCGGGTGAGCGGAATCGGGCTCGCCGGTGAAGTGTTTCGTCAGGTACGGATTGCTTTTCCAATAAGTGGTCTCATCGCCGTCGGTGAGGCGGGAGTAGCCGGCGTTGCCGGTGCCATCGTTGCGGGTGAAGCCGCGATGCGGTAGCGCGTAGCCGTAAGAATAGTGAATGGGGCTTGCAAGGTCGGCGGATCCGGTGAAGTAACCCTGGCCTCTGGAATCGCTCCAGGTACCCTCGGGATTCCAGTGCCAGGCTTCGACCAAAAGCTCGGTGTTCTGGCGGTAACTGACCGTCTGCCATCCAGAGGAGAGACTTTTGGTTAAGGCGGCGGGAGCCAGCAACGGGTCGATGGCTTTGGTGGCGATGCGGTCGATGCCAGCGCCCAGGGTTTCGTCAGGCGCGAAACGATTTGTGGCGTGCGCGGGGGTGATATCGACGTCAATGGTCTGGGCGGCGAGCCGAAGATTGACAATAATAAGGAGCAGGCTGGCGACACACGCAATTCTCGGCAAAGGCATCACTCCGTTCCGTGCCCTCGAGACTGAGCCCTGGGTGCATCCGGAAGCGGGATTATAGCTGGCGGAGGCTGCGTGGCTGGATCGGGACGCATCTGGGCTAGGGCATGGGGACGAAACTTTTACGGGGTTGAGGACTCCAATCCATAGGACATCGGCATCCGTTCTTAAGGAGGGGAATATGGCCAAATCATTCATAGCAAGAGTTCTCGTTGCGGCCGCGTTGGTCCTGGGAGGGCTGATGGCGTTCCGCGCGCAGGCGAAGGAAGCGACCATTCCCGCACCCGCTGAGGACATGCAACTCGCGGCCAGCCATGGGGAAGAGTCGGTGGTGTTTTCCGGGGGATGCTTCTGGGGCGTCCAGGCGGTATTTCAGCACGTGAAAGGCGTGATCAGCGCGACCTCGGGATATTCGGGGGGCGATGCAAAGACGGCGGAATACGAGGTAGTGAGCTCCGGGCGGACCGGGCATGCGGAATCGGTGAAGGTGGTTTACGATCCGTCGCAGGTGACGTTCGGACAACTCCTGCACGTGTTCTTTTCCGTGGCGCATGATCCCACGGAATTGAATCGGCAAGGGCCGGACGAGGGCAGCCAGTATCGGTCAGTTGTTTTCTACACGACGCCCGACCAGTTGCGAATCACGAAGGCGTACATCGAGCAGCTCGACAACGCACATGTCTTCAAGCACAAGATTGTGACGCAGGTGGCGGAGTTGAAGGGATTTTATCCGGCCGAGGCGTATCACCAGAACTACGCGACGCTGCATCCCGACAGTATGTACATCCGGTTTAACGATGCGCCGAAGGTGGAGCACCTGAAGGCAGAGTTCCCGCAGATGTATCGGGAGTCGCCGAATCTAGTAGCGGTGAAGTAAGGGAAGCAGTCGCTTGTCGCTGGCAGAGAGGGCCTTCGTGAAGGCTGACGCCTCATAACCGGGACTAGTGACTGATGTATTGGGGGGGGAATTTATGTTTGAGTCGGATCTGGACAAAAACGCTCGGAAGATGCAGCGCAGCACATTCTTGACCCTGGCCGCGAGCGCTATGGCGGGCTCGGTGTTGTGGTCGATGCGCCGACCGGTGGTGCTGGCTGCGGCTGCGCCTAGCGGAGCGCCTGGTGAGGTCACCGTCGTCGAGTTTTCCGACGACGGGAAGCGCCTGAAGAAGGTTCGCGTGGCCAAGGTGGTGAAAACCGAGGCTGAGTGGAAGCAGTTGTTGTCGGGAAATTCCTTCGACATCACCCGGCATGCAGACACGGAGATCGCTTTCACCGGGAAATATTGGAACCTGCATGACAAGGGGTTGTACCGATGTATCTGTTGCGACAACGCGCTGTTCAGTTCCGATACGAAGTTTGAGTCGGGGACCGGGTGGCCGAGTTTCTGGGCTCCGATCGCGGATGAGAACGTGCGAACCGAGCGCGACATGAGTCTCGGGATGTTGCGGAACGCGGTGAATTGCACCTTGTGCGACGCGCATCTGGGGCACGTGTTTGACGATGGTCCGCAGCCGACGGGGTTGCGGTATTGCATGAATTCGGCGTCGTTGAAGTTTGTGAAGAGGGCGTGACGATTTTTCGAGGGCGTGGGGCTGTCGGGGAGTCGCGACCGTATTCGACGAAAAGCTTTTAACCGCAAAGGGCACGAAGAAGGGCAGCAAAGGCCGCGAAGGCAAGTTTCCCATTCGCTTGGGTCAGGATGACACGGGCACCTGAGACCTGAGACCTGAGACCTATGACCTGCTCCCTGTGACCTGTAACCTGCTTTTACTCCAGAACGCTGTCGTCCAGTTTTTTTCTTCCCCAGTCAGCGGCAGCTTGCACGAAGGCGATGACCAGGGGGTGCGGGTTGTTTGGCTTGGAGCTGAGTTGTGGCTGGAACAGCGTGGCGATGAAGAACCGGTGAGTGGGCGACTCGATGGCGCGGACTTCGCCGTCGGGGCCGCGGGCGGCGATGGGGAATCCGGCTTCGATCGAGCACCATTCGTAGTCGGGGTTCAACTCGAAATTGCAGAAGAATTCTTCCTGAATAACCTCCTCGCTGTAGAAGGTCTGCAGGTAGGAGCCGGGGCGGATGCGGATTTCCGGCACCACGCCCGAGAGCTTCGGGGCGCCAGAGGCACGATTGGGTACCGCGCAGGCGACCGGATAAATAATGACGTTCTTCGAGCCGGAATTATTCTCGGCGGTGTCGGCGTCTTTCATGCCGATTACATTGCGGGCGCATTCAATGACGGTGTACTGGAAACCGCCGCAGGTGCCGAGGAAGGGCCAGTCGCGGGTACGGGCGAATTCGATGCCTTTGAGCATGCCGTCCGCGCTCTTGTAAGGGCTGCCGGGCGAAGCCCAGAGGCCGTCGAAGCTTTCCAGAACTTTGCGGGCTCCGGGCTCCAGGAGCGAGGGCGTAGGGAGCCATTGGGATTCGACTTTCAGGCTGAGTTTTGCGGCAGCGTGCTGTAGCGCGTCGTTGGTCGCGTGGTGCGAACGGAATTCGGGATTGAAGTCGCCTAGGATTCCAATGCGAACAGTATCGGGCA
>Ga0210384_10004762_pt1 | contig 15024 bp, 11 predicted proteins | sample IncBWH2MmetaG_FD_160574 | JGI IMG/M metagenome (GOLD analysis project Ga0210384, IMG submission 160574) | Forest soil microbial communities from Barre Woods Harvard Forest LTER site, Petersham, Massachusetts, United States - Inc-BW-H-2-M | ecosystem: Environmental > Terrestrial > Soil >...
GCCGCGTACAGAGCTTGGCGGCTCGCCAGCGAATGCAGCAGTTCACTCTTCTGTTGCGCATCTAGATCGCTGGCCAGCACAAGCTTTCGCGTCTCGCCCAATTCCGCCACCCACGGTCCGTAGGCGGGGCTAAACTTGCGCTCGAGTTGCTGTCTGAGTTTTTGTGCGAGCGACGGGCTCTGCCCATTCGTCGAGATTGCAATCTGAAGATCGCCTCTCCGCACCACGGCGGGATAATAGAAATCGCAAAGATCAGGGACGTCCACCACATTGCACAAAATTCCTCGCCGCTGCGCTTCGCGGTAGATAAACTCATTCAGATTGCGCGACGCCGTGGCCACAACCGCTAGGGAAATTCCATCCAGATCGTCGACCGCAAAACTCCGCAGTTCGAGCGTGATCCTGCCCTCCTGCGCCCAGTGCTTCACCCCGTCGGTTGCATCCGGAGCGACCACGATGATGCGCGCACCGGTGTCGAGAAGGCCGCCAATCTTTGGCTCGCCAAACTTACCCGCACCGACGACAAGACACCGTTTACCTTCAAGTTTCAAGAACATGGGAAATAAGCTGCTCATAAAGTTTCTCTTCAACCTTCCAGTCCGCTCGGCACGCGTCCCTCGGGTAAATCGCGACGGACAGCCTCGACAAATTCTCCAGCCAGGAAGTTCCGCAACTCTTCCACGCTGTGTCGCGCAAAAAAGTGGCGGAGATTTTCCTCCGGCGTGCCATCGGCCTGATATCTGCGCAATAGCCGCTCGATAGCTTCCGGCACTTCCGTCGCAGGGCATCGAAACCCCACCGGCCTCGCGATGGCCTGATTCAATCCCAGCGATCCGCCCAGGCAGAAGTAGTAGGCGTCGACCATTTCTCCGTTGACCTTGATCTTCTTGCCTTCAATGCCGATGTCCGCGATCCAGTGTTGTCCGCAACTATTGGGGCATCCCGTGACATGCAGCTTCAGGTGTTGGTCAAAGCCCGGAAGCCGCTCTTCGAGTTCCTCCACCAGCCAGCGAGAGAAGCTCTTGGTTTCAGTGATCGCGAGTTTGCAGAACTCAGTTCCACTGCAAGCAACTGCACCGCGCCAGAATGGCGACCCACTGACTGGCAGTCCGATCGCCCCTAACTCTTTTGCCAACTCGTCCGCTTGAAGCTGCGGCACATTGACGATGACCAGGTTCTGCATGTTGGTGGTGCGCAATTCGCCGCTGGCAAAGCGATCGGCCAGATTGGCCGCCGCGTGCATCTGCTCCGGCGTAATTCTGCCTCGCAAGACTGTCGCTCCCACATAGCAATAGCCCGGCTGCTTTTGCGCATGGATGCCGATGTGGTCGCGATACACGTCTGCGGGGGGATTCTCGGGTTCGGCCGGATCAAGCTGAAAACCAATACGCCGCTCCAGCTCTTGCTGAAAGTCCTCCACCGTCCACCCGTGCCGTAAAAACAAGAACTTCAACCGCGCCCGCTCCCGGTGTTCGCGCAATTGGTCGGAGTCGCGGAATAACTCCGCGACTCCTTTGACCACCGGCAGAACCTGGTTCCACCGCACAAAAGCATTCAGTGGTGCGCCCAAGTACGGATCAGTGGAGAGTCCGCCGCCCACGCGTAAGGCAAAGCCAGTCTCCGATTGTCCTCGAAGCACGCGCTTGGTCGCCGTAAGTCCAACATCGTTGATCTCCGGATACGGGCACCAGACGCGGCATCCCGTGATGGAGATCTTGAACTTGCGCGGCAAGTTATAGAACTCGGCGTTTCCCGCCAACATGTGGTCCACTTCCAGCGCCAGCGAGGAGGCGTCACAGATTTCATCGGCGTCTACGCCGGCGACCGGGCAACCCGTAATATTTCTGGTCACATCGCCGCAGGAGCCAGTCGTGTTCAGACCAACCCTCCACAGTTCTTCCAACACTTCCGGCAGCGCCTCGATCGTGACCCAGTGCAGCTGAATGTTCTGCCGCACGGTAAGATCGGCAATGCCTCTGGCATGGCGGCGCGTAAGATTGGCAATCGCGCGAAGCTGGTCCGATCGCAGCAGTCCATTCGGAATTCTTATCCGCAACATGAAGAACGGCAGCGCTTTTCCCTGGCCGTCCTTTCCGGCAATCACCCCGGCCCCGTCGCCCTGCGTGTAAACTCCCCACCAACGGAAATAAGTGCCAATCCATTCCGGAGGAATCGAATCGAAGCCATCCCGCGCAAAGCGGCGGATCTCCGCCAGTCCCTCCCATGGATTCAGAGCGCGCTTCAGACGCTCAGTCTTCTGCGCCTTGGTTTCTTTCACCGCCTGTGCCATTAACGGGCTTGCCATGAGTGACTCCCCAACCTGATTTGCCCCAAAAGAAAAACCCACCGCCAGATGCTCTCTGGCGGTGGGTGATAAGTGCTGATGATCTTATGAAAACTCTAAGTCAGCAGCCTCCCTGCGCCAGAACACACGCATGCACAACAACAACATGCACACATGCTGGCCCGGCGGAGATTGCTGAAACTGGTCATGCTTTTTGGATAGTAGGCTCGTCCATCGAAGCCGTCAAGTTACCCATCCTTTTCTTTGGATGAATATTTTCGATGCAACGCATCATAAATTTTTATTCTTCACATCCTGTTGCATGCCAGTGGACATAACAAAACGCCTGAAACAACGGGTAAATCACAAATGAATCAGGCGCCGCCAAGCGATGTATGATTATTCACGTCGCTCGGCTTGCTCAAGCCTGAGACTGGACTATGGGCCGCATACCACCTCTCGTGCTGCTTTGGTCGCTGTGCCTATGTCCTTTCCTTGCAGCTCAAGATGCCGCTCCTGTGACCGTTGGCGTTGCTGCCATCACGGGTGCCATGAAAGATGTGCCGGCCGTCGAGGCCTGGAATCGGTTAGTGAAAGCGCTCAACCAACAGAAGGCAGGCAAGACACAGCATTTTCAGGTGACCGCAGTGAGGTTGGATGCTATGCAGGACACTAGCGCTCTCGAAGAGGCGAAGGCGAAGAGATGCCAGTTCCTGCTCTCCACTCGTGTTACGGATATCCAGAACTCTCCGGTTCTGACTTACAGCGGCGCGGCAGTCGGACTGGAGTATGTTCCTGTCTTTCATGCCACCATGGAATACCGTCTGACCCGCACTGCGGACGGGGCCGGGTTCTCTATCGGATCGGGAGAAGGAGAGGATCCTGCATCGCCGCGAGAAGCTGCCTGGCGAGCCATCACACACCTCGCGGAAAAGGCAATGGCCGATCTAGCAACCGCTGGCCATGCGACAAGGTTGGGAAATAGCGCAGCCGCAACGATTTTTCCTCGTCAGATCGAACTCTCGGCCATTGATCCCAACTACTGCGCATGGTTTCCAGCCATTCCCCATGTCGAGGCCTTGCATCACGTCTGCGAATACTCCGTCAGCTTGCGAAAAACGATGCCGAACTTCATCTGCGACCAATCCGCTTCGCGCTACCGGGGTAAAAGTGATGTGCCGGTCGACCTGATCACTTCGTCCGTACGGTACGAAGACGGTACTGAATCCTATAGCGCTATCAACCAGAACGGCGCGCCCATGCAGACTGCGATTGGACAAGCTGCCGGCCTGTGGTCCACCGGGCAGTTCGGTGGGAACAATCTCCGCTCAGTTTTCAGTCCTCACAACCAGGCATCGTTCACGTATTCGCGGGAAATTAATCAGGACGGCCATCCCGTATGGATCTTTACCTACCAGATTACGAAGCAGAACGATCCTTTGTGGCGGCTGCACGCAGCGAACCAGGCAATCGCCCCGCCCTACAAAGGTGAACTCTGGGTCGATCAGAAAACCGGACATGCTCTACGCTTCCAATCCGTCGCCCAGGACCTTCCCCCGGATTTTCCAATGACGGTCGCAGAGCTTCAAATTGACTATGAAGACGTGTCCTTCGGAGACGGATCTTCATTTACGTTGCCTACGTATTCGGTTGTAACCATCGGCAATCTAGACAAGGCGCCGACACGAAACGTCATTCAATTCAGGAATTGCCATAAATTCAGGGCCCAAGCCCGAGTCTTGTCCAGCGCGGCACACAACTCATCGGACCCTTCTTCTGAGTTCTCAGCCGACACCACGCTTCTCGAAGCGCTACTCGAGGAAAGCAAACAGATCTACGAGATTTTGTGCGAGCAGGTGATTCGGGAACAGGAAGCACGCCTGGAACTTGACCAGAGGCAGGAACTGACTGCGGCTACAACTGCCGCGCTCTCAAAGCTGCTTGCCCTGGAAAAACAACGGCATGACAACCTCGCCCACCGACAATCGATTGGCGGGATTATTCCGCCATCCGCCGCGAAGCGTCCGGATGGCGTCACTACTCTTAAGGTCAGAGTCAATCTGGTGGAAGTGAGGATCGTGCTACGGGATTCGAAAGGACGCGCGGTAGGCGGGCGGCGCAAAGAAGATTTCCAACTCTTCGATGATCGCAAACCACAGCAAATCACGAGCTTTTCGGTCGAGCAATCCGCGGCAGCCAATCCGGAGCCGGCGCGCCCCAACCAGGGCCCCGCGTCATCTTCGGTGGAAAATCAGGCGGTTGCACCGCCGGCCACTGAGCGCGACGTGGCGTACGTTTTCGACGACGTTCACGGCTCGCCCGGCGAACTGGCCAACCTAAGGGACGCTGCCAAACGGCACCTCGCGGGCCTGCGCGCCGCAGACCGCGCGGCGATTATTACAACTTCGGGTGAAGTGCAGGTGGATTTCACCAAGGACCGCGAAAAGCTCTCGCTAGCTCTAGAGAATCTGCGGGCACATCCGACCACGCTCGCGACTAACTGTCCGCCGGTGAGCTTTTACATGTCGCATTTGATGGTGAACACTGGCGATTCGGATGTCATGGGTTTGGCTCTGGGTGACACGGTCTTCTGTGCATTCGGAGGATTCGGCACGGGACCTGAAAGGGAGCAGGCCCGGCGACTGGCGACCGCCAAGGCCTTCGAGATGCTCAATACCGGAAACCGGGAAAGTCGTCAAACGTTGGGCGTTTTGGCGGACGTGATCCTCCGCACGGCAGCCATGCCCGGTCACCGCAGCATTATTCTGGCGTCGCCCGGATTTCTCACCCTTGAGCCGGACCTGCGGCAGAGCGTCATGGAACTCATCGACCGAGCCATCGCCTCCGACATCATGATCAACACTCTCGATGTGCGTGGCCTTTACTCCCCCGGCATGGATGCCAGTCGCGGTCATTCGACGGATCCGACCCTGAGACTGCAACTTGACACCACCGAGGCAGCGACACAGAGCGACGTAATGTTCGAAATGGCCAACGGCACGGGGGGAACGTTTTTCCAGCACAACAACGATCTGGATGAGGGCTTCCGCCGCACCGCCGCTGCGCCCGAATACGTTTATGTGCTGGGATTCTCTCCCCAGAAACTCGACGGCAAGTTCCACAAGTTGAAAGTAACGTTGGCCGGTGCGGGCAAACTCACCGTGCAGGCGCGCCAAGGTTACTACGCTGCGAAGCCTGCCAATTGATGGAGCGGGAGACCGGGATCGAACCGGCGACATCCAGCTTGGGAAGCTGGCGTTCTACCGCTGAACTACTCCCGCCCACAGGGATGGGGCAACTAAGCTAGGACCAACCAGAGTTTAGCATTGGCAGCCACGGGAAACAATCTTGGCTGCAATCTGGTATTTCGTGTCAACTGCCCGGAGTCTTCTCAGGATCGCGAGCATGCCGGCAGCTTCAGAACACCGCGCGCGTTTTCATTTAGACTGGCTGGAGAAAATCATGTCCTCCTCATCGTCATCCAGCAGAAAACACGCGGGGCCCGGTGTGGGCAGAGATCAGCCCGCCATCGCCGAGCCGTCTTTCTCCGAGCGTGCACGAACTCTCATGTATACAGGCCGCATCGGCAGCCTTTCCACCATTTCACGCAAGCAGCCGGGGTTTCCCTTCGGATCGGTCATGCCATATGCGCTGGATAAAGACGGACGCCCTATCTTTCTGATCAGCACCATGGCGATGCACACGCAGAATCTGAATGATGATCCCCGCGCCAGCCTGCTCGTCACCCAGGCCGATGCCAGCGGAGACCCACTGGGCGCATCACGAGTCACCGTGATCGGGAATGTTTCTACGATTCCCCATCCCGAAGTTGCGGAGGCCCGCACGCTCTATCTGGAGAGTTACCCCAACAGCAAATACTGGGTGGACTTCGAAGACTTTTCTTTTTACCGCCTCGATGTTGCGGATGTTTACTACGTTGGAGGCTTTGGAGTGATGGGTTGGGTTTCCGCGCCGGACTACAACCAGGCCCAACCCGATCCGCTTGCCGATGCCGCTGCCGGAATCATCGAGCACATGAACGCCGATCACAAAGATGCGCTGGTGGTTTTGGCCCGCGTGTTCGGCGGCGTGGAATCTCAAGAGGCGGCAATGACGGCGGTCGACCGGCTCGGCTTTCAAGTACGCCTGAAAACTCGGGAGGGGATGAAAGGGATTCGCATTGCATTTCTGAGGCCAGTGAGCACCCCAGTGGAGACGCGGAAGGTTTTAGTGGAGATGGTGCAGCAGGCGCGGCAAACCGTGTAACGCTTGACTCTTCGCTAGAAAAAACGGCTACAGACAAAAACACCCGGAACTGTTGGCAGTCCCGGGTATTTGTTGTAAGTCAGAAAGCGGTCCTTAGACAGCTTGGACGTTCTCTGCTTGCCAGCCCTTGGGGCCTTTGGTCACGTCGAACTGCACGGTTTGGCCTTCTTGCAGGCTGCGGAAGCCCCCCGCCTGAATCGCGGAGAAATGCACGAAAACGTCTTCGCCATTTTGACGGCTGATAAAGCCATAGCCCTTGGCGTCATTAAACCACTTCACTGTTCCTTGTTCTGCCATTGTTGGTAGTCCTATTCTTGTTTCTTTAGATTGTGCTGAGAAGATTCGCTGCTAGTGAGGGGGTGACGCTGGTTGGCGATACCGACCTTCAATTGCTTGTGAGTCAAACTTAGCTGGATTTAATTGTACACCAGAAGTCAAGCCTTTCGACCGAAATATTGGCATTCGGGGTTTTCTGACCCGCATTGGCTAATTGTGGCACAATACTGAGCCATGTTCAGACTACGCATCCTCATGGCTTCTGTCCCCTTCCTGACCCTTTCCCTCCTGTGCACTGCCGATGCAGGCGCCCAACAAACGCTTCGTTATTCCATCGTCAGCAATGGCCGGAGCGCGGGAAGCGAGGTAGATACCTTCGCCGCAAAAGGCCAAATCGACTCCACCTTCGAATTCAACGATCGCGGCCGCGGTCCCAAGATCGAGGCGCATTACGTCGTCGATGCCAACGGCTCCCCTCTGCGCACGGACATCACAGGAGTGGACTATCTTAAGGCCCCAGTGGACGAGCACTTCTCTCTTGAAGGCGGTATTGGCCGCTGGAAAAGCACTTCAGAGAACGGACAAGCTGCCGCACCCGGCTTCTATGTCAGCAACAACGGCCCGGCCGGTGAATTAGCGCTGATGGTGAGCGCACTTTTGAAGGCCAAAGGCGCTCCGCTTAAGCTGTTCCCCGCCGGTGAGGCCCGGCTCGAAAAGATGACTGACGTGACCGTTGAGAGTCACGGCAAGAAGATGCACGTGACTGAATACGGCATCACTGGACTGGCTTTCGATCCAACCACCGTCTGGCTGGATGATGATCAGCATTTTTTCGGTTCGCCCAGCAAGTGGTTTGCATTCCTCCGCGAGGGCTGGGAAGACACCAACGACCAGCTTTATGCCCTCGACCGCAAAGCCCAGGACGATCGCAATGCACGCCTGGCGACCGAACTAGCTTCTCATCCCAAGCACGACATCGCGATTCAGCATGTGCGGGTCTTTGATTCCGAGCAGGCCACAGTTCGAGAGGACCAAACCGTTGTTATCGAAGGAGATCGCATAACGGCAGCGGGCCCATCCGCTTCCGTAACAGCGCCCAAGGATGCTGAAATCATCGATGGCTCCGGCAAGACTCTCCTCCCGGGCTTGTTCGACATGCATGCTCACGCCCAACCAGGCGACGGGATTTTAAACATGGCCAGCGGCGTGACTACCGTCCGCGACATGGGCAATGACATCGACGATCTTAGGCACCTGCAAGAACAGTGGGACACCGGCAAAACCATCGGCCCTCACGTGTGGAAGTCCGGCTTCATCGACGGACACGGGCCGTTCCAGGCGCCCACAGGTCTATATGCCGATACTCTGGAAGAAGCCCTGAGTGCGGTGAACCGTTACGCGGATCTCGGGTATGTTCAGATCAAGCTTTACAGCTCACTCAATCCCGAGTTCGTCCCCGGAATTGTGAAGGCCGCCCACGCCCGCGGACTTCGCGTCAGCGGACACATTCCCAACGGCATCACGGCACGCCAGTTTGTGGAAGATGGCGCCGATGAAATACAGCACATCAACTTTATTTTTCTCAACTTCCTCGCCGACAAGGTCAAAGACACTCGCACCCCCGAACGATTTACCGCCGTGGGCGACTATGCCGCAAAGCTCGACCTGCAGTCGAAGGAAGTCAACGATTTCATCGATTTGCTGGTGCAACATCACACCACTGTCGATGTAACTTTGGCTACGTTCGAAGGTATGTTCCGGGGACGCCCAGGCAAGGTTTCCCCGGACTTTGCGCCGGTACTGGACCGGCTGCCGGCGCAAGTGCAGCGCGGCGCATACTCGGGCGGCCTGCCGGTAACCACCGAGAACGATCAGCTCTATAAAGACTCTTACGGGGCGGCGTTGCACATGACCAGGCGCATGTACGATGCCGGCATTCCCATCCTGGCAGGGACCGACTCGATCGCCGGCCTCATGTTGCATCGCGAACTGGAACTGGAGGTGGAAGCGGGAATACCGCCCGCTAAAGCCTTGCAGATTGCTACCTACAACGCTGCAAGACTTTTAAAGCAGGAGAAGGACTTGGGCTCGATCGCGGCGGGAAAGCGGGCAGACCTGTTGCTGGTGGAGGGAAATCCTGCCGAAAAGATTGGCGATATTCGCCGTTGCCGTCTGGTAATGAAGAACGGAGTGCTCTACAGGAGTGCCGACCTTTATCGCGAGGTCGGAATCAAAGCCGCGGACTAGCCTTCACTCGGAATATCCGTCGGAGCCGCCGTCATCGTCGTCCTGGTCGCCGGCATCGTCGTCTTTATCTTCTTCTTCGTCCTCGTCCTCGTCCTCGTCATCGGGTTCTTCCCGAAGACGCGCTTCCGCTAACGCGCTTTGATTGGACGCATTCAAGTAGGCGGAAGGTACTGATCTCATTCGCCCATGGTACGCCTTACCCGCTAGACTCGCACAGTGAACTGCGCCCCATTCCCCGATTTGAGCGTAGTCTGGTTTTCTCCGCGTCCTCCGCGGCCCTTCTCCGCGCACTCCGCGGTTAAAAGCTTTGACCGCAGAGCTCGCAGACAACCGCCGCGAGATCGCAGAGAAAACCCCACCCCGCATGCATTAGTATGATCGCTTGCATTTGCTGTCATTTTTTCTCGTCGCCAAGGATTCGCCGATCATGCCGCGAAACAATAACAAGCTTCCTGACAACCGACGCGCTTTCCTCCAGACCACTCTCATCGGCAGTGCGGCCGCAGTCTTCACTCCGCTCTATCCCGCGCTGGGCGCGGCCCGCGAGATCGCTCCTTCCGCGCCAGTTCCTGACCTCAGGCCCTTCGAACTCGAGGAGATCACCATCTCCGCCCTGCAGGACGGAATGAAGTCCGGCAAGTTCACCGCGAGATCCTTGGTCGAGAAATACTCGTCACGCATCGACGAGATCGACAAACGCGGCCCCGCTATCAATGCCATCATCGAACTGAACCCCGATGCGCTCTTTATTGCCGAAGCATTCGACCAGGAGCGTAAAGCCAAAGGTCCGCGCAGTCCCATGCACGGCATCCCGGTGTTGATCAAAGACAATATCGATACCGCCGACAAGATGATGACCACGGCCGGTTCGCTGGCGCTGGTCGGCTCCAAGCCATTGCAGGACTCCGCGGTCGCGCAAAAGCTGCGCGCTGCCGGAGCCGTCATTCTCGGAAAAACGAATCTGAGCGAGTGGGCGAACATTCGCTCCAGCCACTCCACAAGCGGTTGGAGCGGCCGAGGCGGGCTAACCAAAAATCCCTACGCTCTCGACCGAAATCCTTGCGGATCGAGTTCCGGAACCGGCGCGGGCATTTCCGCCAACTTATGTGCGGTGGGAATTGGCACGGAAACGGATGGCTCGATCGTCTGCCCGTCCTCCTCGAATGGACTTGCCGGAATCAAGCCCACTGTCGGCCTAATTAGCCGCAGCGGAATCATTCCAATCTCTCACACGCAAGACAGCGCCGGTCCCATGTGCCGGACGGTTCGCGATGCCGCCACCTTGCTCGGCATACTTACCGGCGTCGATCCCGCCGACCCTGCCACTGCCGCCAGTTCGGGCAAATCGTTCACCGACTACACCCAGTTCTGCGATCCCAACGGACTCAAAGGCGCCCGCATCGGCGTCGCCCGAAAGTATTTCGGCTTCAGCGATCCTGTGGATGCGCTCATGGAGCAAGCGCTCGATGCCATGAAAAAACAAGGCGCCACGCTTGTGGATCCCGCTGACATAGAAACCCTGGGAAAGTTCGATGACACCGAACTTCTGGTCTTCATGTACGAACTGAAGGCCGACCTCAATGCCTACCTGGCGCGCCTCGGTCCGAGCGCTCCTGTGAAAACATTGAAAGACATCATTGAGTTCAACGACCGCAACCGCCAGAAAGAAATGCCTTATTTCGGCCAGGACCTATTCCTGAAAGCCGAAGCCAAAGGTCCACTGACGGAAAAGGAATATCTCGACGCGCTGGCCAAGAACCGTCAACTCGCCCGCACCGAAGGCATCGACGCCACTATGGATAAGTTCCATCTTGATGCCATCGTCGCGCCTACCGGGGGCCCGGCATGGATCACTGACCTGGTGAATGGCGATCATTTCGCGGGCGGAAGCTCGAATGCAGCCGCCGTCGCCACGTACCCCAACATTAACGTAACCGCAGGGTCGATCTCTGGCTTACCGGTTGGAATCTCCTTCTTTGGCCGCGCCTGGAGCGAGCCCGTACTCATCCGCCTGGCGTATGCCTTCGAACAAACTACCAAGGCCCGTCAGGTTCCGCACTTCCTGTCTACGATTGGAGCGGGCAATTAGCTGCTATCTAGTACCTAATCGGCACAGGAACCGGCCCGGATCGGCAACGCTGACTTACAATCGGCTCTAAGAAATCCCAACAACTTGCAATCCCGTGTTAGCCTTACGTGCAAGGGGGTATCAATGATGATGAACAAAGTCGTCGCTTCCCTGCGAAAAGAGTATTCCCGTCTCGAAAAAGAGTTGGGAAGAGTAGGGAAAGCGCTGGACGCACTCGGCCACGCTGGCGGGAGCAAGCTCAAAAGGACTGGCCGTACCTTGAGTGCCGATGCTCGCAAGCGGATCGCTGATGCCCAAAGACTACGCTGGGCGAAAGTCCGAAAGGCTGCCGCCAAAGCTAGTTAAGCCGTAAGTAGAAAGATGTAAAAGATGTAGAGGAGTGCTTTCGCAAGCACCGCAGCCGGCCTCGTTCGTAACTTCTCCCAAAATTTACGGACGGGGCCCAAGCTTCGGGAACCCACTATCCGGTCTAAGTCCATCGAAACCACTTCAGCGCCAGGGCGAACGAAACCCCACCCCACAAGCCCATCACCAACAGGCGCGGCCACTGATGAAGCAGCGGCGTACCTTCCAGAATGCTCGCCCGCAGCGCATCGTTCAAAGCGGTCAGCGGTAGCGCCTTGATCAGTGGCTGAATCACGGCCGGAAAACGCTCGTAAGAGAAGAAAACGCCGGAAAAAATCCACATGGGCATCATCACAAGATTCATGAGCCCGCTCACGCTTTCGATCTTCTGCGCCCGGCTCGCAGTCAGCAATCCAACTCCGCCAAAACACATTGCTCCCGCAGAACCAAGTAACAGGATGGCGAATACCGATCCCAGAACTTTCATGTGAAAGACGATTACTCCAAGGGTCAGCAGCAGTCCGATTTCGATGATCATCAACACCAGCCGGCTCGACAACAGCGCCAGCAAAAAATCTCCGCGGCGCATGGGTGTGCCGACGAACCGTTTGAGCAGCTTGCGTTGCCGCATGTCGACCAGAGCGAATCCAATGCCCCACATGCCAGAGTTCATCAGGTTCATGCCCAGCAAGCCGGGAATCAGGAAATCGATATAGCGGGAACCTGGTTCGGAAGTCGTAATTTCGCTGGTGGCGACAATGTCTTTGCGGCCAGCAGCAGCTTGCAACGCCGCATCCACTTCGGAACGCGCCAATACGCTTTCCGGCCGCGCCGGATCGTAGCGATACCGAACACCGCCGGCGCCGTCAGGCTCAATCACCAGATCGTATTTCCCGAGACGAAAACCCTTCCGCGCCTCATCTCCATCTCTTACATCGATCTTGAACGATGCGTGCCGGGGCGAGTTTTGCAGCAGTACCTCAACCTGCTGTGCCCCCGCTCCGGAAACAATCGCAACTGAAGACGCATCGGCAGGCTTGTTTCGGAAGGCGATCCCAAGCCCTGTGGCCAGCAACAAGGGAAAAACGAAGACCCAGAACACCACCTCCGGCTCACGCTTCAACTCCAGCATGCGCGCCAGCAGAAGATGCAGATAGCCCGCCCAGCGCCCGTTCCGCCGCGGCGGATACTTCGGCGGGACCTTTCCTTCTACCGCGGGGACTTGTTCTGCAACACTCATAGAAAGACCTGCCTACCTCGCCACTGGCTTCCATTTATTCAGGAACTCGAGCACTGCCTCCGGCGTGAGCGAGCGCGCATCCTCGAATTCTCCGTTCTTCTGGCTCACCACCAGCTTGCCATCGCTATCCGCCACCGCCAGCACAGGGATGCCCTTATCCAATCTCACCTCAAACTGTTTCACTACGTCGGCATTCTTTTTTTCGTCGATCCCGAGATCGACATGCACCACTTCGTATCCCGCCATCGCCGAAGCGAAATCAGGACGCTGAAATGCCAAATCCAGCACGTGGCAGTCGTAGCACCAGTTCGCCCCAAACACCAGCAACAGCCGCTTGTGCCCGGCTGCTGCTTTCTCTTCAGCTTCCTTGATCTCCGCGTGGGCATCCGCGTCCGCTGGATAAATATTCCGGTTCATGTCCGATGGCTGTTTCAGGTGCGGAGCATCCGCTCGCTCCACGCTGATCAGTTTCCACTGCTCCCCCTGCCTCTTCCACCCTTGACCGTCGGTTACACTCAGGGTCTGATTATTCGGTAACTTCACTTCGGCTCTGAACACAACGCTCATGCCCCAGGGCCGTTCGAGGACTGCGACAGTTTCCCATTGAATGCTTCGCGTCTTCAGGCCCAGCCAGAAACTCACGTCTGCATCCACCGTGGTCACGACGCCATTCGCTTGAACGTGTGCTGCCGGCTCGGTGCTGTAGAGCGCTTTCAACGCCACCGCGTCTCCCGCGACAACCACACTCTTCCACTTTTCCAGCGGAGTGAAACCTGACCTGGTGTCAGTCGCCGCGCTCCCCGCTGTAAGACACTGCCCGCTAAATATCGAAGACGCTATTCCAATTAGAACAATCGTGGAGCGAAAGCGTCTGATCACAGTTGTATCCATTTGTGGATCCCTCACTTCACTCTTCCCGCAAATGCCGCCCGGTCAGCCGCACAAACACATCTTCCAGACTGGCTTGCCTGGTCGTCAGATGCTGCAACTCGCTTCCCCGCTTCCGGACTGCATCCAGTAACGCCGGAATCGTCAAGTGCGGCTCTTTCACGTTGAGCGCGACCATGCCATCATCCTCGCGCACCGATTCCACGCTGGGTAGCGCGCGCCAGGTCTCAAGCGCCGCGCCATCCGAATTGCCGCCAATCGCAAACTCCACCACGTGGTGCCCGCCCAGCCTCTCAATCAAATCTGGAGGAGATCCTTCGGCGATGATCTGCCCCTGATCCACAATCGCCAGCCGGTCGCATAGTCGCTCAGCCTCGTCCATGTAATGCGTGGTCAAAAGCACGGTGCCGCCAGCGCGCTGAAATTCGCGGACAATATCCCACAACTGCCTTCGGCTCTGCGGATCAAGCCCCGTGGTCGGCTCATCCAGAAAAAGAATCTTGGGATTGCAAACCAGCGCCGTCGCCACCGCCAGCCGCTGCCTCTGCCCGCCAGAAAGCTTCCCCACCCACGCATCGGCCTTCTCCGTAAGCTGTAACTGCTCCAGCACTTCATCAGACGAGCGCGGCTCACGATAAAAGCTGGCAAACAGTTCGACGGTCTCGCGCACGGAAAGTTTTTCCGAAAGCCGCGTCTCCTGCAATGAAATGCCGAGCCACTCCCGCATCTCGCGCGCATTCTCGCGCCAGGTGTGCCCGAGAATTGACACCTCACCCGAAGTCGGCTCCAGCAAGCCTTCGAGGATTTCAATGGTCGTCGTCTTCCCCGCGCCATTCGGGCCAAGCAGCCCGAAGCATTCGCCGGTCTGAATCTCAAGATTCAGCCCGCGCACGGCTTCAACCTTGCCATCATAGGTCTTGCGAAGGTCGCGGCATTGGATGGCTAAAGGCACGCAGAGATTCTACCGGAACAAGTGTTTGCAGAAGCTTGTGGAAGGAGAGTTTTTGAGGTCTCTGCGCCCTCCGCGAGTCGTTCTCAGCGCTCTCCGCGTTTAGGGCTTTGCTCACGCCGCTACCGCCGCGTCCCAACCATCTCTCCCGGCCCCGAACTCCCCGGAGGCATCGGAATATCCGGCGGCGCAGAGGGGCTAATCGGCGAAGTTCCGTTCGCAGGCTTCGGGGCGTCTTGGGCATCTTCCCCAGGCCGCCGCAGGCTGGGAGCATTCGCAGGACGCTCGCCCGGCTCTTTCCGGGCTTCCTTGTCCTTGTCTTTGTCGGGCAGCACGACCTCTCTCTCGGAGCGCACAATCTTCTCGCCGCTCACTTTCATGGTCTCCACCCGGACCACTTCATCGCCAACGATCCGCACAAAATCCACGTCCGCCGGCGG
>Ga0210384_10004763_pt1 | contig 15023 bp, 13 predicted proteins | sample IncBWH2MmetaG_FD_160574 | JGI IMG/M metagenome (GOLD analysis project Ga0210384, IMG submission 160574) | Forest soil microbial communities from Barre Woods Harvard Forest LTER site, Petersham, Massachusetts, United States - Inc-BW-H-2-M | ecosystem: Environmental > Terrestrial > Soil >...
CCATTTATCCAGCCCTGTTTACGGCGATTTCCGAAAGTCTGCGGCCTATCACAGCCAACGCTGCTATAGAAGCCCGATGATCCGCTCCTTCCTCACGGTATCCACGGGCACGCTGGCCTCACGGCTCTTGGGATTTGCGCGCGACTCCATGATCGCGGCGCTGCTCGGCACCGGGCCGGTAGCAGATGCGTTCCTGGCCGCATTCCAGCTTGTCAACGTCGTCAGGCGATTGCTGACGGAAGGCGCGCTGAATGCGGCGCTGGTGCCGGCCTGGCTGCGCGAGCGCGAGACCGGCGGCACCGTTGCGGCCACAGCCTTTGCCGGTCGCGTGCTTGGCACCGTCAGCGCGGCCCTGGTGGTGGCCGCAGCCTTGCTCGGCCTGTTGATGCCCTGGGTCATGACCGCGCTGGCGCCCGGATTTGCCGGAAACGAGACCTTGCAACTCGCGGTCGGCGATGCCCGCCTGATGCTGCCTTATCTTGCTTTCGCAGGCCCCGTCACCGTGCTGCTGGCGCTGTCGAGCGCGCAGGGCCGCTTCGCGCTGACGGCATTTTCGCCGTTATTGTTCAACATCGCGCTGATCACAGTGATGATCGCGCTATTCATTTGGCGGCAGGATGCAAGTTTCACCGCGGTTATGCTAGCGGCCACCGTCGGCGTCGCCGGGCTGCTGCAATTGTCGATGCTGGCGTTGCGCCACGGCGACAGCGTCGCGGCTCCGTTGCGCCTTGCCTTCGATCCTCCCATGCGCGGCTTCATCGCCAAGGCGATCCCCGGCATGGTCGCAAGCTCAGGCCCGCAATTGCTGATCGTCGGCGGCGCGATCATCGCATCACAGTCGCCGTCCGCGGTATCGTGGCTTTATTTCGCCAACCGCCTTGTCGAACTGCCGCTCGGTATTGTCAGCGTCGCCATGGGCACCGTGCTGGTGCCGGAATTGACGCGCGCGCTCCGCGGCGGTGACGCAGGCGCCCTCGCCAGCGCCGAATCGCGGGCGCTTGAACTCGCCACAGGGCTCGCACTGCCGGCGACGCTGGGACTGATCGTGCTGAGCACACCGATCGTGCGGCTGTTGTTCGAGCACGGCGCCTTCACCGCGTTGGACACCACCGCAACCGCGCAGGCGCTGATATGGCTTGCGCTCGGCCTGCCCGCTCATGTGCTGGTGAAGTCGCTGTCGCCGGCCTTCTTCGCGCGCGAGGATACGCTGACGCCGCTGATCGCGATGCTCAAGGGCCTTGTGGTTGCTATCCTCTCTGCCGTGCTGCTCGGTCATTTCTTTGGCGCAACCGGGATTGCCGCCAGCATCGCGCTGGGGGCCTGGAGCAACGCGGCGAGCCTGATCCGGCGAGGTGCGGCGACCTTCGGATTTTCAATCGATACCGCCGTGCGCCGGCGGCTGCCGCGGATCGCCGCGGCGGCGTTTTTGATGGGCGCGCTGCTGTGGCTGGCCGTCATGTTCATCCCGGCGCCTATTCATATCCTCGCCCAGGCTGCCGTTCTCGCAGTGTCGATTGCCGGCGGAATCGCGGCTTACGGCCTTTGTCTTGCCCTGCTCGGCGTGACCGGCTGGCGCCAAACGGTTAACGCCATCCGGCCGGCAAAGCCCAGCGACTTGCGCGCTTAAGGCCCGCGTGGCAAACGACGGCGCGAAACAAGCAATCTGGAACATGGACCATGGTTGAACGGGTTTTTTCGGGCGTCCAGCCGACCGGCAATCTGCATCTCGGCAATTACCTCGGCGCGATCGTCAATTTCGTGAAGCTGCAGCAGACTTACAACTGTCTCTATTGCGTGGTCGATCTGCACGCGATCACGCAAGGCGTGGACGTATGGGGCGGCCCGGCGGAGCTTGCGCGTAATACCCGCGAGGTCACCGCGGCGTTCGTTGCGAGCGGCATCGATCCAAACAAGCACATCGTCTTCAACCAGAGCCAGGTGCCGGGGCATGCTGAGCTGACCTGGATCTTCAACTGTGTCGCGCGGGTCGGCTGGCTGAGCCGGATGACGCAGTTCAAGGAGAAGGCCGGCAAGGACCGCGAGAACGCGTCCGTCGGACTCTACGACTATCCGGTGCTGATGGCCGCGGATATCCTGCTCTATCGCGCCACGCATGTACCTGTCGGCGAAGACCAGAAGCAGCATCTGGAGCTGTCGCGCGACATCGCGCAAAAATTCAACAACGACTTCGTCGACTCGATCCGCGGCCACGGCTTTGCCGACGGTCTGTTCTTTCCGCAGCCGGAGCCTTTGATCACGGGGCCGGCGACGCGGGTGATGAGCTTGCGCGACGGCACCAAGAAAATGTCGAAGTCGGACTCTTCCGACAATTCGCGCATCAATCTCACCGACGACGCCGATACTATCGCGCAGAAGATCCGCAGGGCGAAGACCGATCCGGAGCCGCTGCCGACGGAGGAAAAGGGGCTCGAGACGCGTCCCGAAGCCGACAATCTGGTCGGCATCTACGCGGCGTTGTCGGGCCGTAGCAAGTCCGACGTGCTGCGCGATTTCGGCGGCGGGCAATTCTCAAGCTTCAAGAATTCGCTGGTCGAACTCTGCGTGGCGAAACTGTCGCCGATCGCCGCCGAGATGAAACGGCTGGTGGCGGATCCCGGCCATGTCGATCGGATCCTGATCGACGGCGCCGAACGCGCGCGCGCGATTGCCGATGAGACCATGAAGATGACAAAGGACATCGTCGGTTTCGTCCGCAAGCGCTAGATTTTTTGCGCTGCGAAGTATCGCTCGAGCGCAGCGCCGGCGATGCTGGTTCCGGTTGATCGACCGTAGCTGCCTGCCCCAACCCTCTCCCAAAGGATAAGGGAGTGTGGCAGCATATGCCCAGCACGCAGCCTCAGGACATGCATGACCACCCAACGACGAAGCTACGTGACGGGTCACAAGCCGAAATGTCTGGTTATCGTTGACGACACCGCGGAGTGGGACCGCGCGGTCTACTATGCGAGCCGCTGGGCGATCCGGGCCGGTGGCGGCGTGGTGATGCTGCGGATCATCGAACTCGAAGATCAGAACCAGCAATGGCTGGGGGTTGCGGACATCATGCGCGCCGAGGCGGAGGAAGCCGCGAACGAGGCGCTCGACCGCGCCTCCGGCCGTGCCAACGGCATCGCCGCGATCACGCCGGAGCGGGTGATCCGCGAGGGCGACCCGACCGAGCAGATCCTCGACGTCATCGACAAGGATACCGACATCACGATGCTGGTGCTGGCGGCCAATCCCGGACCGGAAGGCCCCGGCCCGCTGATTACCGCGATGGCCCAGGCCGTCGGCTCGTTCCCGATCCCGATCATGATCGTCTCCGGCGATCTCAAGGACGCCGAGATCGACGCATTATCATAGGGATGCAGCCCGGGAACTGGTGGTTTGCGCCCCCTTGACCGTGCCTTTGCCGTAGCCATCTGCTAAGCAGAGCTCACGCGCCGGCCTTGAACCGGCGACGCCGGAGAAAGCCATGTTTATTCAGACCGAAGCGACCCCCAATCCCGCGACGCTAAAATTCATCCCTGGCCGGCTTGTGCTGGACGGCGGCACCATGGAATTCGGAAACCGCGAGGCGGCCGCGCGCTCGCCGCTGGCCGAACGGCTGTTCGGCGTGCCCGGTGTCACCGGCGTGTTCTACGGTTCGGACTTCATCACCGTCACCAAGGACTCTAGCGACTGGCAGCATCTGAAGCCCGCGATCCTCGGCGCCATCATGGAGCACTACATGTCCGGCGCGCCGCTGCTCGCCGACGGCAGCGCTGCAAGCGACGAAGCGAGCGACGAGGAAGGCGAGTTCTTCAGCGAAGCCGACGCCGAGACGGTCGAGATGATCAAGGATCTGATCGAAACCAGGGTGCGTCCGGCGGTCGCCAATGACGGCGGCGACATCACCTTCCGCGGTTTCAAGGACGGCATCGTCTATCTGAACATGAAGGGCGCCTGCTCGGGCTGCCCGTCATCGACCGCGACGTTGCAGCACGGCATCCAGAATCTGCTGCGGCATTTCGTGCCCGACGTGGTCGAAGTCCGGCCGATGTGACGGGAACCGTAGGGTGGGCGAAGCGCAGCGTGCCCGCCAATCAACGTGAAGTATTTCCAAGTGGTGGGCACGGCGCAAAGAGCGCCTTTGCTCACCCTACGAATTCCTACGCCGCCGCCCCGATGCTTGCCGCCTCGGCTGCCGCCCGCTGCATGCTGGTGGACATCTCGCTTGTCACGACACTTTGCTCCTCGACGGCTGCCGCGGTCGAGGTTACATACTCGCTGACGGTTTGAATCGCTTGCCTGATGGAATTGAGAGCTTCGACAACGTCACCGGAGATCCCGTTCAGATTTCCGATCTCCTGACCGATTTTGTCGGTGGCCTGCTTGGCTTGATTGGCGAGGCTCTTGACCTCGGAGGCGACAACCGCAAACCCCCTGCCGGCTTCGCCGGCGCGCGCAGATTCGATGGTGGCGTTGAGCGCCAGCAGATTGATCTGCCCGGTGATGTTTCCGATGAGATCGACGATGCTGCTCATCGATTCGGCCGCAGAAGTAAGGCGCTGCGCCTGCTGGTCGGCGGCTTCGACGCGATTGACGGCGGCGGCCGCGGTTTCCCTTGATTTGGACATCGCTTCGGAGATTTCACGGACCGAAGCATTCAGTTCCTCGGCGCCGGACGCCACCTGATCCATCATGCCGCTGACTTTTTCGCCCTTCAGGCGGGCGATCACCTGCGCCGTGGTGTCGGTCGCATATTTGACGACCTTGAACGGCTTGCCGTTCGGATCGAGGATCGGGTTGTAGGAGGCCTGGATCCAGACCTCCCTGCCGCCCTTGCCAATCCGCTTGTATTCGGCGGCCTGATAGTTGCCGCGATTGAGGCTCGCCCAGAATTCGCGATATGGGGCGCCGTCGCGCTCGGCGCCGTCAACGAACGTGCTGTGGTGGCGGCCCGTGATCTCTCCCAGAGAGTAGCCAAGCACGTTCAAGAAATTGTCGTTCGCGGTGATGATGGTGCCATCCATATTGAACTCGATGACCGCCTGCGACTTTCCGATTGCGTCGATCTGGCCGGCGAGGTCGGCGTTGCGCGACTTCTGCTCGGTGACGTCGGTGGCGAACTTGACCACCTTGAACGGCTTGCCGTTCTGATCGATGACGGGGTTATAGGAGGCGAGGATCCAAACCTCCTTACCGCCCTTGCCGATGCGCTTGTACTCCCCGGCATCGTATTCGCCGCGATTGAGCTTCGCCCAGAATTCGCGATAGGCCGCGCTCTCGCGCGTCGCCTGATCGACGAACATGCTGTGATGCTTGCCCTGGATTTCCGGCAAGGTGTAACCCAGCGAGCTCAGGAAGTTGTGGTTGGCGGTCACGATGGTACCATCCATGTTGAACTCGATCACGGCCTGAGCCCTGCTGACCGCGTCTGCCTGGGCCGCGAACTCCAGATTCTGGAGTCTGATGGTGGCGTCGGCCCACTCGACCGCGATGCCCGCGCGCTGGCCGTCCTTGCCCTTCAGAGGCGTGGCCACAAGATCGAATGCGCGGCCGCCGACACGAATCATCGCCCGGTGCGTCGCTTTCAAATTCTCCAGCAGCCGGCGTTGATGCTCCGGGTGCTTGTGAAAGACGTCGATGTTGCTCCCGATCAGTGTCGCGACGCTGAAGCGCGGCAGGTCCTTGCGGATGTCGGCTTCCGCCTCCGTCAGAAGTTCGGTCACGGCCCGGTTCATGTAGACGATGGTCAGGCTCGCATCCGCGACCATGACATTTGCCGTGATCGAATCGGTCGCCAGTGATTTCGTAAGCTCTGTATGCGAGCGTCCCTTGAACATCCGAAAAACTTTCCTTGGTGCCAATATTGAGGGGGTCCAAGGCGGCGGATGGGATCGACGCGCAGGACCGGGGGCCATTTGCGAACCTCCCCAGTTCTTTCCATTTCTTGACTAATTTTCCATTAATGGAGGGCGTTCGGACGATTGCGCCGATCACAGGTTGCATGCCATATCGCGGCTTCCGATTGAGGGAAGAACCGCGGGAAATAATGGATGGGACGGAGCGCCGTCGCGGCAAGCCGCCGCGCAAAGCATGCTAAAATCGGATCATGCTGATCCTCGCCATCGATACCGCGCTCGATGCCTGCGCCGCAGGCGTTCTCGACACTGACGCCGGCGATCTGATCGCGCAGGAATCGCAGGCGATGAAGCGCGGTCATGCCGAAGCCCTGATGCCGTTGATCGCGCGTGTCATGAAGCAATCGGGGCTGCCGTTTTCAGCGCTCGATCGCATCGCCGCGACCACCGGCCCCGGTAGTTTTACTGGGCTGCGGGTCGGGCTTTCCGCCGCACGCGGGATCGCGCTTGCCGCCTCCAAGCCGGTAGTGGGGGTGACCACGCTGACGGCCTATGCCGCACCGCTGGTCAGCGAACACGGCGAACATCCGGTGATCGCGGCGATCGATGCGCGGCATGATCATGTGTACTTCCAGGTGGTCGGCGGCGACGGCACGGCGTTGATCGCACCGCAGGTTGCAACGATCACCGAGGCGCTCGCGGCATGGCGATTCGGGCCGCCGCATCTGGTCGGCAATGCTGCCAAGATTCTCGCCGAGCGCTGGCCGGCGCATGCGGCGCCACCCTTCAAGGTCGATGCGCAATCGGCACCCGATATCGCCTGGGTGGCCTGGCTCGGCGCCGCGGTCAATCCGGAAAACGCGCCGGCCCGGCCCTATTATCTGCGCGCGCCGGATGCAAAACCTTCCAACGACATGCCGCCGACGCCCGCGCAGCCGACCGCCTCATGATGAGGTGGTTCTCTGAACTTTGGAGCGGCGGCACGGTAGCGATCGAAGCCGCCACCTTGCGCGACGCGCCAAGGCTCGCCGAGCTTCACGGCGCCTCGTTTCATCGCGGCTGGGGCGAGAGCGAATTCGAGGGCATGATGCGCGAGCGCAATACGCTGGTGCATCGCCTGCGGTTGGGGCGAAGGACCATCGGCTTTGCGGTGTCACGGATGGCGGCGGATGAAGCGGAGATATTGTCGATCGCGATCGACGCCGCCTATCGCGGCCGCGGCCTGTCCCGCGACCTGCTTTTGACCCATCTCGGCCATCTGGCAGGCCGCGGCGTGCGCACCATATTCCTCGAGGTCGAGGAGAATAACCAGCCTGCGCGCGCCCTTTACGAACGGGCCGGATTTAGCGTCGTCGGGCGCCGCGAGCGCTATTACCGGCAGGCGAGCGGGGAACAACTGAACGCGCTTCTGATGCGCCGCGACTTGTCGTAAACTCTCGCGACTTGTCGTAAACTCTGTGGAGTGGCAGAAAGCGCGTTAGGCAAAAGGACCCCATGACCGCCCTGAAATCCACGCCGGCTGTGCAAGCCACCGGAATAGAGGCGCGTTGCGCCGCTACCGGCATGCGCATGACCGAGCAGCGCCGCGTCATCGCGCGTGTGCTGGCGGAGGCCGTGGATCATCCCGATGTCGAGGAACTGTACCGGCGATGTGTCGCAGTCGACGACAAGATATCGATCTCGACGGTGTATCGCACCGTAAAACTGTTCGAGGACGCCGGCATCATCGAGCGCCACGATTTTCGCGAGGGCCGCGCCCGCTACGAGCAGATGCGCGACAGCCACCACGATCATCTGATCAATCTGCGCGACGGCAAGGTGATCGAATTCACCTCCGAAGAGATCGAGAAGTTGCAGGCCGAAATCGCCCGCAAGCTCGGCTACAAGCTGGTCGATCACCGCCTGGAACTCTATTGCATCCCCCTGGACGACGATAAGTCATGATTGTCGCCGTCATTCCGGGGCGCGCGTCTTCGCGTGAACCCGGAATGACGCCTTATCGCGCTGGATTTTCGACCCTTTAGCCTATATTTGAGCAGTCTCTCACGCCATCCAGGTTTCCATGAAGCCGCCGCGCAAGCTGCATATCAAGTCATATGGCTGCCAGATGAACGTCTACGATGCGCAGCGCATGGTGGACACGCTGGCCAGCGAAGGCTTTGTCGAGACCGCAAGCGTCGACGACGCCGATCTCGTGATCCTCAACACCTGCCACATCCGCGAAAAGGCTTCCGAGAAGGTTTACTCGGAGCTCGGTCGGCTGCGCGCCGCCAAGGAGGAGGCCGCGCGCCAGGGGCGAACGATGAACATCGCGGTAGCCGGCTGCGTCGCGCAGGCCGAAGGCGAAGAGATCATCCGCCGTGCGCCGGTGGTCGATGTCGTGGTCGGCCCGCAAAGCTATCACCATCTGCCAAACCTTCTGGCGCGCGCCAAAACCCACGGACGTGCGATCGAGACTGAATTTCCCGTCGAGGACAAGTTCGGATTTCTGCCGCCGCCCAAGCCCGACGCGATCCGCGCGCGCGGCATTTCATCCTTTGTCACCGTGCAGGAAGGCTGCGACAAATTCTGCACCTTCTGCGTGGTGCCGTATACGCGCGGCACCGAGGTGTCGCGGCCGGTCGCAAAGATCGTCGACGACGTGATGCGGCTTGCCGACCATGGCGTGCGCGAGGTCACGCTGATCGGACAGAACGTCAACGCCTATCACGGCGAGGGGCCGGACGGACAAAGCTGGCCGCTCGGCAAACTGCTTAGCCGGCTTGCCGAAATATCCGGCATCGTCCGCCTGCGCTACTCGACCAGTCATCCTTTGGATGTCGATGATTCCCTGATCGAGGCACATCGCGACGTGCCCGCGCTGATGCCGTTCGTGCATCTGCCGGTGCAGTCCGGCTCAGACCGGATTCTCGCCGCGATGAACCGCAAACATACCGCGGCCGATTACCGCAAAGCCATCGACCGTTTCCGAAAAGCTCGCCAAGACATTGCATTTTCATCGGATTTTATCGTCGGTTTCCCCGGCGAGACCGAGGAAGATTTTTTGGCCACTCTCGCGCTTGTCACGCAAATCGGATACGCTGGCGCTTATTCGTTCAAATATTCGCCGCGGCCGGGCACGCCTGCGGCGGAGATGCGGGAGACGGTGTCAGCGGAAGACATGGACGAGCGATTGGTGCGGCTCCAGGGATTGATCGACAGCCAGCAATCGGCCTTCAACATGGCTGCGATTGGGAAGTCCGTCGATGTGCTGTTCGAGCGGCCAGCGCGCAATCCGGGCCAGATCGTCGGCCGCACCGCCTATCTGCAACCGACACATGTGATGGCACCGGCCGACATTATCGGCCAGGTGCTGCCGGTACGAATCGCCAGCCTCGAGCGCTATAGCCTGCTCGGCGAACTCGCAGCCCCGCCGCACGCGCTTGCGATGCGGCCTGTCTCTTCTCACATCACCCACGGAGCCTGAACCCTTGCCAAAAAGCGCATCGGATTCGTCTTCGCTTGCTCCCAGCCGCAAATTTGACCGCGACATGCAGATCCCGCCAGAGACGCAGGTCGTCATCGATTTCGACGACAACCGCGCCGCTTCCGCCTTGGTCGGACCCTACGGACAGAATCTGGCGCTGATCGAGCGCCGGCTCGGCGTCGTCGTCGATTCCCGCGGCAACCACATCACCATCGCCGGCTCCCGCGACGGCTGCGACGCCGCGCGGCGGGTGCTGGAGGCGCTCTATGCGCAGGCAGCGCAGGGGCAGGATCTGGCGCAAGGCGACGTCGAAGGCGCGATCCGCGCCGTGATTGCGCAAGGCTCGCTGTTCGAGTTCGACGCCAAGACGGCAAAGTCGGCGTTCGAAACCATCAATCTGCGCAAGCGCCCGGTGCGGGCGCGCACCGCCGCGCAGGATTCCTATATCCGCGCACTGAAGCGCCATGAGATGGTGTTCGGCATCGGTCCCGCCGGCACGGGGAAGACCTGGCTTGCGGTCGCGCATGCAGCGCAACTGTTCGAGCGCAAGGAAGTCGACCGCATCATCCTGTCGCGTCCGGCGGTCGAGGCCGGCGAGCGGCTCGGCTTTTTGCCCGGCGATCTGCGCGAGAAGGTCGATCCCTACCTCAGGCCGATCTATGATGCGCTGTACGATCTGATGGATTCGCGCGTGGTCGAGCGCGCGCTGCAAGCCGGCGAAATCGAGATCGCGCCGCTCGCCTTCATGCGCGGCCGCACCTTGACCAACGCCGCCATCATCCTGGACGAGGCGCAGAACACCACCTCCATGCAGATGAAGATGTTCCTGACGCGGCTCGGCGAAAACAGCCGCATGATCGTCACCGGCGATCCCTCCCAGGTCGATTTGCCGCACGGCCAGACCTCAGGCCTGGCGGAAGCCGCGAAGCTGCTCGACGGCGTCGAAGGCATCGCGCAAGTGAAATTCACCTCCGAGGACGTGATCCGCCACGAATTGGTGGCGCGGATTGTCGCAGCCTATGAAGGATCGCCGCAGCGGCCGGCAGCCGGCAAGCCGTGATCCGAAACTGAACGCGCGGCCGACGCGCGCTGGAGGCGACTTCAGGTCGCATAGAATTCTGTACGATGCCGAACTCAATCCTGCCCATCACCGAGGTTCTCGTCGTCGCCGACTGCTGGCGCCATGAGCCTGACGCCGAGGCCGTGATCCACCGCGCCATTGCGGCCGCCGCGGAGGCCGTCGATCAGGACGTCGGCGAGGCCGAGCTCGCGGTGATGCTGACCGACGATGCCGGCATCCGCACCCTCAACGGCAATTGGCGCGGCATCGACAAGCCGACCAATGTGCTGTCGTTTCCGGCGCTGCAGCCGACGGGTGCGAGCCGCGAGGACGATGCGCCGCGCATGCTCGGCGACATCGCGATTGCCTATCAGACGATGCGCAAGGAAGCCGATGACGAACAAAAGCCGTTCGATCATCATCTCAGCCATCTCGCGGTGCATGGTTTCCTGCACCTGATCGGTTACGATCACGAGACGGACGACGACGCCGAAGCGATGGAAACCCTGGAAGCGGAAATCCTGGCGCAACTCGGCATTCCCAATCCGTATGCGGATGGCGATGCGGAGCGGGAGCGGATGGATTGAGATGGCCGATTCCGAACCAACCCACGACAATCCGCGCAACACGCGCAATCTGCCCGCGGTGGTGCAGGCCGGCGAGGTCGCGCGTCCGATCGCCGAAAGTTGGCTGGCCCGCGCGATCCGCACGCTGTTCGGATGGAAGCCGGGCTCGGTCCGCGACGATCTGCAGGTCGTGCTCGATGCCTCGACCCCGGACGACGTCGGCTTCACCGCGGTCGAGCGCACCATGCTGCGCAACATCCTCTCCCTGCACGAGCGGCGCATCGCCGACGTCATGGTGCACCGCGCCGACATCGTCGCGGTGAAGCGCGACATTCCGCTCGGCGAACTGATGGACCTGTTCGAGAGCGCGGCGCATTCGCGTCTGGTGGTCTATAACGAGACCCTCGACGATCCCGAAGGCATCGTTCACATCCGCGACCTCCTCGCCTTCATGACCGCAAGAGCGCGCGTGCCCGAGGCCACCAAGGCGAGACGCAAAAAGCCGTTCCCAGCGGGGCTCGACCTGCGCTCGGTCGACCTGGCGCTGCCGCTTGCGGACGCCAACATCATCCGGAAATTGCTTTACGTGCCGCCATCGATGCGCGCGATCGACCTGCTCGCCCAGATGCAGGCCTCGCGCATCCATTTGGCCCTGGTGGTGGACGAATATGGCGGCACCGACGGCCTGGTTTCGATCGAGGATATCGTCGAGCAGATCGTCGGCGAGATCGACGACGAGCACGACAGCGACGAGCCGCCGGCGATCGTGCGGCAGGCGGACAATTCCTTCATCGCCGACGCCCGCGCCACCCTTGACGACGTTCGCTCCGTGATCGGCGAGGATTTTGTCACCGGTGAAGCCGGCGAAGAGGTGGAGACGCTCGGCGGCTATCTGGTCAGCCATGTCGGCCGGCTGCCGGTGCGCGGCGAAGTGATTTCCGGTCCCGGCAATTTCGAGGTCGAGGTGCTGGATGCCGACCCGCGCCGCGTCAAGCGCCTGCGTATCGCCACCCGCAAGGAACGCCCTGCCCCGCGCACGCAGCGCGAGAGCCGCCGCCGCGAGGCGCCTGACGCGACCCAGACGCCGCCCTCGGACAACCCGAGCCCGCCAGCCAGCGACGGAGCCGGCTCGCAGTGACGATGGCAAATAAGCTCCGCGCCGCGGCTCTCTCGATCATCCTGACCTGGGGATGGAAACGCGCCGCCATCGCGCTATTGGCCGGCGCATTGTCGGTGCTGGCGATGGCGCCGTTCAATGCTTGGCCGGTGCTGTTCTTCACCTTCCCGGTGATGGTCTGGCTGATCGACGGCGCCGGTGCCGGGAAGTGGCGCGGGGTGCCGGCGGCAGCGCTTTCGGGCTGGTGGTTCGGCCTCGGCTATTTCGTGTTTGGACTATACTGGATCGGATATGCGTTCCTGGTCGATGCATCGACCTTCGCGTGGCTGTTGCCGTTCGCGATCTTGGGGCTACCCGCCTATCTCGCGCTGTTCACCGCCTTTGGCTTTGCGCTGGCGCGCCTGATCTGGACCCACGATACCTCGCGCGTGCTGGCGCTCGCCGCAAGCCTCACGATCGCCGAATGGCTGCGCGGCCAGCTGCTCACCGGCTTTCCGTGGAACGCGTTCGGCTACGCGCTGTCGGAGCCGTTGGCGCTGGCGCAGACGGCGTCGCTGATCGGCCTGTGGGGCATGACATTTCTGACGGTCGCGATTTTTTCGAGCCCCGCGGTGCTGATCGACGGCGGCTCGCGCGGGCGCGAGCCCTGGATCGCGCCGGTCATGGCGATCGTCGTGCTGATCGCGATGGGCGCCTTCGGCGTTATCAGGCTGTCGCTGCATCCGACCTCGAGCGTTGCCAACGCCAAGTTGCGGATCATGCAGCCCAACCTTCAGCAGGACGAAAAATTCAACTATTCCGCCAAAGCGGCGGTGATGCAGAAATATCTGACGCTTTCCGATCGCGCGTCGGGGCCGGAATCCACTGGCGTGCGCGACGCCTCTATCCTGATCTGGCCGGAATCGGCGTTTCCGTTTTTCCTGACCCGCGAGGCGGACGCAATGGCGCAAATCGCCGAGCTGTTGCCCAAGGGCACGATCCTGATCACCGGTTCGGTGCGCGCGCCCGATCTGCCGCCGGGCACGCGCATCATCCGCGCCTATAATTCGGTCTATGTGATCGACCATGACGGCAGCGTGCTGTCGATTTACGACAAGCTGCATCTGGTTCCGTTCGGCGAATTCCTGCCGTTCCAGGACCTGATGGAAAAGCTCGGCTTCGAGCAGCTCACCAAAGTTCAGGGCGGCTTCATCCCGGGCGCGGTCCGCCGGACGATGACAATCCCGGGGGCGCCGCGGGCGCTGCCCCTGATCTGTTACGAAGCGATCTTTCCCGCCGACGTCGCCGCGCGCGACGATCGTCCCGGCTGGATCGTCAATCTCACCAATGACGGCTGGTTTGGCATCTCGACCGGTCCGTACCAGCATCTCGCGCAGGCGCGGCTGCGCGCGGTCGAGCAAGGATTGCCGGTGGTGCGTGCCGCAAATACCGGCATTTCTGCCGTGATCGATCCGCTGGGGCGGATTGTCGCACGGCTCGGCCTCGGCGTTGAGGGCGTGCTGGATTCCACTTTGCCGGCGGCGATGGCGCCGACCATCTATGCGCGCTTCGGCGACGTTCCGGTCGCCATCATCGTTGCCATCGCCCTGATCTTCGTGGTCCGGCGGCGCGTCGCGAAGCTTCGCTGACGAATGTGATGATTTGAAACCTCGCAAACGATGCGATGCGGCCCTGTGTGACGAACTTCGGATTCGGCGGCCTGATCGCATATTCGGGCTTTTTTCCGGTTGCCTGTGAAAATTCCTACTGTTGACAGACCACCGACGCCGTTCGCATTGTTCGGCCAGAAAAAGAATCCAGTCAGTTCATTGCTCAAATTTTCTGCAATTTTTCCCGACCCCCTGAGCAGACCTCCGAGCAAGATTTGACGGTGTTTGGTGCCTGTGGCGTGCTGCTTTTTCGCGCGCCTCATCCCCAGGCCTGGAGGAGTGTTTGGAGATGTCGACCAAAGCGCCCAACCCTGTTGACAAATATGTCGGCAGTCGCGTGCGCATGCGCCGCATCATGCTGGGCATGAGCCAGGAGAAACTCGGCGAAGCCTTGGGCCTCACCTTCCAGCAGGTTCAAAAATACGAAAAGGGCACCAACCGGGTCGGGGCGAGCCGCATCCAGCAGATCTCGGAAATCCTCCAGGTCCCGGTCTCGTTTCTGTTCGAGGGAGGACCAAGCGGCACCGCGAGCGGCAATGGCTTTAGCGAAGGCAGCTCGCCCGCTTACGTCTCGGATTTTCTCGCGACCTCGGAAGGATTGGCGCTGACCCGCGCCTTCACGCGCATCACCGACGCCAAACTCCGCCGCAGCATTGTCGATTTGGTCGAGCAGATTGCCGCGCGCGAAGCCGCCGAGAAAGCCCGAGAAGCCGCCGAGAAGGCGTGAAGCCTGCAATCAGGCGCCAATGTGGCATTGACGCGCCCGTCGGCGCGGGGGCATGACAATGCGTCCGGAACCCCGACATTGGCACGCCGATGACCGCCGCTTCCTTTGATTCAAAAGCCATTCTCGACGGCATTCGCCGCTGGGTCGAGATCGAGACGCCGACCGAAGCGCCTCGGCAAGTCAACAGGCTCGCCGACCTCGTCGCCGACGGCTATCGCGACCTGCCGGCCAGCATCGAGCGCCTCGCGGGGCGTGACGGATGCGGCGATCATCTGGTGGCGCGCTCGTCGTGGGGCCAGGACAAGCCGGGAATCCTGGTGCTCAGTCATCTCGACACCGTGCATCCGATGGGCTTCATCGAGCGCCTGCCGTTCAAGGTCGAGGGCGATGCCGCATTCGGCCCCGGAATCTACGACATGAAGGGCGGCGCCTATCTCGCCTACCACGCGTTCCGGCAGCTCTGCGTGACGGCGGCGGGCTCAACCCTCGGCGTCACCCAGCTCTATGTCTCCGACGAAGAGATCGGCAGCCCGACCTCGCGCGCGCTGATCGAGGCGGAGGGGCGCAAGGCCAAATATGTGCTGGTGACCGA
>Ga0210384_10004764_pt1 | contig 15022 bp, 15 predicted proteins | sample IncBWH2MmetaG_FD_160574 | JGI IMG/M metagenome (GOLD analysis project Ga0210384, IMG submission 160574) | Forest soil microbial communities from Barre Woods Harvard Forest LTER site, Petersham, Massachusetts, United States - Inc-BW-H-2-M | ecosystem: Environmental > Terrestrial > Soil >...
GGAAACGTTTTCCACATATGCCGACGAATGAAAACTATGTCAGATACAGTCTGTATCGATCGCCGAAACGCGCCTGCAGTCCTTGTTGGTGCTCCTCTGATACGTTGGGGGCGAGCCGGTTGCGGATATGCGTCGGACCGATGACGACCTTCGCGCCGGCGGGAAGCGCGCGGTGCACGCCGCCCGCCAGAGCCAGAACGCACACGACGTCACACGCGACGAACGAGGTGTCGAGGACGGCGTCAAGCGGCTGGCCGCTGCGCTTGAGCGCGAAACACGCGGCTACCGTAACCTTCGCGCACTCCGCAACAACCGTGGTGCCTGCGGTCGCGTCGAGCTGGTGATCGCGAATGATCTTGCCGAGCGTCACTGCCACGTTGAGATCTCCCGCGCCCCAGACCTCGAGAACGACTGGGGCCTTGCGATCGCCGAGGTGCTGTAGAAAAGCAAACAACCGCTTGAACGTATCCCACTCGACGACGCCTTCAGCCGCGATCCATTCGGAACAGTTCGGCCCGCAGCTCCCGTCCCGGCCGTGCGCCAGATAGAAAATCATGGCGCCGGTCGGCGACGTGACGCCGCCAGTCGGAGAGCGTGCCGCATCCTCGGCCAGGGCGGAAGCGGCTAGCAGAGCCGCAAGGACCGTGAACGCGATTGCTAGGCCTGATCGGGACATTTCGACACCGGCAGGTTGTCATGGTTGCGCCGCGACAAACCTACCACCTTTCCGCGACGCAATGAACCGGCGCTCGCGGGCCGCGCGGCAGACCGTGGCGCTGCAGGGACGCACGCACGATGATTTGCCGGCTGAGCGTAAGCGAAGCCCACGCGGTCCATCGATGCATCTTGCGCGGCGGCGTGGCACGGTGCTTCGCGCCTTTGCCCACCCTACTCTCGCTACGCTCGCTGCCTTCCCAAGCCCATCGGCCACAGCCGCTACTTCGCGCGCTGTCCTTTCAACATGCCGGCGATGCTCAAAAATCCTCGTCAATGGCGGGCCAGTGAATGCCCATAGGCATGATCTCGTAATCGGCACGCTCGGCGACGGAAGCGCGTTGCAATCGCGGGTACCACGCGAGCGGCGTCGCGATCCTGCGGCCATCCGCGAGCGTGACCACGAGTTCGTTTGTTGTGAATTCCACCGCGCGTGGTTTTAGATCGCCGACCTCAAGCTCCAAAATGGTCATTCCAAGCTTTCTGCAACATCAAACGATTCTGTCTCAGATGGCGAGTAATATCGCCCGATTTCATGCGCGGGAAACCCTGCGTTGACGACGACGCTTACATCGTGAACCCAAAACTTGGCCTCTTTGTCTCCCGCCCGCACGTGAATGTGTGAGCAGGTTCATCGGCTTCGTTTGAGTAGAAGAACGCGCGATAAGGTCCCCAGCGCAAGACGGTCGGCATGAAAGTCCCTCAGCCGCTCGCTGAATTCAGTTGATGCTCGTGTTAACTTCGTCGTGGCGGGCCATGTGGTCCAGCCCCTGCGTTCACTCACGAGGTAAGCGCGGTACAAGCCGGAATTGGGCCTGAAGGTTGCAGATTTTCGTCAGCGGGGGCGCTTATGTCAGCGGGCACGGAGGTTGGCGAATGGGCCATATCGGGCTCAATCGTCACATCGAACCGGACAGGATGGTCGATGCTGGGAAAGCGAACCGTATAGGCGACAGTATCGGATCCCGTGTACCCCCCGCGTGGCAGATAAACGACGTGGATGCCGCGAACAACGTGACGCAAGCATTGCGCTAGATTTCCTTCTTCGACCTTGCGAAGCCATACGGTCCCGGGCCGCCAACAGACCACGCCGTGAGCGGCAGGCTGATCGAGGCTCAACGCAGGCGGATCGATCGGCTCGCACTTTGCGTTGGTCCGCGCATAGCCCTCAATGACAACTTCATGGCCTGCCTTCGTCACCTTCCATAACGGCACTTGCGCGTAAATTGGCGGGCTGCAAATGACGATGAATACCGCTGTCGTACTGGACAGAATAAAGCGCCGACCCGCAATGCAGCTCATTTTCACACCGGCAAATTGTCGTGCTTCCTTCCCGGCATCTCCACGGTCTTGCCGCGCAGCATGGCGAGCGCGCGGGCGATGCGCGAGCGCGTCGCATGCGGCATGATCACGTCGTCGATATAGCCGCGCTCGGCGGCGATGAACGGCGAAAGGAAGCGCTCCTCGTATTCGCGGGTGCGCGCGGCGATCTTTTCCGGGTCGCCGATGTCGGCGCGGAAGATGATCTCGACAGCGCCCTTGGCGCCCATCACCGCGATCTGCGCCGTCGGCCAGGCGTAGTTCACGTCGCCGCCGATGTGCTTTGAGGCCATCACGTCGTAGGCGCCGCCGAACGCCTTGCGCGTGATCACGGTGACGAGCGGCACCGTCGCCTGCGAATAGGCGAACAAGAGCTTGGCGCCGTGCTTGATCAGGCCGCCGTACTCCTGGGCGGTGCCGGGCAGGAAGCCGGGCACATCGACGAAGGTCACGATCGGAATACCGAAGGCGTCGCAGAAGCGCACGAAGCGCGCCGCTTTGCGGCTGGCGTCCGAGTCAAGCACGCCGGCCAAGACCATCGGCTGGTTGGCGACGAAGCCGACGGTGCGGCCGGCGATGCGGCCGAAGCCGATCACGATGTTGCGGGCGAAGGCTTCCGACAGCTCGAAGAAGTCGCCTTCGTCCACGGTCTTGTGGATCAGCTCCTTGATATCGTAGGGCTTGTTGGGATTGTCGGGCACCAGCGTGTCGAGCGAAGGCTCCTCGCGCTCGATCTTGTCGAACGACGGCCATTGCGGCGCGCCGGCGGAAAAGCTCGCCGGCAGGAAATCAACGAGCCGGCGCATCTGCAGCAGGCACTCGACGTCGTTGTCATAGGCGCCATCGGCGATCGAGGATTTGGTGGCATGCACCGAGGCGCCGCCGAGTTCTTCCGCGGTGACGATCTCGTTGGTCACCGTCTTCACCACGTCGGGGCCGGTGACGAACATGTAGCTCGTATCGCGCACCATGAAGATGAAATCGGTCATCGCCGGCGAATAGACGTCGCCGCCGGCGCACGGGCCCATGATCACCGAGATCTGCGGGATGACGCCCGAGGCGATGACGTTGCGCTTGAATACCTCGCCGTAGCCGCCGAGCGCCGCCACACCCTCCTGGATGCGGGCGCCGCCGGCATCGAACAGGCCGATGATCGGGGCGCGGGCGCGCAACGCCATGTCTTGGATCTTGGTGATCTTCTGCGCATGCGTCTCCGACAGCGCGCCGCCGAACACGGTGAAATCCTTGGCGAAGACGAACACGCTGCGGCCGTTCACCGTGCCCCAGCCGGTGACCACGCCGTCGCCGGCGATCTTGGTCTTCTCCATGCCGAAATCGTTGGAGCGGTGCTCGACGAACATGTCGAACTCCTCGAACGAATTCTTGTCCATGAGCAGCTCGATGCGCTCGCGCGCCGTGAGCTTGCCGCGCTTGTGCTGCGCCTCGATGCGCCGCTGGCCGCCCCCGCCGCGCGCGCTGGCGCGGCGGTCATCGAGCTTGTCGAGAATGTCCTTCATGGTCCGTAGATGGCCTGTTGGCTGGTTCAGCCCGCTTCCCGCCGCCCGACCGGCCAGCCCGCCGGCTCGTCGACGCGAGTTGCAATAGTGAAGCTCATTAGCAGGGCGCGCGCACGGCGTCACCGCGCCATATTCCGCCGCTAGCGGACACGCCGCGGTTTCCTCGCGGTCGCCGCCGCGTGTTAATGCTCAAACGGTAAAGCGCCAGATCCATGCGGCTTTGACCATGTTCCGATTGATCGACGCGGTCGAACGCCGGCCGCAGGCGGCCTTCGCCGCCTTCCTCGTCCTCCATGCCGTCGTCTGGACCGCGCTGCCGGCGATCCTCTACCTGAACCTGCCGCTCGATCTGATCGAGGCGCTGACCTACGGCCGCGAATGGCAGCTCGGTTATGACAAGCTGCCGCCGCTGCCATGGTGGCTGGTCGAGATCGTCTACCGGGTGTTCGGCGTCGACACCGCTTACTACGCCCTCGCCCAGGCCGTCGTCGTCATCGCCTTCATCCTCGTGTGGACGACCGCGCGCCCGCTCGTCGGCGCCGTCGGGGCGCTGGTCGCGATCCTCATCATCGACGGCATGCACTACTTCAATTTCACCGCCGCCAAGTTCAATCACGACGTGATCCAGCTGCCGTTCTGGGCGCTCGCTGGTTTCGCCTTCCACGCCGGACTCCGGCGCGGCGGGATCGGATATTGGGTCCTGCTGGGAGCGGCGCTCGGCTGCGCGCTGTGGGCCAAATATTTCGTCGCAGTGCTCGTCGCGCCGCTCGTGCTGTTCATGCTCCTCGACCGGGAAGCCCGCAGGCGATTGGCGGCCCCGGGCCCTTGGGTCGCCGCTGCCGTGGCGCTCGTCATCATGGCGCCGCATCTCGTCTGGCTGGTGCAGAACGATTTCCTGCCGTTCCACTATGCCGAGGCCCGGGCCCTGCCGGTGCGCGGCCCGTTCGATCACTTGCTGCGACCTGTCCAGTTCCTGGGCGGACAACTGTTTTTTCTCATTCCGGCGCTGGTGATCGCGGCCCCGCTTTTCTGGCCGCGGAGCGGCAACAAAAACACTCCGAGCGCGACCGCCGACGCGTTCGACAAGCGCATCATTACGCTGCTCGCGTTCGGCCCGGCGCTCGCGGTCTTCGCGTTGTCGCTCGTCACCGGCCGCGGCACCGTCACCATGTGGGGCTATCCGCTCTGGCTGTTCCTCGGCCTGTGGATTGTCCTGTTCGCCCGGGCTGCACTCGATCACGCGCGCCTTGTCTGGATCGGCGTGCTGTGGGCGACCGTTTTCGCGATCCTCACCGTCGCCTTCATCGCCGACTACACGGTGCTGCCGCGGATCGATCACCGCTACCGTTCCGCGTTCTATCCGGGCGGCGCGCTCGCCGCCGCGGTCACGCAACGGTTTGAGGCTGCCGCCAGTCGCCCGCCCGCCTACATCATCGCCAGCATGTGGAACGGCGGCAATGTCGCCCACTATTCCGGTCTGCATCCGCAACCGCGCGTGCTGATCGACGGCCTGCCGCGCCGCGCGCCCTGGATCGATCTTGCCGATCTCCGCACCCGCGGCGCGGTTGTGGTGTGGACCGACGGCGATCTTAATTCGCTGCCGGAGAGCTTTGCCGCGGCGGCGGCCGGCGCCGAAATCGGTGCGCCGTTCGCTCTGCCGTTCCGCAGCGGCGAGCACGTGCTGCGCGTGGGCTGGGCGGTGCTGCGCCCGCAAGCGCGGTAGTTCCCGCGGAACAGATGCGCCGCTGCGACCGCGCGTTTACCTCTGCGGGAGGCGGTGCTACCTTTCGCGACCGATCAAACGCAGGCGAAAGAAGAAATGCCGAACTACATGAGGCTTGGGGCGTTCCGGACGACGCCGCTCGTCACCCAACCGTTCCAGCATCTGATCGTACCCGGCTTCATCGGCCCGGCGGCGCTCGCCGAGATCAATGCCGACTATCCGAAAATTTCCTCATCGGGCAGTTTCCCGGTCGACCAGGTCACTTTCGGTCCGGCCTTCCAATCGCTCCTCGACGAGCTGGAGAGCGATGAATTCCGCGATGCCTTCGAGGAGAAATTCGCGCTCAACCTCTCGGGCCGGCCGACCGTCACCACCGTGCGCGGCCGATGCGACGCAAGCGACGGCCAGATTCACACCGACTCGAAAAGCAAGATCATCACCGTCCTCATCTACATGAATGAGACGTGGGGACAAGCGGGCGGGCGGCTGCGCCTGCTGCGTTCGGCGCACGACCTCAACGACATCATCGTCGAAGTACCGCCGGTCTCCGGAACGTTGCTCGCCTTCAAACGCAGCAACAATTCCTGGCACGGCCATGAGCCGTTCGCAGGCGAGCGTCGCGTGATTCAGTTCAACTGGCTCACGTCGCAGGGCAACCGGCAGATCGCGATGCTGAGGCACCACACTTCGGCGTCGTTCAAGCGCATGCTGCAAATGATCTTGCCGAACCGCGCCTAGCCCCATAAGAACCGCTTGTAACGGCGGCGCCCGGCGCCTTTGCGAAGAAGGCCGCGCGCGCCAACCACGGTCGCGCCGACAGGAGCCATTGTTTTGACCTCGCTTGCGGCCGATATCGAGGATTTCAGCAAAATCCTGCTGATCAAGCTGTCGGCCGTCGGCGACGTGGTGCACACGATCCCGGTCCTGAACAAACTGCGGCGGCGCTATCCGGCGGCGCAGATCGACTGGCTGGTGACGCCGCCGATCGCCGAGCTTCTGCGCCACCATCCGGCCATCACCAATGTCATCGAGTTCGCCCGCGAGGAGTGGCAATCGCCCTGGCGGCTCACGCCTTTTGCCAACTACGCGCGCTTGGCCGCAAGCTTGCGCGCCACCGGCTATGATCTCGTCGTCGACATGCACGGCCAGTTGCGTACCGCGCTGCTGACGCTTGCAACCGGCGCGACCGTGCGCGTCGGCTTCGACCGGCCGCGGCCGGAGGTCTGGTCCGCTTCCGACCGCGAGTTTCCGCCACTGGCGCGCAAGCACGCATGGCAGGGAGCGCGGGAAGGAAGCTGGCTCGCCTACACGCATCACATCCCGGTACCCACGCTCGATGTGCACGCCGTCGACCGTTATCTCAACGTCGGGCCGATCCTGGGCCTGGACGACGGCGCGGCCGATTTCTCGTTTCCCATTCCCGCAGCAGCGAGCGCGCGCATCGAGCAGCTTCTGCGTGGGCACGGCATCGCCGCTACGCCATTGCTCGTGCTCGCGCCGGGGACGGTCTGGGAAACCAAGCATTGGGGCAGCGGCAAGTTTGCGGAAGTGGCGCGGCATTTCATGCAGAAGGGCTTTGCCGCGACGCTCATCGGATCACGGCGCGAGCGCGCCGTCTGCGCAGAGGTCGCTCAACTCGCCCCGGGTGCGGTCAACTTCGCCGGCGAGACCAGTTTGAGCGAGCTTGCCGCGCTGATCCGCCGCTCGACCATCTGCGTCACCAACGATTCCGGGCCGATGCACCTTGCCGTCGCATTGGGCCGGCCGGTCGCGAGCGTATTCGGCCCCACCGACGCGATCTGGATCGGTCCCTATCGCCGCAAGAACGCCGTTCTGCAGGCGAACCTCCCCTGCTCTCCCTGCTACCTGCGTCAGCTTTCCCGCTGCCCGCACGGACACGCCTGCATGCACGACGTTTCGGCGCGCGCGGCGATCGAGCGGATGGAGGCGATGGTCGGCGGGCGTGCGGCCAGCGCCGGCGTGGTCGAGACGCACGCGCCCGCGCGGTAGCTCACTTGCGCTCGCGCGTCGCCAGCCAGGCCTTCATGTAGCGGTAGTAGCTGCCCTCGGCATTGGCGACCGCGAGCAAAAACCCCTCGGCGCCATCGAGAAAACCGGCGCGCAGCACGTAGGTGCGCAGGAACGAATAGAGACCATGGCCGATCCCGGTCATGAACGACACTTTTCGGCCGGCGGCGACGATCACCTCGGCGCTTGCCGTCGAATAGCGGTCCATGCGCGAAAGCGCGTCCTCGAGCCGCGCCACCGGATGGTGGATGAGCGGCGGCCGCAGCCGCTTGACCACGCCGGCGCAGATCACGCGCTCGTGGACGATGGCGTCATCGAAGCGGGCCTTGCCGCGGCGGAACAGCCGCAGCACGTAATCGGGATACCAGCCGGAATGGCGCATCGGCCGGCGGCAGAAGCTGGAGAGCCGCGGAAACTCCCAGGCATCGGCGTCGCCCGCGGCGATCGCCGCTCTGATCGCAGCCGCAAGCTCGGGCGTGACACGCTCGTCGGCATCGATCGACAGCACCCATGTGCCAGTCGCGAGCGCAAGCGCGTGAATCTTCTGCGGGCCAAAACCGCGCCATTCGTGAAATTCGACGCGGGCGCCCCTTTTCCGCGCGATGTCGACGGTCGAGTCGGTGCTGCCGCAATCGACGACGATGCGCTCGTCGCAGAAGGCGAGGCTGTCGAGGCATTCGCCGATGTTTGCCGCTTCGTCGCGGGTGATCACGATGGCGCTGAGCTGCGGCATGATCCGACTTCCGGTCTGCGGCTTGCGCGTCCGTCACGCCGGCCGTTCGCGCGCGGCCACGATCGCGAGCCATAGATAGACGCCGAGCAGCGTCATCTCGACGATCACGATGAACGTGCTGCCGCCATACACCTGCGGAAAAAACAGTTCCACGACCGCCATGGACACGACGGAGGTGAGCCACACCACCGCCCCCCATGGTGCCGCGAGCCACAGACCGACCGCGGCGACGAGATCGAGGACGGCAAAGAATACCGTAGCCGTGCGCCACGCAACGGTGTGCGCCTCGAAACCGCCGTCCGCCGCCGCGCCGATGCCGCACACCGCCGCCCAGTGATAGAGCCCCTTGATCAGCGAAATCGCCGCCATGACGCGCAGAAACAGGACGAGATATTCGGCCCAGGACCCGCTGGCTTTCGCATTCTGATCGGCGGCATGCACCGGTTCGAGCAGGTCGCTCGGCCGCCTGGGTCGGCGCTGCGATTGATCGCTCATGGCAGCGCGGCCTTTGACATTCGCAGCCCGCGCAGTCAATCCGCCGGCGACCAGCCATACGCTGCCGGCCGCGGCGGCTGGCGATCCAACGCTGGAACGGCTAAAAAGAGTGCCGCCCAACTGGAGCCTGCTCATGGCGATCAAATTCGGCCGGCCGCTTGAACGCAGCCTGACGCGGATCGAGGCCGAAACTCATGCGTCGGCCGAGCGCCTCGACCTCGCCATCCGCCCGCGCCGCAACCGGCGTGCGGAATGGGCGCGGCGCATGGTGCGCGAACACGTGCTCACCACCGACGACCTCATCTGGCCGTTGTTCCTAGTCGACGGAACAAAAGTCCGGGTTCCGGTTGCCTCGATGCCGGACGTCGAGCGGCTCTCGATCGACGAGGCGGTGCGCGCCGCCGAGCGCGCCGCGAAGCTCACCATCCCCTGCCTCGCGCTCTTTCCCTATACCGATCCAGCGTTCCGCGATGACGAGGGCTCGGAAGCGCTCAGCGCCGACAATCTGGTGTGCCGCGCCATCCGCGCGATCAAGAAGGAGGTGCCGGAGATCGGCGTCCTCTGCGACGTCGCGCTCGATCCGTACACGAGCCACGGCCACGACGGCCTGCTGCGCGACGGCGTTATCCTCAATGACGAGACCGTCGCCGTGCTGGTGCGACAGGCCCTGGTCCAGGCCGAGGCCGGCTGCGACGTCATTGCGCCGTCAGATATGATGGACGGGCGCGTCGGCGCGATCCGCGCCGGTCTCGACGCCGCGGGGTTCGGCGACGTGCAGATCATGGCCTATGCCGCCAAATACGCTTCCGCGTTCTACGGTCCGTTCCGCGACGCGGTCGGCTCGAGCGCGACGCTCATCGGCGACAAGCGCACTTATCAGATGGACCCGGCGAATTCGGACGAGGCGTTGCGTGAGGTCGAGCTCGATATCGACGAGGGCGCCGATATGGTGATGGTCAAGCCCGGGATGCCTTATCTGGACGTGCTGCACCGCGTCAAAAGCGCGTTCGCAATGCCCACTTTTGTCTACCAAGTGTCTGGTGAATATGCGATGATTATGGCCGCTGCGGGTAACGGCTGGCTTGATGGGGACAAGGCCATCGTCGAAAGCCTGATTGCTTTCAAGCGTGCCGGTGCAGACGGCATACTGACCTATTTCGCTGCCAGGGTCGGGGAGAAATTGAAGAAGGGCGGCGCGTAGCAGACCGCCCCCGCCTCGAATGCGAAGTGAGTAACGAGAGCGGACGCCATGGCTAGCGAGGATCAGTTCCGGCACTACTTCCCGCTGATGCGGCGGGTCATCATCCTGGTGGCGGTGCTGACCGCAGTGCCGGTAATATTGTGGACGATCACAGTGTTCGTGCGCGGCTACTTCGGGCCGCCGAAGATCGCGACCGCGCGGCCGTTGGCGGCGGTTTCGATTGAAGCGCCGGCGACGCCGGCCGCAAGCCAGGACGGGAGTGCGCGGCCGACGGCAGCGCCCCAGGAAGCTAAGGTTGTCGACGCTCCACCGTTCGGCGAAGCACGGGCGAGCGCGACGGATGCGCGGACCCTGGCGCCTGCCGCGAAGGGCGGCACGATTTGGGAGCAGCGGCAAGCCGGCAGCGATGCCGGGCCCCCCTCGACAGCGCCAAGCGCGGCGATGGCGGCGCCTGCCGCACCGGGCGGCGGCGATCAGCGAGCAGGCCAAGCGCCTGCCGCCAAGATGATGGCGGCCGCCCCGGCGATGCCCGACGCCTCGGCGCCCACTACAGGGACGTTAGCCGCCCAGGATCCGCCGGACACGGAGCAGCAGACGGCCGACGCGGCCTTGCCCGCGGCGGAGCCGATCGCCGGCCCCGTCCCGCTCCCGCGCCACCGGCCGCGCGCTTTGGCGATGCTGCAGAACGGCGGCGTTCCGATGCCGCGGCCGCGGCCGGAAGCGGCCGGCTCCACCGCATCGGAAGGAAGCGCCACGCCGCTCGGCTGGCTGCAGAAGCTCTTTACGCCACAGCAGCAGTAGCGCCGCCGCAAGCGCCACTCACGCCAGCGCCGTTCCGCTCGGCATGCGGACCGGCTGGTAGCCGTCAACCGCGAGCGCCCGGAAAATCTCTTCGGCATGGGCGGCGTCGCGCGTCTCCACGGTGACGTCGACTTTCGCGCCCTTGGCCGGAACGTCGAGGAACAGGCGGTGATGATCGACGCCAAGAATATTGGCGCCGAACTCGCCGAACCGCGTAGCGATCTGTCCCAAAATCCCCGGGCGATCCGGAATGGTGAGGCGGAACGAGACGATGCGCTCGGCACGTTCCAGTTCGCGGACCATGATGGAGGCGAGGATGCGCGGATCGATGTTGCCGCCGCACAGGATCAGGCCGACCTTGCGGCCGCGAAACCGGGCCGGCTCGGCCATCATGGCAGCGAGGCCGGCGGCGCCCGCCCCTTCGGCCATCGCCTTCTGCAACGTGAGAAACGCGTTGACGGCGCGCTCGAGCAGCGGCTCGTCGACCAGAATGATGTCGCTCACACAGTCACGCACGACCGGCAGTGTGAGCCTGCCGACATTGCTCACGGCGATACCTTCGGCCAGCGTTGCGCCGCCGCATGGCATGCGCTGGTGATGAAGCGCGTTCCACATCGACGGATAGAGCGCACATTCGACGCCGACGATCTCGATTGACGGCCGCACTGCGCGCGCGGCGATGGCGCAGCCGGCAATGAGGCCGCCGCCGCCGATCGGAACGACCAGAACGTCTAGGTCCGGCACCTCCGCCAGGATTTCGAGCGCGATCGTGCCCTGGCCGGCGATGATGTGCGGATCGTCGTAAGGATGCACCCAGACGAGATTGCGTTCCGCCGCGATCGCCTCGGCGCGCGCCTGCGCCTGCGCGAGCGTTTCCCCGTCAAGGACGACGCCAGCGCCGAGCGCCTCGGTCGCCTTCACCTTCACGAACGGGGTCGTCACCGGCATGACGATAGTCGCCGGAATGGCGAGCCGCCGGGCATGATAGGCCACCGCCTGGGCGTGGTTGCCGGCGGACATGGCGATCACGCCGCGGCGGCGATCGCCCTCGCTGAGCGCGGCGAGCTTCACGCACGCGCCGCGCTCCTTGAAGGCGTTGGTGACCTGCAGATTCTCGTATTTGACGAAAACCTCGGCGCCGGTCAGGGCGGAGAGCGGCGGCGCCGGGAATGTGGGCGTGCGCAGCACATGCCCGGCGATCACGCGCCGCGCCGCCTCGATATCGGCGAGCGTCACGACCGCCGCGCCTCTCGGTTCATCGTTCACAGTCATCTCCCCGCACCCGAAGCGGCCGACAACAATACGCCTGAGCGGGCTTTTTCCCGATTTCCGGCGGCGTTACAATGCGCTTCGAACAGGCGGGGTCGGCCATGTACTCCGGACCAAGCTCGGGATCCGATTCTGGACCAGGCCGCAGCGGCATCGCCGCCGACCTCAGGCCGCACGCCTACGATCCGGCGATCCATCCCGAGTTGTTCGAGGGCGTGCTGACACGGCGCGTCGCCGCCTTCATTATCGACGTGATCATCATTGCCGTGCCGCTTATCGGCGCTTCGATTTTCATCTTCGTCCTCGGCATCGTCACCTTGGGTCTCGGCTGGGCGCTGTTCTGGCTGCTGTCGCCGGCTTCGGTGATCTGGGCGCTGCTCTATTACGGGATGACCCTCGGCAGCCCGGCTTCGGCGACGCTCGGCATGCGGGTGATGGATATCGAGATGCGCACCTGGTACGGCGCGCCGGCCTATTTCGTGCTCGGTGCGGTGCACGCCATCGTCTTCTGGATCAGCGTCAGCGTGCTGACGCCGCTGATCCTTGTGGTCGGCTTCTTCAATCCACGCAAGCGGCTCTTGCACGACATCCTGGTCGGCGCCGTGCTCATCAACAACACGGGGCGCACTGCCTCGCTGCAGGGGCGCACGGCCGGCTATGGCGGATTCGGTGTTTGACGCGCCGAGATTCTCGGGCAATCTATGCGCCAGCCGGACTCATTGCGGCTGCCGGTGGCCGCAACGGACCGACAACAGGCGATTCGCCCCGTGACCCAGCACTCGCGCGACACGCCGCAATTCTACCTGACAGCCCCCTCTCCCTGTCCGTACCTTGCCGGCCAGGAGGAGCGGAAGGTCTTCACCCATCTCGTCGGCGAGCGCGCTCCCGAACTCAACAATATCCTCACCCAGGGCGGCTTCCGCCGCAGCCAGTCGATCGCCTACCGGCCGGCCTGCGAGGGGTGCCGCAGCTGCGTCTCGGTGCGCGTGATCGCCAGGGAATTCCGCCCCACGCGCAGCATGCGGCGCATCGCCAACCGCAACGCCGATATCAAGAGCGAGATGCGGCTTGCAGTGCCCACCTCGGAGCAATACGCAATCTTCCGCGCCTATCTCGATTCGCGCCATCGCGACGGCGGCATGGCCGACATGACGGTGCTCGACTACGCCATGATGGTCGAGGACAGCCATATCGAGACCCGCATCATCGAATACCGGCGGCGCGAGTCTCCGAGCACACTGGCGCCAGCCGACGGCGGCGCGCGCGTGCGCCGCCGCGGCGACCTCCTTGCCGTGGCGCTGACCGACGTGCTCGGCGACGGTCTGTCGATGGTCTATTCGTTCTTCGATCCAGAGGAATCGGCGCGGTCGCTGGGCACGCTCATGGTCCTCGATCATATCGTCCGGGCGCAGCAGATGGGGCTTTCCTACGTCTATCTTGGCTATTGGGTGCGCGGCTCGCACAAGATGGACTACAAGGGCCGCTTCCTGCCGCAGGAGCGGCTCGCGCCGGACGGCTGGATGCGCGTCGACTAGCGGCCGGGGGCAGCCGCCGATGGCGGCCGTACACGGCTCCTCCCCCGCCCGGCGGGTGCAAAAGTTCGTTTTGAATTCGCAAGAACGGCCATAAATAGCACCAAATTTCCCTGCCAATTTTTGCCGGAGCACAATTTTTTCTGCGGACATTTAGACGTTGACACATACAAACGTTCGGCAATGTATATCCACGACCGAACCGAAAGCGTCCCCTTAGTCATCAAGCGTATGGGAGAATCGCATGGCCGAGGCCGATAGCACTGCCTCCACCGTCAATAATGGCGTGAACGTCGCGGCGTTGATCTCTGCTCGCGAAGCGCTCACCAATGCTCCACAGGCGGCGCAGTTCAAATGGCGCGCCGCTTGCGAGTGGAAGAACGGCACGCACAGCCACTCCACGGTCGAAGGCTATTACGGCCTTGGCCAGGAACAGCACCACAAGCGCACCTTCACCTTCGACGCCGATCATCCGGAAGTTTTCGCCTCCGAAGATCACGGCGCGACGCCCGTCGAGTACGTGCTTGTCGGGCTGGCGAGCTGCCTCACCGCTGGCATCGCCGCGGTCGCCCAGCACCGCAACATCCAGCTGCGTTCGGTCACTGCGACGATCGAAGGCGACATGGACATCCAGGGCATCCTCGGCATCGACAGCGACGTGCGCAACGGCTTCGGCGGCATCAAGGTGACCTACGACATCGACGCCGATGCCAAACGCGAGGACATCGAGGCTCTGGTGGCGCAATCGCAGAAGCGCTCCGCGGTGTACGACATCGTGACCAACCCGACCAACGTCACGGTGGTGGTGAGCTGAGCCGTCGCCGACGGCCGCGGTCGCCATCGGGAGGCTAAACCCCATTCGCGCCGTCACCACGGTGATCATCGGGGCCGGCCACGCCGGCCTCGCCATGAGTCGTTGCCTCACCGAGCGGTCCATCGATCACGTGGTGCTCGAGCGCGGCGAGGTGGCGCACAGCTGGCGCACCGAGCGCTGGGATTCGCTGCACCTGCTGACGCCCAACTGGCAGAGCCGACTGCCGGGATACGACTACCAGGGCGACGATCCCGACGGCTACCGAGCGCTGCCCGAGGTCATCGATTTCATTGCGGAGTACGCGAAAGCGATCGCGGCGCCGGTGCGGACCCACACGACGGTGACATCGGTGCGCCCGACCGAGTCGGGATACCTCGTGCGCACCGATCAGGGCGACTGGCGATGCCGCACGCTGGTGCTCGCTTCCGGCGCCTGCAACATTGCCGGCGTCCCGGCCTTCGCCGAGCGGGTGCCGCGCCCGATCGCGCAACTCACGGCGCAGCAGTACCGCAATCCCGGCCAGCTTGCTGACGGCGGCGTCATGGTTGTCGGCGCATCCTCGAGCGGCACGCAGATCGCGCACGAAATCCACCGCTCCGGCCGGCCGGTGGTCTTGTCGGTCGGCGAACACATCCGCGCGCCCCGGCTCTATCGCGGCAAGGACCTGGAGTGGTGGATGGACGCCGCCGGCGTGCTCGACGAGCGCTACGATCAAGTCGACGACATTAAACGGGCGCGGCGCGTGCCGTCGCTGCAGCTTGCCGGCACGCCCGATCGCTCGACGCTCGACCTCAACGCGCTGACCGCGATCGGGGTGAAGATTGTCGGCCGCCTCTCCGGCATCACCGAGAACGGCAAGACGCAGTTTGCCGGAT
>Ga0210384_10004766_pt1 | contig 15020 bp, 11 predicted proteins | sample IncBWH2MmetaG_FD_160574 | JGI IMG/M metagenome (GOLD analysis project Ga0210384, IMG submission 160574) | Forest soil microbial communities from Barre Woods Harvard Forest LTER site, Petersham, Massachusetts, United States - Inc-BW-H-2-M | ecosystem: Environmental > Terrestrial > Soil >...
ATCGCCCGCAGCCCCTCGCAATTCCCGCTTGAGCGATTCAACCTCACTCAAGGGCGCAACGTTAGTCCGCGCCACAATGGACATCAGTTCAGACCACCGCCGCAACAACTTATCCGGGAGCTGCGCAAACGGATAGTAAAACTGCGCCCGTACTTGCGCCTGATCGTCTCCAGCGAGCCCCCAATGGCGCACATGGCCGACGACGCCAACCACCACAAACGGCCCGTAACCCATATCCGGCATCCAAAGCCGCTTGCCGATGGCGCGCTCTCCGCCAAAAGCCTGTTGCGCCAACACCTCATCGATCACCACGACAAGCTCGCTGCCCATACGATCCTGCTCATTAAAAAGTCGCCCTTGCCGCAGCGGAATTCCCAAGACATTCAAATATTCCGGCGACACGCTGGTTGCCAATGCCTGCGGCTGTTTATTCTCCGGTGGCACATCCGCAGTCGGCCAGTAACCCATGGCATTGAAGCCCTGGCGCATCGGAAACGTATCGACGATGGCAACGGACGCAACACCCGGCACGCGCCGCGTCCGCTCCAGAACATCCTGCCACGCCGCACGAATCCGCCCGGTATCGGCCAGCACGCCCGGCGAAAGCGCCATGCGGGCCACCAGCACGTTCCGGGTATTCATCCCAGGATCGAGCGACGATAAGCGCAACAGCGTTCGCCCCAACATTCCTGCAGAAACCAACAGCACCACCGCCAACGTAAGTTCCGACACCACAAAACTGCTGTGCAGGCGCCGCGAGCTTCCCACAACGCTCCGTCCTCCGGCACGCAGCAGCTGCTCCAATTCGCGCCCCGGAGCCCGCAAGGCCGTTGCCAGCCCAAATAGCAAACCACTGGCCAAGGATACCATCAGCGCAAAGAGCAGCACTCGCCAATCAAGCTGCACTTCCTCCGCCCGCGGTAAAGCCCCCGGCCAGAACGCAACAAACGGCTGGAAACCAAGAGCTGCAAGACCGACACCCAGCGCGCCCCCGGAAAGTCCCAGCACCGCGCTCTCCGTAAGACATTGCCGCACTAATCGTCCGCGCCCCGCCCCAAGCGCCACGCGCATGGCCAATTCCCGCTCACGCGAGACCGCCCGCGCCAACAACAAACTCGCCACATTCGCACACGCAATTAAAAGCACCAGTCCCACCGCACCCAGCAGCAACCACAGTGTCGACCGCACATCCCCTACGTCTGGACGGAGTGGCTCGACAACAAAGCTTCGATCCGCATTGGTATCCTTATACTGGGCAGCAAGACGGCTCCCCATCAGCGAGAGTTCTGCCTGTGCCTCGGCCAGCGTTCGACCAGGACGAAGACGCGCCAAAACATGAACGGGATGCGCCGCGCGGTTGCGCAAATATTTTGCCGTGTCTTGGCCCAACGGCGTACAGACGTCCGGCTCGCTGTCATACAAACGGAAGCCAGGCGGCGCGATGCCGACGATGGTGTAGCTCTTTCCATCGAGCACCAGCGAACTGCCGAGAACCCCCGCCTTTCCGCCGAAGTGGCGTTGCCAGAAGCTGTAACCGAGGATCATCACCGGCGCCGCGCCAGGCTTATCCTCTTCAGCTAGAAAAGTGCGACCTTCAGCGAGCGCAACGCGCAAAACAGAAAACACGTCGGACGAGATTTCATTGAAGTTGACATACTCCGGCTCCCCCGCTCCGCTTGCCGTTCCTCCATTGAACAAGATACCGGCGAGCGTCAACGAATGGCTCTCGCGCTCGAAATCGAGAAAATCGGGATAGGCCACATTCTGCTCGCCAAAGAGTTTTGCGTTCCAGGTGTCGGTGTGGCCGTTCACGGCGACGAGCTTCTCGGGATCGGGATAAGGCAACGGCCTCAACAGAACCCCGTTGACGACGGTGAACATAACGGTCGATGCTCCCACGCCAAGCGCAAGCGTCAGGATCGCCACTGCGGCAAAGCCCGGATGTTGCCGCAGCATCCGCATCGCGTAACGGAAGTCCTGCCAAGAATCTTCCAACCAGCGCGTCCCGCGCGCGTCGCGGCACTGCTCCTTCACCTGTTCTGGTCCGCCAAGCGCCATCCGCGCCCGCCGACGCGCTTCCACCGGATCGATGCCGCGCGCAATCAGCTCGGCCGCATACTGGTCCAGATGAAACCGCATTTCCTTTTCGAGTTGCTCTTCCATCCTTTTGCGCCGTAACAATCGATGCCACCAGTTCATTCCGCACCTCCTTCAGACAGTTTCAGGATCAGCGCGACGGCCTCCGTCAATCGTTGCCAACTCGCGGCTTCTGTTTCAAGTTGTGCGCGGCCTTTCCCGGTCAAGCGGTAGAACTTCGCCTCGCGCCCTGTCTCCGTTTCCTTCCAGTCCGCTGCGAGAAGTCCCCGGTTTTCGAGTCGGTGCAACGCAGGATAGAGCGACCCCTGCGGAACTCGCACGACATGCTGAGAAACCTGTTCCAGCCTCTGCGCGATCGCATACCCATGCACCGGCCCAAGCGCCACAACCTTCAGTATCAATAAGTCCAGCGTGCCCTGCGGCAGATCCGATTTCGCCTGCATCCCCTATACCTCCGACTTCTGCATATTAAACTTCATAACGTGTAGAAGTTCAAGGTGTCACTCCACCCGAGTCTGCCCTTGCCCTGTTTGCCGGTTGTCGACCGCCGTCCCGCCTCATTCGGCGTGACGATCGCCCCGGGCTATCACCAAGCGCAGTAGGTGGCCGTTCCTCTCGCAAATTTCCGATACATGAAATGCGATTTTTGGGTGAGCAGTCTAGGTCCGGGGTTGCTATCGTGTGCCGATGACGGCGGCGCCTATGTGTCTCTCTGACCGAGGCCTGTTCTCCGGCTACACGGCAGGCCCTTTTTACGATGAGATGTTCCGCTCCCAGGGATGCGCCCGCTCCCACTATGCCCGTCTCTTTGAAAAACTCGGCGTTATGGCTCCCACGCAATTCGAAGATCGCCGCAAGCACGCCGACCTCAGCTTCCTCCTGCAAGGCATCACCTTCACCGTCTATAGCGACGGCCGCGGCACCGAGCGACTGTTTCCCTTCGACCTGATTCCCCGCATTCTCCCGCAATCCGAATGGACGCGCATCGAGGCCGGCCTTAGCCAGCGCGTCGTCGCTCTCAATCTTTTTCTTCAGGATGTCTACGGCAAGCAGCTCATCATCAAAGACCGCAAAATCCCCGCCTCACTCGTCTATTCCTGTCGTCACTTCCGCCGCGAGATGATCGGCCTCGAAGTTCCGCATGGCATCTACACCCACGTCTGCGGCATCGACCTGGTGCGCGACTCCGCCACCGGCGAATTTCTTGTCCTAGAAGACAATGTCCGCACTCCCAGTGGCATCTCTTACGTCCTCGAAAACCGCCTGGTCATGACGCGTACTTTCCCTGAGGCCTTCCAGGAACACGAAGTGCTGCCTGTCAATCACTATCCTGCCGAGCTGTCGCGCATTCTCCGTACACTATCTCCGCGCACCGACCCCGACGCTGAAATCGTTCTGCTGACTCCGGGCATCCACAACAGTGCCTATTTCGAGCACAGTTTCCTCGCCCAGCAAATGGGTATCGAACTCGTCGAAGGGCGCGACCTGATCGTGGACGGTGTCGTTGTCTACATGAAAACGATCTACGGCCTCAAACGCGTCGACGTAATCTACCGCCGCGTCGACGACGATTTCCTCGATCCACTCTGTTTCCGTTCGGATTCCATGCTAGGCGTGCCCGGCCTAATGGGCGCCTACCGCGCCGGAAACGTCGCCCTGGCCAACACTCCCGGCAACGGCGTCGCCGATGACAAAGCCATCTACGCCCACGTCCCAACCATGATTAAGTATTATTTGGACCAAGACCCCGTCTTACGCACCGTCGATACCTTTCTTTGCGATCGCTCCGACCATCTCTCCCACGTGCTCTCCAATCTTGCCAACTTGGTCGTCAAGAGCGTCGGCGAATCCGGCGGTTACGGTATGCTCATGGGCCCCAGCGCCGCCCGCGCTGAGATCGAAGCCTTTCGCGAAAAAATCCTCGCCGAGCCGCGTAACTATATCGCGCAGCCGATCGTCCCCCTCTCGGTGGTTCCTTCCTACGATTCCACCGCGCAATGCATGGCCGGTCGCCACGTCGACCTCCGGCCCTACTGCCTCTACGACGGCCAAAAAGTCACCATCGTCCCCGGCGGCCTGACGCGCGTCGCCCTGCAACCGGGCTCGCTCGTCGTCAACTCTTCACAAGGCGGCGGCAGCAAAGACACCTGGATCCTCCGAGGAGAATGCTGACATGCTCTCGCGCATCGCCGATTCCTTATTCTGGCTGGCTCGCTACATCGGACGCGCTGAAGATACCGCCCGCATTCTCGACGTTACTTTCTATACTTTGCTCGAGCAGATTCAACAGCCGCATGGTGTCCGCTGGGATCCTATTCTCTCCATGGCCGGCGAAGAAACTCTCTTCCGTCAGCTCTACACAGAACCGATGGCCCACAACGTGTTTGAATTCCTAGCCTTCAACGCCAACAACCCCAGCTCCATCATGCAGTGCATTACTAAAGCCCGCGAAAACGCCCGCACCATCCGCGACCGTATCTCCCGCGAAATGTGGGAAGACCTCAACGGCCTGTACTTCACTCTAGGCCGCTTCGATCCCCAGGAAGAGACCGCCGCCGGGCCACATCGTTTCTGCGGCCGCGTCATTTTCGGAAGCCACCGCTTTCACGGCGTTAGTGACGCCACTCTCCCTCACGACGAAGGCTGGGAATTCCTGCGTATCGGCTGGGCCCTGGAGCGCGCCGAAATGACCGCCCGCCTCATCGATGTTCAGTACCGCAACCTCCTCGCGCTCAATTCGAGCGGCGCCACTCGAGACAACCACCAATGGATGGCCGTTCTAAAATCCGTCGGCGCCTACGAGGCCTATCACCGCCAGTACCATTCTCCTATCGAGCCTGCGCGCGTTGCCGAAATGCTCATCCTCAACTCCCAGCACCCTCGTTCCATTCGCTACTGCGTAACAGAAATGCAGGCCGGCCTGCGTGCCATCAGCAACACCGCGCCGGGCTCGTACGCGAACGAAGCCGAGCGCCTCACCGGCAAAGTTCTCGAGCGCCTCCGCTACAGCCGCATCGACGAAATCCTCGACGACGGCCTCCACGCCTACCTGACTGGTCTTATCCACATGTTCAACACCATCGGCGAAGTCATCGCTCGCACCTATTTCTACTACGCGGCGGTCGCATGAACCGCTTTCACCTGCTCCACGCCACGGAATTCATCTATGACGGCCCCGTCTACGAAAGCTACAACGAGGTCCGTCTCCGCCCTATCCATGACGATCGCCAAAGCTGCGTCTCTTTCCGCCTCATCACCAATCCAGCCTCGCGTGGATCCTCTTATAAGGATGGCTACGGAAACTGGATTCATGTGACCAGCATTCTTCCACATCATCGCCGCCTGAGAATCGAAGCCGAATCCGTAGTTCTGGTCCACGAAGCCCCCGCCCCCGAACCTGGCAACGGCAGCATGCCGCTGGCTGAACTCGATGCCGTGGGCCCCGATCTTTTCGAAGAGCATTTCGATTGGCTCGCTCCCAGCGCCTACGTCCCCTATCTTCCCGAGCTAGCCGAAATTTCCAAAGCCGCCGAGGCCGCCTGCGACGGCACGGTCGCGGGCTTCGCCGAAACCGCCTCCGATTTCATCCACAATAGTTTTCTATACATGAAAGGCGCAACGCATGTGAACTCCTCGGTTCGCGATTCACTGGCGCTGCGCGCCGGCGTCTGTCAGGATTTCGCTCATCTTTTGTTGGGAGTTGTCCGCATGCGCGGCCTGCCGGCCCGCTATGTCTCCGGTTATCTGGTCAGCGGCAGCGCCGGGCCGGGCGCCAAACAGGAAGAAGTCATCGGCGGCCAGGCCTCACACGCATGGGCGGAAATATTCTTACCCGGCGGCGGCTGGTTCGGCTTCGATCCCACTCTCGGCAAACCCATCGAGCTTCGTCACATACGCGTAGCCTATGGCCGCGATTACGGTGACGTGCCCCCGGTTCGCGGCGTTTATAAAGGCCGTGCCGGCCAAAGCCTTTCGGTCGATGTCCGCTTCCGCCCCGCCCTCGACGAAACCGGCCACGAACAATTTGCTGAGCCGAAATCAGACTCCGACGACTCCCAAAACGCCATCCCCGAACGCCCCCAGCAACACAGCCAGCAATAATCGCTCTCAAACTCTTTTCGCCCTACTCCTAGCACATTATTGGATCGCCGACGAAATCTATCCCGACTTCCACTGACCCAACCACAAACCTCACCGCAATTCTCGACCGCTACTTCCCCACCACCAAAATTGCAAACGAATCCGGCACCATCACCCCGCGCCCGGGCCGTTCCCCCGGGGCAGGCGCAGGCGGTGGAGTAAACTCTGCCGCAATCAGCAAAATATGTCCCGTCTTGCCGTCCAGCGTCAAAGTCTTCGCGCTCTGCTTGGTCTCGACCGTCTGCTCCACTACAAAACTAGTCGGGCTGTTTTCCTTAATCACCGTCAACGTTCCATCGCGCTGCGAACTAAACGCCTCCATGGTGTCCGGGTTAAACACCGCCCCATCGACGCCATTTCCGATCGGCAAGCTAGTGATAATTTTCCCGTTGACCGAATTCAAAATCACCATCGCCTGCGGATTGTGGCACGCCGCAAAAAGCACATGATTCTTCACATCAAACGCCAACCCGCCCGGCCCTCCACATTTCCCCGCCAGATCATAGTGCGCCGTCACCGTCATTGCCTTCGCGTCCACCACGGCGATGTTGTCCTTGTCTTCGATGTCCACATAGATATGACCATTCCCATCCGTGACCGCCTGTTCCGGCGCCCCACCCAGATCAATCGTCCCGACAATCGACCCATCCGCCGCGCTAATCACCGTGGCGTTCGGCGCCCGATGACTGAACACATAAACCCGCGCATTGAATGGATCAAACAGAATCCCGTCCGGCCCGCCGTCTACATCAATCGTCTTGATGGTCGCCAAAGTCTTGGTGTCCCACATCACCACCGGCTTGCTGCTCCCAAACCCATGCCCCGATTTCGGGTCCACCGCCGCTCCCCGCGCGTTCGCATTCGCAATGGCCCCGAGCGGCTCCAGCGTATCCAAGTCAAACACCGTTATCCGCCCAGTCGGCCCCGTCCGCGGAATGTACAATCTCCGCCCCGCATCATCGGCATAGACATAGTCAAATCCGCCGTCCCCACCCACTTTCGCCGTCTTCAGAACGTGATAAGGCCCCGCAGTAGCAGCCTGCTGCGCCACTCCGCTGGACGCCATCAAACTCGCCATCCCCGCAGCTACTGCCAGCGCCACGCAATATCTCCGCATAAAATTCCTCCGCCTCGCACCTGAAATCGGATTCACTTCAACCAGCCTCGCCGCAGTATACACGCCGCCGCCGCCTAACTCCCGGTTATACGCAATGTGGCAGGAGAGTTGAGTCTGTGCCCTTGCAACTGCATCTCGCCCTTGGCCAGTGGTCCGTTTGCAGTTTTGGAATCCGCTGACTCACGACTTTTTAAAGAATCCTTCGTCCAGCCAATACACGGGCGGCCCGCCAGCCAGTATCTTCATGGCGCGTTGGCAATCTCTCTCGGGACACCGGAAGTTCTCCACTTGCGTCTCGCGATCGAAGGACTCAAGAAACATCGAGTGCTGATGCTTCCCACAAAGCACCTGTACGAAACGCCTTCTGATTCGCAGGCTCGAAGACCCTGTCGCCACCCAGTGGTCATCGTTCTGTGCGACAGTGAAGTAACCGTAGCCCGGCGAATAGTGTTGCGGACAGCCGTCCACAAGGCACTCGCAATCGTGAATTTCCCCGGTGTCCTCAGCTTTAGCTATAGTCGGCTGGTTCGGCGCCATGGGACTGATGACCATAGCTTCGTAGTGCGTTGGACAAAGTGGCCTAAGGTTGTCTCGTCCCTGATTGGCCATAGCGCTGAAATCTTATACTTCCATCTTGCACAATGTATATAGCCAGCGAATCACCAGCGAACTGTAGCGGAGGAGAGCCGCGGGTCTCTTTGTCACGATTTCGCGCTTGGTCTTGAGCTGTCTCAGCTTGCGCGCTTTGCGCACCAGAGTCTCGTCAATCTCAATGTTGGTTCGCGCCATGGGGAAAGCATCTTCTAATGATTTAGTGTATGAATCCGCTGAGCACCATCCCGGGCGGCCACTCACTGCTCACTCCATGCCAGCTAATTATTGACCGTTGCTCGGAAGGCCGCCCCTTCGAGGAGGGGTTGCAGGGATTGCAAGACCTGAGGCAGGTCAGCCGCGAGGGTCGTCACCGTCAGAACCCCGACCGACGACCCGCTGCGCGCATAAATACGCCGGTAGACCAGTTCCCTGCCGTCCTTGGTCGAGTGACGAACGTCCATAGCCATGCTTTCGTCGGCCCCGCCCACGCTCGGCGGCATGGTCGGCTCGATCTTCGCATTGCGCAGGTAACCGCGCAGCATACTGATTTGCGATTCCACAAACTGTTGTAGCGTAATTCCACCGAGCAGCTCCTCCGTCGCGGCCACGCTGCTTGGAAATTCCTCATGGCCCGATTGTTGAAGTCCAAATCCTTCTTGCACTTGCCACTCGGCCGGCGGCGGAGGAAACGACCAGCCCATGACCGAGAACGCAGCGCCTCGCGGACTGACTCCGCCACGAGAAGCGGGAAGATCTGCAAACTTTTGGGCAATATAAGGCGCAACGCCTGGCGGAGGCTCACCGCCGCCCAGCGGTTTCGGCCCAGCTCCGAGTGGGCTAGGGATGGCGTGGAATCTCGCGGGCTCTTCGAGGGGCGGCGCGCTCTTGGCAGGCACTACGGGCTTAGGCGGCAAGCTCTGAGAGGGTAGCCCGGCGTCCAAAGATTTTCGGGCAGGCGACCCGACCGCTGCATCCGCCGCGGCATGCGGCTCCGCAGATTGCTGGCCAGCGTTCACCATTCGAACAGGCGGCCGAGGAGGTTCAGCCTCGGGTGCGCGCGATGGGAGCGCAAGCTCTGGATCAGCCTTGACGGGCGTAGGTTTCCGTTCTTCGGCAAGCCGCGCTGCCGGAGGAACTGGCGGAAGAGCAGGCTCGGCCACAGGTTGCCGCGACTCTGGAGCCAACGGTCGCGCCACCTCGCCTGCGCCAGGCCCTGGCTGGTGAGCAGAGGGCGGCCCTGCTTCTTGGGGAGTCATTAACGAGGCGAGTTTCGCGTCGGCAACGATCCTTACTGCGAAAATCGTCTGGCCGCTCTTGATTTCGTCGCCGTTGGCGAGCATCGCATCCTGGATGCGTGCGCCATTCAGAAAAGTGCCGTTGCTGCTCTTGCGATCCTGGATGCGGCAGCCCTGCGGCCCGCACTCGACGGCAAAGTGTACTCCGGACATGAAGGTATCGTGAGGCAGCGCAAACTGCGCACGCCCTGCGGCTCGGCCGAAGGTTAGCGACTGCCCACCGGCAACGGGAACTTGCTTTCCGGCAAAGGGCCCCGCTTTGATTTCCAGTAGTACGCCCAATTTCAGCCCCCGGAGAGCAGGTAACGAAACAATCTACATACTACCAACAACGCCAGGCGAATCGGTGACGCGTCGTGACAAAGTTTTATGGAAGGCAAGCCGCCGACTGCATAAAGAATCGAGTAGGCCAATTGCAGCGAGTATCTTCATAGTCCTATTTGGCTCGGCCTGTTCACCAGTGCAGCGCAACATTGAGAAGCGAGAACAGGCCCAAACTAAACAAAAGGCCTACCCCACAATAGCGAAGGACTTCCTGAGAGATGCGGTTGCGCAGAGCCACACCAACGGTCAGGGCGAGAATGGCCTTGGTCACCATGGCAAGCATCGCCCCCAGCCAAACCACCAGGGGCGCTTGAAAACGGGCTTCGAGAGTGGCGGCAGCGATTTGGCCGATGTCGCCCCACTCCGAAAAGAAAACGACGGAAAAGGAAATGAGGACGGGACGGAACCAGCGACCGAGATGGGCGTGATCCACTCCATCTGACCCGGAAGCCTTGAAGGTAAGCGCGAGAGCCATGGTAAAGAAAGTCGCGGCACTAACGAGGGCGACGAGTTTTGCGGGCAAGCGAGCGACGAGGCCACCCAATACGACAGCCGCGGCCATCTTACCCATAAACGCCAAAGCGACGCCTGAAACAAGAGGGGCCAAGCGGTAACGGGTGGAAAGGGCGCTGATGGTGTAGAGCAGTTTGTCCCCGACCAACTCGCCGGTGAAAACCGTTACGTAGGAAACGAGTAGTAGATAGAACATTTTCGAACTCCCACTTTAAAGGCAACGTTCGAAAAACATCACCAACGAAACAACGGCATGCCACCCGCAAGTGCGCAAGCTTGGACGAAGGCAACTATACAACCAAGATAGGCAAATCCTGGGATGGTGCGTGTCAGCTTTTGAATGATCAAACCGAACGCGCTGTCTTCAGGGCCACCGCCGGGAGCGCGGCAACCTTTGTCGCAGCACCCGTTAGGAATTGGCTATGAGCCTCTGCGCCGCAGCCTTCTGCCCTCTTCACGCAAGTTTTTACTTGCTCCAGCCGCGCCTCTGCTCTATAGTCGCCCCACTCGCGGTCGGTTCCTGTTTCGAGGCGTGGAAGTCTGTCGCGATTGTTTCGATAGTCCCGTCGGACAACATCACAATTGACCCTGGAGGTCTATATGCGAGCGTGTGTCATTGCAGCGCTTCTCTCTCTCTCTCTGCCCGGATTCGTCCGTGCCCAGAGCATGGCGGACGATCAGGTCCCCATTAGTTTCACACTCAGTGCAAAGCCGTATACGCTGGCAGCAGGCTCGAACGCTACCGGAGGCGGCGTCCTGGGTCGGCGTTCGAGCGGCAGTGCTCTGGGCATCGACTCGGTAGCCAACTGGAGCAGCTATTTCTATTACCAGGGCTTAGATTCAAACGGCTTTACCCAGTTCACGTGGCAGTACACCATGGTCGGCAACGCTCCGTTCGGTCAGGGACATGACCAAGACTGGGAAGGGGAGACCACCTGGATTGGCGCACCCGTCATTCCGGTCAGCCTCGACTTGCGGAACTTCGATGGTTCGCCGCGCTTTGTCGGCAGCCATCGGCTCATTTCCGACGCCAAGCAATTCGTGGCCCCGGTCCTGAACTCGCCGGTTTTTTCCAAGACCTTCTACACCTCCAGCGAGGACTCGACGCAATACACTGACGCTATCCAGCGGGCCGAATTCATTCATAAATCCGACGATGACTGGCACACCTTGTTGCGCCCGCGTGTTGGGACGCCCCGGACCATGGTGCTCATCCGCGGCACGTATCGCTTCGCCCTCAACCCCGACGGCTCCTGCTGCGCCTTTGTTTTGATTGACGAAGGCACCTTCTTTAACGCGCTTTTCCCCCCGACGTTTTCCGGGACGGACACCACCACGCCTGTTGGCGCCGCGGAAACCTCGGGTGACATTCGCACCCGCGATATTTCCACGTTTCTGTTTCCAAACGCCTATCTCTATGCCGGCGGTAATCCCAACAACTGCTGCATCCTCGGGTTCCACACTTACGATCTCGAGCAAGGCGGCCCCACCAACGGCTTCCAGGAGAGGCGTTATGTCTTGAACTACTCGAGCTGGATCTCTCCAGGCCTTTTCAATGGGGGCTTCAGCGACGTTACCGCGCTCAGCCACGAGATGTCTGAGACTTTCAACGATCCTTTTGGCAACAACGCGACTCCCTGGTGGCTCTCTCCCAACGGCAATTGCCAGAACAACCTGGAGGTCGGGGACGTGATCGAGGGTCTTCCCAACGGCGTGTTCCCGATCGTGCTGAATGGGTTTACCTATCATCCTCAAAATGAGGCGCTCCTGCAGTGGTTCGCGGGTGTGACGCCTTCCTCGGCCATCAGCGGCGCTTACAGTTACCCTGACACCAACGTGCTGACCAAAGCGAACGTTTCGCAAAACTTTGCCTGCACGCCTCCGCTGCCCTAGCTGTACCCGGCCCGCTCGCGCCGGCGATATTTCGCCGGCAACCCGCGCGGCCTCCTACCGACGCGCAGGGGTGGTCTTCGGCTCACGCCTGCGCGGCGGGTGGGACATCGTTAACTCGGGAGAGTGGCCTGGAGCGCTGCGTGGAACATGAGGTCGGAGCGCCCCACGTCGGGTTTACGTGTGGTGTTTTTATTTTTTCCGCGTCTCCTGGAAGGTTCGTCTTCGACCTTCAACCGTCGACTGTCAACCCCGTCCGTTCTCCCGCATTTTCCTTCGGCTCAAAGTGCTCGCAGGGGATAGAGCGCAAGGCCAGCCCAGCGTGCGATGCGCGAGAAGCACGTGTCGAGCGAGACTCTGGCGGGATGCTCGAGAGCAACCACCGCAATGTGCACATAGATGGTTGTAGGGCTCACGCCGTCATTTGGCTAGAAATCGCTGGACGGATGGCCGGGCCGACCGTGAGGAAATGATTACAGTCGGATCTTCAAGAGGCTTCGGGCTCACCGGTGCACACAACGGCAGAGTGCACGCCAGACATAAACGCGTCGCGCGGCAAAGCAAACTGCGCGCGCCCTGCCGCCCGTCCGACGGTCACCGTCTCACCCGTCTTCAAGCCGATGACCTTTCCCGCCATCGGCCCCCGCATTTATCTCAATAAGTACGCCCAATTTTCGGCTCTCCGAAGAGCAAACTGGCGGAACATCCTGCATGTTATCAATACGCGAGGCGAAAGGGTTGGACGTTGCGACAAAGCTTTAGTCGAAACACACCATCTCCGAACAGAAAAAGCGAGGAGGCAGAATACAGCGAACGCAGGAGGGCGACAAAGCAAAGCGTTCTAAGACTATTTCCCAGAATTATTCCCTGGTATTACTTCGCGAGCTGGTCCACCTGCTTGCCGGCATTTTTCTCAACGAACTTCTCTTCGCTCTGAGTGATCTGGCCGCCGAAGTATTCAACAGCGCGCAAACAACGAACGCGAAGAGAAGCAAGGTTCTCCTTCGGCACGTCTGCCGACGGGGCGAGCGAGGACAGAGCGGAGCGAAAGTCCTTGGCCACGTCCTGGCGGAGATCGGGGTTGTCGACTCGCTGAAATTGCTGCGGGGGCTGCTGGCCCCAGGTTTCGCGGCGGAGACGGCGGACGGCCCAGTCGTACAGAAACTCAAAATAACCATAGTCGATGGTCAGATAAATATTGATTTCTTCTTTGATGCGGGCAGAACGGTCCTGAATCGCGAGGATTTTTGCCTTCTGTTCGGCGGCTCTTTGGCAGCGATTGAGCTTGATATTCAGCGTGTCCTCGAGATTAGCGTACTCAAGTTGGGCCTGATAATCGCTCTGGCGTTTGTTGTCCAAATTGCGGAGGCGAAGTGCCATCCGGTCTTTCAATTGAGAGAGCGCGGAATTGTCCGCAAGGACGTCGTCGAGCCAGATGAGTTCCTGAAATTCAGGAAGCGTTGAAGAAAGACTGACCAGATGCTTTGCGTAGCTGGCGGCGAAGGTGAGGTCAGGAGGCGGACACACGAGAGCGAGCGTGCGAACGATGATAGTCGATCGGATGATGTCCTCTGGGTTTTTCTCGTTTTCCTCGGGCAGTTCGCGGAAGTGAGGGCAGACCTCCTGAAGATCGTAGTAGTCAACTACCTTTTCCGTCTGAAGAAGAGGGTCGCGGGGGGTCGCAGCGACGACACGAGCCTCAATGAATTTAGCGACGGAATCGCGAGGCAAACCCCGCGGAACAGATTCTTTATGATACTGATCGGGATGAAAAATAAACTCCTCAAGCCGGTCCCATCCGGGAGAGTGAGGAGGTTGCTGCAATGTTGCCATGGTGAAAACTCCTGGGCTGGCGCTTTTGCCGCTCGAAACAGAAAGAACTAGCAGGCAAAGCACGCGGGCCATTCGCATAAATTCGTCACCCACTCAGAACGGATCGAGCACGGGAGCCCCTTCGACGCGCATGCGCTTCAGCTGTCGGAAGGATCCAACCGGGAAATCGAAGGACTGCGGCCCATCTTTGATGCGCTTCGTGCCATTCAAGGTGGCGACGTCCGGGATGGCCTGACCCGTCATCAGCTGTGTCGCGTTGCGATGCCCGTTCGCGTGAATCAGTTCCAGCAAAACATGTCCACACTCATGGGCGAGCGTCGTGGGGTTCGTATCAGAGCCGTCCATCGTGCTTTGAATGACGAAAGCCGAGAACTTCACAGGATCGATCGCTCTTCGTTGCGGGTCAATCTTGTGACCCGACATCATGGCCTCTCCCAGATTCCCCGAGGTAACCGTCTGCACAACAAAAACGTCAATGCGATCCGAGCCGGAGTCGTAGTTTTTGAGAATGGTTCGCTGCTGGATTGAGCCAACCAAGAAGTTGTTTCCGTCCCAAGATTGAAAATTCGCTGGATTGGGGCGTCCCACGGTCAGAGTCTGCCTGGAATCTCCTGAGATTAATTGGTCGATTGTGACGTTCGAGGGCTTGATGAGAATATCGGCGGAACGAGATGCAGGGGGATCCGGAAATCGAGCGGGATTCACAGTTACGACGGCAGAGTAGGGCGCCGTGACCAGAGCGGCAAGGGCGTTCGCGGTTTTTGCAGCGGAATCACCGCGGGTCGGCGTAAGCGGACCCACAACCAGCGGAGCCAAGCCGGTTGCGGAGAGGCGAAAACCGAGCTGGCCATCCCCTCTGGCGGACACTCCTCCTGGAATCCCCGGACGGGCCGGGTCAAATTCTGAGACGGCGATTAGATTTGAAACGGGATCAACCTCTTCGGTGGCCTTAACGATTATGGGCGCCATCGAGGCTTGGGCGTAAACTCGGCGAAACCAACGCGTGACACGGCGATCAGCGTTGGCGATAGTCACGACCGGCGCGCCACCAGGGGCGAGGCGAACAACATGGAGAGCGAGGCGAATTCTCTGGCGAGGTTTGCGAGGGTCCGTATCGCTTCCGACGGGCGCCGTGGTCGAGATCGCGCACTTGGGATTCCCTGGGCAACGCGTAACCTCGTAAACTGCTCGAACGGCTTGATCGAGTATTTCGAGCC
>Ga0210384_10004767_pt1 | contig 15020 bp, 16 predicted proteins | sample IncBWH2MmetaG_FD_160574 | JGI IMG/M metagenome (GOLD analysis project Ga0210384, IMG submission 160574) | Forest soil microbial communities from Barre Woods Harvard Forest LTER site, Petersham, Massachusetts, United States - Inc-BW-H-2-M | ecosystem: Environmental > Terrestrial > Soil >...
ACGCTACTGACAGTCTTAGCAGCCATAGTTATTTTGACCTGCTGATAGATTTTGTAGGCAATAAATCCTGCAGCTCCTATGCCTGCAAGTATCACAAGCCACCTAACGATGCTTTTTGAATCTTTCATTACAGCTCCTTACTTCTTGATTTCCTCAATCTCTCATTAAAAACACTATCCTCGACGATACCTTACATCATCCGCCAAAAACAAGAGTTCCTTTTTCTTGAAAGGATGATTGCTATTTAGATTATGTTTAGTGAACGAATCCATTGATTTCGTTCTTCAACCTTCCGTATATTAAAAGTAATTACTCATAACTTAAAAAAGGAATTTCTATGAATGATAATGTAAAACGAATATTAACAGGACTTTTTATTATCGCAGCCATACTTCTTGCTGCGTACCTAGCCTATCGGCTCTACAACTATGCTGTCGCAGATGCAACGCAAAAAATCAGAAAAGGCGTTGCTCAAGGCGTAGGTGAAGGAATAGGTGGCGCTATAAATCCTTTAAACTTGCCAAAAAGATTGATTGGTGGTTAGTCCAAAAACCAAGCTACCACTAAAAAAGGATACTCATGGCTCACAAAAAAATGCGCACCAAACATACGGTTCGTGAAAAGGAGCGGTCGTATGCCGCCCCAAAAAATGATCTTTTGCGAAGAAAAAAGGAAGAAGTGCCGCCACTCTCTAAAAAGATACGAAGGCGCTTTAAGAAAAAAACCAGAGTCCCACATTTTTCTTAAGAGATCAGTTCTAAGCTATGATCCTCCATCAAAACAATACTGCTCCTCGGCAGTATTGAAAAAAAATCGAGAAGATGTTTATACTGCTCGAGTAATTCTGTCTCATTTTTTTAATCACCCTTTCAAAGGAATCTTCTATGATTAATTACGTCGCCGTCGCTGCAGCCACCGTAATCAACATGGTCATTGGTAGTCTGTGGTATTCACCGTTCTTGTTTGGCAAAATTTGGGCCGCTGGCATCAAATTTAAAGGCGAACCAAAAATGACCTCTTTCCACCTCGTGCAAGCAGCAGGTGCGGCATTCGCCCTAGCACTCGGCATTGCCTGCATACTTAACACCATGAACATTGTTGAACCGGCAGAAGCAATCAAAAGCTTTGCGTTTCTGTGGCTGATTTTTGTTGCGACAACCCATTACAACTCAGTTATTTGGGCACAAAAACCAATCTCCGTTTATCTGATTGATGTTACTTATTTTCTTGCAACAATCTCTGCAGCAACTGCTTTGTTAGCATGGTGGCGTTAAAGAACTTAAAAAGTTTTTGAATTTGTTTTGCGTCCATTTTGCAAACGCATACACGTTAGGGCTTTATCACCCGAGGCAACAGTGGCGAGATGCGGGCAATAATTTCATAATTAATGGTGCCTGTTTTTTCCGCTAACTCTTCTGCAGAAATTTCTTCGCTCCCTTGTCGGCCAAGAAGAACTACTTCATCTTCTACTCTGACGTCGGCAAGATGCGAAATATCTATGGCAACCATATTCATTGCTACGCGACCTATCACCTTGCACCGCGTTCCATTGATAATAACCTGACCACTGTTAGATAGCTTTCTGTCATAGCCATCACTGTATCCTTGCGGAATAATCCCTATCTTGGTCGGTGCCGTAGTGATATACGTAAGTCCGTAACCAATGGAATAGTCGGCCGGTACTGTTTTGATTTGGGCAAGGTGGGTAACCCAACGCATAACTGGTTTAAGGGTTATATTTTTATGCGCAGCCTTTAATTCATGCGATGGCCACAGGCCATAGAGCCCAATGCCAAGGCGGACGAGAGCGTTGTGATGGTTGTCTTTTTCATAGACCAAAATACCGGAGGTGGCTGAGATGTGGTGGTTTATATTTTCAAATCCATTTTTCCGAAATAAATCTATTGCCTCTTTAAAGGCATTAAGTTGTTTTTGCGCGTGAGTAAAATCAGTGGTGTCTTCGATATTGGCAAAATGGGAATAGACTCCATCAACCACTATGTAATCAAATTTTTTTATATATTTTGCAAAATTTTCTACTTCATTTACCAACAAACCCTGTCGTCCTAAACAGGCATCAATTTTTACGTGCACCAGTACTTTCTTGTATAGTTTTTTTGCAATCTGATTGATACGTTCCAGTCGTTCGTAATCGTACACGGCCAAGATACCATCAAGCGTAATTGCTTCTTCCAGTTCATGTTGAGCTACATACCCAAACACCAGGGTTGGCATCTTGGAAATTTTTCGCAGTAACCGGAGCTCTTGCAGATCATCAACTTGGAAATAGTCGAGCTGGCCCTCAAGCATGCTCACCACTTCCTGCTGGCCATGGCCATAAGCGTTGGCCTTAACCACCCCTACCACTTTTATGGCAGGATGTACTACGGCGCGAAACGCTTTAAGGTTATGAATAAGATTCGCTTGAGATAGTTCGATATACGAGAGAAAGGTCTTTTGCATATTTAAATCTTCGATTTTTAAACAGAAAGTGCTCGGAATTTTATCTGGGCACTTTCCATTTCGAACTTCCCCCAGAAATGGCGGGGCTTAATTTGCGTGTCCTGTTACAGCCTAAAACCTTGTGCCCCCGCCCTGCCCCCAACAAAGATGCATCTAGGGCTTTTGCTTGGAGATGGGATTATGTTATAACTTTTTCTTGCTAGGATGCATACAAGCATTCAGATCATAAGGAATCTTTATGAAAAAGTTACTGTTATTCGCCATTATTGTATCAACACAGATTAATCTATCCGCTGGGCATGTGCCGGAAAAGGTGCGTTATTATTGCATAACAGGTAAGTGTATTGCGTATTGCAAATTGACCAAGTTCGATGGGCCAAAACTCAGAGAAGTCGAAGATCTTGCTCTAGATGCCGCATGGAACTGCGAAGGAAACATATCACTCTTTACTTGTTTTATAAGACGCATTGATGAGAAAATGAATGCCATGACGGCAGATGATAAAGAAAAAGGCAGCTTAATTGCATATGTCAATCTAATCATGAGGCAAGCCCGTTCCCTAAAAAAATAACTAAGTGGCTGGTAAAAATCTCCAATATCGGGTGATAGCCCTCTTTGCATTGAGCAGTACCTATGCTATAATTTTTTTGTCTCTCAATATCAAGAACCGCAACTCGTGTTTTCCCATGAAAATTTTTAAATTAACGCTCCTCTCTATCCTCACCGCTTTAATTGCCCTGCCCCTGGCAGCAAGCGAAGTCGTACAAAACTCTCCATTTATCGAACAAATAGAGGTCGAATTAACAAAACAGTTACTTACCGACTATATCAATTTCAAAGAAACTGCTGCCAAAAAACAACCCGAATCAGAAACAGCTCATCCTTTATTGGTCGATGAACTTTTCCCAACCTTATTTAACATGGTCAAGAATCTTGCTGAACAAATGAAAATTCCTATGCCACAGATTTTTTTGGAATCTTCCGCGGAACAGAACGCTTCTGCTAGTAAAAAAAATATAGATGACCCTGGCATAATAACTATAAGTGAAGGTCTTCTCGTGCACTCGCTCTATTCACTCAGCCATAGCGAACTCCATGCGGTGATTGCACACGAATTAGCTCATTTAAAACATGCCCATTCACCGAAAACAAAGAAGTTGGTAACAAAACTAGCGATTGCTGACATTACGAGTTCTCTAGCCGTTCTTATCGCTTTAACATATTTCAGTGATAAATATCATATTAACAGACATACAACAGTTGATCTTGGAAAAGGTATTTTAGGGCTCGTAACTTTATTATGGGCTTTGCCATTTTTGAAATTCAGTAGAAGTTGTGAAAAAGAAGCAGATATAACCGCCGCAGGATTTGCTCATTACAGAAATCTTATTGCTGCTCTTAGAAAACTACAAAAGATGAACCATCAAGAAACTGATTTTTCTTCTATTTTTAACACTCATCCGAGCATTAAAGATAGAGAACAATACTTGCATGATTTTGTCACCAATCAAGTAAATCTAAATCAAGTACCTGAAAAAGCGGTTACCGCATAAAATCACTAACAAAAAAAAGCTCGAATTTTTCTTCCGAGTTTTTTCTATTTTAATTAAAGTGATTGAGCAAAAGCCCAATATGAAAGAAGTTATGGCGTTTTTTGCCCCCCATATAGTTACAAGTTGAAACAATTTGATATGGCCATACGTAGTAACTCGCACAGGCTTTTGCGAGAAAAAATAACCTTGTTAAGCTGTTTTTTAATAGAATTTATCAATCAGATAAGGAACATCATGAACTTTTTGCCTAATAACTCATTCAAAATTATTTTATCACTATTTTTTCTTATCTCTGCCCCCCTATATGGCATGCAAAATCAAAAAGCTGTTTCTGCGGCAGAGAAAAATAAAGTGAGCTTTAAACTATTTATCCATTTGGTTAATGCGTTAACAAAAATTAATGTGACAAACGCAAATACACTCTACCAATTTGTAGATTCATTACCGGAAAGAGAGCAAGATGATTTTGCAAAAATTTATGCTAAGGCCGCACTCGAAGGCAGACAATGCTCTGATTGTTCAAGCGCGCCAGTGCAACGAACTATTGCCCATCTCACCAAGCCACTTCAACCGGCTTTTGTTGAATTCTTTAAAAAAGAGCGATACAGCAATGTTCCACCATGTCTTATTGAAAAATCAATCCTACAACAGGGATTTGAAAAACACCTAAAGAATTTATCTCATGTGAATCACGAAGAAGCTTTAAAACTACTCGAGCAATCCGAGATAGAGGCTGCAATGCTCACATTACGACATTCATCGGTAGAAGACATGAAAATTATTTTGGCAAAGTATCCACAACTTACAAAAAAACTCAATGAACAAATCATTAAGTTGCTTTCCTAATTGCTTTATATATATAGTTAAGAATATGAAGATCATACGAAACACTTTTAGAACCTCATTCTCATTGTCAAATTTTTTTGGCGCTAACAATGCCAGCCACCAGGGCTGCGTCTTTGCGCACGCTCACTCTTATTACCCCTATTTCATGCATAGGGGATCACGATATGCGTATGGCATATAACTAAAAAATCTAAACCGTTTTTGTGAAACCCCAGTCTTGGCTGGGGTTTTTTGTTGCAAAAAATTTACCTTACTTAACTTAATACTAGGAACTTTATGAATACATTAATTAAAAAAACTGCCGCATTAGCACTCACCATGCTTATTACCTTGTTTACACCTATGGCAGCATACGAATCCGGATTTGAAGTAGATTTTGAAACAAGTGAAGATTCAGCAGATTGCTTAACAATACTCAAAAACTCATTTGATGAATCCAAACCTTTATGGACGGAAACACATTGTGGAGACACGGCAGACCGTATTATTTCACTGTTTAAGGCAAAAGGCATGCTGGAGCAAGATAAAGAGGCTAGCTGTGATTTTCCTGACTTTTGTAATTCTGCGATGGGAAAAACCTTGTCATCTACCACCGGGGAATCAGAACATCGCTTATTTCTCATCAACCTCTGCGGAAAGGCACATGTTTTTGTTGTTGAGAAAAAAAGCGAAGAAAATGAAACTCATTGGAAAATATTCCAATCATGGCAAGAAGAATTTACCTTAGCACAATGGTTAAATATTAAGCGATGGGAAAATGAAGAATTAAAAAAATACTTTGTGGATTTTGGCACCGGACGATCAATCTCCCATGAACAATTCATTAACTTTTTGCAAGATGAACTCAAACTTGGCCGCCGCAAACTACAAAGGTTTCGTGAGCACAGATTACCTGTGCCCGACGAATTGAAGATAACAAGTTTCAATTTAAAAAAATCATGATGGACTGATGGGACGGTGCTTTAACAGGATGACCATTCATCCCCAGCTTTAAAAAACATGGGGTTTTCTGGCCATAGCAAATAAATTTTGGTCATATTGGCTCTTCTGTTGATTATATGGTCAACTTTTCACTATACCATAATCATAGCTTGCACCCCATCCACACCTTTTTTTAGGGAGAAGGTATCTCTATGATTAAATTGATAATTTTTTGTTTTCTTAGCCTCACTTGCAACATATTTGCTGGCGCCTATGAAGAGCGATTCGAACGCATATATGGAGAAAAGTTGTGGGGCGTAAATGAGTTGGGAGAAGGGTTTTCTGGCGGGGGATCCAAATTAGAAAATATCCGCCCTTATTATGAATACCTTACATATTTTTTGTCCTCTAAAAATATCCGATCCGTTGTTGATTTAGGGTGTGGCGACTGGGAATTTGCAAAACATATGGACTGGACGGGAATCGATTACAAGGGGTTTGACGTTGTTAAGTCGGTAATCGAAAAAAATAATGTTCGCTACGGAAAAGATACTATTCATTTTTACTGCGGCAATTTCCTTGAGATGGAAATTCCATCTGCAGATTTGTTGATATGTAAGCATGTTCTTCAGCATATGCCAACCGCTGATGTTTTAGCGTTTGTTAAAACAATAATACCTAAATTTAAGCATTGCATAATAGTGGAAGATATGACCAATTATCCAGGATACAACATTGATCATCCACTATCTAAAGAATTCCCATTTTGGGAGGATAGGGGGACAGATCTAACCAAGCCTCCTTTTAATCTATCAGGTACAAAGACCTATTTCTGTGAGCCCAATGGCAATAAGCATCTCATACTTCATATTGAAAATGCGTCTTAAATCCCATGGATGCATTTTTACCGAGAACAAAAACCAGGTCAAAAAACGTGGCGGGGCTTACGAGACGCATTTCTGAACAGAGTGGTGGGGATTGGGGTTTGAAAGAAATCTGCGCGATTATTGAAGCCCGAAACTCTTGTGCGCGCGCCCCCACGTATTGAATCGGCACAGCCTTTTGCTGATTGGCTCTATTCCTATACACTAGATGGAGTCACAAAAAGGCATTTATGAACAAAATTAAACTTTACCCATTACCCCTGATACTAACTTTTCTTTTTCAACCCTTAGGTTATTGCAATCAGCCAAAGAATTCTGATGGCGCAACCAAAGTAGTTCCTAACTCCTTACAATTGGCGCTCTTGCGTGAAATTGAAAACGGTTCTGCTACACAAGTTTCCATATGTTTATGGCAAGGAGCTTCGCCTAATGCAAGAACAAATGTGGATAAAGAAACGCCTCTTATGTTTGCTATCCATCAATTGGCAAAGGAAGCAAAAAATGAATATCCCTTTAAAAAAAGATTAAAAGATATTGGTACCTTCTCTCTTTATCTTGCTGGTAGCTTAACAGGGGCCTTGATTGGGGGGCTCATGATTCTAAAGTCGAATCTAGCCGATCAGATGTCGCACTCAGAAAAAGCTTTAGCATATTCTGGATTTGGCATGATTGTTCTCAGTCTTGCTGCCGGCGGAGTTAAAGGGTATCCATTTCTTGATCGTGCAACTTACTCTCAAGCTTTGATGATTTACAAACGAGTTACAATAATTAAAAAATTACTGAATCACGAGAAGATAGATATAAGCCTTACTAATGAGAATGATCAAAAAGCAATTGATATCGTTCGTTCTTATATTGCGGATAATCCCAATTGTGCTCACCTAATAAAAACAATGAAACAGGTCGCGCTACTTTTGCTAGAAAAAACTCTATAAAAACCAAAGAGCTCGGAATTTCTTCCGGGCTCTTTCTGTTTCTACAATTCCACCTGTATACACATAGACATTTGTATACAAAAATACTGGCGGGAGTGATGGGACTCGAACCCACGACCTCTTGCGTGACAGGCAAGCGCTCTAACCAAACTGAGCTACACCCCCTAACTTGGGGTTTTTGATTCTAGGGGCACCCTAGTAATCAAAAGTATATATCAAAAGAACAGCTTTTGGCTCCTCGGGCAGGACTCGAACCTGCGACCCAACGATTAACAGTCGTTTGCTCTACCAACTGAGCTACCGAGGAATACAAAACTTTTTTAGATGGTGGGCGGTGTAGGACTCGAACCTACGACCCCCAGTTTGTAAGACTGATGCTCTACCAACTGAGCTAACCGCCCCCTAAAAAGCCGTAATTAACGGTCATTAATTTCAATGATTCACAGATATTAAAGAAATTAGTATTCAAAGTCAAAACGAGTTCCGACTTCTTGCTTTGGAAGCTCAATGGCGACTTTTCTCACTCCATTTTTGATCATTATGCCCGCCTTCCTGCAAACTTTACCAACACGCTCGAATCGCTTCCCATCGCTGCTCTAAACCATCTCAACACCAAGGCGAAAGATTTCTCTTGTCTTTGCACCTTGTTCCCTATTATTCTAAGCCACAATGTATGCCTCAACCATCCCAACATAGCTCTAATCTAAGGCACTATTTCCCTAAAACTTCGATCGTATAGTCGATCGCCAGAAAGGAACTTCGTATGGCTTTTTCAGACATTCTCAAGAATATTTTTTATGTTCTCCTGATTTTTACCTTCGCACAACCCTTCATCAAAATGATGCGAGAAACCTACACAAAAACCATGGAACCCCACACCAAAGTAGCGTACGTAGAAATAAAGGGCATGGTGAGTGATGCTGATATCTACACCAAACAATTACAACGATTTTTTCAGGATAATGAAATCAAGGCTATCCTCATAAAAATCGAATCGCTTGGCGGTGTTGCAGGATCATCAGAAGCGCTCTTCCATGAAATTATGAACATGAAAAAGGAAAATCCTAAACAAGTCGCTGTCTTGGTAGAAAATGTCTGCGCTTCCGGCGCTTACTGGGTTGCCTGCGCAGCAGACCACATTGTTGCCTCACCCGTTGCCTGGGTAGGAAGCATCGGTGCTTACATCCAATCATTTAGACTTAAAGAGTTTATTAACTACCACAACATCAAATATGAATCACCAAAGGCTGGTGCTTACAAAAATGTGACTGATCCTTTTGTCGATGTTACCCCTGAACAAACAGCCATGCTCCAAACACTCTGTAATCAAACCTATCAAGACTTTACGCACGTAGTTGCCAACAGACGTGGCAACAAGCTTTCCATGAACAACGTTAATGAATGGGCAAATGGTAAAATCTTTACCGGTCGCCAAGCACTTGAACTTGGTCTGATTGATGAGCTTGGTTCAAAATCAAATGCCATTGCATGGATCAAAGAAAAAGCCCTCATCGAAGGCAAAATCGAATGGGTACGTCCGCCACAACCAAGCCCGTGGCAAAGCTTGTGGGGACAATCTTCAGATGCCGATAGCTCTGAAGCGACCGTTGCTACAAAAATAGCCGATGCTTTCTGCACGAAGCTTGAGCAACGTTATAGCACGGCCATGATGGCTTAAGATTCCACATCAAAGTTGGTTTAAAAAAGAATGGGGCTCGATTTTTTCTCGCGCCCCGAATTATTTATGACGGCAAAGTAACAGCTGGTCGTTTTCCTTTTTCGTACGTCTTCAATTTTTCGGTTAACGTCTGTATTCGATTTGCCATTTCTATCTGGGCTGTATTAAGATCAGCATTTTGTAATTTAAGTGCGTCTCTCTCCCTAGCCACTTTACGATTTTTCTCTTCAAGATCCCTAATTTTCCCAGCCTTAGTGATCAATTCTTGGTCAAGATCTTTAATATCAACTCCCTGGCCAGGCGCAGCTCTACATAATCTTAGGGCTTGCTCTTGAGCATCTCTCGCTTGCTTTAACGTATCATTTTCTTTGTTGACGTCAGCGTTAGCTTGCAACAGGCCAGTGTTTTGGGCCTTGAGCTCACTAAGTTTAACCTTAAGATTACTTACTTCCTTCATAAGCTTCCCAACTCTTTGTGGTGATTCGGGTTGCTCTTGCGGCGCTGAAGATGACCCCGGCTCTGCATTTCTTATTTGCAGGTCTCTTATTTGTTGCTGCAATGCTCTCACTGTTTCTTCTGCTTTACGCGCTTTAACATTTTCTTCTTGAGCAAATCCATCAGCATCCGCTTTTTCTTTCTTTAAACGAGCAATAATGCTTTCTGCGCCGGTAGCCTTTTCCATTTTTTTACAAGTATCTTCTGCTCTTCCCTCAACTATTTCAATACGTTCGCGCATCTTCCTCTCAAAGTCGTCTTCACAGTCGCGTAGCTTTTGTTCCAATTGTCGTATTTTCGCTTCAAGATCAGCCTTCTCTTGTCTTACCTTCGCGCTTTCTATATCTGCCGCCTCCATCCTCTTTTTAAGAGCTTGGTCAGCGTCAAGGTGAGCCTGTTGTATTAGAAGGTCTTTTCCTTTGATCTCTTGTGTTAAAGAATTTACAATCCTTCTAAGGTCCTCAATCTGTTGTAATAATGCCTGCCGGTCTTCCCCTGCGCCTGCTGGTTGCGCACTCAATGCAGCCCGGCTTGCTGCTAGATCCCTTCTCAACCTTTCATTCTCTGCCGTCAATGCGCCCACCTGTGCTTGTAAATCTGCATTCGTACCCCCATGGAGGCTCAAGGCTTGATTTTCCTGAGTAAGCCTCGCGATCATGTCGGCCGCCCGGTCATTCGCTTCTCGAGCTGCTTGCTCTTTTCGCTGACAATCTCGAGCTTGCGTGCCAAGGTGAGCATTCTCTGTACGCAAGGCATCGAGCTCTGTGCGCAAGGCATCGCGCTCGGCGGCCACGGCACCAGATTGTTCCAGTTTTCTTTTTGCTTCGGCCAAATCCTTTTCTAAACGATCTTTATCGGCCTGCAACTTGTCCATAGAAGTCTGCAGTTGTGCCACAAGTGCTCTGAGACGTGCAAGCTCCTGCGAATCCTGTTGTTGTCCTTGCAACTGCACTTTCAACCGTTCCGCTTCTTGCCGCGCCTGCTGCGCTTCTGCAGCTGCACGATCAAGCTGTGCCTGAAAATCTGCTGGTGCACCACGCCCTCCACCACCAAATACAAAGGGAGATTCGTTATACCGATTATAATAACTCTTGAGCGCAGCAGTCATTCCTTGCTCTTCCTGAGGAGACCCAAAAAAATACTGGTTGAAGGTATTTTGCAAAGCGGTAGCTGCTGCATCCTGAGGTTGCGTCTTTACTATAATTTGAAGGTCTTTTGCTGCCTGAGCAAAATTCAGTTGCACATAACCTACTATGAGTACTGCATAACAGCATGTTATTTTTTTAAACACCATCTCTCCTTTTGGTATCGCTTCTTTATTAATCAAAAGCTTCAACTTATTCCTAAACCTTAGTTAAGTTTAACAGTCCCTCCAACCTCCCCGACTTCGTAGTCCTCAATTTTTTCCTCAAGTGCCTTCACCTCTGCTTCAAGACCCTGATTTTGTATTATTTGGTCTTGTATCAACTTAAAGACCTGTGGATCTTGCTTCTCCACCCGCTTCCCCACATCGACACATTCTTTTTCTAATTTGTTAAATGCAGCCGCTTCTTCTTCCAAATTTTTTTCCACCAATTCACGCTTAGGCCAAATTTCCCCTTCAACTTCTGCTGTAATTTTTTCAATGCGTTGCTGCCATTTGTCAAAACTAACTCTCAATTTATTCAACTCTTCACTTTGAAATTCTAGGTATGGAGATTCTCCATATTTACGGTAATACAGTTCTACCATAGTATTTACCCGCGTTTCATCACTCGGTGATGCAAAATAAAAAGTATTAAAGCCCTCCTGAACAAGAGCCGCAGCATTATTTTTGATGGTGAGGTCGCTCGCTGAAGCCCCTTGCAATAATTGTTTCAATTCAATTACTAATTCTTGAGAAGAATGATTGTTGTCCTGAGCAGTCACCCATACTTTTTTAAACACAAAAATCAAAGCAAATAGAAAAACAACAAGCATAATCGCCTTCCCTCTACGCATTATTGCCGCCCTCTCTCACGTTGTTGCAGGGTCCGTAGCAATTCTTCTTTTCGAGCTAACAGCACATCTCTTTTTTGCCGCTCGCTTGTCAACAGTTCTTCTAAACTCCCCTGCTCTGCGTTCACAAGCTTCTTACAGACTGCCTTTAATTCTTTTTGCTCTTTACGTATGCGTTCAAGCTCTCTCTCATTTTTGCCAATATCTCTAAGAATAGCCTTGCGGGCTGTTGACTGCCTGAGAGCATTGGTTGCGGCATTATTTACTTTCCGCGCTTCACTTTCAATCGCCTTTTTGTACAAACTTACAAAAGGAGATTCTCCATACTTACCAAAAAAATATTTCAATGCCGTTATTATATTTGTCTTGTTATCTTTTGGCGGCTGAAAATAAAATTTATTAAACCCCCGCCAGACCAGATTAGCTGCATCCAACTTATTACCTGATCTCTTCACTTCTTCCAGAACTCGGCGCGATGTCGTTAAATCTGGATCGCCAGATAATGAGCACCACACTCCCACAACAATGAGCGATGACTTGCGTATTAATGTGCCCATGGCGTTGTCCCGTAATATTCTGGTTCTTGCTTCAACTCTTGCCGGCAAAGCGCGAGTTCTTTATCTAAATCATCAACTTCTTTTTTTAGCTGCAATGCTCGCGTGATAAGTTGCCGAAGCTCACCCCTGAGCGGATCTTTCGTTTCCAGTACTTTTTTTCGAGCAAATCGATATTTCTTTTGCCGCTTTACCATTTTTTCATCTTCTATCACTTTCTTTTTACTCAATTCTCGCCACTGGCCAAGCTCCCCACTTTCTTTCAGGGTCGCAAGATACGCTTCTGACTCTTTCATGATGTCCTGGATCGCCTTGCTTTGCGCCTCGATTTTTTTCTGTAATTGCCTAATTTCGGCATTAGAAAGGTCAAGAAATGGAGACTCTTTATAGATCGTATAATAATGCTCCATCATATTAGAAACCATCGCTTCCCCTTGCGGCATAAAATAGAAAGAATTAAATGCATCTTGTACCATTTCTGCGGCCCGCTGTTTTGTAATCACATCGTCAGCAGAAGCACTTTTGGTAAACGTTTTTAGATCTTCAAAAGATTTTCGTGCCGTCATCACTTGCCCGCTTACACTCCCCGTGATGAGCAACAAGATACCTACTAACCCCTTGTTCACGCGCCAACCTTCCCAGCTTTTTTACACTCTTCTAATTCGCGCTGTAAATTTGCTTTTTTCTCTTCCAACTCTCTAACATTCTTGCGCTCCTTAGCAACCAAGCGATCAATATCCTCTGACTTTTGGGAAGTAAAAAGAGGATAGTCGCCCGCGAATTCTTCCTGTGCTTGTTTATTTTCCGCCAATTCTTCTTTCAAATCCTTTATCTCACTAGGAATACCTCTGAGGTCTATATTTCCCTGATTTCTTTTTACCCGCGCGCCTTCATTTTGGTCATACGTCCACTTTAATTTTTTTACTTTTTGATTTTGGGCAACCTTTAAAGGAGACTCCCCGTACCTACTATAAAAATGTTTCAGGGCAGTTGTTATGTTCGTTTTTTCCTGTTTCGATTGAAAATAAAAATTGTTATAACCATCGATCACTGTTTGTGCTGCACTATCTTCATCCTTTGCGGATTTGACTGCCTCAACTACTTCTCGTGACATAGTTATTTCTTGTTGAGCAAGCAACGGAGAACTCATTACCGCACAGACCAGAACCAATGTCTTATGCATTAGATTCTCCTTTTTTCTTCCTTGGGCTCAGACACCTCTGTCCTTATCGGTAACGATACTGTTCGCTGCCCTGCAGGAAGACGCTCTATGAGCATAACTACTTCTTGCTCAAGCGATGTAATCCGCTTTTCATAGCTTGCGCGTTCAACCTCGAGTCGTTTTTGTAATTCTTGTACTTGCTGCCGCAACTTTTGGCGCTGCATACGCTCGTCACTCAAGGCTCCTTCATATGCCGCCCGTTCTGCTTGAAGCTGCTTTTCAATCTCCTGATTTTTGGGAGCAGCATTCTGTTGTTTTTTGGCAAGAGCTAATTGATTTTTCATCTCAGCTAATTGATTGCGCGTCGCCTCAAGTTGCGAATGCGCATCATTCAATACAATAGTGCTTTTTGCCTGTTCACTATCGAATTTTCGGTGAAGATCTCGCAACTGCCGCTCGAGCATATCTCGCTGCTCTGTTATCCGCTTCAGTTCTGCTCCACGCTGCTCATAGGCTAGCTTGGTGTTTTCATAGAATTCAGCTTTTTGGCTCAAATCTCTCAGTTTGTTCATGATCTCATTCCACTGCTCGAGCATGCCATGCAACTCAGCTTCTCGCTGTTCAATGGGCTTAAATGCATCAAACATTTTTTCTTTTACCAGATTTTTCTGATCATCATGAGAACCAAACTCAACCTCATACTGCTTGAATGCTTCCTTGAGTTTTTCGTACAGCTGCACAAGAGTAATAGACGCATCATCTGCTGGCGCTTGAGGAGCAGTAACACTTAACGCTACAAGTTCCTGATATAATTTTTCATTTAAATTTTTTTCTTGAATAAATTTAAGTTCCAGTTCCTGCGCTTCCTTTTGCAATCTCTTTATGTCCTCACAGGCACGAGCATACGATTGTTCCAATGCAACATTGCGTTGATCTACATTTTGTTGATTATCAATTGCAAAAGGTGATTCTCCAAACACGGTGTAATAGTGGTTGATCATCCCTGTCACGATGCCACTATCTTTAATAAAAAATTTATTCAATGAATTTTGAATAATGTGTGCTGCCTGCTGTTGAGTTACCGCATCCCGCTTCCCATAGCTCAGCATTCTTTTAAATTCTTGCGCCGCTTGATGTGCAGTATCGTAGACAAAGGTGTTACTGAGTGCAGAAACACCTTCTGCTGGTACCTTATGAGCGGTAGCGCTTGCAGGTGGCTGTTCCCGAGATAACTTTTCATTTAAATTTTTTTCTTGAATAAATTTAAGTTCTAAGTCCTGTACTTCTTTTTGCAATCTCTTTATGTCCTCACAGGCACAAGCATACGATTGTTCCAATGCAACCTTACATTGGTCTGAATTTTCTTGATCAATCTCAACATGCGGAGCTTCTCCAAACACGGTGTAATAGTGGTTGATCATTCCGGTCACTATGCCAGCATCTGTAACAAAAAATTTATTCCATGAGTCTTGAATAATTTGTGCTGCTTGCTGTTTGGTGCCTGCATCTTTCTTTCCATGACTCACTATTTTTTTAAATTCCTGCGCCGCTT
>Ga0210384_10004768_pt1 | contig 15018 bp, 10 predicted proteins | sample IncBWH2MmetaG_FD_160574 | JGI IMG/M metagenome (GOLD analysis project Ga0210384, IMG submission 160574) | Forest soil microbial communities from Barre Woods Harvard Forest LTER site, Petersham, Massachusetts, United States - Inc-BW-H-2-M | ecosystem: Environmental > Terrestrial > Soil >...
TCCCGATCAACTGTCTCCTCAACGAAAATCTCAGCCCTCATGAATTAAGCAGGCTAGGGCTGGCGTATCTCAACAGCAAGTTTGAAACCGGAATCCGCAGTCCGCTGGACACTGCGATCTTGAGCACGGAACGGCAGGACCTGGACGACTACCGCAAGGTCGACGAAATCCCGTTTGATTTTAATCGCCGGCGACTTTCCATCGTTGTGGAACGCGACGGGGCGCACGGCATAGAGCGACTTCTCATCACAAAAGGCGCGCCAGAAGGGATTCTCAACGTCTGTGAATCCTATGAAGAAGCCGGACAGATCCGAGGGTTGGAGGCTGAAACGCTTGAACGCGTGAAAAAGGTCTATCAAGACTTGTGTTCAGAGGGCTTTCGAATTCTTGCTGTCGCGTACCGCGCTGCCCAGACGCACGACGGATACACGGCGGAAGACGAGCACTCGCTCATTTTGGCCGGCTTTCTCGCTTTTGCGGACCCGCCGACCGAAGATGTTGCCGCTTCTGTGGCTGCAATGAAACGCGACGGAGTTCAAGTCAAGATCTTAACGGGAGACAGCGAACTGGTCGCACAGTACATCTGTGGTCAAGTGGGCCTGGAATCCGGAGTGCCAGTCCTCGGAAGCGATCTCGATCAGATGAGCGACACGGCGCTGGCCCATATGGCTGAGGAAACGACCATCTTTGCGCGCGTCTCGCCCATGCAAAAACTTCGCATCATCCTCGCCCTCAAACATCGCGGTCACGTCGTCGGCTACATGGGCGATGGAATCAACGATGCCCCATCGCTGCATGCGGCGGATGTGGGCATTTCGGTGGCCACTGCCGTGGATGTCGCGCGCGACGCCGCCGACATCATCATGCTCAAGAGTGGATTGGGGACTCTTCACCGCGGCATCATCGAAGGCCGCAAAGCGTCGGCAAACGTTCTGAAGTATTTGCTCATGGGAACGAGCTCCAATTTTGGCAATATGTTCAGCATGGCGGGAGCTTCCCTGTTTCTTCCGTTTCTTCCCATGTTATCCACGCAAATTCTGCTGAACAATTTCCTGTACGATACGGCGCAGATCACCATCCCATCTGACAATGTGGATGACACATACATCCGCAGCCCGCAACGGTGGGATATTCGCCTGATTCGGAATTTCATGATTTCTATTGGGCCGATCAGCTCGATTTATGACTTCCTGACTTTTTATGTCTTATTGCATTTTTTTCATGCCAGCGAACCTCTCTTCCACACGGGGTGGTTTGTGGAATCGCTGGCAACGCAAACTCTGGTACTCTTTGTCATCCGGACGATGGGCAATCCACTTCGCAGCCGCCCGAGCTTGCCTTTGGCTATCACGACCGTCATTATCGTGGCCATCGGAGGCCTGCTTCCTTTTTTACCTCTCGCCCGCGGTCTCGGCTTCGTGCCCCTTCCTGGCTCCTACTTCGCTTTCTTGATTGCGTCCACCATTACCTATCTGCTTCTGGTGGAGATTGCAAAACGGCAGCTTTTCCGCAAATGACCGTTAAAATGGAATCACATCGCTTGAACGCGGCGCCTCAAAGCGAAATGGCCTGAGAACCACTGCGCAGCGACACGCGCCACTTCTTCCAGAGCTCCTGGTTCCTCGAACAGATGAGTGGCTCCGGGGATAACTAACAATTTCTTCTCGCTGCACCCAAGTTCGGAGAGAGCTTGCTCGCTCAAATCGATGATTGGTCCATCATTGCCGCCCACGATCAGGAGCGTTGGTGCCACAACAGAACCAAGAGCATCTCCCGCAAGATCGGGCCTGCCGCCGCGAGAAACGACGGCCGCGACCTTGCCCGAAAGGTGGGCGGCAGCGACGAGTGCAGCGGCGGCTCCTGTGCTCGCACCGAAGTAGCCAACGCTTAGCGCGTGAAGCTCCGGCTGACGAAGAGTCCACATTGTGGCGCCAACCAGCCGTCTTGCCAAGAGTCGAATGTTGAAGCGAAGCAGCGCGGTCCGCTGATCGATCTCCTCTTCGCTGGTCGTGAGCAAATCCATCAGCAGCGTCGCAATCCCATGCCTCTGAAGCGTTTCAGCGACAAATCGATTCCGGGGGCTGTGGCGGCTGCTTCCACTCCCATGGGCAAACAGCACAATTCCGCACGCCTCTGGAGGAAGACATAAATCTCCATCCAGCGCCGCCTTGGCAAGCCCAATGGAGACAGTACGCTCGGGGGAAACACCGTGCATCACGCCGGCGGAAGTCATGCATGAACTCCCTTCCCAATGCTGCGGCGGGTCGCAGCAACTTCGTGGGTGCTGAGTTCACTATTGAGCTGGAGCAGATTGGTCACTTCTTCGTCCGATACTTGTGAAAAATCTTCGTAGAATTCGCCAATTGCATGAAACGATTCAGGAGTATCCAGACAAATGAGATCATCGACTTCGCGCCGGAGGCGACTGTAAGTCGCAGCGGGAGCGATTGGCGCTGCGAGCACAATCCGCGCAGGCTTCAACTCCCTCAAGGCGGTGATGCCAGCCAGCGTGCTCGCGCCCGTAGCAATCCCGTCATCCACAAGTATGACCGTCTTGCCTTTGAGATTGAGAGGGGGACGGCCGCCCCGATATGCACTCTCCCGGCGATTCAGCTCTTGTCTTTCCTTCGCGGCGATCAATTCAATCTCCAAGTCGGAGATTCCTGCCTCCTCCACAATTTGTCCGTCCAGAACCCGAATTCCCCCGGTTGCGATCGCTCCGAAAGCGAGTTCCTCGTGCCAGGGAACTCCGAGCTTACGCACGACAAAAACATCCAACGGAACCCCAAGTTCAGCCGCCACTTGGAAAGCTACAGGCACTCCTCCACGAGGGATGCCCAGAATTAGCACGTTCTCTCGCCTCGCATAGGCGTCAAGTTTCCTCGCGAGTTTCTGGCCGGCGTCAACACGATTTACGAAGATCATCGCCGCCCCTCCGTCCGCGCGCTCAGCTTCGTAGATTCCCTGAGGGGCGGATAGCCTAATTCGGTTCATAACCATTTTTGACGGAAAGCGCGGGAAAGACTATGACACCCATCACTTTTTCATGTGACGTGGACCACACCCGAAGGACGCGGTGCACCCGGCACGACACGGATCACAGAGACTTGTGACGCAGTGCATTGCCGTAGGAACTCCAAGTTCCTAAAAAGGCCGGCTCGGTGATTTTCGCCAGGCACTCGGCACGATGCTGCGGCGCATAGACCTGCTTGCCCGTGCAGGGAATGGCCTAACTGCGGTACAGCGCCTTCACCCGCGTCATGACCAGGCTGAGATCTTTGGTGATGGTGAGATAACTGCGCACTAACTCCTTCAGGGTTCGTAGGCCGTGTTCCCCGTGATAGACGGGGTTGAGATGATTGAGGCGCCGCCTCCAACTGTCAAAAGGTACAGTCCATTGCGCTTGATCAAATGTCATGAAGTCTGATTATTCGTCGCCAGGCAAATGGCATAGCCTAGCGGTAACACGAGATTTCTCACTAGCTATCGGGCGATGTCGAGGTTGGTAAAATTTTCACTTATCTGCGGTCTTGGCAGACCGAGGACGGGGCAAATCAATAAAGGCAAGAGAACGTCCAGGTTCCGATTTCCCAACCAACTCTCTCCAGAAAATCGGCGCAGGTCATCTCCGAGTGGTAGCCCCTCGACGTGTCGCTCCCCAGCACTAGGCCCGCTGTTTCAAGCGCCTGCTCGATTACAGATAATTGGCTCTTGTTGACCTTGAAACAAAGAATCTCCCACGCTTCAGTTCCCTTCCCTGTCAGATGTTTCGAGACCTCCGCATTGAAATACTTCTTGGGAAGTTCGCGAGCACTGTCCAACCAGGTTGCACAATCAAACTTCTGACCGTCCTTCCGCGCGACCTGAGCCAATTCCCTTGCTATGCTCCAGTCCACCAATTGCAGTTCCACCTCGTGAATGCGAGGCTTCAAACCTGTTCAGCACGACAATGATCTGCGTCGGCTGCGCTACTCGCTCGCCTTGATCTCCCAGAACCGCTGGTGCCAGCTATTCCTCTGGCGCAAACGCCAACAGGACATTGCCGGGCATCCCGCCAAAGCGTGGGTAGCCGGAATTGATATAGACCATGCCATTTACTACTAGGGGGCCCGCGCCATCCACCGACCCGCCTTTCGCTTGGATTCCGTTTACGGTGGCATACTCCTTTGCTGTGTCGAAGTCCCAGAGAACTTCTCCGTCTTCACTGGAAAACGCCCGCATGTGCCCGTCGATCGAGCCTGAGAAAACTACGCCTGGAATCACCGTAACCGCGCCGGGCTGTGCCGGGCTGCAACCGCGCCGCGGCGGATTGCACGGATGGCCAGGCACCGACCAGACTTGCTTGCCGTCTTCGACTCGCAATGCCGCCAAACCGCCGCCTACGCTCGGGTCAAACATCGCGTTACCGAGCGGTCCCGAAGGTGCAGCCGTAGGTGGAGGCAAATCGGAAACCGCCGCATAAATTTGCTGGCCATCGCTGGCCATTCCCCATTCAATGCCTCCGTTGACGCCGCCTTTCCCGACGCGAGTGTGCCAAAGGATTTTGCCCTTCTGGTCCGGGTCCAGAGCATAAACGATGCCGGATTTCTGTCCGGCAGCCAGAATGTCCCGACCGTTTGCCGAGTGGATTAACAGAGCTGACGAACCGAAATCGTAATCAGGGCCGTTGTCGGCAGGACAATTAGGGCCTCCGCTGAGGCAGGCGCCCGTCCACGCATCACCAGGCAAGATCTGGCGCATCCAGACGATGCGTCCCGTCTTAATGTCGAGAGCAGCCACCGCATCGCTGCTCGAGCTGGCAGGAAGCGAATAGTTGTCGCCGGTAGTGACATAAAGCACACCACGCTTGGTATCAACTGTCGGAGCCGACCAGATTCCAGCTCCAGATGGCGCCCACTCGGGAGTCCCTGACCTGTTGACGCCGGTTTTCTTGGGAGGATCGATCATATAGGACTTCCAAACCACCGAGCCGTCACGCACGCGAAGCGCAGTCAAACTTCCACGAAACGTGCAGCATTCGTACTGCGGATCCGTCGAGCGAGTTTCCTCCCAGGAAGCGGCCGGGATGTACACAACGCCGTTGAGCTCAACCGCAGAGCCGGTCAGCCGGGTTGCCTCGTGATCCTCCACTCTGCGCTTCCAAAGCATCCGACCGGTTTTTGCGTCGAGCGAGTAGACCCCGCCGTTGAGGTCAGTGAATATCACGGAGTATGACGTCCCGATTCGGACAGCGCGAATGGCTGAGCGAACAGGTCCATTCGCCTCAAATACCCAGTAGAGGCACCCGGTCTTAGCGCTCACGGCTTGCACCGTCCCCCCGGCGCTTCCCATGAATAGAGTTCCGTCCAAAATCGTCGGTGCAGCAAACGAAGTGATATCTCCCGAAAAGCCATAGGCCCATTTCAACTTCAGGTGGCGAACCTGATCAGTGGTCAGACCTGCTTGTTCGGCTGTTTGGTATCGCGTGTTCGCAGTAGACGGGCTCCAGCCGTTCCAGCTTCCTTTCGTTGTACCGGACATAGCCTGCGACCCCGCAGAACAAAAGGTGCTGGCAGGCGGCCCGGCCTCTGCTGCACCGGTTCCCAGGAACGTGGCTACGGCCTCGCGCTCCGGGCGTTTCATCGGGCCGGCCAAACCCATCATCACCCCGAAATCCAAGGCGCGAAGGATGTGCTTTGCCGGAAGCTTTTGTAAAGAATCACGCGTTGGCGCGTTGGAACCTGCTTGGTCATGGCATGACGAGCAGCGCTTCTGATACACGTCAGCCCCAGAAACAGGGCTCGTCTGGGGCGCAGCGAAAAGTGAAATCTCCGACAAAAGGAAAATAGAAAGCCCCGTGTAGGTCAGAATACAGATGGCAAGCCGGAAGGGTTTCATCGAAAATCCTCTCTATTTGAACTTCGTTTTACCCAGCCAAACCCTGGCCGCATAATTAAGAAATCAACTCCCTTGGAACGCTTTCACGTGATGGACAGTCTCAATAATAAATGATTCAGCGTCACTCGAAATGCGGAAACGCCGCTCGCGACGAGGCGCGTAGGGCGGAGCCATCACGCGGGCCGTCCTCGGTAAAAGCTGTTGCGGGTGGTCGCCGACAAATCCTACGACAGTGATCTGTTGCGAAGGCGTTTGCGGTGTCGCTGGATCGCACTGATCTGCCCGCACAAGAGCCATCGCGTTCGACCAGCGACGCAGGATGACCGGGCCTTGCGGCGGTACCAGCGACGATGGATCGTGGAACGCACCAACGCATGGCTGGGAAACTTCCGGCGCTTGGTTGTCCACTACGAACGTTCGCTCATAATCTATGGCGCGTTCTTTCATATCGCTTGCTTCATGATCGTCTTACGGAGGGTTGTGCAATAGCTTCTAGCGCGAGATTAGGGTTGTGCCTGGTAGATCCGGACTTCGACTTGGGACCCTGGCTCAGGGACGGCCAGTTTTCCTGCCTCACGCTTGCCTCTGCTGGCCACGCCGAGGTAGAGCCGATTCAGTTCCGGCACAAAAATTGACGTTCTGGCTCGGTAACCGGTAGGCACTTCCGCGATGTGCACATAATGGTCTGCGTCTTGTTGTTTGAATACACTCGCTTCGCCATCACCCGTAATATAAATGCGTTTACGTACTGGGTCATAGCCCATGTCGTCGCTGTTAACCGCGCACGGTAAACTCGCAATGACTTTGCCATTCTCAATGTCGAACACAAAAAGCTTGGGCGGCGTGTGCGTCGCGCTGAACAAGCGGTGATTCGGCTCATCGAGAACCAGCGCATTCTGACTCTTGGCTTCCGGTATTGGCCATTGTGCGACTAATTGTCCGGTCACCAGATCAACTACTCCAATTTCATCCGGATCTCGAAGATTGACATAAAGCTTTCTGCCAGAATGGTCAATGGCCATGGCCTCGGATTTGGTGCCCGGCAGTGTGATATCACCAATACGTTTGAAGCTTTGCGTATCGATAATGCTAAGCAGATGTGTCTTGGCGTCTTGTCCTTGGCCCCCGCTTTCTACGTAGTAATACTTGTTTACCGGATTGAATACACCTCCATCTACATCGGTAGGCAGCATTATTTTGTTGAGGATCTTAAATTCGCTAGCGCTAACCAAATCGACCGCTCCGGACTCTGCATCTCCTTCGGTCACGATAAGAGAATTTGGGCTGGCGAGATACTCGATGGCGTGTGGTTGACCAAAGCCCGTAATTGTACGAAGCCGTCTGCCCGTGCGCATGTCAAGAACCTCGACGGTCTTGTGATCCTCTGCAATAAGGAACAAACGGTTACCCTTGAGGTCAGCCGCAAAATGCTCGAAATCACCTACATATCCCGGCAGGAATATCGTTTGAATCAATCGAAGAGGCGGATCCGTCTGAGCATGGGCACTGATCGTTACAACGAAAAGAGCAAGAAAAACCGCATACGATTTTCTCATTTTGTCTTCTCTCTAAGAAACACCCAAATCTGCGATCGATTGCTGGCGCTTGATAGCATTCTGTATGGATGCGTGTCAAGGTCGGAGTAAAGCCTGAGGTCATTAATATTGACAAGGTCGCGGGGCGAGTGTATAAGCCCAGCCAAGGTATATCAGATACCTCCCTCATTTAGTGTTTTACAGGCCCTGAGACGCTCGCCCAGACGTACGGGTCGTGGCGTGTTTTTAGGAGGCCGTCCATGCCAATTAGATTTTTTCTGGGAAAAATTAACATCCTTATGTCGCTGTTCTTAGCCATGGGTGTTCTTTTGGCGAGTCGCGCCGATGCCCAAATCTCGGGAGCTACGCTTTCTGGCACGGTAACGGATCAGTCTGGAGGAGTTGTTCCTCAAGCAACGATCTTGATCAAGAATGTCGCCACCGGTATCACGCGGTCGAACACGACCAGCGCAGCCGGATTTTATTCGGCACCGAATCTGCTGCCGGGAATCTACGAGGTAAAAGCTGAAGCCCAGGGATTTACATCCAAGATTCAGATGAGTGTCAATCTTACTGTCGGAGAGCAACAAGTATTGAACTTCACGTTGCAGGTTGGCCAAATGAGCCAAACAGTGGAGGTCAGCACGGAAGCTCCCAATGTGGATTTAGCTTCCTCGACGATCAGTGCCGTAGTTAGTTCCACCACAGTACGAGAATTGCCTCTCAACGGAAGAAGCTGGACCGATTTGGCTACCCTCCAGCCGGGCGTCAGCAGCATCCAAACCCAACCGGACTTCACCGCGGGCCCTGACCGTGGCAAACGAGGTTTTGGAAATCAACTCACAATAGATGGCGCTCGCCCGCAGCAAAACAACTATCGTCTCGATGGCATCAGCATGAATGACTACGACAACAGTGCTCCAGGAAGCGTTCTGGGCGGCGATTTGGGAGTGGATGCCATCCAGGAGTTTTCGGTCCTAACGAGCAACTATTCCGCCGATTACGGCCGGACGTCAGGCGGAGTCGTGAATGCCATTACGCGTTCTGGGACCAATCAATTTCATGGAAGCGTTTACGAGTTTCTCCGCAACGACGCTCTGGACGCAGCGAACTTCTTTGAGAACGCGAGCGGTCTCAAGAAAGCGTCCTTCAGGCAAAACCAATTCGGCGTTGCCGCGGGCGGTCCTATCAAAAAGGACAAATTGTTTGTGTTTGGCGACTATGAGGGGCTCCGATACTCGAAGGGTATTCCCGAAGTCATTAATGTGCCGTCAGATGCCGCGCGGATGGGCATTCTCGACGACTCGTGCGGCAACGCACCGGGAACTGCATACGCGAACACAACTGACTTTGGAAACTGTACGACGACCTCTGGCGGAGGCTACGTTCCGAATCCCATTGTGACAGGCCCTTGCCTGATACCAGGCACTATGACGCCGAATCCCAATGCAACAAATCTGGCAACGGGACAGTCGTCCGTTTGCGTTGATAATAGCTCAGCAAAATATCTGCCTTTCTGGCCCCATGCCACCTCTACTCCGGCCGGGTCAGATCTCGGATCGTACACCTTCTCCGCTCGACGGGTCGTCACCGAGAACTTTGAGACAGTCCACGTTGATGACAAGCTTTCGGATAAGGACAGTCTCGCAGCCACGTACCTCGGCGACATCACGCCCTACAGCGCGCCCGATCAGCTCGATGCGGTGCTGTTGAGCTCAAGAACAAATCGTCAGATCGGAATCCTGGAGGAGACCCACATCTTTAGTTCGACAGTGACCAATTCCGCTCGTTTCGGGTTTAGCCGGGATGCCGCACGGAACAACGTGGGGTTGACTGCGATCAACCCCCTGGCCAATGATCCCTCGCTCGCAGCCATAACCGGTCAACTGGCGGCACAGGTAGTGGTGTCCGGGCCGACCCAGTTCACGGGCGGCATAGGGGCGAACGGCCCTGGGTTGTTTCATTGGAACTCATTCCAAGGATACGACGACGCCTTCTGGACGCATGGAGCCCATTCCATCAAGTTCGGCGTTGCCGTAGAGCGAATGCAACTGAATATGGACCAACTCAGCGAGTCGAGCGGAACTTTTACATTCAAGACGCTCAGTGATTTTCTCACTAACCAGCCTCATAGATTCACGGCAGGTCAATCTGCTAACCCGGGAGAAGGTCTGCGGCAAAGTCTTTTTGGCATTTACATCCAAGATGACTGGCGCGTTCGTCCAAACCTGACGCTCAACCTAGGACTGCGGTGGGAGATGACAACAGTGCCCACCGAAGTCCAGGGCAAGCTCGCAACCCTGTTCAACCTTTTCACCGACGCGCTGCCACACTGTGCGACCGTGGTCACCGGGAGTTGCGCGGGAGGTGGCCCCCTGTATCCGAATACCACGCTTCACAATTTCGATCCACGTGTGGGATTTGCATGGGACCCCTTTCACAACGGCAAGACCGCGTTGCGCGGTGGGTTCGGAATGTTCGATGTGTTGCCCCTGATCAGCGTCTATTTCCCTGCTACAACTCATTTCCCCTTCCAAACGACGGGATTCGTGCAAAACGATGCCGCTTTGCAAGGGACGTTTTATGCGGGATTTAAGGGAGCGAGTCTCCCGCCGGGATCCAGTTCGGCGAGTTACTATGACCGGCAGCCCCATCGCAGCTACAACATGCAGTGGAACCTCAATGTGCAACGGGAATTGGCGCCGAATCTGACCGTGCTGGTCGGTTATGTGGGCTCGCGTGGAGTGCACCTACCTGTGTCAAACAATGATCGGGACATCGTTCTCCCAATCCTGACTTCCGCGGGGTACTTGTTCCCGAACCCGGTTGCCAGCGGGACTGTTCTCAATCCCAACTTTGGCAACATCGGCGGCATAACTTACAACGGGCAGTCCTACTACCATGCCTTGGAAGTGGGCGTCCAAAAGGCCATGAGCCATGGCCTTGCCGTTCATAGTTCTTTCACTTGGGGCAAGAGCATTGACACCGGTTCAGCAGGCGGCGTGGGCGACCAGTTCTCGAATTCGATCGGAGCTCCGCCCTGGTACGATCTGAGATCGATCCGTGGACTCTCAGACTTCAACATCGGCCGGACTTTAGTCGTCACTCTCACCTGGCAGGTTCCTTCTCCGAAATCCTTGTCGGGCGCGGCAGGATGGATCACAAGTGGCTGGGAGTTGGGCGGGATCTACAAAGTAAGTGATGGCGCTCCGTTTACTCCTACTTTCGGAACCGACGGTGATCCACAGGGACTGAACAGCAGTGACACCTGGGATTTCCCGAATCGTCTGTCGGGATCGGGATGCAACTCCCTGGTCAATCCCGGAAATCCGAACAACTACATCAAAACACAATGTTTTGCAATTCCAACCGCTCCCAGCGTGGCCTTCTTTAACGCGCCAGCGCCACTTGGATGTGATCCAGCCTTTGGTCAAAGCACGGATCCGAATGCACCCCAATATCTTTGGTGTTTCAATCTGCGAGGCAACTCCGGCCGCAACATCCTGATCGGACCAGGTACGTCGAACCTGGACTTTTCCATTTTTAAGAACATTCCCGTAAAGAAGATCTCGGAAAGCTTTAATGTGCAGTTCCGGTCCGAGTTTTTCAACATCCTGAACCATCCTAACTTCGCCGTGCCCGTAACGCCCGACCACACGGACATTTTTGACTCGACGGGGGCTCCGACGGGTGTGGCAGGACAACTGACTTCCACGTCCACAACCGGACGGGAAATTCAGTTTGCGCTAAAGTTTGTCTGGTAACACGATTTGTCTGAACTAAGGCAGCGCACGCTGGGCTGCTGTTCGTAAAAACACGCAGCAAATTTGATTAAGGAGATCGATCGTGAATAGATTGAGAGCAACTACTTTAGTTTCGGCGCTTCTTATTTTGATTGTTGGTGTTTGGGCTCAAAACAAAACGCCGCTTGCGCTTAAGCAGACTATTCCTGTGCCAGGCATAGACAAAGAAGGCGATTTTGATCATTTAGCCATCGATCTCCAGGGCCAGCGGCTGTTCCTTGCCGGAGAGGATAATTCTGTCGTCGAAATCTTCGATCTTGGCGCGGGTAAACTGGTTCATACGATCTCTGATGTCAAAGCGCCGCACTCCATGGTTTATCGGGGCGATCTAAAAAAGCTGTTCGTTGTGGACGGAGGCGCAGCAGAAATCAAAATCTACGACAGCGATTCCTACAAGCCGGTAGGGACTATTAAGTTGCGGGATGATGCCGATTCTATGGCATACGATCCCTCGACCAAGTACATGTATGTTGTGAATGGCGGTGAAGGCGCCCACATGATGTACTCCTTTGTCAGCGTGGTCGATACCACGAGCGGCAAGAATCTGGCCGATATCAAGATCAATTCGGATGCCGTAGAGGCGTTAGCACTTGAAAAGTCCGGTTCGAGAATGTTCGTCAACATGACCGGCAAAGATGCCGTGGCAGTAGTCGATCGGGAAAAGCGCACGGTGATCAACACTTGGCCGACTGGCCAGGTTGCCAAGCACCTCATCGCTATGACACTCGACGAAGCCGATCATCGTCTATTCGTCACCACACGCACTCCCGGAAAACTCATCGTTCTTGATACTGATTCCGGCAAGGTCGTGACGAGTCTTCCGTGCGTCAGCGACAATGATGACATGGCTTACGATTCGGCGAGTAAGCGAATCTACATTTCGGGATCCGGATTCGTCGATGTCTATCAGCAGAAAGATGCTGACCATTACGATCAAATTGCCCATGTTGCGACTGCTTTTAAGGCCAGAACATCGATCCTAGTTCCCGAACTGAAAAAATATTACCTGGGTGTGCCTCATCGCGGGACGACGGAAGCAGCAGTTCGTGTCTATGAGGTAGTGCAAGATTAGCTCCAAACTACCCGGATGTAGATTAGCTTCGAGTAGCGATTGCGGGGCGTCCGTTTGGTTCAGCGGCTCAGCTTTTCCGGTCAGTACAGATATTCCGCTCCTGACTCGGGTCTTCACAGTACGATGAAGTTAAGGAGGTTCTGCAATGCCGCCTGTAGGTCGAGTGAGCTTCAGTATTGCGACAGCCATGATTGCGATGATCGCAATGTCTCCAGCGAGGGCGCAGACCCAGGCCGATCCGCAACCCGTCAATTCCCTGCCGAATCCGTATCGGACCGTCGAGAACTGGGCAAAGCTTCCTGAGGGGCGGACGTGGGGATCGACGGCTGGGGTTGCGGTCGATCGCAACGGGAACATCTGGGTGGCTGAGAGATGTGGCGCAAACACCTGTGCCGGTTCAAACCTTGCGCCCATTCTGGAGTTTGATGCGGCCGGCAACCTCCTAACGAGCTTTGGCGCGGGGATGTTCGTATTCCCTCACGGCATCACCGTGGACAAGGACGGAAACGTGTGGGTGACCGACGGCCAAGGGAAGGAAGGAAAAGGCCACCAGGTTTTCAAGTTCAGTCCAAAGGGAAAAGCATTAATGACGCTCGGCAAGGCAGGAGTGCCCGGAGACGGTGAGGACACCTTCAATCAGCCGTCGGCTGTCGCGATTGCTGCGAACGGAGATATCTTCGTCGCGGACGGACATGGTGGGAACAGCAACGCGCGAATCGTGAAGTTCTCAAAGGATGGGACGTTCCTTATGACGTGGGGGAAGAAAGGTTCGGCTCCTGGGGAGTTGAACATACCGCACGCTCTTGCATTCGATTCCAAGGGACGGCTGTTCGTGGCGGACCGCGGTAATAATCGGATTCAGATCTTTGATCAGGAAGGAAAATATATCGACCAATGGAAGCAATTCAGCCGACCTAGCGGAATTTTCATCAGCAAGAACGATGTCATCTACGTCGCCGACTCCGAATCGGGCTCGGTGGCTCGGGACCATTCCGAATGGAAGAGGGGGATTCGGGTCGGAAGCGCCAAGGATGGTTTGGTCACGGCGTTCATTCCGGACCCTGCGGAAAATGCTACCGGCACGAGCGCGGCAGAAGGCGTCGCGGCGGATGCCAAGGGCGTCATCTATGGAGCGGAGGTCGGCCCGAAAGATGTGAAGAAATACGTCAAGTATTAAAGAGCGTCATTACAAAAGGGCCCCGTACTGCTGTCCTGCCGGTGGTCGGGTTCAGTCTTTCTGAACTCAACGACGCCGGGATTACCTTGCAAGTCGCCGAGCGATTCGGCTTGCCCGTGGACACCGCGCGCATCGGAACGTACAGCGCCAACGTTACGGCGCCGCGCGACTTTGTACGCTTTTCCCGGCAGCCGAACTGAGGGCCAGCGGACAGGCAATCGACTGCGTGGCGGTTCGGACCACCAAACTTTTCAGGAAATTTTGACGTCCAACTGGGGCGGCAGCGGTTGCCCCTTGCGCATCCGTTATGCACGCTCAAGCTGGGCGGGCGTCCAGGTTCGGATTCCCTTACATCTCTTGCACCGAAAATCAGCAGAACCGCGCTGTTTTGGCTTGCCCCGAAAAACGCAAACGACAGGTATCACATGCCTTAGGTGAGTTCGTTTCGTAGAATTTCCTTATTGGTCTATCAGCTCGCTCCTCCTTGCTAGCTGATGCAAGCAGCTCAACGAACCTTCAAACCGATCCCATCAGCGGTCCGGGACGTAAATGGCAATGCCGTGACACGTGGGAAGATTGAACTTGGCAAGATGCTGTTCTTTGATCCGCGTCTGTCGGCCAGCCAAATCATCAGTTGTAACTCATGCCACAACCTGAGCACTGGCGGCGTGAATGTCGGGCCCACATCGATCGGTCAAACAATAGGTCGGATTCGGCTTCGGTTTGTTTCACTTCTCGCGGCTGGGTTGACAAACGTCTCTTCACCGGCTCCCAAGAAATTAAATTTTAATAAACTAGCTACCCTGCCTTAAAGGCAGAAAGCCACATTCCGATAAGAATTCATGAGTAAGAGTAAATGAAACGATGCCACGGCATCTCACATTTTTTGATGAAAAGCATAAAGCGCAAGTTCTACCCGGTTGGACATTCCGAGCTTGTCAAAAATTCTAAACATATAGTTACGCACTGTGTTCTCGCTCAGGCTCAGCTGGCGGGCGATGTCGCGGTTTGTCAGACCTTCAGCCACGAGTCGAACGACCCCTTGTTCTTGTTTGGTTAAAAGCGCGACACCTTTGGCATTGAGGATTCGTGGCGGAATCGATTCAACTAGGGCATCAACTATGAAATGCAATTCTTCAGCCCTGACCCAGATTTGTCCTTGGTGTACTGCCCGGACGCACTCGCACAAGGTTTCAAATAGTTCGTCTCGGGAAATAACTCCGTGAGCTCCCCGGCGAAAACTCTCGATGATGATGTCGCGCTCGGATGAATCGATCAGCATGATGGCTTTGACCGCTGAGCGACACGTCTGTAGTTCTCGGAGGACCTTAAAGCCCGCAAGAGGTCCTTCACGCAAATTGGAACCGATTAAGGCAACGTCAGGCTGCTTCTCCTTCAATGCTTGTAGAGCTTCTTGGGATTCGGTTGCGCTGCAGACCACATCAAATCGATACCGGCTGTCCACCCCTTGATGGGAGTGCGACCTGTCTGGCGAAGCCACGTCCTCCGGCGATGATTTGGAGGTCAGCATTGAGGGATCGACCTTTCAAGGAC
>Ga0210384_10004770_pt1 | contig 15017 bp, 10 predicted proteins | sample IncBWH2MmetaG_FD_160574 | JGI IMG/M metagenome (GOLD analysis project Ga0210384, IMG submission 160574) | Forest soil microbial communities from Barre Woods Harvard Forest LTER site, Petersham, Massachusetts, United States - Inc-BW-H-2-M | ecosystem: Environmental > Terrestrial > Soil >...
TCGGCGCCGGCGGCGAGATCGCGGCGAAGTGCGCGGGCGGTGAGCTGGTCGGTGCCAGGAGCGCGGCCGAGGCCGAGATCGATTCGGCCGGGAAAAAGCGCGGCGAGCGTGCCGAACTGTTCGGCGATGACCAGCGGCGAATGATTGGGGAGCATAATGCCGCCGGAGCCGACGCGAATGGTTTTTGTGCCGCCGGCTACGTGAGCGATGACGACCGAGGTGGCGGCGCTGGCGATGCCGGGCATGTTGTGGTGCTCGGCGAGCCAGAAGCGGCGATAGCCCCATTTTTCGGCGTGCTGCGCGAGGTCGAGCGAGTTGCGTAGTGCGTCGGAGGCGGTGGCGCCTTGCGGGACTGGGGAGAGATCGAGGATGGAGAACGGGATCATTTGTTTTCGTTTGGTTTGATGAGTTGGGTGAGGGTGGGGTTATTTTGGGGGAGCCGTCACAGGGATTTGTAGCGAACAGAAAGTCAAAACCCGCCGCCTCGGTTGAGCCGCCGCACTCCATGGGGGTATTATGCGGCGCATGAAAACTACCTACTATTTACTGTTGGCGTTTGTTTTTGGGATTTGTGCTTGCGGGATTTTGAGTACCGGCGCGCCGAGTGCGGCGGATGAGCTTACGCCTTTGGTGGTGGTGCCGATGAATGCCAACACCGGCGTGTTCATGGGTACGGATGGGCGGCTGCATATGGTGTATGAGTTGGTGCTGACGAATGCCAGCGGGACGCCGGCGACTTTGCAGAAGATTGAGGTTGTGGATGCGTCGAACTTGGCGAAATCGCTGGCAAGTTTTGAAGGCGCGGAGCTGCTGGCGCGCCTGCGAACGAACGGGAATTCGGCGCCGGGAAACGCGACGATCGAGTTCAATGGGACGCGATTGTTTCTGATCGATGTGGCGATCGAAGCGACGGCGCGAGTGCCGGACCGGGTGATGCATCACATGGAATTGATGGGTGGAGGAGCGCCGGGGCCGAAGCCGGGAACGCCGGTGGCGCTGAAATACAATGTTGCGCCGCTGCGGGTGATTCAAAACATTATACGGATTGGGCCGCCGTTGGCCGGCAAGGGCTGGGTGGCGGTAAACGGATGCTGCGCTGTGAACGGCGCGCACCGAGCGACGGGACTGCCGGTGAATGGAAGAATTTATTTTGCGCAGCGGTTTGCGATTGATTGGATGCAGCTGGATCAAGATGGGCGGATGGTGCACGGGGATGTGGCGGATGTGCACAACTACACGAACTATGGCGCGGACATATTAGCGGTGGCGGACGCGAAAGTGGTGAGCACGCTGGATGGGCTGGAGGATCAAAAGCCCGGGACTTTGCCGGATCCGGCGACGATCAATCTGGAAAATGTGGACGGAAATCACGTGGTGCTGGATATCGGCGAAGGGCTGTATGCGTTTTATGCGCACATGGAGAAGGGCTCGGTGCTGGTGAAGCCGGGAGAGAAGGTGACGCGCGGGCAGGTGCTGGGGAAATTGGGGAACACCGGAAATACCTCCGCGCCGCATTTGCATTTTCAAGTGATGGGGACGCCGTCGCCGCTGGGGTCGAACGGTGTGCCGTACGTCATGGATTTGGTGACGGTGGAAGGACAGATTACGGAGGCACAATTCGCGGCGGCGCCGACGGGAGTAGAGGGCGTTTGGAATCAGGGGATGTTGCCGAAGCCCAGCGAGAGACATGGGCCGTTTCCGATGGAGTTGGTGATTGTGGGGTTTGGGGAGAAGTAGGGGGAAAGTGTAGAGAGGGTGCGGTAGCCAGAAAGCGGAGGAGAAGAGGTTGAGATGTTGCCGCGATCATCCCTCGCTTCCGGTGAAGCACACGGAGGCAAACAGCGCGCTCCATGGTCGGGATGACGAATAGGAAACGGGGAAACCCAAGAGGAAGGAAAAAGATCCAAGAGCCCAGACAACGAGTGTCTGTGCCACAGAATCCAAGAGGGCAGCGCAAAGCTGCCGCTACAAAGGGCGAGAGGAACTTAAGGACGAGGAAAACGGCGCCGGCCAGCCCTTCGCCGCTCAGGGCCAACCGGCGTTACCGGGGGTTAATCGGCGGCGGCTTGTTTTTGGTTGATGATGGACTTGATGTCCAGGCCTAAGGCTTTGGCTATACCTTCGCCGTAGGCCGGGTCGGCTTTGTAGAAATGTTGGATTTGGAGTTCCTGGATGCGGCGAGGGACGCCGTCGCCGAGGCTGCCTGCGATGTTGTTGATGAGACGTTGTTTCGCATCGGCGGGCATGAGGCGGAAGAGATCGCCGGGTTGCGTGTAGTAGTCGCTGTCGGAGCGGTGATCGTGGCGGGCTACGGTGCCGCTGACCGGAGTGGGGCGCTCGACGTAGTGCTTGTCTTGCGTCGGGCCGCCGAAGCTGTTGGGCTCGTAGTTGACGGCAGGCCCGCCGTTGTCATCGAAACGCATGGTGCCGTCGCGATGATAGGTGGCGTACGGGCATTGCGGCTTGTTGACCGGGAGGACGTCGTAATTGACGCCGAGGCGATAGCGGTGTGCGTCGGGATAAGAAATTAAGCGTCCCTGCAGCATCTTGTCAGGAGAAAAACCCATGCCTGGCACGACGTTGCGTGGTTCAAAGGCAGCTTGTTCAACTTCAGCGAAATAATTGTCGGGATTGCGGTCGAGCACGAGTTCACCGACTTCGTGCAGCGGGTAGTCGCGGTGTGGCCAGACTTTGGTGAGGTCGAAGGGATTGATGTGATAAGTGGCAGCGTCTTTTTCCGGCATGATCTGCACAGAGACGCGCCACTTGGGGAAATCACCCTTGGCGATGGCGTTGAATAGATCGCGTTGCGCATAGTCAGGATCCACGCCGCGCATTGCGGCAGCGTCCGGCCCATTGAAATTCTTGATGCCCTGCTTGGTTTTGAAATGCCACTTCACGTAGAAGAGTTCGTTCTTGTCGTTGATGAGGCTAAATGTGTGGCTGCTGAAGCCGTCCATGTGGCGATAGCCATCGGGAGTGCCGCGATCGGAGAAAAGAATGGTGACCTGGTGGAGAGATTCGGGAGAAAGCGACCAGAAATCCCACATCATGGTGGGAGATTTCAGGTTGGTTTGCGGATCGCGCTTCTGCGTGTGAATGAAGTCGCCGAATTTCAGTGGATCGCGGATGAAAAAGACCGGGGTGTTGTTGCCGGTCATGTCCCAGTTCCCTTCCTCGGTGTAGAACTTGAGGGCGAAGCCGCGGGGATCGCGCTCGGTATCCGCAGAACCTTTTTCGCCGCCGACGGTGGAGAAGCGGATGAAGGTGGGAGTTTTCTTGCCGACCTGGGAGAAGAGTTTGGCGGTGGTGTAGTTGGTGATTTCGGAGCTGGTGCATACGAAGTAGCCGTGAGCGCCGGAACCTTTGGCGTGAACGACGCGTTCGGGAATGCGCTCGCGATTGAAGTGGGCCATTTTTTCGAAGAGAAGATAGTCTTCGAACACGACGGGGCCGCGCGGACCGACGGTGAGTGAATTCTGATTGTCACCGACTGGACGGCCGGCGTCGGTGGTCATGGTTTTCTTGTTTTTTTCCTCAGACATGGCATTGCCTCCTGACAGGACGATGGCGGTTCTGGCTGTTGCGGCTTTGATGGATTAGCGCCGGGCACGCGTTTTAAGTCGTGGATCAGATAAAGCCGATCGGACCAGCCGCCATGTGCGGATGAATCTCGACTACAGTTACCATACGCTTGGCGGACCTATACTTCCAATATATAGATCGGATAGGATGGATAGGCATAACCTATAGGACGATTCCATGGAACTTCAACAACTTCGTTATTTTTGCGCAGTGGCGGTGACGGGTTCGTTCAGCCGAGCCGCGGAGCACACGCATGTTTCGCAGCCGTCGCTGTCGCAACAGATCCGGAAACTAGAGGATGAACTGGGGGCGCGGCTGTTCGACCGGCTGGGACGCTCGGTGCGACTGACGGAATTGGGGAAGGCTTTCTTGCCGCGGGCGCGGACGGTATTGCGGGAACTGGAGGCGGCGAAGGGGGATGTGGTCGAGAGGAAAGATTCCGCGGCCGGACCGGTAGTGGTTGGAGTGATTCCAACGGTGGCGCCGTACTTGTTGCCGCCGCTGCTGGAATCGTTTGCGAAGAAGTTTCCGGAATCACATTTGACGGTGGTGGAGGAGATTACGCCCGTGCTGCTCGAGCGACTGCGGGCCGGGACGATTGATGTGGCGTTGCTGGCGCTGCCGGTGCGGGGACATGAGTTTGAGGCCACGGCGATTTTGACGGAGCCGTTGTTTGCGGCGCTGCCGCGGAAGCATGCGCTGGCTCGGCGGAGGACGATTGCGCTGCGCGATTTGCGTAAGGAGCCGTTTTTACTTTTGCGCGATGGGCATTGCTTCCGGGATACCGCGGTGGCGGCTTGCGACCGGGCGCGGTTGAAGCCACAGGTGGTGTTTGAGAGCGGGCAGTTCAGTAGTTTGTTGAGTTTGGTGCGCGTGGGCATGGGGGTTTCGATTGTGCCGAAGATGGCGATTGAGAACGGTGGGGCGTGCACGTTTGTGCGGATTTCGGATGCGGAGGCGAATCGGACGGTGGGGGCGGTGGTGTTACGGGGGAGATCGTTGAGCCGGGCACATGCGGGATTTTTGCGGTTGTTGGTTGGGAACGAGAAGTGAAGAGGCGGAGAAAGAGCAGAAAGACGAAGAGGAAGAGATTTTGTGGTGTCGGATCGGAAGAGCCCGCCCTTTCACAAACGGCCTGAAAGGGTGGGGCACTTCCAGTTCATTTTTGTGCCAATTTAAGAAAAGTCTAAGAACAGACAAGAGTGTCTGTGCCACGGACAGAAGGACTGGATTTGCGCTTTTGGGGATTGTGTGGGAAATAGGGGGCGCGCGGTGGCTGGAGGGCGAATGCATTCAGCTTGGTTTGGCGAGTTTATGGGGACTTTGGTTTTGGTTTTTTTGGGAGATGGCGTAGTGGCTGGCGTGTTGCTGAAGAAATCGAAGGCGGAGAATGCGGGATGGATGGTGATTACCGCGGCATGGGCGTTTGCGGTGATGTGCGGCGTGTTTACGGCGATTGCTTGCGGAAGCCCGGAGGCGCATCTGAATCCGGCGGTGACGTTGGGAGTGGCACTGAAGACGGGAGATTATTCGCGGCTACTTCCCTTCGCGGTGGCGCAGATTTCGGGAGCGTTTGTAGGAGCGACGCTGGTGTGGTTGCATTACTTGCCGCACTGGGCGGAGACACCCGAGGCGGAGTTCAAGCGTGGCGTGTTTTGCACAATTCCTGCGATTCGGAGCGCTGGCGCGAATTTTCTCAGCGAGGTGCTGGCAACGTTTGTACTGATATTTGTGGTGAGCGCGATTTTTTCGAAGCAGGTGGCGACGACAGGAATTGCGGCGGGGCTGGGGCCGTTTTTGGTGGGGAGTTTGGTTTGGGGGATTGGACTTTCGCTGGGAGGAACTACCGGATATGCGATTAATCCGGCGCGGGATTTGGGGCCGCGGATTGCCCATGCAGTTTTGCCGATTGCCGGGAAGGGGGGGTCGGATTGGGGTTATGCCTGGATTCCGATTGCGGGGCCACTGGTCGGTGGGGTGTTGGCGGGGTTGTTGGTGAAGGTGATTGGGATGTGAGTTTGAGCGATAGGACTTTGTTCAAACGCCGAAGAACGGGACTTAGGAGGAAGAGATTTTGCGTCGTTCGATGGTAAGAAGCCCACCCTTCCACAAAAGGCGTGAAAGGCTGGGGCAGCCTCAGGTTCTCTTGAACGGCAAGTTAGGAAGGTAACCCAACAGGGCGGCCTAAAGCCGGCCCTACAAAGGAAAGAGTGGATGGCGGCGTATTTAGCGGCGATTGATCAGGGGACGACGAGCACGCGATTTATTGTGTTTGATCGCGGAGGGCGGATTGTGGCCTTGGCGCAGGAGGAGCATGAACAGATTTATCCTTCGCCGGGATGGGTGGAGCACGACCCGGAGGAGATTTGGCGACGAACGCAGGCGGTGATTCGCCAGGCCATGAGCGAGAAGATTTTGCAGGCGACGGATCTGGCGGCAATTGGGATTACCAACCAGCGCGAGACTACCGTTATTTGGAATAACAAGACTGGGTTGCCGTTGGGTAATGCGCTTGTTTGGCAGGACACGCGGGTGGAAGGACTGGTGGCGGAGTTTGCGAAGAACGGCGGGCCGGACCGATTTCGCCTGAAGACCGGGTTGCCGCTTTCGACGTATTTCAGTGCGCTGAAGATTCGATGGATTTTGCAGAATGTGCGCGGCGCGAGAGAGCAGGCGCAGGCAGGCGAAGCGCTGTTCGGGACGATGGATTCGTACTTGTTGTGGCAACTGACCGGAGGGACGCGGGGCGGGTTGCACCTTACGGATGTGACGAATGCAAGCCGCACGCAGTTGATGAATCTGGCGACGCTGGATTGGGATGAAGAGATTCTGGCGGCGTTTGAGATACCTAGGCAAATTTTGCCGCGCATTGTTTCGAGCAGCGAGGTTTATGGAGAAGCGAAGATTGACCCGATTGCGGGCGTGAAGATTGCGGCCGTGCTGGGCGATCAGCAGGCTGCGTTGTTTGGGCAGACATGTTTTCGGCCGGGAGAGGCCAAGAACACTTACGGCACCGGTTGTTTTTTGTTGATGAATACGGGCGAGCGTGCGGTGCCTTCGACGTGCGGATTGTTGACTACCGTGGGATACAAACTTGGAAGCAAGCCGACGGTGTTTGCATTGGAAGGCAGCGTGGCGATCGCGGGCGCGCTAGTGCAGTGGATGCGGGACAATTTGGGAATCATTCAAAACAGCGCGGAGATCGAGGCGTTGGCGCGGACCGTTCGGGATAATGGCGGAGTTTATTTTGTGCCGGCGTTTTCGGGATTGTATGCGCCGTACTGGAAGAGCGATGCGCGCGGAGTGATTGCGGGATTGACGCGATTTGCGAACAAGGGGCACCTGGCGCGGGCAGTGCTGGAAGCGACGGCGTTTCAGACGCGCGAAGTGCTGGAGGCGATGGCGGAGGACTCGAAGATTACGCTTTCGTCGTTGCGGACCGATGGCGGGATGGTGGTGAATGAATTGTTGATGCAATTCCAGGCGGATATTTTGGGAATACCGGTGCAGCGGCCGGTGATCAAGGAGACGACGGCGTTGGGTGCGGCATATGCGGCGGGGTTGGCGGTGGGGTTTTATGAGGGGTTGGAGGAGTTGCGAGCGAATTGGTCGGTGGAGGCGACGTGGGAGCCTGGGATGGAAGAGGGGCGGAGGCAGGCGTTGTATAGGGAGTGGAAGAAGGCGGTGACGCGGGCATTTGGGTGGGTGGAGGGGTGAGGGCCAAGAGATAAAAGAGCGTCGATTGGATTTGTGATCTTGCGTTACCTGGGGCGCAGCACTGCTGCGCCGCTACCAAGAAGACTCAAGAGGGCGGTCCAAAGCCGCCCCTACAAAGGTGGAGAGATGGCGCGACGGGTGAAGTGGGGAGTTTTGAGTACGGCGAAGATTGGGCGGACTAAGGTTATACCCGCGATGCAGCGGTGTGAGCTGGCGAAGGTGGTGGGGATTTGTTCACGGTCCCTGGAGAATGCGCGAGCCATGGCAGCGCAGCTTTCTATTCCCAAGGCTTACGGGTCGTACGAGGAGCTGCTGAACGATCCGGAGATTGAGGCGATTTACAATCCACTGCCGAATCATTTGCATGCGGAGTGGACGATTCGCGCGGCGGCGGCCGGCAAGCATGTGCTTTGCGAAAAGCCGATCGGGTTGAATGTGGCGGAAGCACGGAAAATTCGCGAGGCAGGGGACAAATATCGAGTGAAGATCGGTGAAGCGTTCATGGTGCGGAATCATCCACAGTGGTTGCGGACGATGGAGCTGGTGCGCAAGGGGCGTATCGGGAAACTGCGCTCGGCGGCGGGATATTTCAGCTACTTCAATAATGATCCTAAGAATGTGCGCAATGAGCTGGAGTATGGCGGAGGCGCGCTGCTGGATATCGGATGCTATCCGGTGAAGACGACGCGCATGGTGTTTGGCGAAGAGCCATTGCGGGTAGCGGCGAGCATTGAGCGCGATCCGAAGTTCAAGATCGACCGGCTGGCGTCGGGGATTCTTGAGTATCCCTCGGGACAATGCGTTTTTACGGTGAGCACACAATTGGTGCCGTTCCAGAAGATGCAGTTTTTCGGGACAGAGGCAAGGATTGATGTCGAGATTCCGTTTAACGCGCCGCCGGACAAGCCGACACGGATATTTATTGATGATGGGAACCAATTGTACGCGGGGCAGAGTGCGACGATGGAGTCGTTTGCGATTTGCGACCAATATACGATTCAGGGAGATCTGTTTTCGAAAGCGGTGATGGAGAATACGGAAGTGCCGAACCCGATGGAGGATGCGATTCGAAATATGGCGGTGCTGGATGCGTTATTTCGCGCGGGGGAATCGGGTGGGTGGGTGGTGCCCGAGAGATTATAGAGAGTGAATGGGATCAAGGAGACTAGGCAGATCACGAGAGGACCCAAGAGGCCGATCTAAAGATCGGCCACAAACACGGAGAACGAAGAAGACGGGGCAAGGCCCGTCCCTACAAGCCGGTTAGTCGTAGTATTCCTGGCCCAGGTGGGTGATTAGGTCTTCGTTTTTCATCCAGCGGAGGGTGTTTTTTAGTTTCATTAATTGGATGAAGAGATCGTGCTCGGGGTAGAGTTCCGGCGCGGTCATGGGCGATTTGAAGTAGAAGCTCAGCCATTCCTGAATGCCGCGCATTCCGGCGCGTTGCGCGAGATCGAGGAAAAGAACGAGATCGAGAACGATGGGAGCGGCGAGGATGGAATCACGGCAGAGGAAGTCCACCTTGATCTGCATAGGATAACCGAGCCAACCGAAGATATCGATATTGTCCCAGCCTTCCTTGTTGTCTCCCCGCGGCGGGTAATAGTTGATACGCACTTTGTGGTGAATGGTTTTGTAGAGCTCGGGATAGAGGTGCGGCTGCAGGATGAATTCGAGCGCGCCGAGTTTGGATTCTTCTTTGGTCTTGAACGAGCCGGGATCCTCGAGAACTTCACCGTCGCGATTGCCGAGAATGTTGGTGGAGAACCAGCCGTTGAGGCCGAGCATACGAGCTTTGAAGGCCGGGGCGAGGACGGTTTTGATGAGCGTTTGCCCGGTCTTAAAATCTTTTCCGGCGATGGGAACGTGGTGTTGAACGGCAAGTTGTTGTAGCGCGGCTATGTCCACGCTGAGATTCGGCGCGCCGTTGCCATAGGCGATGTCACTGGTGATAGCGGCCCAGGCGTAGAGCATGGAAGGCGCGATGGCCGGATGATTATTTTTCATGGCCTGTTCGAATTTCTCGACGGTGCTGTGGACGTCGTGAGGCTTCTGGAAAACTTCGGTGGAGCCACACCACAGCATGACCATGCGGGAACATTTGTGCTTCTTTTTGAAGTTGGCGATGTCGCGTTTCAGCTGGAGGGCGATGTCGTATTTCGTTTTGCCCTTTTTTACATGTTTGCCATCGAGGAGTTTTACGTATTCGTGATCGAAGGCGGCGGGCATGGGTTTGATTTTGGAAAGAAAGGTTTTTACCGCGGCGAGATGGTGAGGATCGAGGACCCCGGCTTTTGCGGCGGCTTCGTAGGAACTGTCCGGAAAAATATCCCAGCCACCGAAGACGATGTCTTCGAGTCGCGCGAGAGGGATGAAATCCTTAATTTTGGGGGAGCGGCCTTCGGTGCGTTTGCCGAGGCGGATGGTGCCCATCTGTGTCAGCGAGCCGACGGGAACGGCCTTTTTCTTGCGAACCAGTTCTACGCCAGCCATGAAGGTGGTGGCGACTGCGCCCATGCCCGGAAGAAGAATGCCGAGCTTCCCTTTTGGCGCAGAAATATTCGTTGGCTTATCCATGAAGTTCCTCAGTTTTCCACTTGGTAAGTGCTGCAGGTCGCGGCTACTTACAAAAATGCTGCGGCCCAAACTGTTTATGATGAGGGAAGGGCCAAGGATATGCAAATGGAAAGGGGCGTGCGAGAAAGTTGGTAGCGCAGATCGAGATGGCGGTTCATTGAGCGGACCGCCTGGGAAGGCGGTCCCACAAATGCAAGAGAGAAGAGCAAGAGGCAGAGAAGCCGGAAGAGCACCGAGCAGAGTGTCTGTGCCACCGGGGAGGGGACCCAAAAGGCCGACTATTTTGAGACTGCGCCGGACATCTGTAGGTCTAGCTTTACGATGGGTTTTACTTTCAGGAGGAAATTGCTGGGATCTTTCAGGCCCCATTGGATGAAGGGGATGTCGAATTTTGCGGTGGCGGTCCAATGCTCGTTGGAGAGATCTGGGTGGACCAGTGCGACGATGTCGTGATCGGAGCCGTGAAGGTTGAGGGTACCGTGGAGTTTTACATCGGAGGGACCGGTGCGCGCGAGGTGGCCTTCGACTTGGGTAGGTTTGAAAATGGCTTCGGGATATTTGGCGCTTTGCAGAACTTCTTTGTGCATTTTTTCGTCGCGGGAGGAATTGCCAGTTTCGCCGCTGGTGACGTAGACGATGATTTCGCCGGAGGCTTGGCCGGTTTCGGGATCGAAGTGGACAATTCCCTGCTTGATGTTGAAGGTACCATGGACCATGTGGAGAGTGCTGTCGACGGTCCAGTTGAGTTTGCATTGGGCGGGGTCGAGGGAGAGTTGAATTTCGGAGGCGGCGGGTTTTGCGGTTTGCGGAGTTGGCCGCGCAGGCGCAGCAGAAAGAAAGATTGCGATGGCGAATATGCAAGCGATGAGGATGGGCGCGGTGCGGAGATTGATCGTTTTCATGGTGTCCCTCAGGCTGTCAGTAAGCGCCAGCTTAGTTGGACGCCGGTGGCTGCTAGTTGCTTGGCGGGAGCGCCCGCTACGTGGAAGTTGACAAAGCCGGCGAGGAGAGATGAATTCGTAGACATGGCGCGAACTACACGTTCGCGAAGGCTCGATCTTCTCGCGAGGAGGAGCAGCAGTGCGCCGATTTGCGCGGGGCGACGCGCTAGTTCCCGGTGGGCGCGCTCGTAAAGGTTTAGATCGTTGCGGACCATGGCGCCGGCCAGGAGCGGGGCCTGGCAAAGTGCGAGGTGCAGGCCTTCGCCGGTAATGGCATCGACACCACCGGAAGCGTCTCCAACGAGTGCGATGTTGCCGGAACTGACTCTACGCAGAGAATGCATGGAGGTGGTTGCGCCGCGCTCCCTGCTGGTGATTTCAGCGGCGGCGATTCTATCGCGGAGTTCGGGCCATTCGTTTAAGGCAGTGGCGAAGTTGGCGTGCTGTTTTTCCTTGGCGAGGACGACTACGCAAACTTCTCTGGAGCTTGTGGGAGTGACATAGGCTTGTGCGTGGCGACCCCAATACACTTCGGCGAAATTGGACCAGGGAGCGACGCGATAGTGGCGGCGGGTGGCAAAGCGACGTTGCTGATAACGGAGCGAGTCCAGTCTACTCCAACGGCGGACAAGAGAGGAGCCGCCGTCGGCGCCGATGATCCAGCGGGCAGGAAGAAAACCCTTTGTGGTTTGGACACTGTCACGGGCCATGCCGGTGACCGGCGAGTTCCAAAGCATTCTGACACCGCAGGCCGCGGCGGCCGCGAGCATTTTTTCGTGGAGCATGGTGCGGCGCAGGCCGATTGCGGGACCTTGGGGAAATTCGGCGTGGGCCCGCGCGTCAGATTGCAGGAAGCAGATGCCGCAAAATGGGAAGCCGTCTTGTGGCGAAATGGGAATGCCGAGCGCTTGCAGAGCGGATTGCGTGTCGGGGAGTAGGCCTTCGCCACAGGCTTTGTCGATCGGTGGCTGGGCGCCGTCGACGACGGTGACTGAGAAATTTCTTTGCCGCGCTGCGATGGCGGCCGCCAGTCCGGCAGGTCCGCCTCCAATGACGACAACGTCCGAATTAGACATTGCACCTCAATTTCTTTCCAGGATGGTGCCGAGGAAGAGATTTAGGAACGCGCGCGGGAGTGTGGCAAAAACAGTTTGACGATTCAGGTTTGGCAAAGCAATCGGGGAAAAGTCTATTCGGTGGCGGTTCAAGATGTGATGAATGAGACATTTGCGAGACATCGTGAAAAGAAAAATCAACTCCAAGACGGGCGGCGTAACGCCGCCGCTACCAAGACCTATGTACGGTTATTGGATGTGGGAAAAGCGCTGGGAGATGCGTGATAAGGGGAGCTTATATTGTTATGTATTTCTATTAATTTGACTGATTGACATTTGGAGGCCATTCTACTACTTTGAAGGCGATCGATTATGGTGCGCATCGCCAGCTACGCCACGAGTCTCGCGGAACCCTTGGTTACAGTTCCTATTTCGATTCGTGTAGCTGTACGAATTAGCCCGGTAGTGATTACGGGAGAGTTTAGCGGGTGATGGCGGGCCGGTAACACAATCCGAGAAGAGTTTCGGGGCCATCACTCAGAAAAAGTGGTGGCCCGATTTTTTTGGGGGATAGAGGAGACGCGGTGAGTGATGGGGCAATGAAGGTGCGGAGTGGGGCGCTGACAGATGGGGCGCATCGGGCACCGGCACGGGCGATGCTGCGCGCGGCGGGATTAAAGGATGAAGATTTTGAAAAGCCGCTGATCGGGATTGCCAACACCTGGACTGAGATTGGGCCGTGCAACTACCACTTGCGTGAATTGGCGGAGCACGTGCGTGTCGGGATTCGCGCTGCGGGTGGCACGCCGCTGGAGTTCAACACCGTGTCCATTTCGGATGGCATCACCATGGGGACCGAGGGGATGCGCGCTTCGCTGGTGAGCCGCGAAGTGATTGCGGATTCGATTGAGCTGGTGACACGCGGGAATTTGCTGGATGGACTGATCGTGCTGGTAGGTTGCGACAAAACGATTCCGGGCGGAGCGATGGCGCTGGCAAGGCTGAATATCCCGGGATTGATTTTGTATGGCGGGTCGATTGCGCCGGGGAAATTCGAGGGGCATTCGGTAACGATTCAGGATGTGTTTGAAGCGGTGGGCGCGCATGCACGCGGGAAGATGAGCGATGAGAAGTTGAAGGAACTGGAATGCGCGGCTTGCCCCGGAGCAGGTGCTTGCGGCGGGCAATTCACGGCGAACACGATGGCGCTGGTTTGCGAATTCTTGGGTCTGGCACCGATGGGCATTTCGAGTGTGCCGGCTACGAACGCGGGTAAGGCCCATGCGGGAGAGTTGGCGGGCCGGCTGGTGCTGGATTTGCTGCGCAAAGGAACTACACCATCGAAGATTATTACCAAGGCGGCGATTGAAAATGCGATTGCTGGAGTGGCGGCCACCGGTGGATCGACGAACGCAGTACTGCACTTGCTGGCGATTGCGCGCGAGGCGGGGATTGCGCTTTCGATTGATGATTTTGATCGAGTAAGCGCGAAGACACCGATTCTGGTGGACTTGAAACCGGGCGGACGATTTGTTGCGACAGATCTGTATGCGGCGGGCGGCACAGCACTGGTTGCGAAGAGGATGCTGGAGGCGGGTCTGTTGCAAGGCGACACTGCCACAGTAACGGGACAGACAATCGCAGAAGAAGCCGCCAATGCGAAAGAGACGAGTGGGCAGGAAGTGGTACGCAGCAAGGATAAGCCGTTGAAGGCTACGGGCGGGTTAGTGATTTTGAAGGGCAACCTGGCGCCGGAGGGCTGTGTGATGAAAGTTGCCGGGCACAACACGCAAAAGTTTCGCGGACCGGCGCGCGTTTTCGATAGCGAGGAAGCGGCATTTGCCGGAGTGGAGAACGGAAAGATCAAGGCGGGCGACGTGGTGGTGATTCGGTATGAGGGTCCACGCGGCGGCCCGGGAATGCGCGAGATGCTGGCAGTAACCGCGGCGCTGGTGGGCGCGGGACTTGGGGACGACGTGGCACTTCTAACGGATGGACGCTTTTCCGGAGCGACGCACGGATTCATGGCGGGTCATGTGGCGCCGGAAGCGGCGATGGGCGGACCGATCGCTGCGATATGCGACGGAGATATTGTGACGTTTGATTTGCCGACAAGAAAACTGGATGTCGAGATTTCGGATGCGGAGATGCAGAAGCGCATGGCGTCGTGGCAAGCGCCTAAGCCGCGGTATACCCGCGGGGTGATGGCGAAGTATGCCTTGCTGGTGTCGTCGTCTTCGCTTGGCGCGATCACCAGCGTTCCAGAAACTTTTACCACCGGCGGAGTGCCGGCGTCTCCTGGGAGGACATTATGAAGATGACTGGCGCGGAAATATTGTGCGAGACGTTGACGCGGTTGGGTGTGCGTCACATTTTCGGTTATCCGGGAGGAGCGATCCTGCCGGTATACGACGCGATTGGGCGGTCGAAGCTGCACCATATATTGGTGCGGCACGAACAGGGCGCGACGCATATGGCGGATGGGTATGCGCGCGCGTCGGGCGGAGTGGGCGTGGCGATGGCGACGTCCGGGCCGGGCGCAACGAACATGGTGACGGGCATTGCAACGGCGATGCTGGATTCGTCTCCGGTGGTGTGTATTACCGGGCAGGTGAGCAGCAAGCTGCTGGGATCGGACGCGTTCCAGGAAGTGGACATTACCGGCATCACCATGCCCATCACGAAGTACAACGTGGTGGTTTCGAAGGTGGAAGATATTGCGCGCACGGTGCGCGAGGCGTTTTTGATTGCCAACTCCGGGCGGCCGGGGCCGGTGCTGGTGGACATTACCAAGGATGCGCAGCAGGCGAAGGCGGAGTTTGATTGGGAGAAATCCGCACCGAAGCTGCCGCCGAAGCGGAAGCGGGATAACCACGACCAGGCCGAATTCGATCGTGCAGTGGAGCTACTGAATTCGGCGAAGCGTCCGGTGATTCTGGCAGGACGCGGGATCATGCTATCGGGCGCGATGCAGACGTTTCAGAAGTTTGTGCATAGCAGCAATATTCCGGTGGCGATGACGCTGCTGGGGATCGGCTGCTTCCCTGCCAGCGATTCGTTGAACCTGGGAATGATGGGAATGCACGGCGAGGCCTGGGTAAATACCGCGATTCAGGAAGCGGATTTACTGATTGCCGTGGGT
>Ga0210384_10004772_pt1 | contig 15014 bp, 9 predicted proteins | sample IncBWH2MmetaG_FD_160574 | JGI IMG/M metagenome (GOLD analysis project Ga0210384, IMG submission 160574) | Forest soil microbial communities from Barre Woods Harvard Forest LTER site, Petersham, Massachusetts, United States - Inc-BW-H-2-M | ecosystem: Environmental > Terrestrial > Soil >...
TGTTCCCACTGCCGCGGTAGAAAAGAGGAACCTGCAAGTCAAAGTCATGACCATCGGGCAGCTTCAGAGCACGGAGTCCCGGATCCTCCCTGCTCCGCCGGTTGGCGGTGGTACCCTGCAGATCGTGGAACTGACCCACACCGGCACGCACGTCCACACTGGCGACGTCGTGCTGCGCTTTGATCCGAGTGAGCAGGAATATATCCTGGCCCAGAATCGCAGTAATGTGGCGCAAGCTGAGGAGGAGATCACCAAGGCTCGCGCCGACGCCGCGGTGCTAAGTTCCCAGGATCAACTGGCGCTTCTCAAGGACAAATTTGCAGTTCGCCGCGCCGAGCTGGACGTCAGCAAGAACGAATTGGTCAGTGAAATCGATGCTAAGAAAAACCTCCTGGCCCTCGACGAAGCCAGGCGCGCGCTGGCTCAACTCGAACAAGACATCAAGTCCCACGCTGTCGCCAACGAGGCTTCCATCTCCCTCAGCGAGGAAAAAAAGAACAAGGCCCGGCTGGCCATGGAGCAAGCCGGACAGAATATTCAGAAGATGACCGTGCGCTCTCCCATTGACGGGCTAGTTGTCATTCACCCGAATCGCGATTCTTCGGGCGGTGTCTTTTTCGGCGGCATGACGCTTCCCGAATATCAGGTGGGTGATCAGGCACGCCCGGGAAGTTCCGTCGCCGAAGTCATTGACATCGCTCAACTGGAAGTCTCGGTTCATGCAAAAGAAACGGATCGCTCGCTTCTGAGCTCTGGCCTGCCTGCACAAGTCCAGGTGAGCGCCTTGCCCGGCGAGGTCTTTCCCGCCGCTATTCAAAGGATCGCCGGTGCTTCGGCGCATGAGTTTTGGGATGATAGCCCGCAGCGAACATTTGAGGTGTCCCTGCGCCTTGAGCACCCCGATCCACGTCTGCGTCCCGGCTACGCCACGCGCGCCATCATCTTGGGGAGCTCCATGTCCGGTGTTCTTTCCGTGCCTCGAGAGGCAGTCTTTGAGGAAGGCGGCAAGAGCGTTGTTTATCTCAAGAAAGGAAGTTCATTCGAACGCCAGGAAGTAAAGGTCCGGGCCTACACCGAGGGCCGCGCTGTCGTCGAAGGCTTGTCGGTGGGAAACCAGGTGGCGCTGGTCAATCCCGAAAAGAGAGGCAATCGGAGAAAGGATTCTTCCGGCGGCGGGCCCGTCCTGACCGCCGTTCCCGGTTAGTGCGGTATGCCGACCTCACCCTCAGACCACGCCATGCTCCGCGTCTCCCCTTCGCGGCAGTGGCTGCCTGACCTTCTGCTCGGGCTGGTCAACTTGCGTGACCACAAACTACGTTCTCTACTCACCATGCTCGGGATGATCTTCGGCGTTGCTGCTGTCGTTGCCATGCTCTCCATCGGCGCGGGCGCGCAGCAGAAAGTCATGGCCTTCATCGAACAACTTGGGATTCGCAATCTCATCGTGCTTGCGAAAGAAGCGCCCAACGAGCAGGTCTATCAAAAGGTGCGGCGCATCTCTCCCGGGCTTACACTCTCCGATTACGAGGTAATCCGCAATAACCTTTCCGACATCGAGCAGGGAACGCCGCGCAAGCGCTTCGAGCCCACCAAGGTTCTCCCTAAGCCGCAGCAGGACGCGCCGATTCTCTATGGAGTGCAACCGTCCTACCTTGCCATTGCCGGGCTTCGCGTCACCGAGGGCCGGTTTTTCGACGGTTCCGACGAGGATTCCGCTGCACCGGTTTGCGTGCTGGGCGCCGCCGCCAAGGACAGTCTGTTTGGTACCGCCGCAGTGGTCGGGGAATACGTCAAGCTGAACGAACAGTGGTTTCACGTCGTGGGTGTCGTGGCGCCGCAACTCGCGGCCCTGGGCGACACCGGTAACATGCAGACCGAGGACCTTAACAACATCATCTATGCGCCGCTGAACTCCGTCCGCCTTCGCATGGAAGATTCCCAGAGTTGGCGGAAGGACGAAATCGACGCACTTTATCTCCGACTTGTCTCTACCGAGACCAGCGTCACCGATGCCGAAATTGTGCGCAGTATCCTCAACTCGTCCCACCGCAACGCCGGCGACTTCTCCGTCGTTGTTCCTGCCGAACTTCTCGCCCAACAAAAGCGCACCGAGCAACTCTTCAACACGGTCATGGTTGCGATTGCTTCCATCTCTCTCCTCGTCGGCGGCATCGGCATCATGAACATCATGCTCGCTGCCATCCTCGAGCGCACCCGTGAAATAGGCGTCCGGCGCGCGGTCGGCGCGCGCCAGCGGGATATCGTCCGCCAGTTTGTCGTCGAGGCCGTTATGATTTCCTTCGCAGGCGGCCTGGTCGGCATAGTTCTGGGTTTCACCATGTCCGAGCTGATCGCCTGGTTCGCCGGGTGGTCCACCGTCGTCACTGTGAGCTCCATCCTGCTCGCATTCGTCGTTTCGATTACTGTCGGGCTAGTCTTCGGCATCTATCCGGCTGTGAAAGCCGCACGTCTCGATCCCGTCGAAGCCATCCGCTACGAATAGGCTGCCTATGGTCACTCAACTTTTCTCAATACGCTCTCTTGGAGGCCACGCATGAAATACTTCCGCGCGCTCGCGCTTTCCGTTCTCCTCTTTCTCCTGGGGGTCACACCATCCCTCGCCCAGGACTCTTCCATACGCGAGCGCTTCGTCGGCATCCCAGTGCGTATTCCTCCACTACCACCGCTTCTCGGTCCGCAGGGCTTCGAGGAGCACATCGTCGACGGTAAACTTGTCCTCTCCCTTGATGTCGCCATCCGTCTCGCTATGGCCAACAATACGGACATTCGTGTCGACCAATCCGGCATCGACTTCGCCAAGAATAATCTGCATCGCCAGTTCCAACTATTCGATCCGGTGGCGAGTGCCAGCTTCAACGACCAGCGAGTCAAAACGCAAACCTTCAGTCAGCTTCAGGGCGCCACCATCCTGAACACGCTTTCCCAGACCACGCAATTCGGCTACAAGCAAACTTTCCCCACGGGCACCAACTTCCAAACCTCTTTCAGCGCCCTCAAATCGTCCAGCAACAGTAACTTCATCAATCTCAACCCCTACCTCTCCACCTCTTGGGGCTTTCAAGTCACCCAGCCTCTGCTCAGAAACTTCGGCATCTTCGCCAACCGTGCCCCTATCTATATTGCGCAGCGCAATCTTCGTCAGTCACAGGCCACCTTCCGTGCCGAAGTAAACGACATACTCCTCACGGTCATCGTGGAGTATTGGAATGTAGTCCTCGACCGTGCAAATCTCGAAGTGCAAAAGAAATCCTACGAAGAAGCCCAGAAGAGTTACGAGCACGACAAAAAGGCCCTTAGTCTTGGGGCTTTGCCCCCGCTTAATATCTACCGGTCGGAGGCCGAGGTAGCTGCTCGCCGCGTCACGCTCATTCAAGCGGAGTACTCCCTAAAGCTAGCCGAAGATCGGTTCCGTCAAATTATTGCCGCCGACCGCAACCCCATTATCAACGCTCTCGATCTAAACCTCACGGAACGGCCCGAGCCGCCCGAGACGCTTCTTGAGATCGACATTGCCAGCGCCCTCTCTCTCGCTCTCGTCAATCGCCCGGAACTGGACGCCTCCACCCAACAACTGGCAAGTGACGCCCTCAGAATCCGCCTTGCTCACAATAATCTCCGCCCCGATCTCGAACTCGGTGGCTTCTATTCCCCTTCGGGCCTCGGTGGCAACGCCTACGACCTCAACACGGTTCCCCCGACGCTCCTCTCCAGAGGAGGTTTGGGGGACAGCCTCGGCCAGCTCTTCGGGCTTAAATACCCAACCTACGGTGCATCCCTCACGCTTAATCTCCCGATCAAGAATCACGGTGGCGAAGCCGATCTTGCTGATGCTGTCGTTTCACAGCGTACCGACCAATACAGCCAGGCCCGCACCACCCAAACCATCACTCTCGAGGTCACTAACGCGGTGCATCTACTAGAGCAGGCGAAGCTCACGTTGCAAGCTGGTAAAATCTCCAAAGACCTGGCTCAGAAAAATCTGCACGCCGAAGAACGGAAGTATCAGCTCGGAGACACCACGATTTTCTTCGTCCTCGATGCGCAAACCCAACTCGCCAACGCTGAATTCTCCCTCGCGCAGGCGCAGACCAGCTATCAGACTGCCGTTGCTTCCGTGGACCACGCCACCGGCAAACTCCTCGACAATCACCAGGTTCAAATTTCCCCCGCTCACAAGTAGCTGTCGTTCAACTCTCAATCCCTCAACCTAGGCTGGAGCCGTGACGTACCCGACCAGAGGAAGAGCGCTATTGCACTCCCAGGGGCGAATCCCCGGGGCAGCAGTCGGACGCGCACCTAAGAAACTTCACTCGTTCTTGACATGCGTAGCCACGCCCAAAGCCTGTTGATTGATGGTAGCCAATCGTTTTTAAAGCGGTCACCGAATTGGCGTCGGGCGGCGCTTCACTGCAATTGTTCAAGCTTTGCTAGGGTGACGAATCTCCAGGAAAAACCGACCCGCCCAAAACCACTTGATTGCATAACAATGTCCCGGAGTACCGCGTAGCAAGTTTGGTGGTTCAAATCTGTTCGCCCGTTCTCTTCGCTCCAGAAAAACTTTACAAAATTGGCGGGAGAACCGAAAATCCCGCGTTCCAGATACGTTCCAGTTGGGCGCAATTTTGCCTTTCATATGCCTGTACTGGAGGCGGGGGAATCTCCCCTGCACCCATTTGGGTCCGTAATTCGCACTAACGAGTTTGTATTGCAATGTGATGCAAGTCTGCACTACAATGTAGTGCATGAAGACAGAAGTATACAGCTGGCGTTTATCTGAAGAGCTTAAGTCGGACCTGGAGCGGGAAGCGTATCTTCGCAAGGTGTCGGTATCTTCCGTCCTCGAAACGGCCGTCCGCGATTGGCTGAAGAAGAGCAATACGGATGCTCCAGATGAACAGGCGCAGCGGAAACTTCACGCCGCTGCGGCGCGTTGCCTAGGCGTGCTCACCGGCCTCAATTCCCGGCGCGCCGAAACAGCGCGCGCGGCGGTCCGCAGCCGCCTCAAGCGGCGCTATGCCCGCTAATGCGCTCATCGATAGTGGCGCGATTCTTGCGCTGCTGGATAGAACCGATCGATGGCACGATTCCTGCATCGACGCATTCCATCAACTGCGGCTTCCCTTGCTAACCTCAGAGGCTGTTCTCACCGAATTATTCCACCTGGTTGGCGATGCGCGCTCGGAGATGGCGGCCGCCTGGCGGTTCGTCCGTTCTGGAGCGCTGGTACTCGGTACAATCGAACACCCGGAACTGCAGCACGTGCACGGTTTGATGTCGCGCTATTGGGATCGACCCATGGATTTTGCCGATGGCACTCTCGTGTATCTGGCGAAGCGTGAATTTCTTTCTGTAATTCTTACCGTTGATCATGCAGACTTTGCAACGTACCGCATTGAAGGAAAGCGGCAGTTCCGGGTGCTCCCGGCCAATCACCCGTAATTGGAACCAGTCTTGTGCGGCCCAGCTACCTTCCCAATTGAAGCCAATCTCGAGATTTGAAGGCCCGATTCATGAGGCGGACGTGGCGTCTCGTGCCGCTCTTGTTCTAGAGTAGCGCCGTTGGTGTCCACCTCCAGCGAATCGATCTGGATCAACGATATTCATTCCCAACTCATTTAAAGCTGATCTCCCCGTAAGGCGTCTGAAACCATTTGCACTTTTTCCCGGCGTGTTCTTCGATCCACGCGGAATTGCAGATGGGCGCGCTATTTGTACAGCTCCGCCGTGGCCAGGGGTGTGCCGTTGGCTCCTCCGGTGACAAGAACAGTTCCGTTGCTGAGCCAGGTTGCGGTGTGCAATTGCCGTGCCGATACCATACTGCCGGTGGGCGAAAAGGTTCCGGCGGTTGGATCATAGACTTCGGCGGTGACCAGCGAAGACGTGCTGTCAGTTCCACCGGCGATCAGGACGGTTCCGTCGTTGAGCGATGTGGCTGTGTGGAAGGTGCGTGGGGTTTCCATGTTGCCCTTCGCTGGAGTGAACGATTGGTTGGCCAGATTGAACAATTCCGCGGTCGCTGTGGCCTTCCCGGTGCTGTCCAAGCCGCCCGTCACCAAAACGGTTCCGTCTTTCAGCAAAGTGGCGGTGTGCACTTGACGGGCGGTCGCCAACTTGCCGAGTGTTTGAGAGAAACTCCCCGAGGCAGGATCATAAAGCTCGGCTTCGGCAAGGGGCTGTGCAGTGCCTCCCAGGCCTGCGAGGATCAGGACTCTTCCATCGCTGAGCAGTGTCGCCGTGTGTGCGGTGCGGGCTAACACCATACTGCCCGTCTGTGTAAATGTTCCAGTGGAAGGATCGAAGAGTTCCGCAATCGCGTTGCCCCAGCCGGCTATGAGCACCTTTCCGGTTTTGAGCAAGGTCACGGTATGGCTGGCTCTCGCGATGACCATGTTGCCGGTTGTTGGAAGGAAGGTCCCGGCGGCTGGATCGTAGATTTCGGCGGACGCGAGCGGGTTTCCAGAACTGTCTAGGCCTCCGGTGACGAGCACTTTTCCGTCGGGGAGCAATGCCGCGGCAAAGTTGTCGCGCGCGGTGGCCATGCCGCCGGTCTCGGAAAAACTTCCGGTCGCTGGATCAAAGAGTTCGGAGGATGCGAGGGCCTTACCAGTCGGGTCTATTCCTCCAGCGACAAGCACCTTTCCTGTGTTGAGCAACGTCGCTGTGGCCGTGACACGCGCGATGGCCATGCTTCCTGTGGCCACGAAGCCATTCGCAAAAATCTGGATGTTGAACGCTTGCGGCGCGGAGTCTTGTTTGAACTCATCCGTTGCGATGAGCGTGATAGAAGATGTTCCGGTCACGGTCGGGGTGCCCGAGAGCACTCCGTCCGGATTGAGAGTCAGTCCGACAGGAAGTGTGCCAACGCTTACCCTCCATATAAACGGGCTCGCGGGACTGTTTGCCGTGAAGGTGAAGCTATAGGGGAGATTCACCGCGCCGGAAGGAGGCGCAGGCGCTGCATTGATGACCGGGGCTGGCGGATCGTTGATAAGGATGGTGTAGGCACTGGGGGGCGTCGTCACTTGTGGGATACCCGAATCCCCGGCCGTCACGGAAACACTGTAGCTTCCTGATGAGGTGGGAGTACCAGTAAGCTCGCCATTACTCGCGTTCACGCTCAGCCCTGGAGGCAATCCCGAGGCGCTCCATTTATACGGCGGGACACCTCCGGTGGCCGTTAAAGTGAAACCAACAAATGTCCCACGCATTTCGACACAGGGAGAAACGGTACCTTGGCGGCCGCAGGCGGGAAGCGATGAACATCCCGTCGTCCCAGTGCAAGGGGTGCAGGAATAGCCGTAAGGAACCCTGTAATAACATTTGTAGTATTTGATGGTGGTCGGGCCGTAATTCACGCCAAATGTCCCGCTTGGTGGGGTGCTCGAAGTGATCGCGAGCGTGGCAGGAGCGATGACAGTGATCGAACCCGAAGTAATCGTCAAGGAACCCGTAATCGTGTCCGCGACTGTGATGGTTTGGGGGCCAGTGGTCTCTAGCGTGGCTTGAAAGGTTATGGTCCCGCCCGGCAGCGTCACCGGATTGGTCGGGAACACCGCCTTTGTATCGCTGCTTGCAATGCGCACAGTACCGGAGTACCCAGCAGACAGATTGTTCGCGGCATCGAGCGCGTTGACCTGTATAGAAATGGTCGCTCTGGCGGTGGCGTTGCCCGGGCACGAAATGGCTAAGTGCGTGGCCGCGTTGCTCACGACAGAAATTGGGCTGGTGCTGCCGCTGATGGACGCCGTCGTGGTGTCCGACGCCGTGATGGTTGTGTTCTGAATCGTCTTCAAGGTGATGGGAAAGGATGCTGAACCACCCGGTAACGCCGCGTTTGCGGGTGGAACGACTTGGGTGTCGGTAGTCGCGAAGTGAACCATTCCGGTGTAGCCGGTGGCAACGTTGCCATAGGCGTCGTATGCAATCACAGTGATGCCGAATTGTATCCCGGTGGACGCGGCGGTTGGTGCAGTTATGGATAGGTGCGTAGCGGGGCCAGGGCCGACGTTGGTACCGGAGGAGCTCCCTGTAATCGAGGCCATGGCCGTGTCGGTCGCCGTGACGGTTTCGTTGTTGGCGGTCTTCAGCGTGATCTGGAAAGTTCCCGTCCCATTGATCAGGGTCGCGTTGGCCGGGAGCGCGGCTTGAGGATCGCTACTCGTGATGTGCAGGGTGCCGGAGTAACTGGGCACCACATTGTTTGTGGAGTCCAGCGCGTTTACGGTGAAGGAGAAGGCGGTGCCCGCTGTGGCCGTCGCCGGAGCCGAGACCGAAAACTGCGTGGCCACCTTAGAGCTGACCATAAGGGTGCTCGAGATGCCGGAGAGCGAAGCCGTGTCGATGACTGTAATGGTCTGACTGCCCGAGGAGCTTAGTGAAACCGAAAATGTCCCCGTCCCGTTAGTCAGCGTACCGCTGGCCGGCTGCACCGCCTGGCCACTCGAACTCGTGAATTGAACGGTTCCGGAATAGGTGGCGACCATCCGGCCCGATGCGTCGAGCGCAGTGACGGTAATATTGAAAGGGTTTCCGGTCGTTGGAGTTGAGGTGGACGCGATGACGGAAAAGTGCGTGGCGACAGGAGGAGGTGAGGCTGACGAACCGCCACTGCATCCATTGAGTAGCCGCAGGCAGCAGATTGAAATGAGCAGCAATAGAGATTTTTTCATAATGCCTCCCCAAGATTCCGTTTGTTCTCCACGGCCACGATTCAGACGTTTCGGTCAGGTTACTTCGCTGAAGTTGGCGTTACTCCCAACGGCGATTGCGCTTTGCGCAGTCTCCACGCTGCTCTCGCCGATCGCCCGAGTTGAAATTCGGCCGGCCTCCGGAGCCGGACTGGATCGGAGGCGCTCTTCGGGGTGAGAGCGCCTACTGTCGGCTTCCCTACTTACACATGCGCCAATCAGGGCGGAAATCGATCATGCTCATCGGCTTGTTGAGAGGGTTGCTGGCCAAGCGAACTTGTGGCGTACAAGGAATGGGGGTGTATAATCCGCCCACGACAGAAGTTCAGCATTATCAGCTTCAGACTATGTCTGACACGCACGAAGTGACGCTTTTGCTGGCACAGTGGGCCAATGGCAACGAGCGGGCCCTGGATGACCTCACGCCTCTCGTGTACCGGGAGCTGCGCAAACTTGCTGCCAGCTACTTGCCTAAAGGGCGCGAGGGTCACACGCTACAACCAACCGCGCTCGTCCATGAGGCCTACCTCAGACTTGTGGATCAAACCAACCCGAGCTGCCAGAATCGGTCGCACTTCTACGGAGTGGCTGCGCGACTGATGCGCCAAGTATTGGTAGACCACGCGCGGCGGAAACAACGGGCAAACGCAGGGGTCTCAAAGTGTCACTGGAAGAAGCGGTGAGCTTCCAACGAGAGCATAGCCCAGACCTCGTGGCCCTCGATGGTGGCCTCAATGCTCTTGAGAAGATTGATCCGCGAAAATGCATGGCTGTTGAGCTGCACTATTTCGGCGGGCTCTCCCTAGAAGAGATTGCTCAGGCACTGGATGTTTCGGCAGTGACCGTTCGACGCGACTTGCAGATGGCGGAAGCCTGGTTGAACAACGAGATGCAAGGTGGAACGGTGCCGCGTGACTCCTGAGCGGTGGGCACAGATCGAGGAATTGTTTCACCACGCTTGTGAGTGTGCCCCCAATGACCGTGACACTCTGCTCGACCAAGCATCTCGCACTGATCCCGAGCTGGTTCGAGAAGTGAAGGCGTTGCTGGCGGGTGAGGAAGACGCCAGCGACCACTTGCACGCCGCTCTGCGCGAGCAACTGGAAACCGTTGGGTTCCCCCTAGCGGGTGAAACCATTTCTCATTACCGGATTCTCGATGGGCTTGGCGGCGGCGGGATGGGCCTGGTGTACCGGGCGGAAGATATCAAGTTGGGTCGCAAAGTGGCGCTCAAGTTCCTACCGGAAGAGTCCGTCAAGGATCCTGTGGCACTGAGGCGATTCGAGCGGGAAGCACGATCGGCCTCGGCGCTCGAGCATCCTAATATCTGCCCGATCTACGAATTTGGAGAACATCAGGGCCAACCATTTCTCGTCATGCAATTGCTGGAAGGGCAGACTATTCGCGAGTTGATTTCTGCGGCGCCACCCGGAACACCGCCGCTATCGCTTGAAAGACTACTTGATCTCGCCACTCAATTCACGGCAGGGTTGGAAGCAGCGCACAACCAAGGCATCATTCACCGCGATATCAAGCCGGCGAACCTTTTTGTCACCAGTCAAGGGCAAGGCAAGATTCTGGATTTCGGTTTGGCAAAACTAGTTTCCCCGCCGGACACACCGGAAGACTCGTCTCTTCAATATGGCCTCGAACACGAAGACGGTAAGCAAGGAGCGGCAGGGGAGCCAATTCCGTCGGCCGCGTTGGACCTTTCCATCAGCTTGACAGGTATGGCCATGGGGACGGCAGGGTACATGTCGCCGGAGCAGGCGCGAGGGGAAGAACTTGATGCACGGACGGATTTGTTTTCGTTCGGGGCTGTGCTCTATGAGATGGCGACAGGACGGATGGCTTTTCCGGGTAAGAATCCTGCGGTCATCCATGACGCGATTCTGAATCGAGCGCCGACTCCGCTAGCTCGAGTGAATCCTGACTTGCCACCGGAACTACAGCGCATGGTCAACAAGGCGCTGGAAAAAGACCGCAAGCTCCGTTGCCAAAGTGCTGCCGAGATTCGGACCGACTTGCAACGATTGAAGCGCGATACAGATTCGGCAAGAGTGCCAGCAGCGACGAGCGCAGCAGTTGGTGTGGGAGAGCGGCGAGGAATCCGGTGGAAAGTGATGGTCCCCGCCGCATTGGCAGTTGTGGCGCTTGCTGTTGGCAGTTACTTTATTTTCCACCGCACGTCGAAGCTCACGGACAAAGACACCATCGTCCTCGCTGACTTCACCAACACGACGGGCGATGAAGTCTTTGACGACACGCTCAAGCAAGCCCTGGCCGTGGACCTGGGTCAGTCGCCTTTCCTGAAGATTCTTTCCGAGGACAAGGTTCGCCAGACGCTGCGGGAGATGACACGCTCGCCTAGCGAGCGATTGACGCGAGACCTGGCGCGGGAAGTGTGCCAGCGTGCGGGAAGCAAAGCGTATCTGGCAGGCTCGATTGCGGCACTGGGAACGCAGTACGTTATTGGCCTGGAGGCCCTGAACTGCGCAAGCGGAGATGTACTGGCACGCGAGCAGGTGACGGCTGCGGGAAAGGAACAAATTCTCCCGGCGCTGGGGCAAGCAGCTTCAAAGCTTCGCAGCGAGGTAGGGGAATCGCTCAGCTCGGTGCAGAAGTTCGATGTCCCGCTGTCTGAGGCCACGACGAATTCCCTGGAAGCCCTCAAGGCTTACACCCTGGGTGCAAAAGCCCAGCGCGAAAAGGGAGACGTCGAAGCCATTGCATTCCAAAAGCGCGCCATCGAACTCGACCCCAACTTTGCGCTGGCGTACGACAACCTGGGAATTATTTACTCCAATCTGAACCAGCCCAGGCTGGGCGCCGATTACCTGAAGAAAGCCTTCGACCTGCGCGACCGCGTCACCGAAAGCGAGAAGTTCCACATCACCGCACTCTACTACGACATAGCTACAGGCGAATTGGAAAAGGGGAATCAGACGGACGAACTATCGGAACAAGTTTATCCGCGGGATGAGGCGTCCTACAAAGACCTAGGCAGTAACTATATGATTCTGGGGCAATATGAGAAGGCCGCCACAGAAACCCGTGAAGACCTTCGCCTGGAACCGAACGATTCGGTCGGATACGGGAATCTGGGCCAGATTTACCTAGCCCTGAACCGTTTCGACGAAGCAAGGACCACCACCGAGGAGGCGCTGGGGCGTAAGCTTGAGCATATTGCGCTGCACCTGAATCTGTATGCTCTGGCCTTCTTCGAGGGCAACACGGCAGCCATGAAGCAGCAGGAGGATTGGGCTGTCGGAAAACCGGGTGCGGAACACTGGATGCTTTCCGTCGAATCCGATACCGAAGCCTGGTTTGGGAGACTCGGGAAAGCCCGTGAGCTATCCCGGCATGCTGTGGAGAGCGCTCGCCGCAGCGATGAAAAAGAGCCTGCCGCGCTGTGGCAAGCGAACGCGGCGATACGCGAAGCGCTGTTCGGCAACGCGGACGCGGCGCGCCAGAATGCTGCCGCGGCAGTAGCGCTCGCGCCAGGGAGCCGCGATGCGGAGGCGCAGGCGACGCTGGCCTATGCCTTGGCGGGCGATGCGGCTCACGCCCAGACACTTGCGGATGACCTCGCCAAGCGATTCCCGCAGGATACCGTGGTGCAGTCGGTCTGGCTTCCTACTATCCACGCGCAGATAGAAACGAGCCACAAGAATCCTGCCCGGAGCATCGAGCTTCTTCAGACGACGGCGCCCTATGAGCTGGGGATGTTAAGTGGGAGCGCTCCTAACTCCTGTTTGTATCCCGTGTACGTCCGCGCCGAGACTTACCTGACAGCGCAACAGGGCCCGGCCGCTGTCGCGGAATTTCAGAAAATACTCGACCATGGCGGGCTATTGTGGAATAGTGCAACGGGCGCGCTGGCTCATCTCGGCCTTGCTCGCGCCTATGTCTTGCAGGGCGACACGATGAAAGCCCGCGCCGGGTATCAGGATTTCCTAACACTCTGGAAACACGCTAACCCTGACATTCCTATCCTCATCGCGGCCAAGTCTGAGTACGCGAAGCTGCAGTAGTTCTGGGTGAAAACGCCCGGACAAACCTCGGCAGTGACCGGACTCACACACTAGCAAGCGCGTTATTGATTGGTGATGGTTGCGGTCGTTCCGTCGAATTTCGTGATGCTGATCGTGAACGGCTCGTTGTTGGACCTGGCCCGGTCCCGTAGCATGCTGAGCGCTATCTGCTCGCCCAGCAGGATCGACCAGTAGGTTGAACTGCGGAAGTGGATGCCGGCGTGAATCCCGTGACCAAATGAAATGTTGTGCGCCAGTTTGTTCAGCTCTCCATTGATGTCCAGATTGTCTCGGTCCGCACCTGTGTAGGAATTGAGCGAGAGGCCATCCGTGCTTGCTATGACCACGTCCCGTCCGGCGTGGGTGAGCAGTGGCCGGATCTTCTGGCTGCCATCAAAGAAGAATTTGAGCACAGTTGTGCACGCACCTCCGACCGTTCCGTGGCCCGTCGGATAGCATGGGTGGGTCGGCGAACCCTCCGGGAATGCCTGTGGCAGCAAGAAGCTGCCGAAGGTCTGGTGGATGATGGGAAGCACCGCTGAGTTCAGGATGTCTTTGTGCAGCGCCCCCGCCGCCTGGGGAGCTGGTGTAGACTTGGTAAGATTCGCTTGAACCAGGGCCCCATATTCCTCCGGCCGCATTCGCAGATCCTTGATCCACTTGTGAAACCAGGCGCCTTTGAGCGCTCGCGTGGCCATTTCAGCGATTGTCCCCGCGCCGTCCGGCCCGCCAAAGGTGCAGAAAGCTTTTTCGGTCCTCGAGCCGATGTAGGGGTTACCCGGGTTCGGCGGCGTGCCTATCCCCGCCAGCACGAGGAAGGCGATAAAGTATGCTTGATAGAGAACGTCCACGTGAGTATACGCGGCGAGGTCTCGACCGTTTCGGATGAACCGAAACGTTGGGTCAAAAGCCAACTGGCCAACCGAGGCTCCGCCGTTTTGGATCTGTTGGTACTCGCTGACCAAGGTCATGAAGTCGCTCCCGCCGCCGCCCAAGGGAAGGAACGTCTGGTACTGCTGGCTGAGGGGCTGCGCGCCAAAGAACGTCGGCTGGACCATGAACTGCGAGATGTACGGCCCCTGGACGTTGCCGTCGCCCGGGACGAACTGCCCGCGGAACAGATTCCCCGGTGTGACCGGGGACGGGTACTCAAAATTTTGACTGCTGTTGAGGAAGGACAACCTATTCATGTCGGCAACAGCCTGAGCGACCAGCGAATTCGTCGGATATTCGGTAAACGGCACGTCGGCTAGCAAAGCACCCCAGTAGTGCTCGACCTCCTCGGCCGCCGTAATGTTGCTGGTGACGCTCGGCGCTGGCGGGACGACAGTGGCATGTGAGTCGAGGCCCTCCAAGTCCAATGCAAGGGCAGCCTGCGGTCCATTGTGCTTCGAGTTAGCTCCCCCGCCCGGCGTCCCAACGATGATGTTTTCGAAGTCTTCGAACTCGCCGCTCTTGAGGGCATGTTTTAGGCTAAGCCAGGATGCAGCATTCGGAACGCCAAGGGCGTCGTGCAACGAGGCTTTGCTGTAGCTGCCGCTGAAGTCTGTGAATCTTGTCGCGTCGCCATTGTCTGGTTGCTGCCCGACGTCGATCTTCTCGGAATTGGCCGTCCTTACGCGGTAGTTGAAGCTTTTATCCTCGCGGCTCTCAGAACTATAGGGTACGACCGACGCGTCGGCGACCGACTCTTTTCCGCCGAGCAAGGGTTCCAAGCCGATCGCGCCGGCCGTCACGGCAGCGACGGCAACACCGCTTACGTTTCCGAGGAACTTCCGACGGCTGCCTGAAGGTGGGGTGCCCGAACGATCGGGCAAACTCTTTGGATTGGCCACTTTAGTTCGTAGGGGGGCATTTCTATCGATACTACGGAGGTGTTTTTCGCCCACGGCATGCTCCTTGTTTCTCTTCAGGTCGATTCAATCCAGGCAATGGTTGATATCAACCTAGACATTTGCACCCCAGCCGTGCGTGGGGGACATCAACATGCTCGGGGCCATTGTTAGATTAAGCTGGGTTGCTGTGGGCGAGAGCTTACGGTAGCGAGTAGATTAGGTCAACTGGTAGATTGGCTGATTCCGCGAGAAGACTGACAGAGGCAGCAACCTTCAAACCGAAATGCACCTCTCGTACACGGCTAAGGCGAGGTTACTGAGACGTTATCGAAGGTGGCGGTGGCTAGAGCTGCAGCGCTCCCGCTGTTCACCGCCAAGCCCACATACACACTCTGTCCCATCGTGATCGTCTGGCTCGTCCCCACTTGCACCCAGTT
>Ga0210384_10004773_pt1 | contig 15014 bp, 12 predicted proteins | sample IncBWH2MmetaG_FD_160574 | JGI IMG/M metagenome (GOLD analysis project Ga0210384, IMG submission 160574) | Forest soil microbial communities from Barre Woods Harvard Forest LTER site, Petersham, Massachusetts, United States - Inc-BW-H-2-M | ecosystem: Environmental > Terrestrial > Soil >...
GTCTCCGCCAGCATCGGAGTTTCCACTTATCGCGGCGAGAGCGGCAGAATAGAAAAGTTGTTGTCCGAAGCCGACAAGGATCTATACCGGCACAAATCGAGCCGCCAGAAACGCGCCGCCGCTAAAACCTCCGGCTAGCTAGCGGGGCTAAACGAAACCACTATAACGAAAAAGCCTAAGAGGCAAAAAGCGGCCGACGATTTACGTCCGGAGTATGACTTCCCACATTAAAAAACGGTGTACGCGGCAAGTATTTCGCACGCGAAGTTTAATTGACGGAACAAAACGCCCCCGGCGCCGCACACACACACACTGAGCGACACTAGCGCGGACAAGTGATCTCGATCGATTCTGTTTACTTGGTTGCCTCGGGCGGGCCGGCGTAGGGCGCGAGTTGGTCGGTGATTTTTGATTTATCGCCCACCACTACGATGGTCATCTGCTCCGGCTTAATGTATCTGGCGGTCATGTGTTGCACATCGTCGGGCGTAACGGCATTCACCCTCTGAACATAGTTTTTCAAGTAATCTTCGCCGAGCCCCTGCAGGTCGACATTGCGCAATTGCCCAATAAGGGCTTGCCGCGTGGAGTTTTGAATCACGAAGAGTCCGGACATATAGCTCTGAATTCCTTTCAATTCCGCGGTGCCGGGTGCTTCTTTTTGCAAGCGATCGATCTCCCCGAAAATTTCCTTGAGCGAAGGTCCAGTAGCCGCGGTGGTCACATCGGCAATTTCCGCCCAGTACGCATCATGATATCGCCGCGAAAGCTGGCTGGTGGGCGAGTACGTGTAACCCTTCTGCTCGCGGATATTTGAAGTGATGCGCGAACTAAACGAACCGCCCAGGAGAGCGTTCGTCACGGTCAGCGGAATATTGTCAGGGTTAGTGGGATCAATGACCGGCAATCCCACATAAAGCGTAGACTGCGGCGCGCCAGGACGGTCCGTCACATCGAGCAGCCGCACCGTCTTGGGATGCGGAACATTCAAAACAGGAGCTGAACCTTTGCTCCAATCCGAGAATCCCGCGACAATGGCTTTCTTCACTTCCCCGACATCGAATTTTCCAGCTACGTAGAGATGCGCACGCTCCGCCCCGTAGTTCGCGGCATAAAACTTTCGCGCATCGTCGCTGGTTATCTTATTCAGGCTGGCTTCCGTCGGCAAAATTTCCCCGTACGGATGATCGCCGTACAGCAGTTTGCGGAAACGCGCCAATGCAATCTGGCTGGGACGGGATCTTGCGACCAACACTTGCCGCAGCAGATTGGCCTTCAAACGTGCCAATTCCGAATCCGGCAGCAAAGGATGCATCACCACATCGGACAACAGGCTTACAGCTCGGCCACCGTATTCCGACAGCACATCCACATCGATTGCGGTCTCGTCCGCGCCCACCGCAACGCTCAAGCTGCTGCCCATTTGTGCCGCGGCTTCCGCGAGCGCCTGGGCGCTCAGCGTTTTAGTGCCTTCCTTCAGTAATTCGCCGGTGATGTCCGCAACGCCCAGCACGTCTTGCGGCTCGTTCAAATTGCCCGCGCGGATAGCCAGGCTGACCGCAACCTTGGGAATATTTCCGTACGGCACCAATGTCACGCGCATGCCGTTTGGCAGCGTGTAGGATTCATGCTCGGGAACATTGAAGGGTTTCGGAGCGCCGCCCGCCGGAGGCGTTTGTTTTTGCGAAGGCGCCCCAGCTGGAGCTTGCGCCGACGCATGGCTGGCAGCGAGAACGCATATTGCGCTGGTTAGAAATAACTTCATCGTGCGTGTCGCCGTCATCGTTCGCTCCCTCGCTGTTTCTTCTCGCCAGCGCCAGCGGGTTTAGCTGGTGCGCCCGGCGCCGCTTGCGCTGCGGGTTGAATAAGGAGCACGGTGCGATTTTCAGGCCGCAAATATTCCTGCGCAGTTTTTTGGATGAGTGCAGGGGTCACTTTTTCATATTCAGCGACTAGCGAATTCACGCGCGCGGGATTGTCGTCAAATAAGGCAAAACTGGCCAGCAGGTCCACCAATCCAAATCCGCCTTGGCCGCCGATAGTGTCGTACAGGTCGGAGCGCAGCTTCACCAGGGCGCGATCAAGCATTTTTTGATCCAGGGGTTTGGTGCGTAGTGGCTCGATGGAACTATCGATAGTTTTCACGATGGTTTCTGGTGTGGTCGCCGGATCGTGAATCATGTTGGTGATGAATAGCATCGGTCCGTTGTAATTCCACGGGGTGCCCAGCAGATTGATGCCGCCGCTTACCGCTCCGGTGTAACCCTTTTTTTGCACCAGCTCCTGATGCAGCACGCTGTCATCGCCCTCGATCAGCATTTCATCGATCAGGCCCATGGCGTAATACTCCGGAGTGTTGCGCTCCGGCATGTGATAGCCAAGTGCGAGCGCAGGCTTTGTGGCTAACGGATCTTTCTTAATCGCCTGTTTTTCTTTTTCCTGACGCGGCTCGGTAAGGTCGGGCTGCGGTGGCAATTGTACCGATTTTAAACCGCCGAAATATTTCTCCACGAATTGCTTGGCTTGGGCGGAGTCGAAATCGCCAACAATCGCAAGCGCGGCATTATTCGGCGCGTAGTAAGTTTTGAAAAACGATTGCACCTCGGGAAGCGTCGCGCCCTCAATGTCCTTCAAGTCACCATAAAAATTGTGCGCATTGTACCAATTCGTGTTGGCGTATTGTGGCATGTCCAGCCACGGAAAGCCCCCGTACGGACTGTTCAACACGTTAACTTTTACTTCGTTCCCGACTACCCCTTGCTGATTCTTTAAATTATCTTCGTTCACCGCAAGTCCGCCCATGCGGTCGGCCTCGGCCCACAATGCCGTTTCCAGCTTGTTGGCCGGCAGCGTCTCGAAATAATTGGTGAAGTCAAAGCGCGTCGAGCCATTCAGGATCCCGCCGTTTTGTTGTACCAACTTGACGAACTCCATCTTCCCCAGGTTTTGCGAACCCTGAAACATCATGTGCTCGAACAGATGCGCAAAGCCGGTGCGGTCGCGTGGTTCGATGCGAAATCCAATGTGGTAGTAAACGCCAACACAAATTATCGGTGACGTGTGATCCGGCGAAAGCACCACGCGCAGCCCGTTGGGGAGTTTGTAGTACTCCACCGGAACTTTAAACTCAGGCGCGCTCCCCGGAAGCGCGCTAGTTGGCGCCAAACCCGCGAGTATCGTTGCCATAACTACCGCGAGCGCTCGTACCGCCCGCTTTGTCGTCAAAAACATTTTTCCTCCGTGCATTATTTACTGCACTACTTGCCGCATTGCGGGCGTCTTCGTCGTGTTACGAATAGCAATAAACGCAATTTCATCTCAGAACCATGGACCGCCCCTGGGCCGTCACCACTACAGACGGATTGGAAATGCAAAAGTTTCAGCAGCGGGACACTGTTTATATGGCAACGCGTTAGTATACTGCACGCTTTTGTTCCATCGCTTTGTTCGCCAGCGCAAAACGCGGTTCGGCCGGGCCGCCATCCAATATTTGTTGCGCGACGTATTCTCCAAACGCGGGCCCATGTTTGAAACCGTGCCCCGAACCTCCGCCTGCAAACCACACGTTATTCATCTGCGGGTGCCGGTCGATTAAAAAATCGCCGTTCGAAGTATTTTCGTATTGGCACACGCGCGTTTCAACGATTGGCGAGTTTGCCAAGACCGGGAAGCGTTTTGCCACGTAGGCGCGCACGCGCTCGATGGATTCTGCCGAAACCACCCGCGTCTGCATGTCGGGATCAACGCGTTGGCCGTGACTGTCGAATGCGATTTTGAAGCCACGCGCTTCAAGGTCCGGCATGCCGTACACTTCGTCCGCCTGAATCAGCCAAGTAGGAAGCGCCTGCGCGGAAAATTGGTTGTTTCCAGGCGGCACGCCAAAAAAAAACACCTCCTGGCGGCTCGGAAATATTCGTGGGCCAAGAATTTCAGGGAATATTTTCCCAAGCCACGCGCCACAGGCAAAAACAAACTGGCCCGCCGAAATTCGCTCGCCGCCGCTCGTCGAAATAGCAGCAATACTGCCGCCTCGTGTCTGGCCCTCAAAGGGTGGCGTAACCTGCGCCTGGCGATAATCCACGCCTAAGCTTACAGCGCATTCCGCCACCTCCCACACGGCGCGGCGTGCCATCAACACGCCGCTCTCAGTTTCAAGGATTCCAGAATTCAGGTCGCGCGAACTGAATTGCGGATAACGCTGCGCAATTGCGCTGCTGCTCAGCGATTCGAACGGTACTTTGCAGCGCGTCAACACCGCGGTCATCTCCTTAAGTCGCGGGTACTCTTTGCTCCCGAGCCACAGAACGCCAGTTTTGTAAAATAACACCGGCGATCCCATCGTTTCTGCTAAGAGTTCTTTCCAACGCACCAGCGAACGCGTCGCCCATCGGGTGTACAACTCATCAGCGCCGTAACCCATCCTGATGATCCGCGATTCGCCGCCAGAGCTGGCACGAGAATTGCCCGGACCATAAGCATCGATGAGCAACACACTCTGCCCACGGCGTGCCAGCTGCAGAGCTGTCCACGCGCCGAACACGCCGGCGCCCACAACGAGCACATCGTATGTTTTGTGCTTTGACACGTTTTTCAGTTGTACCGGTTACAAAAATGGCCGCCGTAAAGTCCAACACAGGCAGGTCCAGCATCGTAACGCATTGCCTCTTATGCGGAAAACACTTCCGTCGAAGCGCCAGCCGCTGTACGATGCCCAGCTTGCCTTTTTCCAGGAGGTTTGCGTGCACGCAGTTTGGAAACAAGTAATTTCTTCAGCATTCGCAATTGTTGTTGTTGCCACATTTGCTCTCGGCACCTACGCGCAACAGAAAGAGAAAGATCGCGAACAGAAAGATCGCGCCGCCACTTCGAGCAATACAACTATCGATCCTAAGCTTTACGGGGCGATGAAATGGCGCCTTATCGGCCCATTTCGCGGTGGGCGAGTCCTCGCGGTTACCGGCGTCACGAACCAACCCAATACCTATTACATGGGCGCTGTCTCGGGCGGAGTTTGGAAGACGACCGATGGAGGCGTGTCCTGGGATCCACTATTTGACAAGCAGTCCGTATCCTCCATTGGCGCCATCGCCGTTTCCGATTCCGATCCCAATGTGATTTACGCGGGCACGGGCGAAGCCTGCATTCGCGGAAATATTTCCTTTGGCGATGGCGTTTACCGCTCGAATGATGGCGGCAAGACCTGGACAAATATCGGCCTGAAAGATTCGCGCCACATCGGCAAAGTGATTGTACATCCCACAAATCCGGACACCGTTTTTGTGGCCGCCCTGGGACATGCCTATGGCGCGAACACCGAGCGCGGAATTTTTCGCACTCGCGACGGCGGCAAAAATTGGGAAAAAGTTTTATATCTCGATGATCGCACCGGCGGCATCGACATCGTTTTCGATCCGCACAACCCGCACGTGCTTTTCGCCGCCATGTGGGAAGGCTACCGCACTCCGTGGATGCTCAATAGTGGCGGCGACAAAGATGGCCTGTACCGTTCGAATGACGATGGCAGCACCTGGAAGCGTGTGGAAGGCCATGGCATGCCCGAGGGCCCGCTTGGCCGAATCGGTGTGGGCGTATCCGGCGAAGATTCCAATGTTGTCTACGCGCTGATTGAAGCGAAGAAGGGCGGCTTGTATCGCAGCGGTGACGGCGGCGAAAACTGGGCGCTTATCAATGAAGATCATCGCTTCCGCCAACGCGCCTGGTATTTCACGCACCTGTGGGCCGATCCAAAAGATTCCAACAAAGTCTACATCGCCAACACCGGGCTCTATCGTTCCGTCGATGGAGGTAAATCATTCGAACGCATCCCCGCTCCTCACGGCGACCATCATGGTCTGTGGATCGATCCCAATAATCCGAATCGTATGATCAACGGAAACGACGGCGGTGCCACCATTACCGTCGATGGCGGTAAGAATTGGTCTACCCAAAATAACCAGCCAACTGCGCAGTTCTACCACATCACTGCGGACAACGATTTCCCGTATCGCATTTACGGCACGCAACAGGACAACAGCTCCGTAGGCATCGCCACCGCCAGCGATCACGGCTTCATCAGTCGCTCCGATTGGGAATCCGTGGGCGGAGGAGAAAGCGGCTACGTCGCCGTGGATCCCCGCGACTCGAACATTGTCTACGCCGGCTCCTATTTCGGAGAAATTTCGCGCTTCGACAGGCGCACCCACCAGGTGCAAAACATTCAGGAGTGGCCGCTCGATCCCGACGGCTACAACGCCGCGGTGCAGAAGTACCGCTACACTTGGACCATGCCGATTGTTTTTTCTCCGCACGATCCCAATGAGCTGTATCACACTTCGCAGTTTTTGTTTCGTTCTACCGATGGGGGACACTCGTGGCAAACCATCAGTCCGGACCTGAGCCGCAACGACAAAACCAAGCAGCAGGATTCTGGCGGCCCCATCACCAAGGATCAGGCCAGCATTGAGTTTTACGATTTGATTTTTGCCGTCGCGGAATCGCCGAAACAAAAAGGCGTGATCTGGGCCGGCACCGACGACGGATTAATTCAAATTACCCGCGATGATGGCAAGACTTGGAGCAACGTCACGCCAAAAGGCCTGCCGGAATGGGCCATGGTGAGCTTGATTGAAGCCTCCCCATTCGACGCCGGCACCGCTTACGCTGCGGTGGATGCACACAAACTGGACAATTTTAAACCCTATATTTTTAAGACTGCAGATTTTGGCAAGTCCTGGACGCTGCTCACCAATGGATTACCGGATACTTCCTACGTGCATGCTGTGCGCGAAGATCCTAAGCACAAAGGCATGCTCTACGCCGGAACAGAGACCAGCATCTTTGTTTCTTTCGACGATGGCGCGCACTGGCAAACCTTGCAACTGAATCTTCCCACCACGCCAATCCATGACCTCATCATTCATAACGACGACCTCTTAGTCGCCACGCACGGCCGCGCGTTCTGGTCCCTCGATAACATCGATCCGTTGCGCCAAATGAACGCTAGCGTTGCGAACGAAGATGCCCGCTTGTTCGCCCCCTCCACGGTGACGCGCTCGCGCGTCGGTCACAGTAACCGGCGCCGGGACTCCATCGGAGAAAATCCCGCAGCCGGCGCGTCGCTGTATTATTACCTGAAAGAGGAACCTAAAACTCCGGCCAAACTGGAAATTCTAGATAGCCAGGGAAAAGTAATTCGCAGTTATACCAGCGAAGAAAAAAAGACCGAAGAAGCTCCGGAGGAAGGCGATAAAGATGCGGAGCCGGAGCACATCCCCGCAAAGGCCGGACCAAATCTATTCGTCTGGGATTTGCGCTACGAGCCCCCGGTGAAAATCCCCTCGGCCATATATGACGAAGGCGACCCGGTTGGCCCGCTGGTCATGCCAGGAAAATATGAGGCGCGACTTCGTGTCGCAGGAAAAACTTCCACAGCCGCTATCGAAGTAACGATAGATCCCCGTTTGAAAACATCCCTGGACGACCTGCAGAAACAATTCGATCTGATGCTGAAGCTACGCGACCGCCAGGAAGAAATGAACCGGTCGATTCTGGCTATTCGCGATCTGCGCGTGCAACTCAACCTGGTCGAAAAGCGCTGGGGCTCCAAAGATAACGCTAAAGCCGTCGTCGACGAGTCCAAGGAATTGCGCAAAAAAATTGGCGCCGTCGAAGATGAAATGATCCAGGTGAACTCCAAGGCCAGCGAAGACGAACTCAACTATCCAACCAAGATGAATAGCTGGCTCGGTTATTTGCAAGCTGCAGTAGATAGCGCCGACACTGCGCCCACAGAAGGAGAGCTGGCTGTATTCACGGAACTGAATCAAAAACTGGACGCGCAACTCGCCAAATGGCACGAGCTGCTTTCCGCCGACGTTCCCGCCATCAACGAGGCTATGCGCAAAAACGGCATCGCCCTAATCTCCGCCGCACCGGAAGCCAGTAAATGAAAACAATCTAGTCATAAAAAGTTCGGGTTTGACGCACGTCGTCCGCGTCCGAGTTTGCCGCTGATCGAAGAATAGTGTTGGGTTTTATTGATTGAATAGACTCGGCTACTTTAACTTCCGCTCGAATGCCGCAGCAATCGGTTCGGCCCAATGCGACAAATGATTCAACGACTCGGTATGCGTGGGATCCAGGTGCAACGGTGTGATCGACACGTTGCCTGAAAAAATCGCGGCGTAATCCGTCTGCGGTTCTACATCCCGATCGATTTTCTGCTCGAATAACCAAAAATAAGAACGCCCGCGGGGATCTTTGCCTTCACTCAGCTGATTCCTTGTAATCTTCTTCGATTGTCGCGTGAAGCAAACGCCCCCGGTCCACGGCTCCGGCACATTGACGTTCAACAGCACCTGGTCCGGCAAGCCTTCTTTCAAAACAATCTCCGCCGCCGACCTGGCTACGCGCGCCGCATTTTCGAAACTCACTTTAGGAACTTTGGAGCAGAGCGACATAGCCACCGCGGGCAGGTGATGCAACGCCGCCTCTCGCGCGGCACCCACGGTTCCCGAGTAATACACATTCTCGCCCAGATTCGCGCCGAAATTTATTCCGGAAATAACCATGTCCGGCCGCTCCGGCAAAAGTTTATGCAGCGCCACGATAACGCAGTCAGCAGGCGTGCCGTCGACAGCCCATTCTCGTTCCGCAATGGAGTGGCAAACGATCGGTTGGCGCAGTGTCAGCGATTGCGCCGCGCCGCTTTGTTCGCGGCTGGGCGCTACGATGCTGACGGTAGCGAAGCCCTCAAACGCCGCAACCAGCGCGCGCAATCCCGGCGCTTCGTACCCGTCATCATTAGTCAAAAGTATGTGCGTCATGGGCAAGCGATAATCATAGAGACTCTAGCGATTGATCCAACAGATTCACTGCGGTAAGTGGTGCCAACTTCGTCTACCGGCTCAGCGATCCTGACAGAAGCCTACACTTCAAAATTACATGTCAAGGATACGCGATTTTATTGTCGCGCGCGGCCGCTGCGCCTTTTCAGAGTTCCAGGAATCGGATGGCTCTCGGAGCATGAAGTTTCCCTGGTGGCGAGCCGTGCGAGGCAAGCTGACCATAACGGAAGAAGACTCGACGCGTCTGCGCTACCTTTGCGATCCCGAAGGCTACGGTGACGCAGGATTTCCATCGACTGCACTCATATTCCCCACTGAAGGTTACCGGACAACTGGAAATCTCAAGGATTCCCAGAAGCTCGGTTGTAGGAAATCGTTCTCCATGACAATTTTCAATGCGGCCAATGAAAAAGATGCGTTTGCAGCTAGCCTCCCGAGGACCCAAGATGTTGCCACTATTGACGTGGGTGCTGGCGGTGTCTCCTGCGATGTAGCCAGCGGAGGTGGTTTTTGGACTACGTTCAGCCAACGGATCTTTTGAATGATGCAACAAAGGCTGCGTCGAGAAAAGCGTCTCTCTCCGTTCGCGATCTCTTAATCCGAAGTTTTCTTGCGGGTGGCCTGCTCGCCTATGCCACTTCGCTTGTATTTATTGTGCTCTCACAAAACGTCGTTCCCATTGTGGGAGCAATTCTTTTCCCAGTGGGATTTGTCATCCTGGTGTTGCTTGGGCTTGAACTGGCCACCGGGAATTTTGCCCTATTGCCCATGGGATGGGCGGCCGGCGAAGTTTCCTTCCTCGGAGTGCTCCGTAATCTGGGCTGGGTCTATCTGGGGAACTTGGCGGGATGTTTGTTTTACGGCTCCCTGTTCTACTTGGCGGTGACAAATTGCGGCACCGGTGGCAGTGGCGCCGTCGGCGAATTGATGAAATCCGCGGCGCAGAAAAAGACCATCGCATACATGGCCATCGGCCTGCGCGGATGGGAAACCGCCTTCATCAAAGGGGTCTTATGCAACTGGATGGTGACACTGGGCGCGGTGCTGGCCATGGCTTCACGCTCGACGATTGGCAAAGTCGCCGCGATGTGGCTGCCGATCATGACGTTTTTCGCACACGGCTATGAGCATTCCATCGTGAACATGTTCTTGATCCCCACGGCCATGTTCTTCGGTGCCCCTATCTCGGTCACCCAGTGGTGGATCTGGAACCAGATTCCGGTCACATTGGGCAACTTGGTCTCCGGCGCTTTGCTCACCGGACTCGCGCTGTATGTCACCAACATGCCCAAGAAAACCGCGGCCATGATAATTCCTTTGCACGCTGACGAGACTGTTGGCGCGGCGCCACGACAAGCAGCCGAGGCCAACTAGAAATTCCTCAAAACTCTTCGCGAAAGAGGACCGGATGGTAAAGCTCCTCGTTGAATCCATAACTGCGCTGATCTCCCAAGCACTACGAAACTTTCGCCTAAACAGCGCTTATTGGCGATCTCCCCTGGAGCCATCATGACGCGAGATTCTCAGACCCCCGCGGTCACGGCTGCGCGCATCGAAGCCAGCCAGATCAGTCCCGCTGCCAACGCCGTGGAAGGTTATAAGGCCTCCATGGACGGTGACGGCCTGCGCATTCTTGACCACCTGCCGGAGATCATCCAGCGAGGAGCGGAATCCCTGACACCGGCAGAAAAGGAATTATTGAAGTGGCTCGGCGTCTTCTACCGTCGGCCGACCCCCGGCAAGTTCATGATGCGCATCCGCATGCCCAACGGAGTTGTGCGGAGCGATCAATTGCGCACCATCGCCGAGCTTTCGCGGCGCCTTGGCAACAGCGTCCTGGACATTACGACCCGGCAGCAAATTGAGCTGCGCGGATTCACGCTCGACAGCATACCCGCGATCTGGGAAAAGCTTCAGGGCGTAGACCTGCGCACTCTGCAAACCGGCATTGACAACGTCCGAAATATCAATGGGTGCGCTCTGGCCGGATTGACGCCCCATGAGTTGTTCGATGCCTCTCCTGTCGTGCATGACTTGGATTGCATCATCGTCGGGAGCAAGGGCAACCCAGAGTTCACGAACTTGCCGCGCAAGTTCAACATCGCTGTCACCGGCTGTCTGGACAACTGTACGCATAGTGAGTCGCAGGATATCGCGCTCGTTCCCGCAAAAAAGGGCGGGCGACTGGGGTTTAACGTTCTCGTAGGTGGAAAGATGGGCTCCGGAGGATTCACCATCGCTTCGCACCTGAATGTTTTTGTCGAAATCTACCAGGCGGCTGCGATTGTGGAGAAGCTGATCAAAATTTTTCGCGATAACGGCCCGCGCGAAGCTCGCTCCAAATGCCGGTTCGCCTTCCTGATCGAAAAATGGGGAATCCCCAGATTGCGAGCAGAAATTACCTCGCGCATGGGGTATGAACTCGCATTTCAGGGAAGGGACGTGCGGAGTTCCCATCACGCCGATCACATTGGGCTAACCTCGCAAAAACAGCCCGGGCTTGTGGCCGTTGGTCTCTGCGTTCCCACCGGCAGAGCCAATCCTGAGCAGCTTGACGAACTCGCGCGTCTCGCTGACAAGTATGGCAACGGCGCGATTCGCCTGACTACAGGACAAAATGCAATTATTCCCAATGTTCCAGCCGATCGGGTCACGAAGCTTTTCAGCGAACCTCTGCTCAGGCAATTTTCCCCTCGCCCCTCTTCCTTTATGCGTGGTCTGGTTGCTTGCGTCGGCACCGATTATTGCAATCTGGCCCTCATCGAAACGAAGAGCCGTGCTGTCGCGCTTTCCCAGGCCCTCCTCGAAAAAATGGGTCCAGCCACAAGGCCCCTCACAATTCATTGGTCCGGCTGCCCCGCTGGATGTGGCAACCATGAAGTTGCGGATATTGGTCTTCGCGGGTTCAAAACAAAAATCGATGGAAAGCTCGTCGATGCGGTGGCAGTGTACACAGGAGGTCGGACGGGCCCCCTCGCGGTTGCTGGCAAGGAGATTCTGGCAACCGTGGCCTGCGATGAATCGCTTCCGGATGTGATTGCAAATGTCATCCAGTCGTCCCGTGCTGAATGCGAATACACTCAGCAAGCGTCCGCCAATGATCCTCTTTTCACCGCCGCTGCAACAGTGGGACTCGCCTCATGGCGTCTGGTGGCTCCTGCGCGCCATCGGCCCAGCGCCGCTTGAAAACAAATCACCTTGCTCGCTCGCTAAAGCCGCAATGTTCCTCAAACGCTCACCGCTCCCATTTGTGCCGCGTCATAGGTATCGTAAAATAGGGGAACCTGCAAATGCGTGTGACTAATTTTCAAGGACGGACCGTCCTGACGCTGGAGAGTCGGCGCGGTCAGGAAATGAGCCGTCTGATTGAAACGTACGGCGGCAAGCCATTTCATGCGCCATCGATGCGCGAGGTGCCGCTTTCCTCTAATCTAGAAGCGTTGAAATTCGCTGACGCATTGCTGAAAGGAAAACTCGATGTAGTGATCTTTTTAACTGGGGTCGGAGCGCGGGCGCTTTCAAAAGTTCTGGAAAGCGTACATCCCACGGAGAAGTTTTTTGAGGCGTTGCGAAAGGTCTCTGTTGTCGCGCGCGGGCCGAAGCCGGTAGCTGTCCTGCGCGAATGGAACGTGCCGGTCGCGATAGCCGCGCCGGAACCTCATACGTGGCGCGAGGTGCTCCGGGCGATTGACGCTAGCAAATTGGATTTGCGCGACAAACAAGTCGCTATACAGGAATACGGCGTTTCCAACCCGGAACTTCTCGAAGGCTTGCGCGAGCAAGGGGCCCGCGTTACACCTGTGCCAGTGTACCAGTGGGATTTGCCGGAGGATAAAGCTCCACTGCGGGCCGCGGTGAACTCCATAATCGCGCGCGGTATCGATGTGGTCCTCTTCACCACGAGCATCCAAGTCACTCATCTCTTCCAGATTGCCGAACAGATTGGAAAGAAGGACGCGCTCAAGGCCGGCTTAGAGAATGTTGTAAAGGCTTCGATTGGACCCACTACGTCCCAAGTTCTGCGGAGTTACGGCCTATCCATCGATCTCGAGGCTTCCCACCCCAAGATGGGCTTTTTAGTGAAGGAGGCCGCGGAGCAGTCGGAAGTTCTCCTTCAGCAGAATACGTCGCGTTCCCGATAAATCCGCGGCGCCGCAGAGGTCCTCCACAAGTTGGTCGAAAGTGCGGCCGCGTTGGACTCGCGCGGCACTTAGGCGGTGCGCCAGTGAGATTCGACCCTATTCGAGTTAAGTGAACAGGACTAAGTACCGTTGAAGATTTTATCCAGAAGGTTCACGAGTGGACGAAAGAAAATATAAACGATGACGAGGCACGCAGCCAGTTCGACCCACTGATAAACGTTTGTCGGCATTAAATTTCCTTAGAAATAAGAATAGAATTTTAGATAACTGAGGGCGATGGCCGCGGCTACCCTGTCACCAACTATAGTTTTGACCAAATCCAAGTAACAGCGATAGCACGATAGCAGTTGTCGTAAGAATACCGTTCAGGGAGTGGACACGAAAACAATCTTAGTTATTGTCCCGGCAGAAATCTTCATGCCTGATTGAAGCAACAAAGGCTCCGTTAGATGAATGTTCACTTATTAATTTATCCGCTCCTCGCCATCAGCACTGTGATTGTCATTTCAACCTTTATTCGTGTTGTTAGTAGCCCCGCATACCGACAGAATTCTGACCAGGTTGTAATTCGGGAACCGGGCAATCGCACTCTCGGAGCACCCAAGGACGCCGCCGCAGACGCACGTGAAGATCTAGAGTTTGCTTTGCTAAGCCAAGCTGCTTACCAAAGGACTGCGGACGCCATGCAGGTCGAGGCAGGCAAGAGCCTTGACCCGGATGTTACCCTCACATCAATGGGCTGGTGCCGATGGGAGAAATTTCCTGAAGGCGATGTTAAGAAGAAAGTTGACTACGTACATCTTCGCGTCGAAGTGTGGTCAAATTCCTCCAGTAAGAAACTCGCAGTCGCCTTTGGCGGGACCGTTCTAAGAAATCTCAAAGACTGGAAGTCCGATCTGCGCTGGTTCATCCCCAACAAGCAGGACGAATATACAGTGATTGTCAAAACATTTGGCGACGCATTCGTCGACGCATATCAAAAGCGTACGAGCGGCCCAGAATGTGACGTGCCAAGAGATGTTGAACTCTTTTCTACAGGGCACTCCTTGGGTGGAGGTCTGGCTCAGCAGTTTGCCTATTCTTTACCACGAATTGCTGGTGTCCCTCGTGTGAAGAAGGTTTACGCCTTCGATCCCTCTCCGGTAACAGGTTTTTATAGCGTGGAGAAACCGCTTCGCGAGCACAATAGCGAACTCCTCGCGATTGACCGCATCTACGAACGAGGTGAAATCCTTGCGTACTTTCGTTCCATCACGAACTTTATTTATCCGCCCAACGCCTCGCAACCAACAATTCGCCAACTACGATACAACCTGGTCCACACACACAACCCGCTCGCAAGTCACTCCATAGCTGAATTTGCCTTAAGGCTGCGTGAGGTATCCCAACATACGCCGGTTTCCTGATGTTCGTCCGGTGAGGAGCATCACCGTCATTCAGTAAATCGGCAATATTATGCTTGCCCTCCCTAAAATTCCGTACGGCGGGTTTTCCCCAGTACGGCTTCAAGGCCGGTCTATCAGACACGGCCTTCCGTGCGAACCGTTCTGTCGATGGGACTCTCACCCATTGGAGGTGACAACTTGCGTTGCTGCACCATAACAATGTCGGCTCCTCGACCCGAGTAGACTGTCCTTTGTACGCGGGACAGCTCGGTACCGGACATGGCGCGAAGTAAAACACCGTGCACATGATGGGGCATCCCGCTCCCTGCAGAGGGAGTTTGAAGAAGTAATCATCGTCGAAGTATTGATCGAAGAGATGTCTAGGTCGGACTGAGCCGATCGAAAGATTACGAGCGAGCCGTGGTCGTCGAAGCAGAGGTCAAAGAAGAACAAAGAAGACCACTCATCGGAGTGAACGGCGCAGTGTGCTCAAAAAGGATTTGACAGGGCCGACATTGTTAGAGATGTCCGGTGAGCGCTGTATATCTCTATGGGAACCAGCACCACGGGTAGGGGGGCTCCACTATGATGAAAACGCAAATGTGTCCGCACACGTGCTTTCGCAAGAATCACTTGGCGTG